>Ga0075365_10001719_pt1 | contig 10144 bp, 5 predicted proteins | sample EndMetdeltDD1765_FD_71387 | JGI IMG/M metagenome (GOLD analysis project Ga0075365, IMG submission 71387) | Populus endosphere microbial communities from Tennessee, USA - Endosphere MetaG P. deltoides DD176-5 | ecosystem: Host-associated > Plants > Roots > Endosphere | place: USA: Tennessee... | reverse complement strand
GCGCTACTTTCTTGCTGATATTGACGTGATTGAGCTGCATAATCCATATTGTAGTTTTCCGGAAATATTTTTTTAGCTATTTTTTGCAAACCTTGTAACGCATCGCCCATAGTGACACCCGGAAAAGGAACTGCTGAAATAGTGGCCGAATTAAGTTGCTGAAAATGATTAATCGATTCTGGCACCACAATAGTTTTTAATCGCGCAATCGTCGATAAAGGAATCACTGCACCATTTGGAATCTTTAAATAGTAATTCAGTAATTGATCGGCATTCAAACGCGAACCTCGCATCACTTGCGGAATAACCTGGTAAGAACGGCCATCAAAATTAAAATAATTAATATAGTTCTCACTCATCGCAGAGGCTAATAAATCTCCCACATCTGCCATCGTTAAGCCCAGTTGCGCTGCTTTATCACGATCGAGTTGTATTGCTGATTGAGGTTTATCTAATTTAAGATCGCTATCTAAATAAACAAAGAGACCACTTTTACGCGCTTCGTCTAATAATGCTTGAGAAATATCATTCAATTTTACATAATCATCCGTAGTGGTAATAACAAATTGCACAGGTAACCCACTACCTCCACCAGGCAAAGAAGGTTTTTGAAAAGCCGCCACTCGTGCTCCTGCTATCCCATCAAATAAATGTTGTATCTGTGGTTGGAGTTGATTAGTTGTGCGTTTACGTTCGTTCCATGGTTTAAAGACCATTCCGCCAATGCTGGTATTAAGTCCATTAACTCCATCTAATTGAAAAACATGATCGGTTTCAGGATAAGATTCAAAAATTTTAAATACTTGATTGGAATATAATTGTGTTTGTTGCAAAGTCGCATTAGGTGCTGCAGTTAATAAGCTAATAATAAGCCCTTGATCTTCTTGAGGAGCTAGCTCATTTTTAGAAGTTGCATACAAAAAATAAATGCTACTTAAAATAATTAAGGCAAATACTATAGTCACTTGCACGTTCTTTAATGAACCTTGCAAAAGATGTTCATAATAAGCACGTAATTTATCGAATTTTTCATCGATAAAACCAACAAAACCTCTATGCTGATCTTTAACACTGGGTTTTAAAGAGAGGGAACACATCATAGGAGAAAGTGTTAAGGCAATAATCGCAGAGATTCCAACCGCTCCGGCTAATGTGAAAGCAAATTCAGTAAATAACGCGCCGGTTAATCCTCCCATAAAACCTATGGGTACATAAACCGCAATTAAAACCACAGAAATTGAAATAATAGGAATAGCTAACTCGCGTGCACCTTTAATAGCCGCTTCGACAGGTGATTGACCCGATTCGATATGCCGATAAATATTTTCTACAATAATAATTGCATCATCGACAACCAAACCTATGGCTAATACCAAGGCTAACAAAGTGAGTAAATTGATTGTATATCCCAATAACAACATAATAAAAAATGCCCCTATTAAGGATAGGGGCATAGCAATCACTGGAATTATTACTGAACGAAGAGAACCCAAAAATAAAAAGATAACTAACGTAACAATCACTAAGGCTTCTATCAAACTGGTCATCACCTCATGGATAGAACTATTGATATAACGACTTTCGTCATAAACAATCTTTCCATTTAAACCTTGCGGCAACTGTGCAGTTATGTCCGGCATGGCTTTCCGTATATTTTTGATAACAGAAAGTACGTTTGCAGTGGGTGCCACTTTAATGCCGATATACACGGCCGGTTTGTTATCAAACTTTACGGTAGTGTCATAACTTTGCGAACCTAAAGTCACTTTGCCCACATCTCTTAAACGTATAATGGCGCCATTTTGTGCTTTGACAATTAAGTTCTGAAACTGTTCTACGTTGTTTAATCCTGTATTTACGGTTAAATCGACTGTAACCATATCACCTTTAGTGCGTCCAACAGCAGCAATAAAATCATTGTTAGCTAATGCATTAGCCACATCATCAGCACCTAGACCATAGGAAGCTAATTTGGCTGGATCTAACCAAGCACGAAGTGAAAATAAATGCTGCCCAACGATTTCGGCTTGCTGAACACCTTTTACAGCTTGTAATTTTGGTTGTACCACTCGAATCAAATAATCGGTAATTTGATTGCTGGCTAACTTAGGACTATAAAACCCGATGTACATGGAGTCGATCGTTTCACCAATTGCTATATTTAAAGTTGGTTGTTGAGATTGCTTAGGCAACTGATTGATAACAGCATTAACTTTGGTATTAATTTCAGTTAATGCTTTATTCGGATCGTAATTCAGTAACAAATTAGCTTGTATCGAACTACTACCTTGTGTACTACTTGAAGTTAAATAATCAATTCCTTGCGCCTGTGCAATAGAATTTTCTAAAGGGGTAGTGATAAATCCGGCAATTAAAGCGGGATCAGCACCGGTATATACCGTAGAAACGGTTATCACTGCATTCTCTGTATAAGGATATTGTCGAACCTGCAGTAAAGTTAACGAACGTATTCCTAGCACCAAGATTAATAAACTAATTACTGTTGCTAACACAGGTCGCTGAATAAAAATATCCGTAAAGCGCATAAAAACAGCTATCCTTAAACTAGAACAAGCTCATTTTATTAAAAAAATGGCTTATATAACTTCCTTTTCGTTTCATTATTCATCAATAGCTATCGGGGCAGGATTATTATTCGGTATCACAGAATTATTAATCACCACCCTACTGCCATTTTTAAGTTTGAGTTGCCCGCTAGTAACAATCATTTCACCTTCTTTTAAACCACCCAAGATAGCAATTTGATCGCCGCGTTTCTCCCCCGTTGTCACAAAAGTTTGTAGTACGGTAAGTTGTTGTTTTCCACTTTTATCGTTTCTTTTTTGTCGTACGATGTATACTATCTCTCCATAAGGATTAAAGCTGATCGCCGTTTGTGGTAAAGTTAAGTATTGTTTCATTGGATTGGTGTGTACTTCAGCTGAAACAAACATACCAGGATATATTTCAGACTGTGGATTTGCGATGGTCGCTTCAATCTGCACATTTCGTGTATTAACATCCACAATAGGATTGATGGTAGTCACTTTTCCAGTAAAAATTTTATCTGGATAGGTGTCAGTTTTAATGTTAACTATAGATCCTATATGTAACTGCCCTAACTTTTGCTGCGGAATAAAAAAATCAGCATAAAGTGGATCTAAAGCTTGCAAAGTAACGACTTGATCACCCGGATTAAGATATTGACCTACGTTCACAGTCGAAACACCTAAACGACCAGTAAACGGTGCTTTTAAGGTTTTTTTAGCAACAATAGCTTCTTGTTGTGCGACTTGTGCTTGCAAATTTTTTAGATTTTGTTCATCCGTATCCAATACGGCTTTACTGATTGCTTTGGCAGCAAATTGGGCACTATCCCGATGATATATAATTTCAGCTAATTTCTCTTGTGCTTCTAATGAATGTAATAAGGCTATATCTGAGTCCGCATTGAGTTGTACTAAAACATCTCCCTCTTTGACCTCCGTGCCTGGCTTCAAATAAACTGTGCGCACCAATCCTGCTAATTCTGTGGTGACATACACACCATTCACAGATCGCATACTGCCATAGGTCAAAATCTTTGGCTGCCACCATGAATATTGAACGCGCATCGCAGAAACTGTGACAACGGGTTCAGTATTCTTTTGCATCGCATGTCGAATAAAGAGATGCTTAACAGTCTGATAACCGAAAACCAGAATAAAAAGCCCTCCGACACTGATCAACATGATGATCATGGGTCTATTAAAATGCTTTTTTAATCTATGCATGATTGTGATCCTCTACTGGCAATTCGAGTTCCACCATCCACCCCCTAAAGCTTGAAATAAAGCCGCTGTATCTGCATATCGACTGGCTTCTGCTTGTACTAAACTAATGCGCGTTTGCTGATATTGTCGTTGTGCATCTAATAGTGAAAGGTAACTTACACCCCCTAAATAAAATTGTTGTTTAACCAAATACAAATTAGCATAAGCTGCTGTTTCAGCCTGTTTTTGTGCACGCATTTCGCGAGCATCCGCTTCAATCGCGCGTAACGTATCCGCTACATTTTTAAAAGCCTGTAGCACAACTTCTCGATACTGGGCAGCAGCGGCATCATAAGCAGCAATAGCCGCACGACGTTCAGCAAGTAAAGCACCACCACGAAATAACGGTTGAAATAATGCCCCACCAATATTCCACAAGTTGCTTTGCGAACCAAACACTTGACTACCTACAGAATTAGATTTTCCCCAAGAACCACTGAGCGTAAATTGTGGATATAGATTAGCCGTAGCGACGCCTATTTGAGCATTCGCCGCTTCCCACAATGCTTCAGCCGCACGTACATCAGGTCTTTGTCGAACTAAAGCAGAAGGTACACTCAAAGGTAGTTTAGTCGGTAAGTGCAATTCATTTAAATCCAAAGAAGGAATGATATGTCTTTCACTAGGGAAGGCACCGACCAAAATAGCAAGTAAATGGCGCGTTTGTGCCCAACTTTTTTCTAAAGGGGGCAAAGTTGCTTGAGTTTGCGCCAATTGTGTTTGTTGCGCGACAACTTCAATTTGTGAAACACCGCCGAGATCAAATTGTTTTTTTATGATCGCCAATTCTTGAGCTTGTTCTCGTATCAATTGCTTAGTAACACAAATTTGTCTATGCAACGAGGCTATGGTAATTGCGGTGGTCACAATATTCGACGTTAAACTCAGATATGCCGCGCGAAGTTCAAAATATTGATATTCTACTTGGGATTGCAAACCTTGTATTTGCCGGCGCATTCCTCCAAAAAAATCAAGCAGATAAGAAGCATTGACTGAAGCATTGAACAGATTAAATACTGATGAAGGAATCCCACTAGTAGTTACTGAGTTATTCGTAGCGTTGGAGGAATTAAAAAAACCTGTATTGGAACCACGTTGTGCTGTCACTTGGGCTGCGATATTTGGAAACAAATTATTGCCTATACCCGCACTTAGATTCTCCTGTGCTTCAAGTAAAGTCGCTTTAGCCGCTCGCAAATTGGGGCTGTTGGTTATACCTTGGCAAATGAGTTTATTTATTTTAGACGAATGGAATAAACGCCACCATTCTGCGGAAATGGTTTTAGCCTGAATAAACTGCTGTGACGCCCCTCCATGACCTGACGCGTTGGCAGTTCTACAAGGCCAAGGAGGTTTTGTATAATGATTTACTTTTGGAGGCTCAGGTGATGCAAAATCAGGCCCCACCAGGCAAGCACTGAGACTACCCAACATCATGGCAATCATGGAAAATTGATAACAGTTCCTGTAGAAAACCCACATTTAATATCTGTCCATTTTTACTCTGTTTTGTAGACACATTTTTCTTAATGTGTACTTTCATATAATAGACGATATTTTTAGAACTTAGTTGAAAATCGAAATGAATTTTGTCTCATTTACTCCTAATCAAGCTGTTATAAAACTTATCAGTACACTCACCAAAAACTATGCTTTAATTAAATAATCAGAAACCTAACTTCACCCTGGGTAATTTTAAAGAATAAGCAGCTTGCTTCTCTTATTGGAGCTTAATTTATGGTCAAATATCTAAAAAGAATTGGTTCAGAAAAAAAGCGTCAACTTGCTCTATTGTATTTAGTAATAGGTGCTGTAGCGATAGGTTTTGCTCCTATTTTTGTCCGATTAAGCGAAGTGGGTCCCATTGCGACAGGATTTTGGCGAGTGGCTATTGCTTTTCCGATTTTAACCTTACTTTCTATAGGACAAGGCTATACACGTCCCGACGATAGGCATGTCCCCCTTTTAAAAGATTACCTTTGGTTATTATTTTCTGGTGTTTTATTTGGCGGCGACCTAGCCACATGGCATCTTTCTATTCAATATACCACCATCGCCAACTCGACTTTAATTGCTAACTTTTCTCCTATCCTTATCGCTTTATGGGGATGGATTGTTTTACGCAGACAACCACAAAAAAAATTAGTAATTGGTTTATTATTAGCTATTTTAGGTATAGCTGTTTTAATCCATCCTAGCTTACATATGGACAAAAATATCCGCATTGGTGATGGGTTGGCCTTTATCACTGCTTTTTTCTACGCCGGATATTTATTAGTGCTGAATCGTGCACGTAAAAAATTTACTGCCTTTTCAAGTATGGCGATATCAACTTTTGCCAGCATGCTTACCTTGCTTATCATCACATGCCTCTCCGGTGAGCTTGCTATGCCGCAAACAGAAACCGCTTGGATCATTTTATTTGCTTTAGCATTGTTTGCGCATATTTTAGGGCAAGGATTAATTGCTTATGCCTTACCCTATTTACCAGTTACCTTTTCATCAACCGCTTTGCTTATCCAACCGATGGTCGCGGCCATGGCAGGTTGGTACTTTTTTGCAGAGTATCTAGGTTTTAGTCAAATGATCGGCATGTTAATCGCCTTAGTCGGTATCTTTTTAGCCAAACAAACCATTTAATCAATAAAAATTCAAGTGCGAAGAATTTATAACAAACTTTTACTCACCATCTCAAACACATCGGAAGAAAGTCCCGGTATTTTGATAAGTTTCTCTAGCTGCTCGCGCATCAAAGTCTGACGACCCTCATCAAAACGCTTCCACTGTGTAAAAGGTTTTACCAAGCGTGCGGCTATTTGAGGATTTATAGGATCAAGATGTTGTATTTGTTCACTTAAAAATAAATAACCCGTACCGGAACGATCATGAAATTGACTACGGTTTTCTGAACAAAAAACACCAATCAGCGATCGAATTTTATTTGGATTTTTATAATCAAAAGCAGGATGCTTAAGTAATTTTTTAACCTGATGTAAGGTATCTGGCAGTGGAGCGCGTGCTTGTATGGCCAACCATTTGCACACCACTAACGAATTAGCTGAATTGTTTTCATAAAACTCTTTTAAAAAACGATCTCTTTGCGATAAATTATGATTAACAATTTCACTTAATGCCACAATCCGATCGGTTAAATTGTCAGCTTTCCTATAATGTTCGACACAAAGATGATGCACACTAGGATCTTGCAATAACATGAGATAAGTTAAGCTAATGTTCGCTAGACGTCGATTGGTTACCGATTGTTTATCAAAAACGTAAGGCATTAAATCATGACAACTTTGATAGCAATGTAAGAAATTATTTTCCAGTTTTTTAGCTAACTGAAAACGTAACCATTCTCTTTCTTCGTGAATTCCATCGATATCAATGATAGGCATTTGTTCTGCCAAAGAAGCTTCGCTCGGTAAACTCAATAGTTCCGCTAATAAATCCTTACTGTCCTGATTGTCATCTGCAAATAGAATTTTATATCCCTTAATCAGTTGATTGACTGCTGAATCTTCCGCAGCAGCTGAAGATTGAATACGGCTTAATACAATTCTAGTGGCTAATTCCTGTGTAGCATCCCAGCGATTAAAGCCATCGGTATCAGATTGCATTAAAAATGCAAGATCTTCATCAGAATATTTAACCTTCAATTTTACAGGAGCAGAAAAATTTCTTAATAAAGACGGTATAGGTTTAGCATCGACATTAACAAATTGAAAAACATGCTCAAATTCTTTAAGTTTTAATGTACATTGTGTTCCCATTGATGTTGCATCACCGACTAATTGTAAATCAATTGGATGACCCTCTGGATTCAGTAAAGCCATGACTAAAGGAATATAAAAAGGTTTCTTAGTTGCTTGGCTCGGCGTAGCCGGACAATGTTGTTTAAGAATCAAATCAAACGTTTTTTCTTCGAATGAATAATGATAATCAATCTGTAATTCTGGTGTTCCAGATTGCTTATACCAACGACGAAATTGTTGCAGATCATAACCACTTCCTTTTTCGATTGATTTAACAAAATCTTCTATAGTGACTGCCTGTCCATCATGAGAAGCAAAATAATCATCCATACCTTTACGAAATAATTTTGGACCCACTAAGACCTTCATCATACGAATGATTTCAGCACCTTTTTCATACACGGTCATGGTATAAAAATTATTGATTTCCATATAAGAATCAGGCTGTACGGGATGTGCTAAAGGACCTGCATCTTCTGCAAACTGCATAGCTCTTAATTGTCTTACCGTATTGATTCGCTCAGTCGCCGGGTTACCAATCGATTCACTAAATTCCTGTTCACGAAAAACGGTCAATCCTTCTTTAAGACTTAATTGAAACCAATCACGACAGGTAATCCGATCACCCGTCCAATTATGAAAATATTCATGGCCCACCACTTTAGTAATATAACTATAATCTGCATCGGTCGCTGAATGCGGATCCGCCAAAATAGTCTGTGCATTAAAAATATTAAGTCCTTTATTTTCCATTGCACCCATATTGAAATCATCGATGACAGCAATCATAAATATGTCTAAATCATATTCACGACCATAAGCTTGTTCATCCCAAAACATGGCTTTTTTTAACGATCCCATCGCATGATGACATTTATTTTTCTCACCTTTTTCTGAAAAAATTTGTAATTTTATTTTACGTTGCGATAGAGTTACAAATTCATCTTGACTATATTCTAAATCACCTGCAACTAATGCAAATAAATAACTAGGTTTTTTGAAAGGGTCTTCCCAAGTAATGGAATGTTGATTATTTCCTAAATCCTGCGCTGCGATATTATTTCCGTTAGATAACAAGATGGGATATTTCGTTTTGTCAGCGATAATTGTAGTCGTATAGCGCGCTAATACATCCGGTCTATCTAAAAAATAAGTGATACGACGAAAACCTTCTGCCTCACATTGAGTACAAAAAATTCCTCGAGAAACATACAATCCACTTAACGCAGTATTTTCCTTAGGCTTAATTCTATTTTCAATCTCAAGACTAAATTGATCAGGCACTTCAGGAATGACTAATTCCTGATCCTTAAGTTGATATTCTTTAGTAGATAATGATCGACCATTGAGTTTAATAAAAACCAATTCACAATTCTCGCCCTGCAGAATCAGCGGTTTATTTTTATTTTCTGGTATCGAATCACGACTGACCGTCAAACGTGAGTTAACTTGAGTCAAATTTTCATCTAACTTAAAGATTAATTCAACCGTATTAATTAAAAAGTGAGGTGGGGTATAATCTTTAAGAAAGGTAGTTTTTACTTCAGTCATTTTATTACCTATTATTTGATGAAAGGATCTGATTCTTTTTTCATATTCACTATCGCTGGAAGAATTAAACTTAACAACAATAGAGAACCACCAATTATTGTGGTTTTTGCCAGCATTTCATGATTAGTTAGTACGCCAAATAGACTAGCAAATACCGGTTCTAAAGCAAATATCAGTGCCGCTTTGGGAGCACTTGTAAATTTTTGGTATTTATTCTGTAAATAATACGCCAAACTAGTCGCAAATACAGCACAAAATAAGATGCCCACTAAAGCTTGCGGTTGCAAAGCAGCAATAAAAGAATGGCCTTTAGTAAATAAAAATACAAAAGGCACTGTAAACAAAAGTTGATAAAAAGCTAATAATTGATAATCACCTATTAATTGATTAATACGTTGTAGATAAGTAATTTGTAAAGAAAAAAAGATAGCACCAAAAAAAACCCATAGTTCACCGTGTCCTATATAAAGATGTTTGATATCCATTAAGACATACAGACCTATAAATCCTATGCCCGCACACAATAAATCCAAGCTACTCGGTTTTTCTAATTTAAACAACGGCGCTAGAAAGGGTACTAAAATAACACTTGCGCCCGTTATAAACGCCGCGCGCGAGGAATGCACTGTCTGCAAACCGATGGTTTGACAAAGATAAGCTCCCGCATTCAGAATACCAATGATTAAGCTACCACGCAAAATAGTTCGGGTCGTATTTTGAAGCAAAATCCAGACATTAGGCAACAAAACCAACGTAGCTAAAGCAAAACGTAAACTTACAAATACAAATGGATCGACTTCAGTCAACGCATTTCGTGTCAGGGGAAAAGTAATCCCCCACATCAAGGTTGCTAAAAGAAGATAAAGATTTGCTTTACTAGATAATTTCATAAAATATATACTCATAGCAGTGGAATTTTTGACAAGGCGCCGCGAGAATGAAGCAAGCTTCGTTTATTCAAGTTACATGAGGATTGCGAGTTGAACGGCAACACAAACAAAAATTCAAGTGCGAAGTATAGAGTAT
>Ga0075365_10001718_pt1 | contig 10145 bp, 13 predicted proteins | sample EndMetdeltDD1765_FD_71387 | JGI IMG/M metagenome (GOLD analysis project Ga0075365, IMG submission 71387) | Populus endosphere microbial communities from Tennessee, USA - Endosphere MetaG P. deltoides DD176-5 | ecosystem: Host-associated > Plants > Roots > Endosphere | place: USA: Tennessee... | reverse complement strand
GACGCGGACCGGTTCCTGGGGCGGGTGGTGTCGGCGGCGGAGCTGGTGGAGTCGCTGTGACGACCTGCAGCGAACGGGTCGTCACGGCTCCGCCGGACCCGCCCCCAGCACCCCCCGCAGCGGCGCGGGTACGACGTCCGGGGTCAGCGCGGCGGCCAGCGCGGCGGCGTACTGGGCCTTGCGGCCGGAGCGGGTGCCGAGGAAGCGGTGCAGGTGCTGCTCGACGGTCCGGTCCCGCTGGGCGGGCTGGCGCTGGAGCACCCGGAACGACGACAGCTCGCCCTGGGCGGCGACGACCCGCAGGGCGTGCTCGATGCCGAGGGCGCGGACCAGCTCGTCCTCCAGATCGGCGTCGCAGACGAAGAAGCCATGCGCCTCGAGGTCGGTGCGGTCGGCGACCCGGCCGAAGCCGGCCCGCTCCAGCCCGCGGCGGAAGAACCGCTCCTCGGCGGCGTCGTAGAGGCCCCCGACGGCGACGCCCGGCGGGAGTGCGGCGAGGTGGCGCGCCACGTTGGTGGCGCCGCCCATGGCGACCACCTCGACCCCCTCGTCGGCCAGCGAGCGACCCAGCAGGCCGGCGACGCCGTGGACGGCGGCCGCGTCGGAGGCACCCTCGACCAGCAGCACGCGCTGGGTGACGGCCGACGTCATGGCCCCTAGATTGCCCCCATGACGGAGCGGCTGACGCTGAGGCTGCCGCACGTGCGGCTGGAGGCGCTGGCCTGGGGCCCGGCGGAGGGCCGGCTGGTGGTGGCCCTGCACGGCTTCCCCGACACCGCCCACACCTGGCGCCACCTCGGCCCGTTCCTGGCCGCGCGCGGCTGCCGGGTGGTCGCGCCGCACACCCGCGGCTACGCGCCGAGCGAGGTGCCGGCCGACCGCTGCTTCCACGTCGCGGCGCTGATGGCCGACGCGGCCGCGATCCCGGCGGCGCTCGGCCGCGACGACGCGGTGCTGGTCGGCCACGACTGGGGCGCGATCACCGCCAACGCGCTCGGCGCGCACCCGGCGTCGCCGTACGAGCGGGTGGTCGCGCTGGCCGTCCCGCCCTTCCGGGCCGTCGGCATCCCGGGCCCGCGGCTCCTGGCCCGCCAGCTCCGGCACAGCTGGTACGTCGGCTGGCACCAGCTCCCGGTCCTGCCCGAGCGGTTCCTGGACCGCGAGGTCCGCAGGCTCTGGCGCGACTGGTCGCCCGGGTACGCCGCCGACGCGGACCTCCCGTCCGTGCTCGCGGCGCTGGAGCGGCCCGCGAACCGGGCCGCGGCGATCGGCTACTACCGGGCGCTGCGCGCACCGTGGCGGGTCCCGCCGGCGTACGCCGAGTGGCAGCGCACCTGGGACGGCATCCCGGTCGTGCCCACGCTCTCCCTGCACGGCGCCGACGACGGCTGCCTCGAGCCGGCCCTCGCCGGCGGGCTGGCGGCCCGGCTCCCGGCGGGCAGCCGGGTGGAGGTCGTCGCGGACGCCGGGCACTTCCTGCAGCTCGAGCGGCCGGAGCTGGTGAACGGGCTGGTGGCAGAGTTCCTGGCATGACCTCCACCGTCGACGCCGTCGTCGTGGGCTCCGGCCCCAACGGGCTCGCGGCCGCGGTCGCCCTGGCCCAGCAGGGACACCGCGTCCAGGTCCTCGAGGGCCACGACGAGATCGGGGGCGGCACCCGCACCGCGGAGCTGACCGAGCCGGGGCTGCTGCACGACGTCTGCTCGGCGATCCACCCGTTCGCGCTGGCCTCGCCGTACCTCTCCACGCTGCCGCTGGCCGAGCACGGCCTGGTCTGGAAGCACCCCGAGATCGACCTCGCGCACCCGCTCGACGACGGCACCGCCGGGGTGCTGAAGCAGCGGCTCTCGGAGACCGCGCTGGGCCTGGGCGAGGACGGCCGGCGCTGGGTGCAGACCTTCCAGCCGCTGGCCGAGCACCTCGGGGACCTGACCCAGGACGTGCTCGGGCCGATCGTGCGCTGGCCCGACCACCCGCTGCTGATGGCGTCGTTCGGGCTGCGCGCCGGGCTGCCGGCGACGGTGCTCGCGCGCCGCTTCTCGACCGAGCAGGCGAAGGCGCTGTTCCTCGGCTGCGCCGCCCACCTCTACCGGCCGCTCGGCGGGCTCGGGTCGGCCTCCGTCGGGGCGATGCTGATCGCCGCCGGGCACGCGCACGGCTGGCCGGTCGCCGAGGGCGGGTCGCGGGCGATCACCGACGCGCTGGCCTCGCTGCTGCGCTCGCTCGGCGGCACCATCGACACGGGGGTCACGGTGCGGTCGCTGGCCGACCTGCCGCCGGCCCGGGCCACCCTCTTCGACACCACCCCCGACGCGTTCGCGCGGATCGCCGGGGACCGGCTGCCCGCCCGCCGGGCCCGCGCCTACCGCCGCTGGCGCTACGGCCCCGGCGCGTTCAAGGTCGACCTGGCCGTGCGCGGCGGCATCCCCTGGACCAACTCCTCGTCCCGGCGGGCCGGGACGGTCCACCTCGGTGGCTCGGGTGCGGAGACGGCGTACGCCGAGGCCGCCGTGGCCCGCGGCCGGATGCCGGAGCGGCCCTTCGTGCTGGTCGGCCAGCAGTACCTCGCCGACCCCACCCGCTCCGCCGGAGACCTGCACCCGGTCTGGCTCTACGCCCACGTCCCCCACGGCTACGACGGCGACGCGCTGCCCGCCGTCCTCGACCAGGTCGAGCGGTTCGCCCCCGGCTTCCGCGACACCGTGGTCGCCACCAGCGTCATGACGCCGGCCGCCTACGCCTCCTACAACCCCAACTACGTCGGCGGCGACATCGCCGGCGGTGCCAACGACCTGCGCCAGCTGCTGCTGCGCCCCTCGCTCCAGGCCGACCCGTACGACGCGGGCCTGCCCGGGATGTTCCTCTGCTCCTCGGCCACCCCGCCCGGCGCGGGCGTGCACGGCATGTGCGGCTACCGCGCCGCGCAGCGGGCGCTCGCGCACCTGGCTGCCTGACGCGGCGGCGCCGTCGGGGACCGCGCCCCCGACCGCCGGCTCAGCGCGCCCACCGCGGGACCACGAAGATCCCCTCGGCCTCGACGGTGACCACCCCGGAGGCGTCGGCGAGCTCGGCGTGCACGAGGACCTTGCTGCCCTCCTCGCCGGTGATCCACCCCGCGAGCGAGACGGCCCCGAGCGGGGTCGGGCGGTGGTGGGTGATCCTCAGGGTGCCGGTCATGGTCAGGCGGCGGCCGTCGGCGGCGACCACGCCCATCAGGTGGTCGAGCAGCTTGACCGCGGCGCCGGGGTGCAGGACGCCCGGCTGGTCCTGGTGAGCGGGACCGAGGACGACCGAGGCGGTGACCGGTCCGCCGGCCGCGGGTCGGACGACCTCGAGGGGCGGGGCGGTCGCGTTGCGGGGCCCGATCACCGCGTTGCCCCAGCTCCAGGTGCGCCCGCGGCCGTTGTGCCGCACCCCGAGCGGGCCGTCGGTCTGCGCGACCCGCAGCGCCGCGGTCACGGCCGATACGGCGGGGAGCGAGGCGGCGAGGGCCGACGGGGAGGCGGTGAGCGTGGCCTCCAGCAGCGAGCGCACGGCGTCGGCGAGCCCGGTGTACACGGCCTCCTGGCGGTCGACCTCCTCGGTGGGGAGGTCCTCGAGCGGGAAGTGCGTGACCGGGCTGCCCATGGCGGGAGGCTGCCACATGACAGCCGTTCCGATCTTGACAGTCGCTGTCAGGCCCGAGGACAACTGCGCCATGAGCATCAGGGTGATCCAGTGGGCGACCGGCGGCGTCGGCGTGGCCGCCATCCAGGGCGTGCTCGCGCACCCCGACCTCGAGCTCGTCGGGTGCTGGGTGCACAGCGACGCCAAGCACGGGAAGGACGTCGGCGAGCTCATCGGCGGCGACCCGATCGGCGTGACCGCGACGACCAGCCGGGACGAGATCCTGGCCATCGACGCCGACTGCGTCGTCTACGCGCCGCTCGTCCCGAACGACGACGAGGTGATCGCGCTGCTGCGCTCGGGCAAGAACGTGGTCACCCCCGTCGGCTGGATCTACCCCAACCCCGAGCGGGTGGTCGGCATCGGGGCCGCCTGCGCGGAGGCGGGTACGACGCTGCACGGCACCGGCATCCACCCCGGCGGCATCACCGAGCGGTTCCCGTTGATGGCCAGCTCCCTGTCGCAGCGGGTGAGGCACGTGCGGGCCGAGGAGTTCTCCGACATCCGCACCTACAACGCCCCCGACGTCGTCCGGCACGTGATGGGCTTCGGCGGCACGCCGCAGGAGGCCTACGACAGCCCGATGGCCGGTCTGCTCTCCGGGGGCTTCAAGGCGTCGGTGCGGATGGTGGTGGCCGAGATGGGCTTCGCGGCCGGCCACGACATCCGCACCACCCAGGAGGTCGCGGTCGCGGCCCGGCCGATCGACACCCCGATCGGCGTCATCCGGCCCGGCCAGGTCGCCGCCCGGCGCTTCCACTGGGACGCCCTCGTGGACGGGGAGCCCGTGGTCACCGCGGCCGTGAACTGGCTGATGGGCGAGGAGGACCTCGACCCCGGCTGGACCTTCGGCCCCGAGGGCGAGCGCTTCGAGGTCGAGGTGACCGGCGACCCGACGGTGCTGCTCACCTTCAAGGGCCTGCAGCCCGAGTCGGTCGCCGCCGGGCTGGTCCGCAACCCCGGCGTGGTCTCGACCGCCAACCACTGCGTCAGCTCGATCCCGTACGTCGTCGCCGCGGGGCCCGGCGTGAGGACCTACCTCGACCTGCCCCTCATCGCCGGCCGGGCGGCGCCGGAGGTGGGGCGGTGATCCTCGACCGGTTCCGCCTCGACCAGAAGGTCGCCGTCGTCACCGGCGCCGGCCAGGGCATCGGCCGCGGCATCGCGGTCGGGCTGGCCGAGGCGGGGGCCGACGTCGTCCTCGCCGCGCGCACCCGCGCCGACCTGGAGCAGGTCGCCGCCGAGGTCGAGGCCACCGGCCGGCGCGCCCACGTCGTCGAGACCGACGTGATGGAGACCGAGCAGCTCCACCGCCTCGTCGCGCAGGCCGTCTCGGCGTACGGCCGTCTCGACGTGCTGGTCAACAACGCCGGCGGCACCGGCCCGCGCCCGGCGATGGCGACCAGCGAGCGGATGTTCGAGAAGGCCCTGCGCTTCAACGTCACCGCGCCGTTCCTGCTCAGCCAGGCCGCCGCCCGCGCCATGGTCGACACCGCGGGCGAGGGCGCGATCGTCAACATCTCCTCGCGCTCCTCCGACATGGTGCAGACCGCGTTCGTCGCCTACGGCACGGCCAAGGCGGCGCTCAACATGATGACCCGCAACCTGGCCGCCGAGCTGGCCCCGCGGGTGCGGGTCAACGCGATCAGCGTCGGCGGCGTCGCCACCAAGGGCCTCGACGTCGTGCTGACCGACGACGCGCTGCGCGAGCAGTACGTCGCCGGCACGCCGATGGGCCGCCCCGGCCAGCCGCTCGACATCGCCTGCGCGGCGCTCTACCTCGCCTCGCCGGCCGCGGCCTGGGTCACCGGCAAGGTGCTGCAGGTCGACGGCGGGGTCGAGGCGCCCGCGATCGCCGTACCCGTCGCGCCGCTGGAGCCGGCGTGAGCGGCCTGCGCGAGCGTCAGCGCGCCGACCTCCGCGCCCACGTCGACCGGGTGGCGCTGGAGCTGTTCGCGGAGCGCGGCTTCGACGCGGTCTCCATGGAGGAGATCGCGGGCGCCGCCGGCATCTCCTTGTCGACGCTGTTCCGCCACGTCCGGAGCAAGGACCAGCTGCTGGTCGGCTCGCTGCGCGTCGGCCGGACCGAGATCGTCGAGAGCTTCGCGGCCCGGCCCGCCGACGAGCCGGTCCCGGCCGCCCTCGCGGCGGCCATCCTGTGCCGCACCCGGCAGTTCGCCGAGGAGACCGCGACCGTCGCCCGCTGGCGGCGGGCGATGATCGCCGCTCCCGCCCGGGTACGCCGGGCCTCCCTGCTCGACGACGACGAGCGCGCGCGGCTGGTGGTGCTGGTCGCCGAGCGGCTGGGCCTCGACCCGGAGGCCGACCTGGAGCCGGGGCTGCGGGTCCGGGTGGTGCTCGCGGCCGCCGAGCACGCCTACGAGCACTGGCTGACCCACGAGACCGGCCGGACCCTGCACGAGCTGACCGTGGAGGCCCTGGCGCTCAGCTGAGCGCCAACGGGTACCGGGCCCCATGCCAGCCGTCGAGCGCACCGTGACCGTGGACCAGCCGATCGAGAAGGTCTGGGCCTACCTCTCCGACTTCCGCACCACCGAGGAGTGGGACCCGCCGACCGTCTCCACCACCCGGACCCGCGGTGACGGAGGGGTCGGGACGACCTACCACAACGTCTCGAAGTTCCTCGGCGCCGAGACCGAGGTCGACTACATCGTCACGGCGTACGACGAGCAGCGCCGGCTCCAGCTCGAGGGCGACGCCGGCTCGATCAAGCTGCTCGACACGATCACCTTCGCCTCGACCGGCACCGGGACGTCGGTGACCTACCACGCCGACTTCGAGCCGCACGGCGCCGCGAAGCTCGCCGAGCCGCTGATGCCGGTCGGGCTCAAGCTGCTCGCCGACAAGGTGGCCAGCAGCATGGAGGAGCACCTCGCGAAGCTCTGAGCGGGGTGTGTGAGGGTGTGCGGGTGCCACCCCGGACCCGCCGCCCCTCCCGTCCCGCCAAGCCCGCGATGCCCGTGCCCGAGGGCGCGCGCGAGGTCTTCACCGACGGCGCCTGCGCCGGCAACCCCGGCCCCGGCGGCTGGGCCTGGGCCCTCGACGAGGCGGTCTGGGCCAGCGGCGCGGAGTCGCCGTCGACCAACCAGCGGATGGAGGTGCGCGCCGCCTACGAGGCGGTCCGTGCCAACGAGGGCCCGCTGCTCGTGGTGAGCGACTCGACGTACGTCGTCCACTGCTTCCGCGACGCCTGGTGGCGTGGCTGGCGCAGTCGCGGCTGGACCAACAGCTCGCGCCAGCCGGTCGCCAACCGCGACCTGTGGGAGCCGTTCGTCGACCTCGTCGAGGCCCGCGGCGACGTCGCCTTCCGGTGGGTCAAGGGCCACTCCGGCGACCGGATGAACGACCTGGTCGACCGGCTCGCGGTGGCCGCCGCCAAGGACGGCGGCAGCACCGGGCGGTCCGCGCCGCCGCCGGCCGCCGCGGCCCCGGCCGGCGACGACGCGCTGTTCTGATCAGCCGACGCTGACCCGGAAGGCGCCGTACGCCGTCTCGAGTCGGGCCCGGCCGGGCGTGGCCCCGGCCGGGACGACGACCTCCCAGGCGATGTCGCCGTTCGCCTCCGCGTCGGCCGTCCCCAGGTCGTAGCTCCGGTCGCCCTGGACCAGGGTGAGCGCCACGTCCTGGTAGGCAACGGGCGGTGGGTCGTCGGTGTCGTCCGCGTCGTCGCACCCGGGCCCGACCCGGGTCTCGCCGACGTCGTCGCAGGAGGCCGCGGCGAACCGCTGGCCCACGATCCGGACCGTGCTGCCGGGCCGGAGCGGCTCCTCGTCGAGGAGCCCCGGACCCGCGCACGAGGCCGCGGCCGGGCCGCCCGCCCACGGGGCGCCGAGCAGCAGCGCCACCGGCGCCAGGGCCAGCGGGATCCGGAGCCTCACCCGACGACCGCCCGCAGCTCGGCCAGCGTCTCGCGCCCGACCTCGCGCAGGTCGCGCTCCTCGCCGGGGGCGATCCAGCGGGCGAAGGCGATGCGGAACGCGCCGACGACCGCCTCGGCCGCGACGCCGGCGGCCAGCGGCGCGACACCGCGCGCCCGCAGGCCCTCGGCGAGCGCGGTCGCGAGCGCGGCCATCTTCAGCAGCTCGCGCTCCTGCAGCGACGGGTGGGCGTCGATCACGCCCTGGCGCCGTGTCGCCCGCTCGCGGCGGTCGGCGAGCACGCCGCAGGCGGCGTCCATCGCGGCGGCCAGGGCGCTCATCGCGCCGTCGTCCGCGGGGGCGCCGGCGAGGGCGTCGACGGCGGCGTGCTGCAGCGCGTTCTCGCGGTCGAAGAGCACCTCGCGCTTGTCGGCGAAGTGCCGGAAGAAGGTGCGCTCGGTGACGCCGGCCCGGGCCGCGATGTCGGCCACGGTGGTCTGGTCGTAGCCGCGCTCGTCGTACAGCTCGAGGGCGGCGGCCATCATCCGTCCGCACGCGTCCGGCTGCCATCGACCCATGGGGCGATCCTACGCGATGTCAGCCCCTGACATCGGGTGCTACGGTGAGTGATGTCAGCACCTGACATCACTCTTCAGGAGGTACTCCCATGCGTGTCTTCGTCACCGGCGCCAGCGGCTGGATCGGCTCCGCCGTCGTCCCCGAGCTGCTCGCGGCCGGCCACCAGGTCGTCGGCCTGGCCCGCTCCGAGGCGTCCGCCGCGGCGCTCACCGCCGCCGGCGTCGAGGTACGCCGCGGCGGGCTCGCCGACCTCGACGTCCTGCGGGCCGGGGCCCGGGAGGCCGACGCCGTCGTCCACCTGGCCTTCATCCACGACGACTTCGCGAACATGGCCGGGGCGATCGCGGCCGACCGGGCGGCGATCGAGACGTTCGTCGAGGCCCTCGCCGGCTCCGGTCGGGCGCTGGCCATCGCGAGCGGCACCCTGGGACTCGGGCCCACCGACCGCCCCGCCACCGAGGCCGACGGCCTCGCCGGCGCACGCCACCCCCGCGCCGCCAACGCCGACCTGGTCCTGGCGGCCGACGGTGTCCGCGGCCTGGTGGTCCGGCTCTCCCCGACCGTGCACGGCGCGGGCGACCCCGGCTTCGTCGCCGCGCTGGTCGCGGTGGCGCGCGAGCGCGGCCACTCCGGGTACGTCGGCGACGGGTCCGGCCGCTGGAACGCCGTGCACCGCTCCGACGCGGCCCGGCTCTTCCGGCTCGCGATCGAGTCCGCCCCCGCCGGGACGGTGCTGCACGCGGTCGGCGAGGAGGCCGTCACCCACCGCGAGATCGCCGAGCTGATCGGTGCCGGGCTCGACGTCCCGGTCGGCCCCGCCGCGGTCGAGGAGCTCTCCTGGATCGGCCCGATGTTCGCCATGGACGCCCCGGCGTCCAGTGCCCGGACCCAGGACCTGCTGGGCTGGTCGCCGACCGGGCCGACCCTGGCCGAGGACCTGCGCGCCGACGGCCCCTACCTCAGCTGAGCACGCCCACGACCACGGTCGCCTCGAGGTCGTCGTCGCGGTGGGTGGTCGCGGCCAGCCCGGCCGCGACCATCAGGGCCCGCGTGGTGGGCGCCTGGGCGACGCCGGTCTCGATCAGCAGCCGGCCGCCCGGCGCCAGCCATCCCGCGGCGCCCGCGACCACCCGGCGCTGCACGTCCAGCCCGTCGGGGCCGCCGTCCAGCGCGACCGCGGGCTCGTGCAGCCGGGCCTCCGGCGGCATCAGCGCGATCGCGTCGTGCGGGACGTACGGCGCGTTCACCGCGAGCACGTCCACCCGCCCGCGCAGGCGGTCCGGCAGGGCGTCGTACAGGTCGCCCTCGTGGACGCGCTCCGGCGGCAGGTTGCGCCGGGCGCAGCGCACCGCGGCGGGCTCGACGTCGCACGCGTGCACCTCCAGGCCGGGGACGGCGGCGGCCAGCGCGGCGCCGACCGCCCCGGTCCCGCAGCACAGGTCGACCACGAGGTCGCCCGGGTGCAGGCCGGCGGCCGCCAGGCGCACGACGTACGACGTCCGCTGCCGCGGCACGAACACGCCGGCGTCCACGGCCACCCGCAGCCCGCAGAAGTCCGCCCAGCCGACCAGCACCTCCAGCGGCACTCCGGCCACCCGCTGGACGACCAGCCGCTCCAGGTCGGCCTCGTCGCGGGCGGCCGCGCGCAGCAGGGCGGCCTCCTCCTCGGCGTACACGCAGCCGGCGGCGCGGAGCCGGGACTCGATCACCGGGACATCATCGACCCGTCGAGAAGGAGAGCGGGTTACCGTCCGGGCGTGACGGCCCCCGACGTGTTCGCCCCGGCCCGACTCGGCCCGGTCACCCTGCGCAACCGCACGGTCAAGGCCGCGACCTTCGAGGGCCGGACCCCCGAGGGCCAGGTCACCGACAGCCTCGTCGACTACCACCTGGCCGTCGCCCGGGGCGGGGTCGGGCTGACCACGGTGGCCTACCTCGCGGTGGCCCCCGAGGGCCGCACCCACCGCGAGCAGATCGTCGTGGGGGAGCACTCGCTGGCGGGGCTGGCCCGGCTGACCGAGG
>Ga0075365_10001717_pt1 | contig 10149 bp, 6 predicted proteins | sample EndMetdeltDD1765_FD_71387 | JGI IMG/M metagenome (GOLD analysis project Ga0075365, IMG submission 71387) | Populus endosphere microbial communities from Tennessee, USA - Endosphere MetaG P. deltoides DD176-5 | ecosystem: Host-associated > Plants > Roots > Endosphere | place: USA: Tennessee... | reverse complement strand
CACCTCCCCTACGACCGCCTCTACGACGCGTCACTGCCCAAGACCAAGTTCCTCTCCCCCTATCCCAGCGCGCGCTTCGACGGCACCCTGACCCTCGGCGGCGAGCAGCTCGCGATCTCCCAGTGGCCCGGGATGATCGGCCACAACTGGGGCGCCGAGCACGCCGAGCGCTGGGTCTGGATCCAGGGCGCCTTTCTGGACACCGACGAGCCGATCTACTTCGACATGGCCGTGGGCCGGATCAAGATCGGACCGCTGACCACCCCGTGGGTCGGGAACGGCATGCTGCGGATCGGGGACACCGAGCATCGCCTCGGCGGCTTCGACCGCATCTTCTCGACGAAGGTCTCCGAGCAGCCCACGAGCTGCAGGTTCCAGCTGTCGGGCAAAGGGGTCCGCGTCCGGGGGCGGGTGGGCTCCGAGCCGCGCAACTTCGTCGCCTGGGTCTACGCGGACCCGAAGGGTCCCGAGCACAACACCCTGAACTGCTCGATCTCGGACCTGGAGCTCGAGATCGAGCAGGGCGGCCGGCCCGCGCGGCGGGTGGAGCTCACGGGCGCCGCCGCCTATGAGTTCGGCACGCGGGACAAGGGCCACGGGATCCCGCTGCAGCCGTATTCAGACGGCTAGCCGGTCAGCAGCTCCGGCGCTCTAGCGCTTGTGGAAGCGCGCCCAGGTGCTCATCAGGCCGAGACGGCCTTGGAGGGTCGCGCCGCTAACGCGTGACCCGCTGCGCGAGCCGACCACCTTCGCTTTGACGATCCGCGGCGAGGCGCCGGTCTTCGTGACCTTGATCTTCTTCAGCCGGCCGCCGAAGAGGCCGCTCAGGGCGGACTGCATCTGGCTCTGCGACCTTCGGACGGTCCACTTGTGGTACGGCGAGACGTCGTCGTAGGGGTCCTTGACCGACCTCAGGTACTTGATCGACGAGCCGCCGAACACGTTCTGGACACTCTCGGTCCGCCCGCCGGAGGTCGAGAAGAAGAACGCCGTGATCGGCTTGCCGTGAAAGCGCACGACCTGGTCGCTCGTCTTGCCGACGGCGCTGTTCGTGCTCCGGGTCTCCGTGCCCTTGCCGCCGTAGACCTGGCTGCGCGTGTCGTCGTAGACGTCGAAGCCGTGGCCGGCATGGGCCGAGAGCCCGAAGGTGCGCGAGGCGACGGCCTGCGCCCGCAGCGCGTTCTTCGGCCAGGAAGAGGGCATCTCGTTTGCGACGACGCCGCGGACGTAGTCGTCTGTGCTCACCTTGTTGACGACGAGCAGGCCGCCGGATGCCTTGGCGATGAGCTTGCCGCGGTAGGTCCCCTTTCCCGAGACCTGGATCCCCTTGCCGCCCTTGGCGGTGCCCGAGTGGCCGCATCGGGCGACCTTGCGCCCGCGCGCGCTCTCCAGGACCACCTTCGCCCCCGACTCGTCGAAGGCGTAGCCGCGGCCACGGTGGAGCCGCTTGCCGCACGCCTTGTGCGCGCCGGCGAAGCCCACCGATCCCCTGCCCGAGGCGAGCAGCACCCTGATCGAGCCGCTGGAGCGGCCGATGCGCGTGTGGCGGTAGTAGTGCTTGAGGATCGACTTGTAGTCGCGCCCATGCTTCGCGTAGCCGTAGGCGCCGTACTGGCTCATGCCGACGCCGTGACCGAAGCCGCGGCCGTGGATCACCCACTTGGCCGCGAACGCGCTCGGCGCGGCGGCCGCCGCGGCCAGCGCCGCGCACAGCATGGCTGCGACGGCAATTCCTTTCGCTCGCGAACTCACTTCCCTGCCCAGATGATCGTACGGCCCGCGGTCGGGTAATTTGAAAACGAGTCCCCAAACGGAGGTTTCACATGGCCATAGCCACGCAGGAGCAAACCGTCGTCGACAACGTCGCCAAGCAGCTCTACATCGGCGGCGAGTGGCGTGATGCGAGCGGCGGCGAGACCCTGGCCGTGGAGGATCCCGCAACCGGCGAGACGCTCTGCGAGATCGCGGACGGCACGCCCGATGACGCCAAGGCGGCGCTCGACGCCGCCGTCGGCATGCAGGCCGAGTGGGCGGCCACCCCGCCGAACGAGCGCTCGGAGATCCTGTACCGCGCGTTCCAGCTCCTGAACGAGCGGGCCGACGAGCTGGCCCTGCTGATGACCCTGGAGATGGGCAAGACGGTCGCCGAGTCGAAGGGCGAGATCGCCTACTCGGCCGAGTTCTTCCGCTGGTTCTCCGGCGAGGCCCTGCGCATCGATGGCTACTACAAGGAGGCGGGCAACGGGGCCAGCCGCGTGCTCGTCATGCGCCAGCCGATCGGCCCCTGCTTCTTCATCACCCCCTGGAACTTCCCAATGGCGATGGGCACCCGCAAGGTCGGGCCCGCGATCGCCGCCGGCTGCACGATGGTCTGGAAGCCGGCGAAGCTGACGCCGCTCTCGGCCTTCGCCCTGGCCCAGCTGCTCGAGGAAGCCGGCCTGCCGGGCGGCGTGCTGAACATCGTCACGAGCTCGTCGTCGAGCGCCGTCGCCGGGCCGGTCATCTCAGATCCCAGGCTCCGGAAGCTGTCGTTCACCGGCTCCACCGAGGTCGGCCGCACGCTGATCGAGCAGTCGGCCGAGAACATCCTCAAGGTCTCGATGGAACTCGGCGGCAACGCGCCGTTCCTCGTCTTCGAGGACGCGGACCTCGATGCGGCGGTCGACGGCGCGATGGTCGCCAAGATGCGCAACATCGGGGAAGCGTGCACGGCCGCCAACCGATTCCACGTCGCGGGCTCGATCGCCGACGAGTTCACCGAGAAGCTCGCCGAGCGGATGGGGAAGCTCCGCGTGGGCCGCGGCACGGAGGAGGGCGTCGACATCGGGCCGCTGATCGACGACGACCAGCGCGGCAAGGTGGCCGACCTGGTTGACGACGCGGCCGGCAAGGGCGCCAAGGTGCTGGTCGGCGGATCCAAGGCCGACGGCGCCGGCTACTTCTTCGAGCCAACCGTCCTGGGCAATGTGCCGGCGGAGGCGAGACTGCTCAAGGAGGAGATCTTCGGCCCGGTCGCGCCGGTGGCGTCATTCGACTCGACCGAGGACGCGATCGCCGCGGCGAACGACACCGAGTACGGCCTCGTGGCGTACGTCTTCACCCGCGACCTGAAGCGGGCTCTCACCGTCGCCGAGGGCCTCGAGACCGGAATGCTCGGCCTCAACCAGGGCATGGTGTCCAACGCCGGCGCCCCGTTCGGAGGCGTCAAGCAGTCGGGGATCGGGCGCGAGGGCGGCAACGAGGGAATCGAGGAGTACCTCGAGACCAAGTACGTCGCGGTGAACCTCTAGCGGGAGCGAAGCACGAAGGTCAGGCCGTCCACGCTCGCCCCCGGCTCGACGTCCACGTTTCGGGTGCACCCCCGCGGGCGCCTGCAGGTGAGCCCCGAGCGTGGATCGACCCGCACCTCGTGCCGCGCCGCGACCAGGTTCCGGAACGCGTAGCTCCCTTCCGTGTTCGTGACCGTCGACGGCTCGCCGCGGTCGCGCGAGCCGTTGCCGTTCAGGTCCACGAAGACCGCCTGTCGGGCGAGCGGACCCGCTCCGGCCCGCTTCACCCGGCCCTGGATGGTCCCCGCGGCTCCGCTCCCGAAGTCCTTGAACACAAACCAGGCGGGCTTCGGCGTCTGGCCTCCGGTCTTCCAGAGCCCCGACGAGGCGCAGAACTGGCAGACATTCGCGGTCGGGTCGTCGCGGATTCCGTACCAGAGCAGCTTGCCCAGCCGGAGGCGGTCGAGGCGGTAGGCGAGGATCTGGAAGATGATCCGCATCTTCGAGGCCTGCTGCGCCGGGGTCCCGGTGAAGCGATGCCGGCCGACCTCCGTGCCCCACGAGATCTCGTCGATCCAATAGGGCGTTCCTGCGTCACCGGCCTGGTCCATCAGCTCGCGGCCGTTGAGCATCAGCTCGTAGGCGTGGTAGGGGCTCTCCGCATACGGGTGGAAGGCGACCGCGTCGAAGTTCTGCTTGTGGACGAAGTCGTAGAAGCGCTCGACGAAGAGCTTCCACCGGAAGCCGCAGAACACCCCGCCGACCACCACCGTGCCTCCCGGGTCGGCCTGATGGAGCACCGACCCGGAGATGTCCACGAGGCGCGCGAAGTCGGGCGGCGAGTTGGGCCCGTCCCAGAAGCCGTCGAGGTTCGGCTCGTTCCAGATGGTCCAGGCGACGGGCCGGTAGGTCAGCTCCGGGTGCTCCTGCCAGAACGTGCCGTCGTGCCCATAGCGCTCGGCGACGGCCTGGACGAACTGCTTCCAGCCGTCCCTCGCAAGCTGGCTGGAGAGCGGCGGCTCCCATTGGGTGGCTTCTGCCGAGGAGCGGGCCCACGTCGGCGTTCCCGACAGGAGCAGGTCGACGGAGAGCCCCATCCCGGACGCGGTCGCCATGAACTCGTCGGACTTCGTGAAGCTGATCGGGCGATCGGCTCTCGGCTGCATCGCGTTCCAGCTCAGCCCGTGTCGGATCGTCGTCGCGCCCGCCTCCATCATCCGCTGCATGTCGAGGTCGCTCGCGGCCGCGCTCGGCGTCACACCGAGGAGCCCGCTGGGAAGCGGCGGAGCGGGATCGGCCGCCTTCGACCACGCGGGCCAGGTGACCATCGCCGACAGCGCGACCAGGGATGCGGCCAGCCACAGCGCCGTCCGCCGCCTGACACTTCCCGCCGATCCTGCAGATTTGAGCCCGCCTCGCATCCGCCCGCCTCCTGGCTACGTCCCCCCGGGGGGTCTCGGTCTAGGTCCCATCCGGATCCTCAACCGGGTTCTCCGAGACCTCGTGCGCCCGCTCCGAGAGCTTCGAACGAGTCATCGGAACCGGGGCGAGCGGCGCCTGGTCGAAATCGAAGGCGTTCGCGTAGTCGTATGCGTTGGCGTCGTTCTCGTTTAGGGGCGATAGCCCGAAGGTGTGCTCGGTGAACGCGAGCATCGAAGCGAGCGACGCGTCGGTGGAGTCGACGGTCCCGGCCCTGGCCCACGGGCTCACGATCACCATGGGCGTCCGGATCCCCAGGCCGGGCGGCGGAGCCACGTGGTCATAGAAGCACCCGCAGTCGTCGTAGGTGATGAACACCGCGGTCGACCGCCAGTCGGGGCCGTGCTCGATTGCCGAGATGACCTGCCCGATCCAGTTGTCGCCGGCGCGCATCGAGCCCTCGTTGTGCTGGGACACGCGAACAGTGGGGAGCACGACGCTGAAGTTGGGGAGCGAGCCGGTCCGCGCGTCGGAGAGCACCTGCCCCGTCGATACCTGGCGGTTGCGAAGCCCGGTGTAGAGGCACTTGGCGAACGTCGGGCAGATCGCCCACAGGTACCCGTTGCCCGGAGCCGCCGTGTAGAGCTTCCAGCTCATCCCGGCGCGGTCGAGCTCGTCCATGATCGTCGGCATCGGCCTCACCTGCGTGGGCCGGTAGGGGCCCCCGTACGGGAATCGAGACGGGTCCAGGCGGTAATCCGGGATGCACGATGGCTGGTAGCTGATCTCCCCGTCGGGGCTGGCCTGCCAGGGGGCGTCGAGGTGGGAGTCGCAGCCCCAGCCTGTGCCACGCCGCTCGTCCTCGGTTCGATCGGGCGGGTCGCCGGTGAACCCGCCGAGGTTCGCCGAGACCAGCTCGATGTGCGCGCCGAAGCTCGGTACCGAGAACGTCTGGAAGGTGCGGTCGGAGAGGACGAACGAGTTCGCGAGCCGGGCCAGGTTCGGGATCTGGCTCGGGCTGAACTGCGTCAGGCACGCATAGCTGTGCGCCTCGTCGCAGCCCCCGACGCTGGTGAACCCGTCCATGCGCCCGCCGTTGATCGCCTTGACCTGGGCCTGCGTGCGGTGACCCGCGTCGGGGACGACGTCCGGCGATGTCCGGAGGGGCATTGTCGAGCCGTCTTGGAGCTTCGCCTCGGTGGCGCCGTCGCATTTGCCGGACTCGGCGCACATCCGGCCGAACACGTTGTCGAAGCTGTGGTTCTCCTGGTAGATGATCACCACATGCTTGATCGGGCTGATCGGGGGCTGATGCTCGTCCAGGTAGCGCCACTTCTCCTTGTTGTTCGGCGTACGGTCATAGACGCATCGCCGGCAGGACTTCGCCGGCTCGTCGAAGTGCCACTGGTAGGCGCTCGGATTGCCGATGACGCTCTCGGCGATCCGGTACTTGACCGTGTGTCGGCTCACCTTCCGCACTGAGACGCCGTCGCCGTGCTTCGCGGGCTTCCACGGACAGCTCGAAGCGCTCAACTTCGCGCGCCCGCCGGCCGTCGTCGTCACGTCGTAGGAGCAGCCCCCGCGAACCGCCTTGCCGCTCGGGACGTCGATCTGGAGCTGCGGCACGGGCCCGAAGCCGGTTTCCGGGTCGCCGATGCGGCCCGCGACCGACACCGTGTGAATCAGGCGCCGATGCTTCGCGGATCGCCACCCCGCCCTGACGATGTCGTAGGCCTTCTTCTTCCCGGGCGGGTTGAACTTCACGTCGCCTCGGCGGTCGTGGATCGTGCCGTGGTCGGCAAATGCCGCGGGAGCGCCGACCAGGATGGCCGCGCATGCCCCGATCAGGGGCAGCAGCAGAAGTTGCTTGATCCTCACCGCCTCGACCGTCCTTGATCCCCTTCTTGGGTTGTATAACCGATCGGGGCGCGGCAAGTTGTGGAATCGCGTCAGAGGGAACCGGGCCGTAGCCCGATTCCCTCCGGCGGCTAGCGTCCGAGCAGCGTGCCGAGCAGCCCGTGCGAGCCGCGCTTGGAGAGGTAGCACTGGTGGTACTCCTCGGCGCGCCAGAACGGGGCCGCGGGCTCGATCTCGGTGACGATGGGATCGCGGAAGCGCTCCTGCGCCCCCTCGATCACCTTGCGCGCGGTCTCGGCCTGATCCTCCGACTCGGTGAAGATCACCGACCGGTACTGCCAGCCGACGTCCGGGCCCTGGCGGTTGAGCTGGGTCGGATCGTGGATCTCGAGGTACTTCTCCACGAGGTCCTCGTAGCTCACCTTGGAGGGGTCGAACGTGACCTGGGCCACCTCGACGTGCCCGGTGTCGCCGGTGCAGACCTGCTCGTAGGTGGGATTGTCGACGTGGCCGCCCTCGTAGCCGACCGCGGTGTCGATCACGCCGTCCAGGCTCCGGAACGCCTCCTCGACCTGCCAGAAGCAGCCGGCGCCGAACGTCGCCTTCTCGGTCGCGGTCGCGGTGCCGTTCTCAGTGGTCATTGGGCTCCTTCCAATTGCCTCGAAGTCAATGATGGCATCTGCCCATTAGTCCGCTGAGCGGCCGCGGCGTTACATCGTGAAGGTCTGCCTCGCGGGGGTCGGATCGGCGTTCCCGGCCCTGTCCCTGGCGATGACCCGGATCGTGTGCGAGCCCTGGGCGAGCCCCGCGTACTTCTTCGGCGAGGTGCACGGCGCGTACGGGTTGGCGTCGATCCTGCACCTGAACGTGGACCCCGCCTGACTGGAGTGGAAGGTGACCGTGGCGGTGTTGTAGACGTGGCCGACCTTCAGGGAGTCGATCGTGGTATTTGGGGGCGTCGAGTCCTCGACGTAGGTGCGCCCGGCCGAGCAGGCGGACGTGTTGTTCGACGAGTCTGTGGCGGTCGCGTGGAAGACGGTCGTGGTGTTGTCGGCGACATGGACCGCGATCCCCGGTGATTGAAGCGCTGTCGCCGATCCCTTCGCCGCCGGCTTTCCGGTGCAGTTGGCGGTCTTGTAGATCCGGACCAGCGAGCCCGCTTCGGCCGATCCGCGAACCCTCGGATCGTTGTTGTTCGCAGGTGAGGCCGGATTGGTCGAGGTGATCATCGGCTTGGCCGGTGGGATCGAGTCCCGCTCGAACGCGCCGATGTCGGAGCCGTCGCCGCCGGTCGCGTTGGCGATGAACGGCGAGTCGATGATCCGCGGGAAGCCGGTGCCGCGCTGGTCGGTCGGCGCGCCGAAGCTCCTGCCCTTGTCGATCACCGGGCTGCCCTTCATTGGCTTCCGGGTCAGGGTGGGTCCGCCGTTGTTGGCGGGCGGCGCCAGCTTCGGGTCCTGGCCTGCGATGTCCGTGGCGTGGGTGAACCCGCACGTGTGCTCTGGGTCGTCCTCGAGGTTGTAATTGTTCGAGTCGAAGGTCCCGATGCAGTTCGGGGCGCCCACCGGCTCGGCGACGATCGTGTCGCGGAACGTGCCGCCGCTGAGGAGGTCGAGGTTCGCCCCCTGCGTGAAGTCGTGAGGACCCCCCGGAGTCCCGAGGCCGTTGTCGGTGAAGGTCGACCCGGTCACGCTCAGCGAGCTGAGGTTGTCCTGATAGATCCCGCCTCCGACGGAGTAGTTCGCGACGCCCGGATCCGTGGCGCCGGTTGCGGTCACGCTGTTCCCGTTGATCGTGCTCTCGTCGATCGTGAGCGTCGACTGGTACATGTAGATGCCCCCGCCGCCCGGCCAGGCCTTGGAGGCGCCCGCGCCTGCATTGATCGTCGCATTCGCCTGGTTGTCGAGGACCGCGCTGCGGTTGACGTGGAGGGTCCCGCCCGTGAGGTAGATCCCGCCACCTAGGCTGACGGCGTCCCCGGCGCCGCCGGTGGTCGCTCGTGCGTCGTTGTTCCGAACCGTGGAGCGCGTCAGGGTGAGCGTGCCACCGGCCACCTCGATCCCGGCACCGAGAGCCTCGACGTTGGCGGTCCCCGGGGACGTGACGACAGCGTGGTTGTCGGAAACGACCACTCGGTCCAGCGTCATGTCTCCGCCGGACACGATGCCCCCTGCGCCCGCGAAGGTTCCCCCGGAGACGACCGGTGCCTGCCCTTGCCTGATGGTGAGCCCGGAGATTGCGGTCGTGGTGCCGCTCTGAGCATCGATCACCCGGAAGGTGTTGTTGCCGTCGATGGCGAGGACGCCGGCACCCGGGCCGTCGATCGTCAGGTCATCGGCGATCTGCGGCAGGACGCTGGTCAGGCCGATGGTTCCCGTGACGCTCGGCGCGAAGTCGATCGTGTCCGCGCCGGGATTGGCGTTCGCCTCCTGGATCGCCGCCCGCAGAGTGCAGACGTTCCCGGCAGTCGCACAGGTGCCGTTGATCGTCTGATCGGCCTCGTCGCCGTTGCTGTCGACGGTGAAGGTGAGCGGTGCCGCGAGAGCCGGCGCTGCAAGCAGCAGGGTTGCCAGGACCAGCGCGCCGATCGCGATCAGCGCCGTCCAACTGCGTCCATGCCTTCCTTGCGCCTTCAACTTCCTCCTTGGTACGCGACGCTAACAGCCTCGCACCACCGCGAAGCGGACTCTCGTCACATGTACGACTAGTCGTGCGGGCGCGCCATCTTGCGGTGATCGAGGGCCTGGTCGAGGATCTCCTCGTCCACCCCCATCTCCCGCGCGACCTCGCGGAGCGGGCGGCCCGACTCGTGGGCCTCCTTGACGATCTCCGCGCCGCGGTCGTACCCGATGTGCGGGTTGAGCGCGGTGGCCGTCGCCAGCGTGTTCTCCGCATGGCGGCTCGTCATCTCCTCGTCGGCCTCGATCCCCCGCACGCACTTGGTGTCGAGCAGGCGGGACGTGGCGGCCAGCAGCTTGATCGAGTCCAGGAGGTTGCGCGCGATCAGCGGCACCCGGACGTTCAGCTCGAACTGGCCCTGGGAGCCCGCCATCGTGATCGCCGCGTCGTTGCCCACGACCTGGTCGGCGACCTGGATCGTCACCTCGCAGATGACCGGGTTGACCTTGCCCGGCATGATCGAGGAGCCCTTCTGCAGGGCCGGCAGCTTGATCTCGGCGAGCCCCGCGCGGGGTCCCGACCCCATCAGCGCGAGGTCGTTGGCGATCTTGAGCAGGGAGACGGCCACCACCTTGAGGGCACCGGAGAGCTCCACCAGGGCGTCGCGGTTGCCCTGCGCCTCGAACGGGTCGGCGGGCTCGGAGATCTCGAGGCCGGTTGCCTCCATGAGCTTGGTCCGGACCCGCTGCGCGAACTCCGAGTGCGTGTTCAGGCCCGTGCCGGTGGCGGTTCCGCCGAGGGGGATCTGGCCCACCCTCGCGAGCGTCGCGCGCACGCGGTCGGCGCCGAGGCGGATCTGGGCCGCGTAGCCGCCGAACTCCTGGCCCAGCGTGACGGGAACGGCATCCATGAGGTGGGTGCGACCAGCCTTCACCACGTCCGCGAACTCCTCCGCCTTGCGCTCGAGCGCCGAGCCGAGCTCGTC
>Ga0075365_10001716_pt1 | contig 10149 bp, 9 predicted proteins | sample EndMetdeltDD1765_FD_71387 | JGI IMG/M metagenome (GOLD analysis project Ga0075365, IMG submission 71387) | Populus endosphere microbial communities from Tennessee, USA - Endosphere MetaG P. deltoides DD176-5 | ecosystem: Host-associated > Plants > Roots > Endosphere | place: USA: Tennessee... | reverse complement strand
AGATATGACTGTCGGCTCACGCTGGGCCGGCCTTCACCGAATCAGCGCGTTCCATACGATGCGTCGAATACAGACCTGTGATGGGGTCATAGAAACGGCAGCGGCGCAGGATGTTCCACAGCTTGGGAACAGTGGCCTTCTCCACTCGGACCATGTCCGGATACGCCGTGGCCAGGGCGCCCTGCGCCTTGCGGAGGTTGTAGAACGGCACGGCGGTCGAGACGTGGTGAGCGGTGTGCAGCGAGATGTTGTGCGTCAGGAACAAGAGCCACCGCGGATAGACGAAGTCTGTCGTCACGAGCAGCTTGCTCGCATTACGGGTCCAAAGCTGCGTGGGCAAGAACGGAATGTCCTCAGAACTGTGGTGCATGAGTGTGGTGATGCTGAACCACACGTGGATAGCGATCCATGGCGCTACGAAGCAGAGCAGAAGTCCTTGCCACCCGGTGAGATAAGTAAGCGTGGCGAGGTACGCGCCGCCGACGATGAGAACCATGAGGGTCGACCGGGCGACCTCGCGGCGCGTCTCCCTTTTCGGGAACGTGGAAGGCCGTACGGATTGGACCCAGTAGTTGATTGACCCCGCCCACACCGCCCAGGTGCGCATGCTGGCATAGAGGATGCGATGGTGCAGCGGCATGCGGCGATACACGGCTTCGGAGATCGGCCGCCAGTCGTTGTCCATCTCAAGGCTGTTCGTATGAGCGTGGTGCCAGTTGTGCACGTGTCGCCACGCGTGAAACGGATAGAGAAGGGGCAGGAGCGCCACATGGCCGACCGCGAAGTTCAACCGACGGTTCCGCGAGAAGGAACCGTGACCGCAGTCGTGGCCGATGCAATGCATGCCCCAGCCGCCCAGTCCCGCGACGAAGACGAGGGGAACGATCAGATACCAGCGATCGAGGATCGCGATGCCGACGACGGCTCCCACGTACAGCGCCGTGCTCACCGCCAGGCCGGCAAATCCCTTTGTCACTGAAGGTTTCATGTATTCGCGCGGAATGGCCGAGAGAAGTTGCTGCCCCTCGATCGCATCGCGCTTCTCGATGAACTCGACAAAGCGTGGATCGGGAGCTACCGGCAGCGTGGAGTGGGTCATGACGGACGTCAACTCTGAAGTCGAAGCTCGCGCGTGAGGTAATTCGCGAGGTCGTCGATCGTCCCGTGGTCGAACAGGATCGCCGGCGAGAGCCGACGCTCGACGACCTTCTCCAGCTTGCCCGATACCTGGACCGCGGCGCGGGAGTCCAGCCCATAGGCGTCGAACGGCTTGGCCGTATCGATCTCTGATTCAGGAACCTTCACCCGGTGGGCAAGCTCGGAGACGAGCCACGACCGCAGCTTTCCCTGCGTCAGCGGACCGTCAATGGCAGCTCTCTTCTGCCGTTTGAAGATGCTCAACGTGTCTGCCCGGCTGTCTGCAGCGGCGCCGTCTGGTTGCGTCGCATCCGCTTGTCGATCGTCTGGCGGTCCGGCATGCGTAGGTCCCACACGATCCCCGCCTTGGCGAGGACGGCGAGAAGCCAGCCGCTGAGATCGGGTTCCCACCAACGCATCGCGTGCTTGTAGGCGCTGGGAAACGCGTGGTGATTGTTCTGCAGGCCCTCACCGAAGGTTAAGACGGCCACCGGCCAGTTGTTCGCGCTGTCATCCCTGTTGGCGAACGGACGCGAACCGACCATGTGACTGATGGAACCGACGCACCAGGCCGCCTGGTTGGCGAGGAACACCCGTGCCAGGCCGCCAAAGATGAAGCCGGAGAACGCAGCTGCGAGGCTGCCGCCGATCGTGAATCCAAGTATTGCCGGCAGCAGCAGGCTCGCCAGCACCCAGGCCGGATAGGTTCGGTTGTAGCTGAGAAGACGCCGATCGCGCAGCACATCGGGCGCGAACACCGTCGCCTTCGACTCTTGATCGCTGAACATCCAGGGGATGTGGGCGTACCAGAGGCCCTTGAGTTTTCCGAGCATCCCGGTGCCGCTGAGGTTCGGTGAATGCGGGTCGCCGGCTTCGTCGGAGTAGCGATGGTGGCGGCGGTGCGTGGTCACCCAGAACAGCAGCGGCCCTTCCAGGGCCATGGAGCCGGTGATCATCAACACGCCTTCGAAGAATCGGGACGTCTTGAACGCCTTGTGGGCGAGGTAGCGATGGAATCCGATTGTGATGCCGAACATTTGAATCGCGTAGAACGCGACGAAAAGTGTGTAGTCGAGCAGGGTGGCCCGGCCGGTGAACATCAGATACAGCGCGATGCCGAAGCCGATGGCGGGCATTCCGATCGTCACCAGGGCGACGACGCGCTTGGCGCGTGCGCTTCGTGGGTTGAGTTGGAGAATCGCGCGGGCGAGCGATTCTTCTCTGGCCGCCGATGTGGCCGCCGGATATCTGGTTGTGAGTGTCATGCTCGGTCCTTGCTGTCATCCGGAGACGCGTCGATGTAGCGAACGTTGCGGGCGAGTCCGACTCGATCCAGAAGCCGGATGAATTCGCCGGCCGGATCCAGCTGCCACCAGTGCCGGCGGGTCTGGGCAAGACTCGGTCGCGCGTGGTGGTTGTTATGCCATGAGCCGCCCATGGTGGGCGGCGCGAGGACTCCGAGGTTGCGGCTCTCGTCCCGCAGCGAAAATTCGCGGTTGCCGATTGTGTGCCCCAGCGAGTTCACCGCCCACGTGGCTTGGTCGAGTACGAAAATCCTGGCGAGACCACCCCAGAGGACTCCGCCGATGACTCCGTGCAGTGACTGTGTCACGAGACCGCCGATGATGCCCGGCAACACGATTCCGAGAAGTACCAGCGAGAAGTAGTGCACGTTGATCCGCATGATTCGACGGTCGGCGAGCCAGTCACGGGTGTGGCGGCTCCAGTCGACCTTCTTGACGTTGAACAGCCAGCCGACGTGCCCGTGCCAGAGGCCTTTTGCGCGGCCGAGGACACCGGGGCCCTGCGGCCGCGGTGAATGGGGATCGCGTTCGGTGTCGGCGAACGCGTGGTGGATGCGATGATTGGCAACCCAAAAGACCACCGGCCCTTGGGCGGCCATCGACCCCGCGACCCCCAAGAACACCTTCACCGGCTCGGAGGCTTCGAACGAGCGATGCGTGAAGTACCGGTGCAGGCCCGCTTCCACGCCCAGCGCGGTCACCACGTACATACCGGCGAACAGCACGATGTCGGACAGCCAGAGGCCGTCGTACACCGCGTAGAGAACGGCGGCGATCGTTCCCAGCGTGGGTAGCCCGATCGTGAGATACGCCAGGCGGCAGGCAAGAACGTCGCGCTCGGCGTCTTCTCGGGGCTTTGCGCCCGTCGCGTCTTGAGAGACGGCGAAGTCTGCACTCATGTCAGGCACCCCTGCATCGCGGGTGCAGGAGGCTGAAGAGAACGCAGTGCGTTCGTCAACAGCATTCGCTTGGTCTCGTGTCGGCGAACCTTGCCGCTGGTGGTCGTCGGAATGGCGCCTTTGGGACAGAGGCAGATCCGTGGGCCGATACCGAATTCCGCAGTGACACTTGACTTTATGGCCTCGCCGATTCGGGAATGATCAGCCGCCGATAGATCCCGGTGTCGGGCTTCGGCGACGATACACAGTTGCTCGGTGCTATCGTCGCCGATCGAGAACGCGACGGCGGTGCGGATGTCAGGGTCGGCGCCGACCGCGGCGGCCTCGACGTCCTGGGGGTAGATGTTGCGGCCGTTGACGATGATCAGGTCCTTGATCCTGCCAGTGACGAAGAGTTCGCCCGATTCGACGAAGCCCAGATCGCCCGTGCGAAGGTACTCCCGGTCGTCGTCGGCAAGGCGTGCATGGAACGCCTCACGGGTCAACCCTGGGTGGTTGTAGTAGCCCGCGGCCACGCTTCGCCCCGAAATCCACACCTCGCCGACACGGCCGTCCTCCACGGTCGTGAGATTGGTGGGTTCGATGATCCGCACCGCGTGCTCACCGTCGGCGGGGCCGCAGCTGACGACGGTGCGATCCTTGCCATCCGACTCCGCTATCCGAATCGTTCGGTGAGCGGAGCCGGGGACTTTCCCGGAGACGAACAGCGTTGCCTCGGCCATCCCGTAGCACGGAATGATCGCTCGAGCGTCGAACCCCTGCGCGGCGAATTTGTCCTCGAATCGGGCCAGCGTGGCAGCCGATACCGGTTCGGCACCGCAGTACAGTTGCCGGACCGTGGACAGGTCGAGGTGCCCTATTTCTTCGTCGCATACTGAGTCCACGCAGAGATCGAGTGAAAAGTTCGGACCTACGGTGATCGAAATTCCGTACTCGCTGATCGCCTCCAACCACCGGCTCGGCTGTTGCACGAAATGCATCGGCGACATCAATACGAGCGGCCAACCCCCGTACATCGACAGAATGATGGTGCCCATCAGCCCCATGTCGTGATAGGGCGGCAACCAGGACAACCCGACCCTGCCGGGATCGGTGCCCATGTTGCGCTCGAGGGCTTCGCAGTTGCTGACCAAGTTGTCGTGAGTCAGGCAGACCCCCTTCGGGGTTCCCGTCGAGCCGGACGTGTACTGGATCAAGGCGATGTCGTCGGGTGCCACGGCGTCGGGAGTGAACTCGGTCAGCGTCGGCGCGACGTGCTCGGGGTGAACGATGTCGGGGTCGAGTGTGTCGGCTTTGAGCCGGTCTCGTATCGCCGACACCTGTTGGCGATACGTCGCGTCGATGACGATCGCGCGGGGTCCGCAGTCGCGAGCGATCGCATGAAATCGGTCCGCGTCTTTCGAGCGCAGAGGGGGGAAACACGGAACGGGGACGGCGCCGAGCGACATCGTGCCGTATAGGGCGGCGATGTAGTCCAGTCCGGGGTCTGCGGCCAGGACCACTCGGTCTCCGGAGCCTATGCCGCGCTCGCTGAGGTGGGCAGCGAAGGCGGCGGCGTGGGTGGCGGTATCGCCGAACGTCCACCGTGTCTCGGTATCCGGAGTGCCGTCGGCCAGGAAGACATAGGCCAAGTCCTCAGACGAGGATCTGGCCGACAGGACCGAGACGATGTCGTTCAGGTGCGGAACCTTCACTTTCTGTTTCCGATCGCCTCTACAGAGACTGATTGACCTTCTTTGCTGGTGGAAACCAGTGACGTTTCGATTAGCGCACGATTCGTAACTGTGCGCAGCTCGCCAAGTGCCGACCGTCCTCCGTCCACATGTCGATGGCCTCCCAGACGAAGCCGCGTTCGTCGGCCGACGTCGTCTTGGCCAGCACGAGCACCCAGTCGAAGGCCGGGCCTGCCGCGGCGGCCGAGAGATGAACCGACATCTCGACCGTTGGTACGGCCTTGAGTTCGGTGAGAACCGCCGTATAGGAAGGCGCGAGACAGTCGATCAGGATCGTTATCCGCTCCTCGGCCGAGGGCACATCGTCTTTGAGACGAACCCATCCACACAGGATCGGGCGGGCCGAACCGCTGTAGGGCAGTTCGTCGGTGGCCGCACGAATCTCCATCCTTCGTGAGATGGGAATGAATTCGGCAGGAGGCACGAATGGGACGGCGTCGGCGACGCCGGCGATTCCCGATGGCATCTCAGGTTCAAAGACCGGGGTGTTGCGTGCCGCGCCGATACCGAATGTGGCGTGGGCTTCGACGCATGTGCCCGAGGAGGAGGACGCGGTGGCGCTGGCGATCGTCACCGCTGTGCCGTTCCGGACGACATCGGCGTCGACGACGATGGGCCATGCCAGTGGGCGGATGAAGCGCGCCGTGACGCCGACCAGCGCCCGATCGGTCGGGACGAGCTCCCGCATCTGACGGACGAGCATCGCGACGGCAAGACCGCCGTGCAAGCCATTGAAGCCGTTGAACGTTTCCTGTGCTGAGGAGTCGATTCGTTCGCTAGCATGCAGAAACTGGGCGATCGTCACTGTCACGACGCCACCCCCGATCGGGAACACGGCGAAGCGCTGAACCGGCGACCAACACAAGACTTTGACGGACCAGTCAACCCCGCTGGATGAGGGTAGGCTAGCAGACACCGCAACGGGAACGCAGCGTTTCATCGGCGGCGTCAGGAAACCACCGTCGGTGCTGCTCTAGGGCTATTTTCAAGCGGACGAGCGCCTGGGGTTCTGCTCGCGACATCGGTCCATTCGGCAAACTGCATCCAGGTAGCTGAAGCATCGTCGCCACCGCGGATTCCTGCACCGGTCTCACAGGGGTCCGCGCGACACCGCTCGGCGACTGAATCCGAAGGCCACTCTCCACTCGATGCCTGATCGGCTCAATGTTTGCTGCGTGCTGCGTCGTCTCGATCTATCGATCGAGAACCTGCGCGCAACGGCTGATCGACGAGACCGCCTGCAACGCCTAGCCCGACGCCACTTGCGACCAATAGCGGCTCTCCCGCTCGGTCAACGCATTGGACGTGATCGCGCCGAACGCCGCGGCATCGCGTACGAATCGCACCTGCGCATCCGGCAGCGCGTCGGGGCCCTCGAGCCGGAAGCAACTGGGCGCCAACGGTCCGAACAGCAGTGCCCGCCGAAGATCCGGCCAGTTCTCCAGGTTGGGCTCCACCCCGGCAGCGCGCGCAAAGGTCAATGCCACCAGGTTCATCCGGGTCTTCTGCGACAGCCCGCGCCGGGCGCGATAAGCCGCGATCGCCTCGCGCTGCAGCCCCTCATCGGGTGGTGGTGCCGTGCCGCCCCACGTGTAGGCGATCCAGCGTGCCTGAAGTTCCAGCGGCACAAAGTATCCGCCGGACTGATCCCACATGCCCACAATCGCCAAACCCGGCAGGTCGGGATGGAACGTGAAACGATCGGAGTCCAAGTGCACTGTGTCGACGTCGAGGGTGGCGCGGATTTCGTCGCTGAGAAACGGCAGATCGAGCGTGAACCCGGTACCGAAGAGGATTCCGTCGAACTCTTCGACGTGCCCGTCGGCGAATGTCACCGCTGTCCCGTCGATCGATGTCATCCACGGCCGCACCGTGATTCGGCCCTCTGCCACCAGAGGGAGATACCCCTGGTTCAGGGTGACACCGGCGGCGAACAGTGAAGGGTGCGGTGCCGGCGCACCGTACTGGTCGGGGCTTCCGTTGGCTTCGACCACGATCTCCTTGAGTTGGCGCTCGACCTCGGCCGGCGGGAGGGTCTCATTCGCCAAGGCGCCATAACGCGTGAAGATCCGGTGGTCGGACGGCACCCCCGCGGCGAATTTCGGAAGGACATAGCGTTGCTTTCGCTGGGTGACGACCACGCGCGTCGCGCCGAGTCGTGTGAGTTCGGTGGCGATGTCCAAGGCGCTGACCGCGCAGCCCGCCACCAAAACGCGCTTGCCCACATACGGTTCCGCGCCCCAGTGGTAGTCGAACGTCGACATCGCGCCTGCGGAGCCGGTGAACGTCTCAGCGCCCGGAACGTCGGGTATGGCGGGGGACCGAAATCTGCCGGTGGCCACCACCACCCGGTCGAACTTCTCGTCGTTCCCGTCATGCATCACGTGCCAACGGGTACCGATGCGGCTCAAGTGATCCACCCGCCGTCCGAACCGGATGCGGCTTCGCAGGCCGAACATGTCGGCGTACTGGTTCAGGTAAACGAGAACTTCCCGGTTGGACAGGAAGGTGAGGCCGCTTTCGTGCTCGAGGTCGCTGAAGGCCGTCAGCACGCGAGAGGTGTTGGTGTACATGGCCGGCCACACACCGCTGAAACCTGGCGCACCGGTCCATTGCCCACCCAGCTCGGACTGCTGCTCGAAGATCGTCGGCTCGAAGCCCTGCGAAACCAGCCACCGCGCGGCGACGAGCCCACCTGGGCCGGCGCCGATCACCGCGACTGTTTCGGTCATCAGAGTGCGACGACGATCATGTCAGGCGTCGGTTTCGCCACCGCGCCAAGCGGTTCGCGGGTTCCTGAATTGCCGCCATCACGGCACTCATCGGCGACGCCACCGACATGCGCGGGTCGGGTTCGGTGCCGGGAACCGCCGGCCGGTCACCGTCCCACCACGTCGGTTCAAGCAACGCGGTGGTCACCGGGATGGCCTTGTCAACGCTCTTGCGTCCCCATGCGCAGGCGCGGTCGATGGACGTCGCCGACGGTGCGAGGTTGGCCGGTGACAGTGTCGGCGCGAACCGCACGAGATGGTCGGCGTACGGAGCGTTGCGCACCATCTGCAACTGGACCGCCTGTGCGATCGGAGCGAGCCACAGATGGCGTGGATCCCACTGCGGGTGAAAGCAGTCGAACGCGAGATAGCAGGCGTTGCGGGTGCCCAGCCTGCCGTCGCGGACCCGCTTCCACGCCAACTCGACGGGCACGTTGCTCGCCGCGCCGCCGTCGACCAACGCGGCGACCTCCTTTTCCTGACACAGGGTGTCCAGCAGCGGCACCATGCGCGGGTCGCTTGTTTCATGGTGCAGCACACCGGGAATCGCCGACGAAAAGGACGCCGCGTCGACGACGTCGAACTCGCGAGTCTGGTCGTCATCACCGATGACGATCGGCTTCACCACCCGTAGGTCGATGAAGGCCGAGACCTGCCACAGCCGTGCCGCCACCTGGGGGCCGATCCCGATGGGCAGGAAGGGCAGCGCCCGCATCTGCAACGCTGCCAGTTCCGGGCGGCGGAATTTCGACGGCAGTGCCGCGTACGGCTGCCTGCGAACGCCAGCGACCACTACGTCGAACGGAATCGCCAAGTCCGACATCCGCATACGTTCGCCGTCGGCGCGGCTGAACAGCGCCTCGGCGAACTGGTCGAAGCGCAGAGAGAACATCCCGGCCAGCCCGTGCCTGCGGCGAAGGCGTTCGGGACCGAGGATCGCGCCATACGACACCGTCTTCGCCCACGCGACGTATTCCTCGATGGGCACCGGCAGGGCGCGGGCCACCACACTTCCCATGATCGATCCGAACGACGAGCCGATCATGTAGTCCGGAACCTGGCCGGCCTCCAGCAGTCGTTGCATACCGCCGATGTAGACGAATCCCGCTCCGCCACCACCGCCCAGGACAGTGACGAGTTTCTTGTATCCGACCTCGGCGTCCAGTTCGGCGGCGGAGAAGTCGCTTCCGTGACCATCGATCAGCTGACGGCGTTGCTCGTCCTGCTCGTCGGTCAATCTCACAAGCACTTCGCGCGCCTTCGCCAAAGCCTTTGCCGGGTCGCGCTCCTCGCGAAGGGGGTCATACAGCGCATCGGCCACCCTGGCCCGCCACGGTGCCAACTCGCCGCCCACCGACACATCGCCGCGTCCGCGGGTGCCGGCGGGCCCCGCGGCGCCCGGTTCGAAGTCGGCGAGCCGCGCGAAGTTGAGGATGTAGCGCAGCCTGCGCAGCTCCTCGTCGGTCAACACATCCGGTTCGGCCAGATGATGGCGGACGAGCTTGTTCTCCATTTTCTGCAGCAGAAGCGTCGGCTCGGCCGACGGGAGGGCGACGGTACCAACGGAGTCGACGACCTCGTCCTCGACTGCCTCGACGAGGTCGAGCGCGACCTCGCGGCGGCTGAGCCGGTTGAATACGGCGTCGGCGGAAGGGTTTTCCATGCGTCGCGACTACGTCCAGCGCTTGTCGAAGCCGAGTGTCGCAGGCAAGGAGAGGGCCTTTCGGGAAGCAGCGGACGAGGACTTCAGCCGGTTGCTCGACGGTATGGCGATTTAGCGGTTTCCACATGCACTTTCGGTTGTTTGCGGCCGCCGAAATACGCCCTCGCCGACACTAGTTCATGTACCATCTGGTACATGTTTACCGACGATGGAATCGACATCGACGCTCCTGCCACGGTCGTCTGGGACGTGTTCAGCGATGTCGAGCGCTGGCCCGAATGGACAGCCTCGGTCACCAGCCTGGTCGCCCTGGACGGGCCCGGCATTGCGGTGGGCAAGCGGTTCGAGATCAAACAACCGCGCATGCCGAAGCTTGTCTGGGAGGTCACGAATGTCGAACCGGGCAGGTCATGGACGTGGGTGGTGCGTTCGCCCGGCGGTCTGACCAAGGCAAGTCATGATGTCGAGGCACTGTCGGACAGTCGTACCCGAGTGCGTCAACAGATCGACCAGGGTGGACCAATTGGAGCCTTGGTCGGGCTGCTCATGCGGCGGATGACCCGTCGGTACCTCGAGATGGAGGCCGCAGGCCTGAAGGCGCGAAGCGAGCAGTCACACCACCTCGATGGCCCGGCCTCCTGA
>Ga0075365_10001715_pt1 | contig 10154 bp, 12 predicted proteins | sample EndMetdeltDD1765_FD_71387 | JGI IMG/M metagenome (GOLD analysis project Ga0075365, IMG submission 71387) | Populus endosphere microbial communities from Tennessee, USA - Endosphere MetaG P. deltoides DD176-5 | ecosystem: Host-associated > Plants > Roots > Endosphere | place: USA: Tennessee... | reverse complement strand
AAGGGCCTCACCACGGCCGCGACCCTCTGGGTGGTGGCGGCGATCGGCATGGCATCCGGGGTCGGCTACTACGAGGCCGCGTTCGTGACGACCGCGCTCGTGCTCCTCAGCCTCTGGCCGTTGCGGATCCTCGCATTCAGGCTCTCGGCGCGGGGCAAGCCCGAGGAGGGGCGTCTGGCGGTCGAGCTCCCGGCGGGCGCGAGCGCCGTCTCCGTGCTCGAGGCGGTGGAGAGCGCCGGCGCCGACGTCAGCTCGCTCGAGTTCGAGGAGGAGGGCGACAGCCGCCGGGTCGACGTGCGCGTGCGGCTCGGAAGCGGCACGACCGCGGCTCAGCTGATCGACGCCCTCACGCACTCAGAAGCAGTCCGCGCCGCCCGCTGGAACCCGTGAAAGCAATCCTGGCGTCGGCCAACCCGGGCAAGCTCCGGGAGCTGCGGCGCGCACTCCCCGACTGGGAGATCGAGCCGCTCGACGCGGACGACTACCCGCCCGAGACCGGGGAGACCTACTACGAGAACGCGCGCGCGAAGGCCCGGTTCGGCCGCGAGCGCGAGGGGGAGAGCTGGGTGCTTGGCGAGGACTCGGGTCTCGAGGTCGCCGGCCTCGACGGGGCGCCTGGGATCAAGTCCGCCCGGTTCGCAGGCGGCCTGCACGTCGAGCGGCTGCTCGCCGAGCTTGAGGGCGTCGAAGGAGAGGCCCGAGGCGCGCGCTACGTCTGCGAGTTGGTCGCACTCTCGCCGGAGGGCGAGGAGCACCGCGGCATGGGGATCCTGGAGGGCCGGATCGCAGAACAGCCGTCCGGCTCGGAGGGCTTCGGCTTCGACCCGGTCTTCATCCCCGAGGGCGAGCAGCGCACGGCCGCCGAGCTCGGCGACGCCTGGAAGGCGGAGAACTCCCACCGCGCGCGAGCCGCGCGGTCGTTGAGCGAGGCTCTGGACTAGGCGAGGCCCGGGACGGCGTCCTCTTCCTCGCGAGCGCGGGTTCGCCACCAGTTCACTTCCGCGCCGATGACGATCACGTTCGCCATCACGTAGAGCCAGATGAGGAGGATCACCGGCGCCCCGAGCGCCCGCAGCGTCAGCACCTCGTCGCGCTGGGAGAACGCCACGTACAAAGGCAGCGCCTGGAAGCTGACCTGCAGCAGGATGCTCCCCAGGATCGCTCCGGGGAGGACGTCGCGGATGCTCAAGCTCACGTTTGTCAGCAGGTAGTAGGTCGAGACGAGGAAGACGAACACCGCGCCGGTGGAGAACAGGAGCGAGAGCACGTAGGCGACCCAGCGGTTCCCGGTGAACCCTGGGGCGGCGTCCTGGATCAGCGCGTAGCCGACCGTCCCGATCACGAGGCCTGCGAACAGCGTGATCAGGGTTCCCAGCATCACCACGACCGCGACCCCCTTTCCGTGCAGGAAGGAGCGGTTCGGCCGCCCGTAGACGATGTTGAACGCGGACTCGAGCACGCTGAACAGCGAGAGCGACGTCCACAGCAGGAAGACGCCGCCGATCAGCCCGAGCGTGGCGGCGTTGTCGCGGATGTCGTTGACGACGCTGACGATCTGTCCGATCGATGCGGACGGCAGGACGGCGTTGAGCTCCCGTACGAGGTAGGTGGACTCGTCCGCCCGTCCGAAGAGCCCGAGCAGCGCGAGCGCCAGGAAGATCAGCGGCACGAGCGACAGCAACGCAAAGTAGGCGATCATCGCCGCGAGGTGCGGCCCGCGGTCGGCGAAGAACTTGCGGAGCGGCACGTGCATCGTCGCAGTATGTTCCCGACGTGACCGGCGATCAGGCTCTGGCGGAGCTGCTCGACGTCTCCGAGGACGTCGTCGCGGCGGTGATCCTCGACGCCGACGGACGACCGAAGGCGGCGACTGTCGGGGACGCGGAGGCGGCGAAGGCCGCCGAGATCGCTGCGGCAATGCTCGCCTACGGCGACGCGCTCCGCTCCGGCGTCTCGGCCGCGAGGCTCGAGGCGGTGACCGCGGACGGCAACGTGTTCGCCCTGCGAGAGGGCGGCGCCGCGATCGTCGCCGCCACCGGCCGCGACTCAGTTGCCGGCCTCGTGCTCCACGACCTGCGGACGACACTGCGGAAGCTCGGGCGCCGCACGAAGGCAAAGGCGAATGCTCCCTCGTAGGCTCACGATCCCGCTCGCGATCCTTGTCGGGATCCTGCTCTGGCGGCGAGCGATGCGCCCGAAGGAACACGTCGAGGTCGTCTACGAGGACGCGTCGCTCCTGCGGCTCGAGCGAGGCGTCGAGGCCGACGACCTGCTCGACGATGCCCGCGAGCTCCTCGAGCTCCTGGCGTGACCGACGGTGAGCTGCGGTCGGCGCTCCGCGAGCACGCCCTCCTCGAGGGCGACTTCGTCCTCCGCTCGGGCCGTCGCTCCTCGCATTACTTCGACAAGTACCGCTTCGAGACGCGGCCGGAGCTCCTCGAGGCGATCGGCGCGCGAGTTGCCACGGTCGTCGGGGAGCACGAACCGGCCGCCGTAAGGCTGGCAGGCCCCGAGCTCGGCGCCGTCGCGCTCGCCGCCGCCTCCTCGCTCGCCTCGCGGCTGCCGTTTCTGATCGTCCGCAAAGAGGCGAAGGACTACGGCACCTCCAACCGCATCGAGGGCGCATTCGAGACAGGCGAGCGGGTGTGCCTCGTCGAGGATGTCGTGACCTCTGGAGGCGCCGCGGTCGCTGCCGTCGAGGCGCTTCGCGAGGCCGGCCTCGAGTGCCGTACCGCGGTCTGTGTGGTCGACCGGGAGGAGGGCGGAACCGACGAGCTCGCGCGTGTCGGGGTGCGCCTGAGGGCTCTTTTTCGGGCAGGAGAGCTGCTCCCGGCATAGAAAGCCCCGCAAACCGCATGGTTGAGCGGAAACAGGATCGCTGTTAGGGTCCTCGAAGGCACTGGCAGTGAGACGAGGGAGGAGATTCTTTCGTGACAAAACAGGAATTCGTGGGCAAGGTCGCGCAGAAGAGCGGCCTCAGCAACAGGGACGCCGCCGAGGCCGTCGACGCGTTCCTTGACTCGATCACGGACGCACTGCAGAGTGGCGAAGAGGTTGCGTTCACCGGTTTCGGCAAGTTCACGGTGCAGAATCGCGCGGCCCGTCAGGGCGTGAACCCCCGCAACCCGAGCGAGCGCGTGCACATCCCCGCATCCAAGGTGCCCAAGTTCTCGGCGGGGAGCAAGCTGAAGAGCGCCGTCAAGAGCTCGATGTAGCACCGCCCCGGGCGGAAGTTCGAACGGGGGCCGGAAGGCCCCCGTTCCATGTCTGGGGCCGCCAGTACGCTCAACGCGATGTCCGAGGTGGAGGCCGTGAACGTCCGTGAGACGAGCTTCGGCGACCGCATCGCGGACGCCGTCGACCGCAAGCAGTCCCAGGTGCTCGTCGGTCTCGACCCGAGGCCCGAGCTCTTTCCGGTGGAGCTGCGGGGCGAGCCGCCGGCCGAGGCGTCGGCGCGCTTCTGCCGCGGGATCATCGACGCGGTCGCGGCCTACGTGGTCGGCGTCAAGCCGCAACTGGCGTTCTTCGAGGCGCTCGGCGCGCCGGGGCTCGCCGCCTTCGAAGAGGTCTGTGACTACGCGCGTGCGGCCGGGCTCGTGGTGCTCGCCGACGGCAAGCGAGGCGACATCGGCTCGACCGCGCGCGCCTACGCCGCGGCGTATCTGGAGCCACGTGATGAGGGCGCCGAGCCGGTCGCGGACGCGCTCACGGTGAACCCCTACCTGGGGCGGGACTCGATCGATCCGTACCTGGCGGCCTGCCGCCGTCACGGGCGCGGGATCTTCTGCGTCGTCCGGACCTCGAACGCAGGCGGCGGGGAGATCCAGGACCTCGTCCTCTCCGACGGCCGGCCGCTCTGGCATCACGTCGCCGCGCAGGTCGCCGAGTGGGGAGCGGACGTCGTCGGCGAGCGAGGCCTGTCGAGCGTCGGAGCCGTCATCGGCGCAACCCACCCGCGCGCGGTTGCCGAGGCGCGGAGGCTGCTGCCGCAATCCGTGTTGTTGCTGCCAGGTCTCGGCGCCCAGGGGGCGAAAGCCGGAGATGTGGCCAGAGCGTTCACGAGCGGACCGGCCAGCGCGCTCGTCGCAGCAGCGCGCTCGGTCATCTACGCCTATCGCCAGGGTGAGGACGACTGGCGGTCTGCCGCGGCAGCCGAGGCGGCGCGCCTGCGCAGCGAGGTCTGGGCGGTTGCGGGATGGTGACGATCCCCTGGTGGTTCGTCCGCTACGGCTTTCCGGCCCTGGCGCTGGCGGCGGTGACGATGGTCGTGCTGCTCGCTCGGCCCGCGCTCCATGGAGGTGAAGCGGCGCGGCCGAAGGTGACGGCGCCGCAGGTCGAGCAGGCGCCGAAAAAGGCGCGCGTCAAGCCCGCTCGTGCGTCGACGTATGCGGTCCGGAGCGGCGACACGCTTGCCTCGATCGCGGAAAAGTTCGGCACGACGGTCGACCGCCTGATGGAGCTGAACCCTGGGGCCGACCCAACGGCTCTCACGGTCGGCATGCCGATCCGCGTCGCTTAGGCGCCGACTCGCGGCGCCGACCAGGAGAGTCGCCGGCGGCTTGCCGCCGGGGACGACTAACCTGACGCCCGTGAAGCGACTGGCGGTCCTTGTCGCTGTCCTTGCCTGTTCGACCTCAGCCGCGTCCGCGGCGACCCCGGAGGTCGATGCTCGCGCCTACCTCGTGGAGGAGGCGCAGACGGGCGAGGTGCTACTTGCCCGCAGGGCTCACGACCGGCTGCCGATTGCGAGCATCACGAAGCTGATGACGGTGCTCGTCGCGCTCGAACGCTCGAAGCCCGGCGCGATGGTCTCCGTGGACCCGGACGCGGTCGGAGTCACCGGATCCACGATCCGGCTCCGCGCCGGTGAGAGGCTGCCTCTCCGCGACCTAATCGCCGCCGCGCTGATCCAGAGCGCAAACGACAGCGCGGTCGCGCTCGCCGAGCACGTCGGCGGAGGCGACAGCGGGCCGTTCGTCGAGTACATGAACCAGCGCGCGAAGGCGCTCGGCCTCAGCGAGACGCAGTTCGCACGGCCCGACGGCCTCGACACGCCCGGCCACTACTCGTCGGCCTCGGACGTCACGCGGCTCGCGCTCGAGGCGATGAAGAGCCCGGTGGTGCGTCGGCTGGTGCGCCAGGAGTCGGCGTCGATCTCCGGCGGCCGGACGCTCCACACGTGGAACGACCTCCTCGGCGAGTTCCCGGGCACTTTCGGCGTCAAGACCGGCCACACCTCCGGCGCCGGGTGGAACCAGGTCGCGGCGGCCCGCGGGAACCACGTGACGATCTACGCGACGATTCTCGGAAGCCCGACGCGCGCCGTCCGCAACGCAGACCTCGAGGAGCTCCTCGCCTGGGGCATGTCGCGATACGCCTACGTGCCGCTCGCCTCTCCCGAACGCGTCTACGGGCGGATTCCCGTGGAGTGGGGCTTCGATCCGGTTCCCGTCGTCGCGGCGCGGCCGATGCGGAGGCCGGTCCGGATCGGGCGGCCGCTCGTGGAGCGCGTCGTCATGCCCGGCCGGCTCGACCTTCCCGTGCGGGAGGGACAGGTCGTCGGCGAGGTGCGGGTCTACGACCGCAAGCGCGTGCTCGGTCGCACGCCGCTTGTCGCGGCCGAGGCGCGCGACGACCCCGGCTTACTCGAGCGCACCGGCTGGTACGCCGGCCGCACGATCGACCACATCGGAGGCTGGTTCTCCTGATCATCACGGTCACCATGAACGCGGCCCTCGACCGGACGGTCACGGTTCCGAACTTCCAGCCGGGCCAGCGGCACCGCGCGAGCGCCGGGTTGACGCTCGCCGGCGGAAAGGGCATCAACATCGCCCGAGCGCTGAAGCGGATGGACGTCCCGGTCGTGGCGACCGGGCTGGCGGGCGGCCGGACGGGCGCGCGGGTCGTCAGTGAGCTCACGCGCGAAGGGATCCTCAACGACTTCGTCCGAATCGGCGAGGAGTCGCGGACATCCACAGCTGTGGTCGACCCCACCGGCGGTACGTACACGGAGATCAACGAGTGGGGGCCACACGTGACGCCGGAGGAGCTCGAGCTCTTGCTGGAGAAGCTTCGCTACCTGTCGCGTGGTGCGGACATGGTCGTCTTTGCCGGCACGCTGCCCCGCGGTGTGGAGGATGGCTTCTATGGGGAGGCGATCCGCGAGCTCGAGCGGCGCGGGATCCGCGCCGTGCTCGACGCCGAGGGGCAGCCCCTGCGGCTCGGCACCGAGGCGGAGCCGTTCCTCGTCACTCCGAATGAGCGTGAAGCCGAGGGGCTCGTCGGGCAGGAGTTCCACGACCCGGACGATTTCATCCAGGCGCTCGACCACATCTCCGACCTCGGCGCCAGGAACGTCCTGATCACGCTCACCTCGGGCTGCTACGCGCTCCTCCGCGCCGAGCGGGAGCCCGAGCGGTTCTACGCGGCGGTGCCCGAGGTGGCGACGGTCTCGCCTGCAGGGTCGGGCGACGTGCTCCTGGCCGGCTACATGGCCGCGCGGCTGGACGAGCTACCTCCCGAGGAGGCGCTCCAGCGGGCGGTGGCCGCCGGAGCCGCGGCGGTCCAGGAGGTCGGCGCCGGCCGGTTCGAGCCGCGCGAGCTCACGCGCCTCGCCGAGGGCGTGAAGATCGAGAAACTCGAGCCCGTTCCCTCGGAGTTGTGATGACACGGGCGGCGCTTTTCGCGGCGGCCGCCCTTCTCTGCGCCGCCTGCGGTACCGGGAACGATGCCGCGCCGGTCGCCGCGGTGCCGTCCAAGCACCTCGTCTACACGAAGGCCGTCGGAAAACCACAGCAGGCGGTCTGGATCGGCGAGGTGAACGGCACGCGCATGAGACGACTGACGCGCGGCAGCTACGGGCTGGTCTCCCCCGACGGCCGGACGATCGCCGTCTCGCGGCGGGGCGGGATCTACACGCTCGACCCGAGCGGTCGCGGCGAGCGCTTCATCGCCTGGGCGAAGCCGGCGGGATGGCTACCCGACTCCCACCATCTGCTGGCCTTTCAGCGAAAGGCATTCGTCAACATCGACCTGGACGATCGAAGCGTCGACGTGATCGAGGGGCGCGAGGTGACCACGTGGAGCATCTCGCCGGACGGCACCACGCTCGCCTACGACGTCTACCGCGCTCGGCCGCCCTCCGGTGAGTGCGGGTTCGACATCTATCGCGCGCAGGTCGACGGGACCTCGAAGCGGCGCCTGACGACGGGTGGTCGGAGCAGCCACCCCGTCTGGGGGACGGACACGATCGTCTTCGCCTACCGGCCGGTGGGCACCGGCTGCTTCAAGCCGCGCGTCTGGCAGATGGGAACCGAAGGAGGGCAGCGGGCGCCGGTGATGCGGACGCTGCCGAACCGGTTCGCAACTCTCGGCCGCTACGGCGTCAGACCGTTCGCCTGGGTCTCCGGCTCGCCGCTCCTCCTGGCGACGATCCCCACGGAATGGGGCGCGGAGCTCGCACTCGTGAACAGGCGCTCGGGTCGAGCGCGCGTTGCGGATCTCGATCTCCGTCCGCGGCGAGAGCGGCCGATGTACGTCGACCACCCCTCGCGCGACGGGCGCTACGCCGTGGGTGCGGCTTGCGGTGCCGAGAGCCCGTGCACGATCCGCATCTACTCCGTCGCCGCCGGCCGGGCGCGCGAGCTGATCACCGGAGACGTCAGGTACCCGCACTGGAACCGCTGATGGTGCCGTCGGAGGGCGCTGTTACGATCGATCCTCGATTGCAAGGGATTGACAGAGAAGGACGTTTCCGGCCCAGGCCAACCGCGAGGAGCCTGGGCCTTTGTGCTTCAGGAGGCCGCCATGGAGATTGAGATCGGCAGAGGGAAGAAGGCGCGTCAGGCCTACGGCTTCGACGACATCGCGATCGTGCCGAGCCGCCGGACGCGCGACCCGCAGGACGTCGACATCGGCTGGAAGCTCGGCCCGCACCTGCTCGAGCTGCCGCTGCTCGGCTCCGCGATGGACGGCGTCGTCTCGCCGGAGACGGCGATCAAGCTCGGGGAGCTCGGAGGCCTGGGTGTCCTCAACCTCGAGGGGATCTTCAGCCGCTACGAGGACGCCGACATCCAGCTGACCAAGATCGCCAAGGCGCCCAAGGAGAAGGCGACGGCGATGATGCAGAAGATCTACGAGCAGCCGGTCGAGCCGCGGCTGATCGCGCGTCGGATCGAGGAGATCAAGTCGAGGGGCGTCCTCGCCGCGGGGTCGCTGACGCCGCAGCGGGTCCGCGACCACTACGAGATCGCGCTCGCCGCCGGGCTCGACGTCCTCGTCATCCAGGGAACGGTCGTCTCGGCCGAGCACGTCTCGTCCAATGGAGCCGCCCTGAACCTGAAGGAGTTCATCGCCGACATCCCGATCCCGGTGATCGTCGGCGGCTGCGCCTCGTACCAGACCGCATTGCACCTGATGCGGACGGGCGCCGCGGCGGTGCTCGTCGGCGTCGGGCCGGGAGCAGCCTGCACGACGCGCGGAGTGCTCGGCGTCGGCGTCCCGCAGGCAACGGCGATCTCGGACGCCAGCGCGGCCCGCGTCCAGCACCTGCTCGAGACCGGCAACTACGTGAACGTGATCGCAGACGGCGGGATGCGAACCGGCGGCGACATCGCGAAGGCGATCGCCTGCGGCGCCGACGCCGTCATGGTCGGCTCACCGCTCGCCCGCGCCAAGGAGGCGCCCGGCCGCGGATACCACTGGGGGATGGCGACGTTCCATCCGACGCTTCCCCGCGGCGCCCGAGTGCAGGTCGACCAGCCCGCCACGCTGGAGGAAATCGTGATCGGCCCGGCGACCGAGAACGACGGGACGCTCAACCTGATGGGGGCGCTGCGCACCGCCATGGCCACTTGCGGCTACGAGTCGATCCACGACTTCCAGAAGGCCGAGATCATGCTCGCACCGGCGATCAAGACCGAGGGCAAGGGGCTCCAGAAGGCGCAGCAGATCGGGATGGGATAGTGGGCCAAGTCGTCCCGCTTCCAGAGCGCGAGCCGTCCGCCGAAGACCGGCCGGTCCTCGTCGTCGACTTCGGCGGCCAGTACTCGCAGCTGATCGCCAGGCGCGTCCGCGAGGCCCGCGTGTACTCGGAGCTCGTCTCGCACCGCACGCCGGCGCAGGCGATCCGGGCGCGGAACCCGCGCGCCCTGATCCTCAGCGGCGGGCCGGCATCCGTGTACGCCGACGAGGCGCCCAGGCTCGACGAGGCGGTCTGGGAGCTCGGAATCCCGACCCTCGGCATCTGTTACGGCATGCAGCTCATGGCGCTCGATCTCGGCGGCAGGGTGGAGCGGACCGGCGCCTCCGAGTTCGGCCGCGCAGACCTTCGCTCCGCCGGCGGCGCGTTGCTGGAGGACACGCCGGAGGAGCAGGTCGTGTGGATGAGCCATCGCGACTCCGTCACCGCGCCGCCGGAGGACGCCCAGGTGACGGCGTCGTCACCGTCCACGCCTATCGCGGCCTTCGAGGCGCCCGAGCGCGGCCTCTACGGCGTCCAGTTCCACCCCGAGGTGGTGCACACCGCGCACGGACAGGAGGTCTTGAAGAACTTCCTCTACGGCGTTGCGGAGGCGCCGCCGACCTGGACCGCGGCCGCGGTGATCGAGGAGCAGGTCGAGCGCATCCGCGCTCAGGTCGGCTCGGAGCGCGTTCTCTGCGCACTCTCCGGCGGGGTGGACTCGGCGGTGGCGGCGCTGCTCGTGCACAAGGCGATCGGGGACCAGCTCACCTGCGTTTTCGTCGACCACGGGCTGTTGCGGAAGGACGAGGCGGCGCAGGTTGTCGAGACCTTCCAGGGCCACTTCAACGTCCCGCTCGTCCACGTGGAGGCCGAGGACAGGTTCCTCGGCCGGCTCGAGGGCATCGACGACCCGGAGGAGAAGCGCAAGCGCGTCGGCGAGGAGTTCATCCGTGTCTTCGAGGACGAGGCGAAGAGACTTGGGCGGATCCGCTACCTCGTCCAGGGCACGCTCTACTCGGACGTGATCGAGTCGGGCGGGACGGATGGTGTCGCGGCGATGATCAAGTCGCATCACAACGTCGGCGGCTTGCCGGAGGAGGTCGACTTCGATCTCGTCGAGCCGCTGCGGCTGCTCTTCAAGGACGAGGTGCGCCGCGTCGGCGAGGAGCTCGGCCTCCCGGAACGGATGGTC
>Ga0075365_10001714_pt1 | contig 10155 bp, 9 predicted proteins | sample EndMetdeltDD1765_FD_71387 | JGI IMG/M metagenome (GOLD analysis project Ga0075365, IMG submission 71387) | Populus endosphere microbial communities from Tennessee, USA - Endosphere MetaG P. deltoides DD176-5 | ecosystem: Host-associated > Plants > Roots > Endosphere | place: USA: Tennessee... | reverse complement strand
GACCCGTAAGGTCGGTCTGGCAATCCGCGAGATCGAATATGCGCTGGAGGAAGTAGACGTCGCCAAGGGCCGTGCTGCCGCCCGGCTGAGTATTGGTGTCCTGCCGATGTCCGCAACCTCTGCATTTTCTTCGGCCGTGGGCGACCTGACGCGGCGGCATCCGAACATCCAGATCAGAATAAAGGAAGGCAACTATCTGGCGATGCTGAACTGTCTGAGACTGGGACAGGTCGACATGAATTTCGGGCTTCTGCGGAGGCCTGACTGGGCCAATGACGTCGTCGAGGAACCGCTATACGATGATACGTTCTGCGTGATCACCCGCCGCGGGCATCCCCTGAAGGATGTCGCTAATCCAACCATTGACGACTTCATGAAATACGAATGGATCATGCCCGCACCAGGAACGGCGCGCCGGCGCATCCTCGAGGAATTTTTCGATGGAGGGCCGAGAACATCCTACGCCATCGAGACGAGTTCGCCGGCCGTGATCCGAAGCCTTCTATCGACCAGCGACCGCATCAGCATCCTCAGCCGGCAGGAAATCGACAATGACGACCGGCAGGACCGTTTCTCCATATTTCCGCTGCGTTCGCAGCGCCCCTCGGTGAAAGGCATCACCACAAGGGCAAACTGGATACCGACACCGATCCATCTTGAATTCCTGGAATTGCTGCGTACACACCTTGCCAGATCATGAAACGGCACGGTCGATCAAATCCGTCTCGCAAAGCGCGTCCCCCGTGGAGATTGGTAGCGATATCCGGCTTCCGGTCCGCATACCCATCTTGAAATAAGCGAAGAGTAGAAATCTTGGAATTCCGAAGAACCGTGCCGCTGATCCTGGCTCTGGCACTCATCATGCAGCAGATCGATTCAACTGCTGTCGCCACTGCCCTTCCCTCCATCGCAGCCGATTTCAAGGAGTCCGTCCTTACGCTGCATGCCATCATTACGATCTACCTCCTTTCCGCCGGCGTCTTTTTGCCGGTCAGTGGATGGATCGCCGATCGGTTCGGTGGGAGGCGCGTCTTCTGCTGGGCCATCGTGACCTTTACTTTGGCATCGCTTCTTTGCGCGCTTTCGCCGACCGTCGACATTTTGATTGCAGCAAGAGCATTGCAGGGCATGGCGGGAGCGATGATGGTGCCGACCGCTCGCCTGATCCTCGTTCGGTCGGTGAAGCGCGAGGAGCTGGTGCCGGCAATGGTGATGATGAGCATGCCTGCAGTGGTCGGTCCGACCATGGGTCCCCTGCTCGGCGGCTTCATTACCAGCATCGCCTCATGGCATTGGATTTTCTGGATCAACCTGCCGATCGGCGCGGCGGCCATCACGCTGACCCTCCTGCTCGTCGACAAGATCCCGACGCAGCACCGCGCATCCTTCGATTTTATCGGCTTCATTTTGTCGGGCGTCGGCATCGGCGCGACGATACTCGGCCTCGCATCTGCCGCGAGGGATTTCGGAGCGATGTCGATCGGGCTGGTGGCTGCCGGCTTGGTCCTTCTCGGCCTCTACATAGGACATGCGCGTCGCAACACGAATGCAATCCTCGATCTGGCGCTATTCCGCTATCCGACGTTCCGGGCAAGCCTCTCGGGAGGTTCGCTTTTCAGGATTTCCATGGGCGCGCTGCCATTCATGCTTCCGCTCCTGATGCAGCAGGTCTTCCACTATACACCACTGCAATCGGGGGCGATCACATTCGTCTCAGCCTTCGGCGCTTTCGGCATGCGCGCTATCGTCAAGCGAATCCTGCATCGCTTCGGCTTTCGCAAGGTTCTGCTTTGCAACGCTCTGATTGCCAGCGGTTCAATGGCGCTGTGCGCAACCTTCACGCCGGATTCCGCACCATCCGTAATGATCATGATCATCATGCTTGGCGGCTTCTTTCGCGCGCTGCAATTCACCGCGCTTAATACGCTTGCCTTCGCGCAGACCACAGAGGCACAGATGAGCCATGCAAACTCACTGGCACAGATGGCGCAGCGAATTGCGCAAAGCCTGGGCGTCGCCGTCGCCGCCTTGTTGCTCCAGTATTTCTCCGGGGACACTGGCGTTCTCACCAACAGGGCCTTTGAAATCACCTTTGCAGTGGTCGGACTGATCGCAGCGTCATCCTGCTTTTCGTTCCTGCGACTACCGAACGGCGTCGGTGACGAATTGGCGGGGCGAAAAATATGAAGTTTCCCAACTCTTAGCGGAGGCGGTCACCCTTCCATCCTGAGGAACGGCGACCTGGGTATGGTCGAAGTGCAAGGCACAGCCATACGACCAACAACCGCGTATAACCCTCCCGATGCCTGTAGAAACATCGCTGAAAATTTGAGACCCATCGCGTCAGCGTTACAGGTCATCCTTGAGACCAACTCAGTGAACGGGAAGTCACGCTGGGGGCTTGCATTGAAGCTATTCAGCACCAAAGAACCGGTAGAGGATTGCAAAGTTGAAAACGCAGTTCATGCGGCCAAGACCGCAGATCAAAACGACTGGCTCGCTGGTTCGATAGACAAAACCATCGAAAGGATCTCGGTTAAAGATCGCTTGCGGCTGCAAATATCGCCGCAAGCGCTTCGATGCCTTGCTGGTCGTCGGCGTCGAAGCGCGCCGGTATAGGGCTGTCGAGATCGATAACGCCGACCACTTTGCCCGCATGGCGGACCGGCACGACAAGCTCCGAGCGAGATGCTGCGTCGCAGGCGATGTGGCCGGGAAAGGCATGGACATCCTCGACCAGGATGGTGGCATTCCGCTCCACTGCGCTTCCGCACACGCCACGACCGACCGGGATGCGCACGCAGGCCGGCTTGCCCTGGAAGGGACCAAGCACCAGTTCCGTCTCCCCCTGCATGAGATAAAAACCGGCCCAGTTGAGATCCGGCAACATCTGGTAGATCAGCGCCGACGTATTCGCCGCATTGGCGATCATGTTGCGCTCGCCATGCAACAAGGCTTCGAGCTGCGTTGCGAGCTCGTTGTAAAACGCGCTTTTGTCGCTCGTATCGATCTTGGCAGCTTCGAACATCATATTGTCCTTTCAGAGCGATCCCGGTTACGCCGCGCGATGGTGTCAGGTCAACCGATCCGGACGAAGCCCGCACTTTCCAATATCTCCTGACCTCTATCGGACAGCATGAAATCCCGCAATCGCCACGCCTCATCCGCTGCCTGCGCAGGAACACCCAGACCATACTCGACTTTTGGAACAAACTCGGCCGGAATCTCGACAATTGCAAATGCCGGGTCCGCAGCGAGCAGCCGCGCGTTCGAATAATAGCTCATCATCAGGTCGGCCTCGCCGTCAGTGATGAGATAGCCGCCACTCTTGCCGGGCGGCGTCGGCGGTGAATTGCGTCCGCCGAAGAGTTTTCGCGCCCAGCCCCTCAACGCAGCGCCTATACCCGGATGTTGCATCTCGATGAGGTCGAACACTTCGAAAGCATAATCGTATTGGACAAAAAAGTGCTGGTCGCGGATGATCGCCACGGGGCGCTCGTCGGCAAGCGCCGTGCCGCGCCATTCGAGCGCAATGCCGTCCCTGTCCGTCAGGAGCAGGCAGCAACCGGCCCGGCCGACCGCCGGGAAAAGCCGATCGATTTCATCGGCGGCCCCTAAAACCAGCCTTTCCGATTGTTCGCGAGCGCCCCGAAACTCCTGCTCGGCAATGCGCCGCAGGCAGGCGTTTGTCCTCCGGCGCAAGGCGATGCATCATCATGCACCGCCGCCAGGAAGCGACCACCGGCGAACTTGCCGCGGCAGATTGGGCCGATGCATAAACCTGATCCGAATGCGCCGTCTGCAGCTGCATCGGGCTCCTCCACCAAATGCCACATCAACTGTGGCTTTCGACTGGAGCTTGGTAGCATCGGAAGTGGCCGGCCAAGTAGCCGCCCTCAAGGTCCAGATCGATATCAGACGCTGGGACGAGAAATACGGCGTTCTCCTCCATCAACTCACCTGACATCAGGTTTTGATCTTGATTTAGGTCGTACTACGATATAATTCGCCGCTTCAATCAGCATCAAACTTGATCGATCCAAGGCAATTCATGTCTCTTAAATTCAGCAACCGGCCGCGCGATTTCACCGGCGGCCTCTCCCGGCGCGAGGCCGGCGATTTCACGACCGATAAGCGGGTCCTCATCCTTGCCGGAATGTCCATCGCTGTCGGCACGGCGGGCGCGTTTGCTGCATGGTGCCTTGTCAGCCTGATCGCACTCGCGACCAACATTGTCTGGTTCGGGCATGTCGGTATCGAGCCTGCTTCGCTGGCAGAGCTGCCGCGGTCTCCCTGGATCGTGCTGATGCCGGTGCTTGGAGGACTCGTCATCGGCTTGATGGCGCGTTTCGGTTCGGAGAAAATTCGCGGCCACGGCATTCCCGAGGCTATTGAGGCAATCCTCATCGGTGGCAGCCGGATGTCACCGAAGGTCGCGCTATTGAAGCCGTTGTCTTCGGCGATCTCGATCGGAACCGGCGGGCCTTTCGGCGCGGAGGGTCCAATCATCATGACAGGCGGCGCGATCGGATCACTGTTTGCCCAGTTCTTTCACATGAGCGCCGCCGAACGAAAGACGTTGCTGGTAGCAGGCGCCGCTGCCGGCATGACGGCGATCTTCGGATCGCCGATCGCAGCCGTCATGCTTGCCGTCGAACTTCTGTTGTTTGAATGGAAGCCTCGCAGCTTTATTCCGGTTGCCACCGCGGCCTGTGTCTCAATCTGCTGGCGCCCGATGCTGTTTGGAGCTGGCCCCCTCTTCCCGACACATTTCCAGATGGCTCTGCCCTGGTGGGGGATCTTCGCCTGTGGCGCGATCGGCATCATAGCCGGGCTTCAATCCGGCTTGCTGACGACGCTTCTCTATAGGATCGAGGATCTGTTCGAAGACTTGCCGATCCACTGGATGTGGTGGCCGATGCTAGGCGGCGTAGTCATCGGTATCGGCGGCCTGATCGAGCCGGCGGCAATGGGGGTCGGATACGACATTATCGACGGGCTGCTCGGCAACAAGTTCCTTGCCTCGACGGTCGTCACGATCCTTGTGGTCAAGAGCATTATCTGGCTCTTCGCTCTGTCTTCCGGCACATCGGGCGGCGTACTGGCCCCACTCCTCATTTTTGGCGGCGCACTCGGCTGGCTTGTCGGCCTGGTCATGCCCGGCAACGATCCCGGTTTCTGGTCTTTGCTGGGAATGGCGGCAATGATGGGAGGCACGATGCGTGCGCCGCTGACCGGCACGTTCTTCGCACTGGAAATCACCGGGGACATCAATACTCTCGTTCCGCTGCTGGTCGCTACCGTCGTGGCCTATGCCGTGACCGTGCTCCTCATGCGCCGTTCGATCCTGACCGAGAAGATAGCCCGCAGAGGCCAGCACATCACACGCGAATACGGTATCGACCCGTTCGAATTCACCCGGGCTCGTGAAATCATGATCAAGGATGTGGACACCCTCGACGCCACGATGACGGTGGCGAAGGCCTGCGATCTGTTTGCAGCCAGTCAGAAGACCCACCGCGTTTATCCGGTCATCGACAGCGCCGGCAAATTGGTGGGGACCGTATCGCGAGGTGATGCGCTGAGCTGGCAGGGAGATGCCGAGCTGGCCGAGCAGACGATCGCCGACAGAATTTCCGATACCTCTCTTCCGGTGGGACATCCCGAAGATACGGTCGGGTTCATCGCGGATCTGATGCTTTCCGCCGATACCGGCCGTATTCCGATCGTCGATCCCGACAACGGAAAACTATGCGGCCTCATCGCCCGGAAGGACCTTCTCCGCCTGCGCAGTTCGCTGCGAACCTTGGAGCACGAGCGAAGACCGTATCTGGCAGCGAGGTCGCGAGAGTGGGTTGGCGATCAACTTGCGGGCAAACCCTGATCGGTTGCGAGCCCGAAAGGAATAGCGGGCAGTCTCTGCCGAAAAACGGGTCGCAACGCCGAGGAATTAGTCACGGGAAGAGCCGCCCTGGCTCCATCGGGCGGCAAATCGGATAGAGAACAAGGATGGCATAGCGCTTGCATTGGGAAGGAGACCCACGGATCGATCGGCGCCGCCTCATGATGCATCCCGTTCTGACATGTCTCCTTCTGAGTATCGCCGCAGGCTTGAGCATGCGGCGCTTTCTTCTCCCCTACCTGCCTGGCGGTGATCTCAATGAAAAACGAGCGCCGTCGACGATCGTCGCAAGCTCCGTCTTTCTCGCAGCCATCGCCTTCACCGTCTCGGATCAGGGTCTTTGGGCCAAGTCTGTGGTATTTGCGCTCGGTTTGGCTCTGGCCGCCATCTTCAATGATGCCAGGCCGAAACTCCCCGTCATTCTTTCCGTGGTCAGCCTGGCAGTCTATCTTGCACTTCGAACGATCGCCTAGGCTGCCGCAGCCCTGAGCGCGCCTGTCGACAAGGATTGGGCAACAGCACTGAGAAGATCCGTCTGGGAAATAAGCCCTAGGATACGGTTCTCGTCATCGACAAGAATAACTGCATGGGTTCGGCCATCGGTCAGAACCGGAAGCAGGCTCAGGGCCGGATCATCGGCCGAGGCGGTCGTGGGAGGGGTAACAAGCTCTTTCAGCGGACCGGAGCTCATTGCCAACTCCCGCAAGCCGACAGTTCCCAGCAGGTGCCCGCGTTGGTCCTTGACCGGCAGCGTCCGCACATTGTGATGGAGGAGCAGCCAGCGTGCCTGCTCGACAGTCGCATCCACATCGACCGCGACGACATCGCGAGACATGATGTCGGCGCATCGGATGTCCGCATGCGTACGGGCCGCTGCTTCATATTCCACTTGACGCAAAACGCGTCCGAGATCGGCACGATCGATGTCGAATGTCTCGTTGAGCGTCGCAAGAGCGGCGTCGATATCAGCTTCCAGAATTCCCACCCGCTGCGCCGGCGGTGGGTCGGCGGTCAGATGCGCATTGACCTGGGGCATCGCGACATGCGGATAATTATGCCGGGAAAGCTTGTGAAACATCAGGCCCATCGCCACCAGAATGCAGGAATTAAGGGCGACGGGTACGAACGGAAAGAGCATGCCCCAACTGGCGACGGCAGGTCCACCGAGGACAGCCGTCAATGCCGCCGCCCCACCCGGCGGATGAAGGCATCGGGTAAACGACATGGCCGCGATCGCCAACGATACGCCGACGCCCGTCGCGATGATCGGGTCCTTGATAAGGCTGGCCGCGATAACGCCCATGACGGCCGAAATCGTATTTCCACCGATAATCGACCAGGGCTGAGCAAGCGGACTTGCCGGAACGGCAAACAGCAGAACCGCCGAGGCCCCCATCGGCGCGACGATCAATGGCAGATGCGCGCCGTCTCCCAACAGATAACCGCAGATCAGGCCTGTCAGCGTGATGGCCGCAAGTGCGCCGACGCAGGCAAGCAGCCGGTCACGCAATGTCGCGCCGGCAAGAATGGGATGGAACAGCCGCGAGGAGAGAGACGGGCGATTTGGAGCCGGCTCGCGGAAGTTGGAAGAGGGCATGGGAAAACCTGGAAGTCGATGATGGAAGAGATTTCAGGAAAGCAGGGCGGACGTTACGGACGCGCTGGCCGACGAAGCAAGTAGCAGATCTTCAAATCCGCGCAACGCATCCGGCCTGTGACTGGTATTGGAGATCAGCAGGGTATCCACCATGCCAAGGGAATGCACGGCGATATCGGTGGTCCAGTGAAGCCCGTCGAGAACCGAGCGCGGTACGACGCCAACAGCATTACCCGCCACGACATGCGCGAGGATGGAATGATAGGAGGTTAGCTCCACGGTAGGGACGGCAGCGCCCGTTCCGACCCAGCGCTCGGCAATACGGCGGTAGGTACAGCCGGGCTCAAGCGCTGCCAGCGCTGGTGGCAGGACGTCGCCCGCTTCGCGGACCGGTGGATGGTTTGGCGGAAGAATGAGCAGCAGTTCCTCCTGATAGACACGCGTCGTGTGGAGCGGTTGCTGCTTGCGGTCGATCATCGCCGACCATTCCAGCTGCTCGGGAATACGCGCGATCAGCGCGCAGTCCAATTCACCGGCAATCACGGCCTTCGTCAATTCCTGGGTCGCGCCAAGCGTCAATTGCAGCGACACCTGCGGCCAGGCTTCGTTGAAACGAGCCAATATCGGTGGAAGACGGCTTGCCGCCGTACTCTCCATGGTCCCGACGCGCAGGGCCGCCGGCAGAACCTGTTGCTTGAGCGCAAACTTAGCTTCCGAGGCAAGCGCGACGAGCCTTTTCGCATAGGTCAAGAAAGTCTGACCCTCTCGCGTGAGGGTCATCTTCTTCCCCTCCCGGCTGAACAGGACGGCACCCAGCTGCTCCTCCAGCAATTGAATACGCGTCGTCACATTGGATGGCGCGCGAGCCAGCAGCTTGGCAGCACGGGTCACGCTCGCCTCTTCAGCGACGGCCAGGAATATTTCGAGTGACGTGGGATCCAAAATGATCTCTATTCAAGAATGATATTGCCTTATTATTCTCCATGAGAGAACCTTCATCAAGGAGCGTAGCGGGCTTCTGGAGCAACCACACAGAAAAGAAATGTTACATGAGTGGTGATTTTCAGAAAGACAATTCCTTCGGATACGCATCGCCGGCATGCTCTCTGAATGAGGTCGATCCGGAATATGTCGGTTTGCAAAAGAGCCCGGACGCCGTGGCCGAGTGGCGAAAGGAAATACGCCGCAGACTGATCGGCGCCCGCTCATCTCTCGGATCGGCCGACCGTGACGGGAAGACGTCGCTCATCCGGAAACACCTCGACCGGCTTTTGCCGGATGTCGCCAATAAAAGCATAAGCTTCACTGGCCATTTCTCGGTGAGCCCGATTTGCGCGGGTGGATGAAAGCGGCGATCGCGGCCGGCGCCACATGCCTTTTACCCGTAGTTACGGAAAAAAGACGTCCGTTGATCTTCCGCTCCTGGCGCGTCGGTGAGGAATTGATCCGCGGAGTCTTGAATATTCCCGTCCCGCAGCATGGCGAAGAACGACAGCCCGACATCGTCATCGCGCCCGTTGTCGGCTTTGACAATGAATGCCTCCGCCTCGGCTTCGGAGGAGGGTATTTTGACCGAACGCTGGCTTCTCTTGCCTCCAAGCCTTTTGTGATCGGTGTTGGGTGAACAGGCTGAGGCGCGTATCCCTAAGCACCGCTCGCCTGTAAAACTTTGTGACTGGAGGAACAAAGAAGTCTCGCACCTCGTGGATGAGGGCTTGGCTGCAACGTAGCGCAGTCCGTTTGAAGAGGATGCACCCCTCGTTAAGCATCTTTGGTCCTCTTAGCGCACCCAGACAATGCTGGAACTGCAACGAGCTGAGGACTTGTAATCGTTTCACAAACAATAAAGTATTTGATACTCCCATAAACGCTCTACGCGAACAGCGGATATCCCTAAATCGTCATGTCATCCGAATACTAAAAGTGCAACCAAAATCCCCATCAGAAAACCACCAACGCCTACAGCCCACAGCCACCGATCCCGCTCACGACGCTCTCGATCTCGCCGCGCGAGGTCACCCAGGTCACCAACAGCCCGCTCGAATTCCCGGTTTCGACTTTCCATCACCGTCCCTAAATTGACAGAAACCTCGTCAGCAATCCTCTGGAAAATTCGTGCATACTGCTCCGGATTGGTTCTTAACGCCACTGAATCCATGAGCGCCAAGAGATGTTCGGCACTCGCTACCTGGACTTCCAGGATCCGGTCGAGCTTCAGTGCGGTAGTCTCTGCCTGTTGCGAGAGTTCGAATTGCTCGAAGGCAATCTCGAGAGCCTTGCGTATGATCGTCATTTCGGCGCCCAGTTGCGCACCATGCTTTTCGACGGCGCGACGAAGGTCGTCAAACGCTTTGACCGCGTCATCTGCATCGCCCTGCTCGGACTCCTTCATCGCATCATCAGATATATGGCTCATTTGACCTCACTATCGCTCGAAACCATCGTCGCGTTCTCGTTCGACCTCACGGACCGGCAAGCGGTGAGACCTTTCTCCAACTGCGGGGTTCGCCCGACCATCACGGGAAAGGTGCGCGTGCTCTTGCTCTTCGGCAATCCGATCAAGGTTCTTTTGCTGCAGCACGTTTCGGCTTGCATCCGCACCGGTCAGATCACGACCGCCCGTAGACGGCCGCCGTTCAGCCGCACGCAGCTCGAC
>Ga0075365_10001713_pt1 | contig 10156 bp, 10 predicted proteins | sample EndMetdeltDD1765_FD_71387 | JGI IMG/M metagenome (GOLD analysis project Ga0075365, IMG submission 71387) | Populus endosphere microbial communities from Tennessee, USA - Endosphere MetaG P. deltoides DD176-5 | ecosystem: Host-associated > Plants > Roots > Endosphere | place: USA: Tennessee... | reverse complement strand
CTTCAGCTCTTTGGTGCGCGATTGGGTCAGCCCATCCAGGCACGTCGAATAGACCATTGGATAGACGCTGCCTCCTGCCACGCGGGAACTGGAAAACGTGCACTCGGCGTCTCGGAAGGCGACCCAGCTTCGCTGTGCCGAGACCAGTAGTTTGATGGTATCTGGATTTTTCAGACGCTGTTCGTCCTGCTTGTAGACCGAGTTGAGTTCGGCATCGAATTCTCTCAGCGACTGATCCGCGCATTCATTCATCGTCGCCTGGTCCTGGGTGTTCACGCAATCGTCGGCACGAGCGAGTGACGCTGGGCTAGCTATAGCTAGAAGTAATCCGATCAACAGTAGTCGATACGCCATCGCAATTTCCTTTTTCCGGAGAGGGCTGCCAATCAGGCACTTGCTCGAAGCATCACGAAGTTCAAGGGGCCGTGGGCGGTCTCGCCAGTTCCAGTCGGATTGCGACAGGACCTAAACTGTTGCACGGTCGCAAATCACTCTTTGGCGATAGACGCAGCGATCTTCTCCGCCTCGAGCCCGATTTCCCGGAGCAGGCCGGTCGGTACGGCGGTGAAGCCGCAAAAGTAGAGGCCGTCATTTGCCGGTTGAAGCTCGCCGCGGGCGGGGCCGTCGGCGCCGCCAAATCTCCCTTCGAAATCGGGCAGAAGCGCATCGAGCCCCGCCCGGTAGCCGGTCGCCAGGACGATCGCGTCGAACATGCCGGATCGGCCGTCCGCGAAATGCACACGCCGCTCCTCGGATTTCGTCACTGCGGGGAACACCTTGATATCCCCCGACCGGATGCGCTCGATCGTTCCGATGTTGATCAGAGGTGTGCGGCCCCTTTCGACGATGCCGGTCAGTGGTCCCCGTTTTGCCCTTTCCAGTCCGAATTTCCCGAGGTCGCCGAACCGCAGGCGCAGGATCGGCGCATTCACCGCATCGACCAGGCGATAGGGAAGGAACCGCTGGGCTATGGCGATGCTGGCGCTCGTCAGTCCGAACAGTTCAAGCGGCACGACATTGATCGGGCCGCGAACGGACATCCCGACATCAAGGCCGGCCTCGGCGCATTCAAGGGCGATCTCGCCGGCCGAATTGCCGAAGCCGACGACGAGGACGCGCTCAGCCGCAAGCGCCGCGGCATTCCTGAACTCCGAGGAATGGAGAAGCTTGCCCGCAAACAGCTCCTGTCCTTCCCAGGTCGGCCTTATCGGCGCGTTTGCGAGGCCGGTCGCGACAATGACGTTGCTCGCCTGGAATGTCCCCTCGGAACTCTCCACGGTCCACGCCTTGTCCTTGCGGATCGTCGTCGCGCGCACGCCAAACCGGACCTCGATGTCGTTCGAAGAGCTATAGGTTTCGAGATACTCGATAACCTGCAGCCGCGACGGATACTTTGGGAACCGCCGCGGCATCGGCATTCCCGGCAGGGCCGAGTGCATCTTGTGGGTATGCAGCCGAAGGCGATCATAGTGGCGGTGCCAGGCGGCGGCGAGCGTATCGCCCTTCTCAAGCACGACAAACGAGCGTCCACGCGCATGCAGCGCCACGGCGCAAGCCAATCCTGCCGGTCCGGCGCCGATGATGATCGTCTCTGCATCCGTCATAGTGGTCTCGAAGCAGCCAGAAGTCTACGTAACTACACAGTGGATTAGCCGCGCCGGGCCGCCTCAATCGCCGCGACGTCGATCTTCCTCATGGTCATCATCGCATCGAAAGCGCGCTTTGCTTGCTCCCCGCCTGCCGCAAGCGCTTCCATCAGCACCCGCGGCGTGATCTGCCAGGACACACCCCATCGGTCTTTGCACCAGCCACACTCACTCTCCTGGCCGCCATTGCTGACAATAGCGTTCCAGTAGCGGTCGGTTTCTTCCTGATCGTCAGTTGCGATCTGAAATGAGAAGGCTTCGTTGTGTTTGAACGTGGAACCGCCGTTCAAGCCGATACAAGGAATACCCGCGACAGTGAATTCAACAACCAACACGTCTCCTTGCTTACCGTCCGGATAGTCCCCAGGTGCACGAATGACGGCACCCACGGCGCTGTCGGGAAAGGTTTCAGCGTAGAAGCGGGCAGCAGCCTCAGCGTCTTTGTCGTACCACAGGCAGATCGTGTTCTTTGCCATTGCGCGGGTCCTTTTGCTCTTCATTTCCCATCTCCTCCCTGAAGTAAGGAGCAAACCGTCTTTCTCCACCCCATGTAAGCCATTTCACGCGGAGCCAACTGCCGAGCATAGAAAAGCCCTATCCGCAAAAAACGTTAAAGCAGCGCATCACCCCTAGCGTCGTTGGCGCGAGAATACATGGCGGCAAGCCCGCGTGGAAACGCATGGCAAGCGGCCTGTTCCTGAAGAGACTTCTTGCCCTGCCGGTGGCCGAGGTGCTTGCCGTTGTCGAAGCCATGAACTGGGAGGACGGAGGGCTTGTCGGCGATGAGGAAAAGGCGTGGCCGGCGGCTGCGTGATGACCCGGCTTGCGGCTAGCGAATGCGGTTTCTGGAAGGATTGCCACATCCCCGCCTGCCGTCGCGCCCGGGCATGCCGCGGCAGACTGACGGCGGCGCAGATGCAGCCCGAGGCGCGCTATCACCGCTATTTCCCACCTTGCACGCGGGCCGACGAGGACGGAACGACGCCTTCCGGAGGCGGCACGGCGCCAGCCGGAACTCAGGCCACGGCTCAGCGCCTTTCCTGGCCTGCTGGCCGCACCGAAATGCTGACGTTGAAGGTGGCCGCCCCGGCGAACCCGAGCACCCCGGGGCGAGGGGCTAGCAGGGGCCGGCCACCGGCATTCGTTGTGGTGTCGTCAGCTGCGCAGGCCGGGCGCTTCCTGGCCGGTGCGGGCAACGTATTCGGTGTAGCCACCGCCATATTGGTGGATACCGTCGGGCTTCAGTTCCAGCACGCGGTTGGAAAGGGCTGCGAGGAAATGCCGGTCGTGCGAGACGAACAGCATGGTGCCCTCGTATTGCGACAGCGCCTTGATCAGCATTTCCTTGGTGTCGAGATCCAGATGGTTCGTCGGCTCGTCCAGCACCAGCAGGTTCGGTGGATCGAAGAGCATCTTGGCCATCACGAGCCGGGCTTTCTCGCCACCCGACAAAACCCTGCACTTCTTCTCGACGTCGTCACCGGAGAAACCGAAGCATCCCGCGAGCGCTCTCAGCGGTGCCTGCCCAGCTTGGGGGAAAGAATCCTCCAGCCATTCCAGCACCGTTCGATCTCCGTCGAGCAGATCCATGGCGTGCTGGGCAAAGTAGCCCATCTTGACGCTGGCGCCGAGGGCGACGCTGCCCTGATCCGGTTCGGTGGAACCCGCCACCAGCTTCAAAAGAGTCGACTTGCCGGCGCCGTTGATGCCCATGATGCACCAACGCTCCTTGCGGCGGACCATGAAGTCCAGGCCTTCATAGATGGTACGGCTGCCGTACTTCTTGTGGACGTTCTTCAGGTTGATCACGTCTTCGCCGGACCGTGGTGCCGGCAGGAAGTCAAAGGCGACTGTCTGGCGGCGCTTCGGCGGCTCGACACGGTCGATCTTCTCCAGCTTCTTGACGCGGCTCTGCACCTGCGATGCATGCGAGGCGCGCGCCTTGAAACGCTCGATGAACTTGATTTCCTTGGCCAGCATTGCCTGCTGGCGCTCGAACTGCGCCTGCTGCTGTTTCTCGTTCTGCGCCCGCTGCTGCTCGTAGAAGCCGTAATCACCGGAGTAGCTGTTCAACGAGCCGGCGTCGATCTCGATGATCTTGCCGACGATGCGGTTCATGAACTCGCGATCGTGCGAGGTCATCAAAAGCGCACCGTCGTAGGTCTTCAGGAATTCTTCCAGCCAGATCAGGCTCTCGAGGTCCAGGTGGTTGCTCGGTTCGTCGAGCAGCATGACGTCAGGGCGCATGAGGAGAATGCGGGCGAGCGCCACGCGCATTTTCCAGCCGCCCGACAGCGCGCCGACGTCGCCGTCCATCATCTCCTGGGTGAAGCTGAGACCAGCCAGCACTTCGCGCGCACGGCCCTCGAGCGCATAGCCGTCCAACTCCTCGTAGCGCGCCTGGACTTCGCCATAACGCTCGATGATCCGGTCCATCTCGTCGAGCTTGTCCGGATCGATCATTTCCGCTTCGAGCGCGCGCAGTTCAGCCGCGACGACACTGACGGGCCCGGCGCCTTCCATGACCTCGGCCACGGCGCTGCGGCCAGCCATCTCGCCGACATCCTGATTGAAATAGCCGATCGTCACGCCCTTTTCGGCGGAGACCTGGCCTTCGTCAGGCTGTTCCTGCCCGGTGATCATACGAAAGAGCGTCGTCTTGCCGGCACCGTTCGGGCCGACGAGACCGATCTTCTCGCCTTTGTTGAGGGCTGCGGAGGCCTCGATAAAGAGGATCCGGTGACTGTTCTGCTTGCTGATATTCTCGATACGAATCATGTCTGCGTGGAGTCCGAAAGCGTTGCTGTGCCCCTCCGTCATGCGTGCTGGGGCCTTTTGCGGCTCTCGCTAGCACGTTCAGAACGTCATGGCCAATCCCGGGCCATACAAAGAGTTCGATGCATCCGGAAAGCGCCCTAACAACGATGCATGAAGGGTGCTCAATCGACGGGGCGGAACATCAACGGGCCTGAGAACTTTTCCACAATGTCCCTCAGCCTCTTGATAAGGAGATCCACGATCATTTATGCGTTAGCGGCGCGCCGGCAGGCGTTTCGTATGTCAGGGATTGTCACATCATGGAAATTTTCACATCTGCCGGCTTGCTGGCGCTTCTGCAGGTCATCCTCATCGACCTCGTGCTTGCCGGCGACAACGCCGTTGTCATCGGCCTCGCCGCGGCGGGGCTGCCGACTGACCAGCGCAAGAAGGCGATCCTCGTCGGTATTCTTGCCGCCACTGTACTGCGTATCGCGCTTGCCAGCGTCACCGTCCAGCTTCTCGAGATCATCGGCCTGCTGCTTGCCGGTGGTATTCTCCTGCTCTGGGTCTGCTGGAAGATGTGGCGCGACCTGCGCAACGGCAGCGGCAGTGACGCGGAAGGAGCCGAAGGCGGCGCGGCGCCAAAGAAGACCTTCTACCAGGCGGCCAGCCAGATCGTGATCGCCGACGTGTCTATGTCGCTCGACAACGTCCTCGCCGTCGCCGGAGCGGCCCGCGAGCATCCGACGGTCCTTGTGATCGGCCTGATCCTGTCGATCGCCATGATGGGCATCGCGGCGAACTTCATCGCGCGCCTGCTCAACCGCTACCACTGGATCGCGTACCTCGGTCTGGCCATCATCGTCTACGTGGCGCTGAGCATGATCTATCGCGGCTCCCTCGAGGTCTGGCCGCATCTTGCCCCGGTCGCCCGCGCCGCTTTGGGCTAAGCCATCCATGACAGGCATGCCGGGCCATCCGGTATGCAACGCCCCAACTCAGGGGCCGTTCACGAGTTGCAAGATGAGGCGGCGGATATTGCCGCCCTCGCTCATCTCGGCCTTGTCGAAGTCGCGGCCGCGCTGTCGCTGCAGCGCGGAGAGTTCACCGAGCCGCTTCGTCAGCTCGACCCGGATCTTGCGGCAGTCGGGGTCATCGTCGGCGGACAGCCCTACGCTCATCGCCTCGATATCCCTGACCATTTCCTTGATGTAGTCCCCATGCACCCGCTCATGCGTTTCGATGCCGGCAACGAAGGTGGCCCAGCTTGCCTGAGTGGCCATAGGAAGTTTTGTGGTGGGCTTCGGCAGCGTATAGGTGATGATCAGCTTCGGCCGCGCCACAGCCAGGACGCAGGCATCGCCACGGCGCTCGTATTTTCTCGTCCAGGTCAGCTTGAACGTCGTATGCGCCACCGCGCGACTGCCGCCAAGCTCGGGAGCGTGCTCGCCGATCGAATCGTAGAGCGCTGCGCCGGAGCTGCCAGTCACCGCATAGGTCTGCACCTGTTCAACCGGCTGCCATTCCGCCTTTGCCGCAATCGGCTGCAGGACCCAAGCAGCCAACAAGCAACGAACCAATCCTGCCTTCACGCGAATCCCCCAGATCATGCCGTGTCGACCCTAGTCGGCGGGTACGTCGCATTCAACCGCGACGGCTCGAGCATAACGATGGATCCTGTGAGGCTCGCCCTCTAAAGGTCTGCCATAAAACCCAAAAAAAGCCTGAATATTCGAGAGTGATCACGCTATCGGACGGATTGCACGTCGCGTATCGAAATCCTCTGGCAACGATTTCACCGTATGATGCGCCATTCGAACGGGATGTAAGAACGCCTGCCTGTGGGGGCAGTTCATAGATCGGGGTCTGCTGTGACAATCTATCTGCCTATCGCAGAATTGTCGGTGAACATCTTCATCATTCTCGGTATGGGGGCGGCCGTCGGCTTTCTCTCCGGAATGTTCGGTGTCGGCGGCGGCTTCCTGATCACGCCGCTCCTGATCTTCTATAACATTCCGCCGGTCGTAGCCGTCGCCACCGGCGCCAACCAGGTCGTCGCCTCCTCCATCTCGGGCGCCATCACACACTTCCGGCGTGGAACGCTCGATGTGAAGCTTGGAACCGTGCTACTCGTTGGCGGCCTCTCCGGCGCGACCGTCGGCATCTGGATCTTTTCGCTGCTCAGACAGATCGGCCAGCTCGATCTCATCATCTCGCTGCTCTACGTCATCTTCCTCGGCACGGTCGGCGGGCTCATGCTGCTCGAGAGCGTCAATGCCATGCGTCGCGCGGCAAAGAACGTGCCACCAACGCCGCGACGCCCCGGCCATCACCATTGGGTGCACAAGCTGCCCCTCAAGATGCGGTTCAAGAAATCGAAGATCTTTCTGAGCGTGATCCCTGTCGTCACGCTCGGCTTCGGCATCGGCATCCTGACGTCGGTCATGGGCGTCGGCGGCGGCTTCATCATGGTGCCGGCGATGATCTATCTCCTGCGCATCCCGACCAATGTGGTCGTCGGTACGTCGCTGTTCCAGATCATTTTCGTGACCGCCTATACGACGGTCGTGCAGGCCGCCACCAACTTCTCGGTCGATATCGTGCTCGCCTTTATCCTGATGATTGCCGGCGTGATCGGCGCCCAGTATGGCGTGCGCGTTGGACAGAAGCTGCGTGGCGAGCAGCTGCGTGCGCTGCTCGGGCTTCTCGTACTCGCCGTCGGCCTTCGCCTTGCCGTTGCGCTGGTCGTAACGCCAGCGGATGTCTACTCCGTGGTCATGGGAGCGAATTGATGCACCGCTTCCTCGCCGCTCTGCTATTTTGCGCCACGACGCTGCCTGCTATCGCGACCGCGCAAATGCTGCTCCCGGGCCAAGCCACGCAGGCGACCGCCGAAGGGCTTGAAATCGGCACGTCCACCAGCGAAATCGCCATCACTTCGGATTTTCGCGGCGCAGACCTGACGATCTTTGGAGCCGTGACCAACACCGACAGCCTGCTTTTGGCGATCGGCCAGTATGATGTGGTCGTCGTTCTTGAGGGCCCGCGCGAAGACGCGACCGTGCGCCGGAAGGAGCGGGTGTTCGGCATCTGGGTCAATACGCGGTCGATGACCTTCGAAGCGGTGCCGCACTCCTATTCGATGTCGAGCTCGCGCATGCTTGACGACATCACCACGCCGCTTGACCTCACGGACAGGGGGATCGGCATCGATCACATTCCGCTGACGCCGGTCGGCTTCGTCGGCAATGCCAGCAATCTCGGCGAATTCCGGCAAGCCTTTCGCCGGCTGCAGGAAAGCGGCGGCCTCTACGATCGCGATCCAAGCGGCGTGCGTTTCGTCAGCTCCAGCCTTTTCAAGGCAAGCCTGCGGTTGCCGGCAAATATTCCGAACGGCGTGCATACCGTGCGCGCCTATCTCTTCAAGAGTGGCAGCTTCCTCACCGAGAAGTCGGTTCCGCTGCGCGTTATCAAGACAGGGATCGAGCAGATGATTACGGACGCGGCGCATGCGCAGCCGATCGCCTATGGCCTGCTCTCCGTCTTCCTCGCGCTCATCACAGGCTGGGGTGCCAGCGTGGTGTTTCGCAAGGATTGATCAGGCCGATTTCGCCTTTCGGGCGACAAGATCGAGATAGGCTTGGGTCAGGCGTGCGAGTACGGACGGCGTTTCCGGAGGCAACTTCTTGCCGAGATGTTTGGCGCGCAACTCGTCCATGAATTCCTCCCAGAGCTTTTCACCTCCGGTCTCCAGAAGCTCGGCGCGAATGGAGAGCTCCTCCGAAACCGGAAGATATCTGCGGCCCCAGGCCCCCATATGGGCGAAGATCGGCACCAGCTGGATCGCCATTTCAGTCAGACTGTAGATTGCCTTTTGCTTGTGCGTCGGATCGTCCGCACGCGTCAGCAATCCCCTGTCGACCAAGCGGCGCAGGCGGTCGGCCAGAATGTTCGAGGCAATCCGCTCCTCCGAATTCTGCAGCAGCTCGCGGAAGTGGCGCCGACTGCCGAACATGATGTCGCGGATGACGATCAGGCTCCAGCGATCGCCGAGCACCTCCAGCGTCAGATTGATCGGGCAGCCGGAGCGGTGAGCATCGTCCATAAGGTTCTCCCAAAAAACTGCTTGCATTTTGCCATCAGTCAATCTAGCTTTCAACCGATTGTTAATCGCAACCAGTTTTGAGGAGGACGAGAGATGAGAAAGCTTATCGTTTGGAATCTGATGACGCTTGATGGCTATTTCGAAGGCACGAAACCGTGGGATATCGACTTCCACAATCTTGCCTGGGGTCCGGAGCTGGAGCGCTATGCCGAGCAGTTTGGCGAGGAAGGCGACCTGCTCGTCTTCGGCCGCAAGACATATGAAGGTATGGCCGCCTATTGGCCGACAGCCGAGAGCGAGGAGAAAATCAAGGCATACATGAACGGCATCGCCAAGATTGCCGTATCGAGGACGATGACGGCGGCCGACTGGAACAACACGCGCGTCGTCAGCGACCCTGTCGCAGAACTGAAGAAGCTGAAGAGTGAAGCGGGCAAGACAATCTTCATCTTCGGCAGTGCCAAGCTCGCGGATTCGCTCCTGAAGGAGGGGCTGGTGGATGAGATCCGCATCTGCCTTGTCCCCGTTATCCTCGGCGGCGGCAATCCGCATTTCAAGCCGGCCAGCCAGCAGCTTCCACTGAAACTGCTCGATAGCACGACGACCAAGAGGGGCGCGGTGATCCTGCGCTATGAACCGGTCAGGGCGTGACCGTCGATGGCTGCGGCAATTCCGCAGCCATACCAGGCTTGATCATTCCTTCGGCAGCTCGCCTCGTCGCTCGAGTGCCGTCTTGCGGATGGTCTCGGCAATTTCCGGACTGCTGCTCGACAGCATCTGAAAGTCCACGGCATAGAGCGACAGCAGCGACACTTCGGTTGCAGCGCTGACCGTCGCTGAGCGCGGTTCGCCACTGATCAATGCCATCTCGCCGAAAAAGCTTCCGGCACCAAGTTCCACCGGATGGTCGGGTGTCGCCACGCTTACCCGCCCCTCGACGATGAAGAACATCTGATCGCCAACATCGCCCTTGCGGCAGATCACTGCACCCGCGGGCACGATACGCGGCCGCAGCGCCCGCACGATTTCGATCAGCGCTGCCGAACCAAGCTTCTTAAACAGGGGTACCGCCGCGACCAGCTGCCAGTTGCGAACGAAGTCCCGGCGACGGACCTCTTCGTAAAAACCAGTGGCGAGGATGCCGGCCCAAAGCGCAAAAATACCGATGCCGCTCATCATCACCAATCCAGCCAATATCCGGCCTGCCAGGCTTTGCGGGATCTCGTCGCCATAGCCGGTCGTCGACAGCGTCACGACCGCCCACCACATCGCCTGCGGAATGCTGCCGAACCTATCCGGCTGGACATCGCGCTCGATGACATATCCGGCCAGCGCCGCGCCGAAGAGAACGATGCCGAAGACCGACGTCACGCCAAGCAGATTGCGGGATTCGTTTGCAACCACCTTTGCCATTAGCCTGAAGAAGGTCGAATCCCGCAGCGGCTTGAGAAGCCAGATGGCGCAATACAGGCTTCGATCGCGCGAGGCGACGAATAGGAAGGCCGCCATGGGGACGAAAACAGCAAGCAGGTCGATCACGAGGGCGGCGTTCCCACCCGATACGCGACTGCGACGCCGCGCAAAAAGCGCGCCGCTCAGTTGCAGGACATAGACGACCCAGATTGCAGCGAGCGCGGCTTCGACC
>Ga0075365_10001712_pt1 | contig 10157 bp, 9 predicted proteins | sample EndMetdeltDD1765_FD_71387 | JGI IMG/M metagenome (GOLD analysis project Ga0075365, IMG submission 71387) | Populus endosphere microbial communities from Tennessee, USA - Endosphere MetaG P. deltoides DD176-5 | ecosystem: Host-associated > Plants > Roots > Endosphere | place: USA: Tennessee... | reverse complement strand
CGGGTCGACGTCCTGGTGAACAACGCGGGCATCCTGCGTGACGCCGCATTCAAGAACATGACCGCCGAGCAGGTCGACGCGGTGGTCGCGGTTCACCTTGCCGGAGCCTTCAACGTGACACGCGCCGTATGGCCGATTATGCGCGAGCAGAACTACGGGCGGATCGTCCAAACAACCTCAGGAACAGGGCTATTCGGAAACTTCGGACAGGCCAACTACGGCGCGGCAAAGATGGGACTCGTTGGAATGATGCATGTGCTCGCCATCGAAGGCGCGCGCAACGGCATCGCCGTCAACGCCATCGCGCCGATCGCCCGCACCCGCATGACCGAGGACATCATGGGCGAGGCAGGCAAGGCCATGGATCCCGAACTGGTCACTCCTGTCGTCATCTACCTCTCCCACGGCAGCTGTGACCGCACCGCACACATCTACTCGGTGGGCGCAGGCAAGGTGTCGCGGGTGTTCATCGGCGTCACCAAAGGCATCGAGGACAGTGCCCTCTCGGCCGAAGCGGTCGCCGAAGCCATCGATCAGATCGACGACAGCTCGGCGTTCACGATCCGGGGCGGGCCGCTCAACGCGTGAGACGTCAGAGGCCGCGGAACCGTGGCTCTCGTCGTTCTGCGAACGACAGCAGACCTTCGCGCAGGTCAGCAGTCCGCGATACCACCTCCTGCGCCCACGCCTCCTGCTCGAAGGCCCGGTCGCGACCCGACTCCGACGACACCGCCAGCAGCCGTTTTGTCAGGGTCAGCATCACCGTCGGCCCGGCGGCCAGGCGTTGGGCGATCTCCCCGGCGACGGCGTCGGTGTCCTCAGGGGCGGCCACCCGGTTGACGATCCCGAGCCGCTCACACGTGGCCGCGTCGACTGCCTCGCCGAGCATGAGCAGTTCAGCGGCCTTTCGCAGTCCAACGATTCGCGTCAGCAGATGGATGGCGCCGGAATCGGGCAGTATCCCGCGATGCACGAATGACTCGACAAGCTTTGCGTCCGTGGACATGACGACGAGATCAGCAGCGAATACAAGGCTAGACCCGGCACCCGCGGCGGTGCCCTTCACCGCGGCGACCACGGGCTTGTCACAGTCCAGGACCGATGCGATCAGCTGCTGCCAGCCATGCTGCAGCATCCGCGCGATATCCCCCGGCCGCTTGTCCGGCATCGGTTGCGCTTCAGCGCCGGCAGGCCGTGCAGCCAGACCCGCGCCCGCGCAGAAATGCCGAGTGCCCGCCGCGCTCAACAACACGGCGCGCACAGCGGGGTCGTCGTCAGCGCGTTGAAACGCTTCGGTCAAAGCATCACGAGCCAAGGGCGACAACGAGTTTCCGACGTCTGGTCGGTTGATGACGACTCGTTGCACTCCGTCGTCGCCGACCGTGACATCGATCCCTGGAGCTTCTTCACTCATCTCGGCCATCCCTGCGTTAACGGCGTTTCCGCTTTTCGGGTATCTTAATTTCCACTTCGATCCGACGACGATGCGGGCCAGGAGGAGGCGTCAGGTGACCGATCGCTCTGCGTCTGAGACCGGCCGCATCACCGACGAAGGACTTGCCAGGCTGCGGGCCACCATCGGTATCGCCGTTCCCCACACGCAGCCGCCGCACTACTTCCGGCCCAACGAGGACGCCTTCCGCCACGTCGCCGAAAGCTATGGCGATGCCAACCCGTTGTGGGCAGATCCGGACTACGCCGCCAAATCGGTGTGGGGCGAATCGATCGCGCCGCCTGCATTGGTCGGTGGCGACACCTTGATCGGCGAGGACGAGGTGTCCACGCTGTCCCGCGAAGACCGCGCGGCGACCAAGGGCGATCCCCTGCGCGGCGTGCACGCGTTCTACGCGTCGTCGTCGCGGGAATGGTGGGCACCGCTGCGCGCGAATCACCGAGTGTTCCGGCGCAATGCGCTTGTCGCCGCTCTCGACAAGAGCAGTGATTTCGCCGACCGTGCGGTTCACGAATGGTCCGCCCAGGTCTTCCGCGACGACGAGGGCGTCATTCTCGGTGGCCAGTACCGCAACATGATCCGCACCGAACGCACAAAGGCCCGCAGTCGCAGGAAGTATGGCGAAGTCGAACTGAAGACCTGGACCCCCGACGAGATCGCCGAAATCGGCGAGAGATACGACCGCGAAGTCGCGCAGGGCCCCGAGCCCCGCTGGTGGGAGGACGTCGACGAGGGCGACGACGTCGGCCCGTTGACCAAGGGGCCACTGACAGTGACGGACATGGTGTGCTGGCACGTCGGCATGGGGACCGGAATGTACGGCGTGCGGCCCCTGCGGTTGGCATGGCGCAACCGGCAGCGCATCCCCCGTTTCTACACGCCCAACGAACACGGTGTACCCGATGTTCAGCAACGTGTGCACTGGGAACCCGACGCCGCGCGCAATGCCGGCAATCCGACCACCTTCGACTACGGCCGCATGCGGGAAACGTGGCTCATCCACCTGTGCACCGACTGGATGGGCGACGACGCTTGGTTGTGGAAGTTGGATTGCGAGTTCCGCCTCTTCAACTACGTGGGTGACCTTCACACGATGTCGGGCAGGGTCGTTCGCAAGTACCTCGCCGACGACGAACGGCCGGCGGTTGATCTCGAACTCACGGCTACCAACCACCGTGGCGAGATCACCGCGCCCGGCCACGCGACCATCCTGTTGCCAAGCCGCGAACGAGGACCCGTTCGCCTCCCGGATCCGCCCGGGGGCGCGACAAATTTGACCGAGCTGCTCACCGCGGTGTCAGCGCAGTTCTCCGAACGTTGAGCTGATGGATTACGACAGCGTTCCTGGTCTGCATGCCGAACTCGTGGGTTCGGTGCTCCGGCTGACCCTCGACCGTGCCGAGAAGCGCAACGCGGTCGACGACACGATCCTCGATGCGCTGATCGGGCATCTCGCCTCCGCGGGCACCGACGAGTCGGTGCGGGTCATCCGCATCGACGCCGAAGGGCCGGACTTCTGTGCCGGATCAGACCTCGTCACGAACAACGCCCGCTCCGAACGTAAACCGCGCGTGGGTAGTACACAGCGAAGGTTGCCGAACAAAGCCAACAGGCTGATCCCGTTGATGCTGGAGACCCAGGTGCCCATCGTCGCCGTGGTCCGGGGCTGGGCCGCCGGGCTCGGGTTCCATATCGCCATGGCATCCGATTTTTGTGTCGCAGCCGAGGATGCCCGGTTTTGGGAACCGTTCATGGCCCGTGGCTTCACACCGGACAGCGGTGCGGCGTGGTTGTTACCCCGCCTCATCGGCATGGTGCGGACACGACAGCTGCTGATACTTGGTGAGGAGATATCCGGAGTTGACGCGGCCGAGTGGGGCGTCATCCACGGCGCCCATCCCGGCGACCAATTGGAGTCGGCGGCCGAGGAACTGGTGAACAAGCTCGCCGACGCTCCGACCGTCGCGCTCGGACTCACCAAGTGGCTGCTGCAGAGCGGCAACGGACTAGATCTGGACCGGCACCTCCAGAACGAGGCCATGGCACTGGAGTTATCCAGTCGCAGTGATGATTTCAAGGAGGGTATGGCCGCCTTCCGCGACCGGCGTGAGGCGAGGTATCAGGGACGATGACGACGTTGCCGATCACCGAAGCCTCTTCTGCCGCCGACGCTGTCGCCGAGGTCCGACGTTGGATCGACTCAGAGGTGCCCCCGCAGTGGCGATCAGCAGCCGCTGAGGGCGCGAATGCCCTGAGGACCGTCCGCAGCAAGGAGGATTATCGGCAGTGGTACCCGACCTTTGCCGCATCGGGCCTCGTCGTGCCGACCTGGGCACCCGAACACGGCGGTCTTGGTGTCGGCAATGAGGTGGCGCGGGCCATCGACGCGGTCTTGAACCCGCTGCGACTCACCCGACTGAACCCGTTGGGGCTCAACAACGCCGCCGCCGCTCTGTTCAGCCATGGCACCGAAGAACAGCGTCGCCGCTTCCTTCCGCCGATCGTTGCAAACGAAGAAAAGTGGTGCCAGCTGTTCAGCGAGCCGGGCGCCGGCTCCGATCTCGCCTCACTGGCGACACGAGCTGAACGCGACGGTGCGGACTGGGTGATCTCCGGACAGAAAGTCTGGACCACGTGGGCGGACGAGGCGGACTTCGCAATCCTGCTGGCCCGCACCAATCCTGATGCACCCAAGCACAAAGGCATCACCTACTTTCTGCTCGACATGCACCAACCCGGCGTCGACGTGCGTCCATTGCGTCAGATCACCGGCGAGGCGGAATTCAACGAGGTGTTCCTGGATGGGGCGCGGGTCCCCGATGCGCACCGCGTCGGAGACATCGATGACGGGTGGCGCGTCAGCGCGTCGACGCTGTCCAGCGAGCGCCAGATGGTGTCGGGGTCGGGGTCCGGCGGCATGGGGCGTCTCGGCGGTTCCAGTGCCGAGCGACTGATCGTCCTGGCGCAGGAGACCGGACGATGGGCCGACCCCATCGTCCGGAACAAGGTCATACGACTGTGGGCGCAAGAGCAGATTCGGGGCTGGACCAACACCCGTGTGCGCGCTGCGCTTTCGGCCGGCCAGTCACCCGGTGCCGCCTCATCGATCGGCAAGGTCCATCAGGCCACGCTCAATCAGCAGATCCAGGATCTGATGGTCGATCTCCTCGGCACTGACGCGATCGCCTGGCGTGGCACCGATGATCCGGACGCGCTACCGCGTGATGTCCAGGGCATGCTGCGCAGCCTCGCCAACGGGACCGAGGGCGGCACGACCGATATCAACAAGAACATCCTCGGCGAGCGGGTGCTCGGCCTGCCCAAAGAACCGGATCCGTGGAAGGGCGTGCCCTGGAAAGAGATTCCACGGTCGTGAGTACCTACGAGCGGCTTGTCGTTGAGCGTGCCGACGGCGTCGGATGGCTGATCCTGAATCGGCCGGACGCGGGAAACGCCTTCGATGCGACGATGCTCGACGAACTGGAGGAGGCGTGGGCCGACCTGGACGCCGACCCCGATGTACGCGTGATCGTCAACACCGCCAACGGCCGTGCGTTTTGCACAGGAATGGACGTGGTCCAGGTCGCGCGTGACAAAGCTGCGATGCGCAAGCACTCTCGGCGCACCCGCGACGCCGAACTGAAGATTTCGTCGTGGCACTGCCGGGTCTGGAAGCCGGTGATCGCCGCGGTCAACGGCGTTTGCGCGGGTGGTGGGCTCCATCTGGTCGCAGACGCGGACATCGTCATCGCCGCCGATTCGGCGACGTTCGTCGACCCCCACGTCTCGGTGGGGCAGGCCGTCGCGTACGAGGCAATCACGCTGCTGCGCAAGTCGCCGATGGAGGCGATCACGCGAATGACTCTCAGCGGCAAGGGTGAGCGGATCTCGGCACAGCGCGCCTACGAACTCGGCATCGTCTCGCAGCTTGTTTCCGCGGACCGTCTGCGCGCGGCGGCAGAGACGTTGGCCGCCATGATCGCGACCAACTCTCCGACCGCGATGCGGGCCACGAAGAAGGCGTTGTGGCGTTCATTAGAGCTCGGATTGTCCGATGCCAAGCGTGAAGCCGGGGAGGAGATCTGGCGCCTGCGCAACCACCCCGATCACGCCGAAGGTGTGCGTGCCTGGCGCGAGAAACGTCCCGCTCACTGGCGGCCGCTGGAGGTGTCATGACGTACGAAAGGCTGATCGTCGAGCGGCACGGCCCGGTGGGCTGGATCATCAACAATCGTCCCGATCGGCTCAACGCGTATGACGCAGCGATGCGTGAGGAGTTCCCCAGGGCATGGGCGGAATTGGACTCCGACCCCGATGTCCGCGTCATCGTGCACACCGGAAACGGCCGGGCGTTCCAGGTCGGCGCGGATGTCGAGGAGCTCGACGGCGAGGCCGTGCTGCAATTCCAGGAGACCATGCGCACACTGGATCTGAAGTTGACTGGCTGGCACTGCAACGTCGGCAAACCTGTCATCACCGCGGTCAACGGTGTGTGCGCCGGCGGCGGGCTGCACTGGGTTGCAGACGCGGACATCGTCATCGCATCCTCGGACGCGACCTTCGTCGACCCTCACGTCACGATAGGTCAGGTCAGCGCGCTGGAAACCATCGCGCTGATGCGCAAGATGCCGGCCGAGGCCGTCCTGCGCATGGCGCTCGTCGGAAGCCACGAGCGACTCACAGCTCAGCGCGCCCACGAACTCGGCATGATCAGCCAGGTCGTCGATCCTCCCGAGAAGCTTCGCGAGGTCGCCCAGGGACTGGCCGAGAAGATCGCCAAGAACTCCCCCGCGGCCATGCGTGCCACCAAACGTGCGCTGTGGGGAGCGCTGGAGTACGGCCTGACCGACGCCTGCCGGGCCGGCGCCAAGCACCTCACGTCGATGTGGGGCCATCCGGACCAGAACGAGGGCCCTCAGGCATTCGCCGACAAGCGGACACCCGATTGGCAACCGCTTGAGGCCGATTCATGAGCCTGACGCAACTGCTCGAGGGTCTGCCCGACGTCGCCGTGCACACGGTTGGTTCTGAGGTGTCGCGCGCCGAGTTGATCTCCGGCGCCGAGCAGTTGGGTTCGCTGCTCGCCGAGTGTGGTCTTGAAACCGGTCAGGTCGTGGCGGCGATGCTGCCCAACGATGCGACAACGATCGCCGCACTGTTCGGAACATGGCTCACCGGAGGCGTGTACACCCCGCTGAACCCCAGGTCGGCCGACGCCGAACTCATCACCCAGCTGCGGACGCTGCGTCCGGTCGCGGTCATCACGACACCAGATCTCGCACAACGTTTTTCGGCGTTCACACTGCCTGTTGTCTCGGGTGCCGGCCTGACCTGGACGCTGACACCTTCGTCCGAGCGAGTGCGTGACCCGAAGCAGTACGACGCCGACGTCGCGTTGCTGCAGTTCACGTCGGGCACCACCGGGCCGCCGAAGCCGGTACCACTTCGGCACGCCACGGTGCTCGACCTGATCGACCGACTGCTCGCCAAGCTCCGCGGAGCCAAGGCTGCGTCGGCCACCTCGAGCCGTGCGCCGATGCCCAACCTCGTCCCGTTGTCGCTATCGCTGTGGGCCGGCATCTACCAGGTGCTGTTCGCATTCCGCGCGGGTGCGGGCGTCGTGCTCATGGATCGTTTCTCGCCGAAAGACTTTGCCGCTCTGGTCCAGCGGCATCAGTTGCGCTCGACGGTGTTGCCGCCCGCGGCGTTGACGATGGTCCTGCATGACGACGCGGTGACGGACCTGTCGCCGTTGAAGATCGTCCGATCGATCACCGCACCCCTGTCGCCGGTGCAGGCCGGGCGGTTCCGGGACAAGTTCGGTGTAATCGTGCTCAATTCCTACGGCCAAACCGAACTCGGCGGCGAGGTGGTCGGATGGTCGGCCGCCGACTCACGCGAATGGGGCGAGACGAAGCTCGGCTCCGTCGGACGCCCGCTGCCTGGAATCGACGTCACCATCGTCGAGGACGAGGTCATGGTCCGTACGCCGACAACGGCGGCGCGCAAGATCGATGCCGCCTTCCTCGATCGGCTGACTGACGACGGTTGGTTCCATACCGGCGACCTGGGCTGGTTCGACGACGACGGTTTCCTGTGGCTCGACGGCCGGGTGTCGGACATGATCAACCGCGGCGGGCTCAAGGTGTTTCCCGGCACGGTGGAAGACGTTCTCCTGGCCGCTGACGGTGTCAGAGAAGCCGCTGTGGTCGGCGTCCCCGATGACCGGCTCGGAGAAGTGCCGTGGGCCTTTGTCGCGAGCAGCGACGACGGCTTGACGGAGGACCGGCTGATCGCGTGGTGTCGAGAACGCCTTACGCCCTACCGCGTTCCGGTTCGGGTGGTGTTCGTGGATCAGCTACCGCGCAATGACGTGGGCAAGGTCGTCAAACGCGAACTCGCTGCGCTGGCAGGCTCGTGACAACCATCGTCGTGGACCCCGGGGAGGCGCTGCTCCGCGCGCTCTCCGCTGTCGGAGAGGTGGTCGTCGTCGATGACTCTGCAGATGATGCCGTATGGGACACGTTGGTGGCGCTCCAGGCAGCACATCGCTCACAGACGGGGCGGATCGTATTGGTCCTGCCGACAGTCGGTATCGCAGGCTCGGCGGGTTCGGTTGACTACACGACGGCAATCGAGGGCATTCGTGCGATGGCGAAATCGGCTGCGCGTCAATGGGGGTCCGACGGCGTCGGGGTGAACATGGTCGTGGCGCCCGCCAATCTGTTCGCGCGAGACGCCGACACGGCGCATCTGTCCGCTGCCGCTGCGCCCGGCAACCGTGAACTCATCCACTCGGTCGTCGAGACCGCGAAGTTCCTGTTGCGAGACGACCTACGTCATCTGACCGGCGAAACCGTGATCGTCGACGGCGGCTCCGTGATGTTGCCATGACCCTCGATGGCCGAACGGTTTTGGTGACCGGATCGGGCGCCGGGGTGGGTCGCGGCATCGCGACGGCGTTGGCTGCCGACGGCGCGAACGTCGTCGTCGCCTCGCGTTCCGACACCGGCGCAGTCCGCGAAATCATCTCGCGGGGACACCGCGCGACATGGACACGATGTGACGTGACGGCGCCAGCGGACGTCGCGGACGCCGTCGCGGTCGCTCTCACCGAGACCGGGCGGCTCGACGCGGTGGTGCACAACGCGACGAGCAACAGGTCCAGCCGGCCGCACCGACTGCTCGACGTCGACAGGGAGCTGTTCGACGACCATTACTCGGTCTCGGTCGGCGGAGCCCGCCACTTCGCAGCCACCGCGTTCGATGCGCTCAAACACCATGGCGGCACGTTCTTGGTGTTCACCTCCCCGGCGGGGATCGAGGGCAGTGCAACGCTGCCGCTCTACGCCACGATGAAGGGCGCGCTACGTGGCTTCGCCAAGAGCCTCGCCCGCGAATGGGCACCCCACGGGATCACCGTCAATGTCGTCTCACCGCTTGCATATTCGCCGGCGATGACTGCGGCGATCGAAGCGGATCCGGCGATGGAAGAGCGGCTCTCCCGGAGAATTCCGTTGGGCCGAATCGGCGATCCGGAACGCGATATCGGATCAGCAGTTGCCTCCTGGTGAGTTCCTCCGCTCGTTACATCACCGGTCAGACCCTTGGTGTCGACGGTGGTCACTTCATGAATCTCTGACCCGGTAGTCAGCGGATACCAGCGTTTGCTATGTTGAGAATCAACATTCTCAAGCATGTTGGAGGCGCTGGTGACCGAAGGAAAAGCATTTGAGGTCTGGGATGCCGACAACCACATGTACGAGACCATCGACGCCTACACGCGGTACCTTCCGGAGAAGTACTCCGAGGCCTTGAAGTTCATCGACGTCAAGGGCCGTAAGAAGCTCCAGATCCTTGGCACGATCACCGAGACCATCCCCAACCCGACGTACGAGGTGATCCCGACACCGGGCGCATGGGCCGACTACTTCCGCGGCATCAATCCCGAGGGCAAGACGCTGCGCGAGTTGGCCGAGCCCATCCGCTGTCCAGACGAGTTCCGTCGTCCCGACCTGCGCCTGGCGTTGATGGACCGCCAGGGCGTCCACGGTGCTGTGATGTTCCCGACCACCGCGGGCATGCTCGAGGAGCGGATCAAGTCCGACACCGAACTCACGCACGCCGTCACGCATGCCTTCAACCGTTGGCTGCTCGACGACTGGACGTTCAACTATCAGAACCGGATCTTTCCGGTTCCCGCGATCTCGCTGAACGATCCTGCGCTGGGCGTCCAGGAACTCGAATGGTGCCTGGAGAACGGCGCTAGGACGGTACTGATCCGGCCGGCACCGGTCCCTCGAGAGGATGGCACCTCTCGTTCGGCAGCGCTGCCGGAGTTCGACGAGTTCTGGCGTCTGGTCGAGTCTTCGGGCATCTCGGTGCAGATGCACAATTCGGACTCCGGCTATGAGCGCTACATCGACGACTGGGAGGACTCCGCGGAGTTCAACGGATTCGCGTTGAGCAAGCTGCGGGGCTTCATCTACGAGGAGAGCCGAAACATCTTCGACACCCTCGCCGCGTTCATCGCGCACGGAGTGTTCGAGCGCTTCCCCGGAGTGCGCATCGGGGTTGTCGAGAACGGCGGCTCGTGGGCGCACCGACTGTTGGACGTCTTCGACCGCGTCTACCGCAAGAGGCCGTATGACTTCAGCGAGCATCCCAGCGATGTCTTCCGCAGGCACGTCTGGATCAATCCGTT
>Ga0075365_10001711_pt1 | contig 10157 bp, 10 predicted proteins | sample EndMetdeltDD1765_FD_71387 | JGI IMG/M metagenome (GOLD analysis project Ga0075365, IMG submission 71387) | Populus endosphere microbial communities from Tennessee, USA - Endosphere MetaG P. deltoides DD176-5 | ecosystem: Host-associated > Plants > Roots > Endosphere | place: USA: Tennessee... | reverse complement strand
GCTCGCTGGCGCTGGCCTGGTGGAGCAAGTCGCTCACCTGGTCCACCTTCTGGGAAGGCCTGATGGGCACGACGCGCACCAGCTGCATGATCATGTTCATCCTGGCCGGCGCGTCGTTCCTGACCAAGACCATGGCGTTCACCGGCATCCCGCGCGAGTTAGCCACCTGGGTGGACGCGATGCACCTGTCGCCGTACGCGTTGATCGCGGTGCTGACCGTCGTCTACCTGATCCTGGGCACGGCCCTGGACGGCATCAGCATGATCGTGCTGACCAGCGCCGTCGTGCTGCCGATGATCCAGAAGGCCGGCTTCGACCTGGTGTGGTTCGGCATCTTCATCGTGCTGCTGGTGGAGATCGCGGAAGTGACGCCGCCGGTGGGCTTCAACCTGTTCGTGCTGCAGAACATGACCGGCAAGGACAGCAACACGATCGCGAAAGCGGCCATCCCCTTCTTCGCCTGCCTGGTGGTGTGCATCGTGCTGGTCACGGTGTTCCCGCAGATCGTCACCTTCCTGCCCGACATGGTGATGGGCAAGGAGAAGTAGACCGGGCGTTTCAGTGACCTGCCGACACCACCTGTGCTTGCTGCTTCGCCCGCGGCACCAGCAAATGGACATTGTCTGAAATCGCTTCTGCCATCGCGACGCTTGGGTGGGCGCCCTGGGCCCTGAGCGCCAGGTGCCGGTCCATGATCTTCGTCAGCAGGGGTTGGCCTGCCGGGGCCGCCAGAACCGGGTGGTCCTGGATGGCGCGCCGCAGCACGGCCTGCACGTCCGCGGCAACCGCCGCCTCGGTGGCGCGATCCTGATGCGGAGATTGCGTCTGAGCGCGCGCGGCGCCGGAGAACAGCACAGCGAGAAGAAGCACCGGGATTGCGGCGCGGACGACGCCGGGAGCTTGCTTTGCCATCTTGTTCCCCTACTTCTTCACTTCCACGACCATCTTCATGTCGGGATGGACGGCGCACTCGACTTCCACCGTGCCGGCCTTGTCCATCACGACGCTCTTGGAGGTTCCGGTGCCGTGGGAACCGAGGTCGAAGCTCTTGGTTTCCGACAGCGAGAACACGTTGTGCGCGAACGGGTCCTCGTTGACGAACTTGACGCTGTCGCCCTGCTTCACGCTCAGTTGCTTGACCGAAAAGGCCCGGCCCTTCTGGCTGACGACATGTTCGGCGGCCTGGGCCTGGGCGGCCGTCAGCAGGATTGCGAGGATGGCTGTGATCTGGAGGTTCTTCATCATTGCGGCAGGACTGGACGGATGACCTGGGTGGACTTGCTGGTGAGCGAGCGCAGGAAGGCGACCAGGTCGTTCTTCTCCTGCTCCGACAGGTTCAGCGGCTTGATGTCGGGCGAGACGTTGGAGCGGTCCACGCCGCCCTTGTCGTAGTAGTCCACCACTTCGCGCAGCGTCGTGGCCGATCCGTCATGGAAGTACGGCGCAGTCATCTCGATCTCGCGCAGGGTCGGCGTCTTGAACGCGCCCTTCATCGAAGCGACCTTGACGAAGGCGAAGCGGCCCTGGTCGGCCGTCTTCAGGCCGATGTTGTGGAAACCGTTGTCGGTGAAGTTCGAGCCCTTGTGGCAGGCGGCGCAGTTGCCCTTGCCGGAATCGCTGAAGACCTTGTAGCCGCGGTACTGTTCCGGCGTCAGGGCCTTGGTGTCGCCGGCCAGCCAGCGGTCGAACGCCGAATCATTGGAGACGACGCTGCGCTGGAACGCCGCCATCGCCTTGGCGATGGTCTCCACCTCGATCGGCTCGCCGGGGTAGGCGCTGGCGAACATGGCCTGGTAACCGGAGATCTTGGAGATCCGCTCGGCCGCGGCCTTGAAGTCGGGCGCGCTGAGGTGGCGGTGCGGGCCGACGGCGTGCTCCTCGAGGCTCTTCTTGCGGCCGTCCCAGGTGTAGAGGGTGTTGTAGCCCAGGTTCACGATGGTCGGCGAAGCGCGTCCCATGACGTCGGAGCCGACGATCGAGGTCTTGCGGCCGTCAGCCCAGCCCAGCGAGGGCTCGTGGCAGGAAGCGCAGGACATGGCGCCGGCATTGGAGATCCGCGGATCGAAGAACAGCGTCTTGCCCAGTTCGACCCGGGCCGGCGTGCTGATGTTTTCCTTGGGCATCGGCACCTCCAGCAACCGCCATTCGCGGTCGGCGGCCGTGGGCACGGGAACCGGCTGGGCGCCGGCCGGGAGGGCTGCGGCAAGCAGTGCGGCTGCTGCGGTGCTGGCTAGGAAGTTCGAGATCGTCGACATGGCTGTTCCTCTTGTTGCTGGGATGTCCGGCCTGGATGTCACCGGTTTTAGTTACTGTATGACACACTGGAAACATTCGGCAACAAGTGGAGACATGAACCCGCGCTGTCCGTGAAATCCGCCACAGATGCCGACGCACCCGCGAGCGGCCGGTGTTGCGGCGCGATGACTCAACGCCGCGAGCTGCTAGCGTGCAGGCTGCCGGATCGCCGTCATCGCGGCGAAGTCCGGCATCGCGCCCGACGCAAAACCGGGGCCGGCGAGCGAGGCGAGGGCGATGCGGCCGCCCCGGATCGCGAGCCGCACGGCGCCCTGGCTGCGCTCGTAGAGATCGGGATGCGCTCCCAGGAAAGCCTGCTGCTCCCCTGCCCCCTGCGCCGCCATGCCGTTCACATAGTGATGGCCGTTGCGCTCCACATGGGTGATGCCCAGCAGGTTCACCAGCGCCAGGTCCTGCTGCACCGACAGGCCGGCCTGCGTCGTCAGGTCCTCGGCCGACATGAAGCAGACTGCGCTGCCGGTGTCCGCATTCCACTGCGCGCAGCGCGCGGCATTGAGCACGGATTTGTACAGGCCCTTGCAGGTCTTGGACGAGACACCGACATAGCCGCGCTCGCGCGCCTGCAGGAAGGTGTCCAGCTCGCCGTCGGACTCGTCGATGATCACCGGCAGCGCCAGCCCGGCCGAGCGCAGGTCCACATCCATCGCATGCAGGCGCGAAACCGGCTGCTCGATGAACAGGATGGAAGCGCTCAGGCGCTTCAGTGCCGGCGTTCGCCGCATGCGGGCCAGCAGTTCCGCCACGCCGGCGGCGTCCTGGTATTGCTCGTTGCCGTCCAGCGACGCGAAATACGGCTGCGGCAGGCGGTCCAGCACGGACGCGATCGCCGTCAGCCGCTCGATGTCCGCCTGCAGCTTGCCGCCGACCTTGAGCTTGAAGTAACGATGGCCGTAACGCGCCACCACCTGCTCCAGTGTCTCGGGCAATCCATCGTTGACCGGGGACACGAGATCGGCGGCGGTGATGGCATCGACCATGCCGACCGTGTGACGCGCTTCGATCGTCGCGGCCGGCTGCAACCCCGAGAGAAAGCTGTCGACGCCGAGCCCCGCGAACTCGGGCCGCGCGTCGCCGACACCGGCGAGATTGCGCTGCATCACGGCATAGAACGACAAGCCCAGCGCCCGGCACAGCGCGTCGAGAATCGCCCGGTCCACCAGCGCCGGGCCGTAGCTGGCCAGCAGCGGGTTGTGGCCCTTGGCCGTGGCGGCTTGCAGGTGGCCGTCATGGTGACGCGCGAAATGCCCGAAAGCGGTCGACGCATCCGAGTCCGAAAGATAGGCGCTGCGTGCCATCAGCAGCACGTCGCGCAGCTGGTCGAAGTTGTCCTCGTTGGACAACGCCAGGTCCTTGTCGAACCACTTCGGCGCCATCATCTCCGCCGCCGCGCCCCAGCTGCTGCTGCCGTCGGCAAGCTCGATCCGGGCCCGCGCGAATGCCTGCGGGCATTCGGTCAACGTGACAACGCCGAAGCGGAACGGCAGCCGCAGCACCACAGGCCGCTCGAACAGCTCGATCTCACGGACGGTGAAGCGCGGCGCTTCAGCCATGGGGCAGGCCCTCGGCAAGGCCCTTGAGGTAACCGATCGCGCGCGCCGCGCACGCCGGACCGTCCGGCACATAGTCGAATGGCTCGACCGCGACGATGCCCTGATAGTCGCCGCTGGCCTGCAACTGCGCGATCGCTTCCAGGATGGGAGCGAACTTCATCTCGCCCTGCCCCGGACCGCGGCGGTTGGGGTCGTTCACCTGCACATGGGCGATGTGGCCGCTGGGCATCCAGCGCCGCAGCAGGACTTCGATCGCCTCCTGCTCCACCTGGCCGGCCGCGCTGCAATCGAGCATGGTCTTCAGGCCCGGAGAATCGATCCCGTCGACGATGCGCGCCGCTTCGGCAACCGTGTTGATCAAGTCCGTCTCGCGTGTGGACAGCGGCTCGATGCAGTAGACGACGCCGGCGTCGCGCGCCGTCACCGCAACTTTTGCGAAGCAGTCCGTCGCCCGCTCCAGCGCCTGCTCGCGCGTCGAGCCCTCGGGCACGGAACGCTGCTTGGGCGAACCATGCACCAGGTAGCTGCCGCCCATCAGCGCGCACAGCTCCACCAGCCGCTGCATCACGGTGAGCGTGCGCTGCCGCACGGCATCCGATGCATCGACGATCGACAGGCCAGAAGGCGCGACCAGCAGCCAGTGCAGGCCGGAAATCGACAGGCCGGCGTCCTGGGCGATGCGGCGGAACTCCCTGGCCTGCGCGTCGCTGATCAGCATCGGGTTGTCGGCCAGCGTGAACGGCGCCACTTCCAGCGCGTCGTAGCCCATGGCCGCCGCCGCCGCGCATTGCTGCTCGAACGGCTGCGGCTGCAGCACCTCGTTGCAGAGGGAAAACTTCATGGCCACGAGACTATCAGGCCCGGCGCCCCAGCAGCGAGCGCACGCCGCTGCCGATGCCGGCCTTGGCGCGATAGACCAGCGCCTTGAAGGCGGGCACGTAGAGCAGGATCATGAAGATCGTCACAAAGGCGAACAGCATGGAGATCGGCCGCGTGAAGAACGGCGCCAGGCTGCCGTCCGACAGCACGAGGCCCCGCCGAAGGCTCTTGTCCAGCAGCGGTCCCAGTACCAGGCCCAGCACGAAGGGCGCCATCTCGTAGCCGCGGCGGCGCAGGAAGAAGGCGCCGATGCCGATCGCCAGCATCGCGTAGACGTCGAACAGGCGCGAGGCGCTGGCGAACGCGCCGACGGTGCACAGCAGGAACACGATCGGCATCAGGATGGCGCGCGGCACGCGCAGCACCTGCAGCAGCGGCCGCACGCCGAACAGGCCGAACAACAGGATCGTGATCGAGGCCAGCGTGGTCATCGCCACCACCTCGTAGATGAAGTGCGGATGCTGGATCATCAGCATCGGCCCGGGCTGGATGCCGTGGATGATCATCGCCGCCATCAGCACGGCCGACGGCGCCGAGCCGGGGATCCCCAGCGCCAGGCAGGGGATGATGTGGCCGGGGATGGAGGCCATGTCGCCGGTTTCGGCGGCCATCAGGCCGTCGATCGAGCCCTTGCCGAACTGGTCTTTCTCCTTGCTGACGGCCTTGGCCGCCGCATACGACATCCAGGCGCCGGCATCCTCGCCGACGCCGGGCAGCAGGCCGGTGAACACGCCGATCAGGCCCGAGCGCAGCACCGTCCGCCAGTAGGTGACGATCTCGCGGAAGCGCGGCAGCACCGAGTCCTTCAGTTCCACCATCTTGCGTTCGATCGGGTCCGACAGCGTGGTCAGCACCTCGGCCAGGCCGAAGGCACCGACCAGTGCCGGGATCAGCGCGATGCCGCCGGACAGCTCGTCCCAGTCGAACGTGAAGCGGTTGTATGCGTACAGGCCTTCCTGCCCCATCTGCGCGACGAACAGGCCAAGCAATCCCATCAGCCAGCCCTTGAGCGGGTCGTTGCCGACGATGCTGCCGGACATGGTGACGCCGAACAGCGCCAGCCAGAAGAACTCGAACGCGCCAAACGACAGCGCCACTTCGGCCAGCGCAGGCGTGAACATGGCCAGGCAGAGCACGCCGATCAGCGTGCTGACGAAGGCGCCCGAGGTCGCGATGCCGATTGCGCGTCCGGCCTCGCCGCGCTGCGCCAGCGCATAGCCGTCGGCGCAGGAGGCGGCGTTGGCCGCGGTGCCGGGGATGTTCAGCAGGATCGCCGTACGGGAGCCGCCGTAGAGCGCGCCGACATAGGAGCAGATCAGCACCAGGATGGCGTCGTTGGGCTGCAGCTTGATGGTCAGCGTGGTCAGCAGCGCGATGCACAGGGTCGCCGACAGGCCGGGCAGGATGCCCATCACGATGCCGACGAAGGCGCCGCCGAGGCCGTAGGCCAGCGTCATCGGGTTCATGAAGCTGAGATATGCGTGCCCGAGGTCGGACAGTCCCTGGAACATGGAAACGCCTTCGCGAAAAGAGTCAGGGCATGCGCACCAGGAACAGCTCCTGGAACACCAGCTGCGTGACGACGGAGGAGCCGACGCCGATCGCCAGCGCCTTGGCCCAGGCCATGGCGCCGAGGCGCCGCTCCTGCTCGTCGCGGCTCAGGCGCCGCAGGACCAGGATCGAACCGGTGACGTAGATCGACGAGGCCAGCCAGAACGGGATGCCGTGGCCGACCAGCACCACGCAATACCCGAGGCACAGCGCGATCACCACCCAATAGCGCCGGCGCTCCTCGCGCTGCAGCGCAGTCGTGGGTTCGACGGCATGCGCAAGCGCGCCGCGCCGCCAACTGCGCAAGGCCAGCACGCATCCGAGCAACAGCATTGCCAGCCCGAGCAGGCCGGGCAACAGGCCGGGGATGGTGTACGGATTGATGTGCTGCGCCTCCAGCCGGTCCATCCTGATCGATCCGACAAGGATGGCGGCGCCCAGCACCGACCACCACAAACCGTCCCACAGGTCGGCACGCGCCGGTTGCCTGTCGTCCTTCTCGTCCGGCGAATGGGCCATGCCGTCCTCAGGGCTTGGGAATGCCGACCGTGTCGGGCGAGACCTTGGTCTTGCCGCTGTCATGCAGGTTCCAGGCATTGGCCTGCACCGCCGGGAACACGGCCTTCTGCGCGTTGTCGCCGGCCAGCGGATTGAACAGCGCGCCCCGGCTCGTGGCGTACTTCCTCAGCGCCTCGCTCTTGACGATCTGCTCGGCCCAGATCCGCTCCACGGTCTTGACCACATCGTCCGGCACGCCCTTGGGAATGAAGATGCCGAAGTAGTTGGCCGGCGCATTGAAGCCGGGCACGGTCTGGGCCAGCGACGGGATGACGCCGTAGCCCTCGAGCTCCAGCGGCTTGTCGCTGACGGTGGCCAGCGGGCGCAGGCGCTTGCCGCGGATCATGTCGGCCTGCTCCACCGCGAGCTGGGTGGTCATGTCGGCTTCGCCGGCGACAGTGGCCACGACCGCGGGATTGCCGCCGTCATAAGACACTTCCTTGTACTTCACGCCGGTGGCCTTGACGATCTGGTCCATCGCGGCATGCGCGGCGGACGTCACGCCGGCAGTGGCGACGCTGATCTGGCCGGGCCTGGCCTTCATGTCGTCCAGCAGTTCCTTGGCGTTCTTCCACGGCCGCGACGGGTTGACGCCGATGACCTGGATGTTGGCGACGTTGAGGAACAGGTGCCAGTCCTTGATGCTGGTGTTCACCGAGCCCAGCGACTGGTAGGCGCCCAGGTCCTGCGCCGCGCCCGCGGTCCACGTATAGCCGTCCTTGGGCGCGTCCATCGCGCTCTTGGTGCCGATCGCGCCCGACGCGCCGGGCTGGTTCACGATCACGATGGTCTGGCCCAGCGCCTTCTCCAGTTCGGCCGCCGTGACGCGCGTGACCTGGTCGGTCGAGCCGCCGGCCGCCCACGGCACGATCAGGTTGATCGGGCGGGTCGGCTTCCACTGCTGCGCCAGCGCGGGACCGGCTGTGGCCAGGGCGGCGATCGCAAGTGAAACGGCTTGGAGGAAATGACGCTTGTGCATGGTGGCTCCGGTGTTTAATTCACTAAACGGTTAACTGAAAACCACTGTACGGGCTGGGTCCGCCGCCTGTCAACGAGGATTGCCCTAGGGGCGGCTTCAGTCCAGCCAGCGCTGCCTGTTGGCGGCGACGAATTCGTCGTCGTGCAGATGCGGATAGGCCTCGTGGACGCGGGTCAGTTCCTGGGCCTGTCCCGGACTCAAGCCCTCATCCGGGTCGAGGCACCATGTTCCTTGCAGCAGGCCCTGGCGCCGCAGGACCTCGTGGCAGCCGGCGATGCAGCCGTGAAAGTCGTGGGCGACGTCGAACAGCGCGCCATTGCAGTCCGTGACCTGCGCATCGAGCGCCAGCAACTCGGCCGACACATCGCCGCTCTCCACCGCCGCGTGGATGCGATCGAGCAACTCCACCGCGCGGCGCGTCCACACGCTCCAGTGCCCCAGCAAGCCGCCCTTGATCCGCACCGTCACGTTCGCGCCATCGCGGCGGAAGTTGAACGGCGCCAGCAGGTCCAGCACGATGTGGTCGTCGTTGCCCGTGTAGAGCGTCACGCGGTCTTCGGCATTTGCCTCGACGACGCCACGGATCACTTCCAGCGTGCGGTAGCGGTTGAACGGCGCCATCTTGATCGCGACCACGTTGGCTATGGCGGCGAAGCGCTGCCAGAAGCTCGCCGGCAGTTCGATGCCGCCCACCGCCGGCTGCAGGTAGAAGCCCACCAGCGGCATCACATCCGCGGCGGCCCGGCAATGCGCGATGAGTTCGTCTTCGCTGGCGCCCTTCATCGCGGCCAGGCTGAGAAGGCCCGCGTGGTAACCGAGGCCGCGAGCGATGCCCGCCTCCTTCACCGCCTGCGCCGTCTTGCCGGCCAGGCCCGCCACCATGAACAGCGGCCGCTTGCCCCCGATCGGCTCCCAATCGCGCGCCGTCTCCATCGCGAGCGAGAGCACCGGTTCATACAAGCCGGCCTCCCGGATCGCGAACTGCGTCGAGTGCACGCCGACAGCGAGTCCCCCTGCGCCGGCATCCAGGTAATAACGGCTCATGGCGCGTTGGCGACGTGCGTCGAAGCGGCGCTCGCCGTCCAGAGCCAGCAGGTGCGCGGGGATCGCCGTGCCGCGGCGCAGCAGGGCGAGCGACGGCGCCGGAATGTCTTCGATTCTCATCTCAGTATTTTCCGTCCCTGGCTTCGTAGTGCGTGGGCTTGCCCAGGCTGGCGCCGCCGCGCTTCACCCAGTCCGCCGTCCAGTCCAGCATGGCTGAGAGGTTCACCTGAGGCGGCCCGAACAGGTCGTACGCCTGCGACGAATCGATCAGCCACGCCGTCGGCGCCTCCTGCCCGGTGAGCACAGGCGCGACGCCGAGGCGCTTGCCCAGTTCGCGCGCGACCTCGCGGATGCTGATCATCGGCCCGCTCAGGTTCAGCGGCGAGGTGGGCGTGTCGCAATGCGCGAGCGAGCGCAGCGTCCAGTCGTTGGCTTCGCCCTGCCAGATGACGTTGGCGTAGCCCATCGCCAGGTCGATGGGCTCGCGCGCCAGCACCTTGCGCGCGACGTCGTGCAGCACGCCGTAGCGCATGTCGATCGCGTAAGACAGGCGGATCAGCCGGCCAGGCGTGTCGTGCTGGTGCGAGAAGTGCTCGAACATGCGTTCGCGTGCGACGCAGGAATTAGCGTACTCGCCGCTCGGCGCCGTCGGCGGCACGGCCTCGGTCGCGCCGCCCGTGCCGGTGCCGACGAAGGGATAAACGCAGGCCGTGGAGAACGCGACGATCCGCGACTTGCGGAAGCGCTCGGCCACCAGCGCCGGCACATGGGCGTTCATCGCCCACGTCAGCCACTCGCTGCCGGTGGAGCCGAACTTGCGGCCGGCCATGAAGACGATGTTCTCGGCCTCCGGCAGCGCGGCGATCGCATCGCGCGACAGCAGGTCGGCTTCGATGCAGTCGATGCCCTGCGCCTGCAAGCGTTCACCCAAGCCCGCTTCGGAAAAGCGCGCCACGCCGATCACGCGCTTCCCCGGCGCCGCCCGCCTGGCCATCCGCGCCAGCGTCGGCCCCATCTTGCCGCCCACGCCCAGCACCATGATGTCGCCGCTCACCGTTGCCAGCGTGTCGATGAGCGCCTGCGAGGGACGCGACAGCGCTTCTTCCAGCGCCGCGACGTCGTCGAATCCATTGGTCATGGAGATACTTTAACCAAATGGTGAATTAAAGGGTTGTCATTCCCGCGGAGGCGGGAATCCAGGGCATTCAAGAAGGGAGCTCTGGGTCCCCGCCTTCGCGAGGATGACGCTCACGCGTCACCTGCGCGGGGACGACGGGGTT
>Ga0075365_10001710_pt1 | contig 10158 bp, 7 predicted proteins | sample EndMetdeltDD1765_FD_71387 | JGI IMG/M metagenome (GOLD analysis project Ga0075365, IMG submission 71387) | Populus endosphere microbial communities from Tennessee, USA - Endosphere MetaG P. deltoides DD176-5 | ecosystem: Host-associated > Plants > Roots > Endosphere | place: USA: Tennessee... | reverse complement strand
GCCAACCGAACCGTCCCCAGATCCATTCACGCCACCGGGGCCGAACGATCCGAAGCCGAGCGAACCCTCGACGATCCCGATCGTCACCGACGTCCCCGAACAACTTCCGCCAGAGCACGGTCCGATCGAGGAGCCGTTGGAAGAGGGTCCGGCCATCGGGCTGGTCTGACGCCGGTCTGACGCCGGTTTGACGCCGGTTTGACGCCGGTCTGACGCCGGTCTGACAGGGCGTGCCTCCGGAGCGCGCTGCTACGGTCGCTCGACATGCCCGAGACCAGCGCACCCTCCCCCAGCCGTCCGCAGATTTCGATGGCGTTGCTCAACTTCGCCGCCGAGGATCAGGGCGACTGGCGCTTCTTGCTCGACCGCGCCCGCGCCGCCGACGACGCCGGCATCAGCCGCCTCACCGTGTCCGATCACGTCGTCTACGGCGAGGACCTCGAGGCCTACTCGAAGCCCGAGAACGGCGGCGTGGCCGGTGGCCGGCAACCGACCGGGCCTGATGGGCTGTGGCTCGAACCGTTGACGCTGCTGTCGGTGGTGTGTGGCGTCACGAAGCGGGTTCGCCTCGCCACCAACATCTTGCTCGCCGCGCTCCGCCGTCCCGTCGTGCTCGCCAAGTCGGCGTCGACCCTCGACGTGTTGTCGGGTGGCCGTCTCGACCTCGGTGTCGGTGTCGGCTGGCAGCGCGAGGAATACGTCGCGGCCGGGCTCGACTTCGAGGGCCGCGGACGCACGCTGGACCACACCTTGGAGGTGTGCCAGGAGCTGTGGCGCTCGCCGCGTGCGGCGTACTCGTCGGCCGAGCTCGAGTTCGACGCGATCCACATGATGCCCAAGCCGGCTCAGCCCGGCGGGGTGCCGATCTGGGTGAGTGGCACCATCAACCAGCGCATGATCCGCCGCCTGGCGACGTTCGGCTCAGGATGGATCCCGTGGGGGGAGTCGGCCAAGGACCTTGCCGAATCGATCCCGCGGATGCGCGAAGGGGTCGCTGCGACCGGACGCGATCCGAGCGGGATCGGTGTCGTCGCCAACCTCGCCATGAAGAAGGACGACGCCGGCCAACTCGACCTCGCCCGCACGATGGAGGCGGTGCCCGCGCTGGTCGCGAGCGGCGCGACCGATGTGCGCGTCTCGGTGCCGCTCACCGGCGGCTACCAGCAGTCGCTCGACGCGCTGTCCCCCGTCGTGGAGGCCTTCCGATCCGTCACCGGCTGACGCGTCTCCGGCCCACGAACGGCCGGAGACGCATCGCTGGATCAGGCTGCTGCAATCAGGCTTCGGTGGTCTCGGTCGTGCCGTCGTCGGCGGCGACCGTGGTTTCGGTTGTGACATCGCCAGGCGAGATCGGCGACACGATGAGGCTGTTCTTCTTGTCGATGGTGGCGATGAACTCAGCGGTCGTCTGGTCGGCCGTCACCGTCGCGGTGCAGTCGAACGTCGTGCCGACCTTGGTCGACTCGGGCTTGACGCAATCGGCCTTCTCGTAGTCGGCCGAATCGTTGATCGTCTCCTCGGCCTTCTTCTCGTAGTCGGTCGACTCGGCCGAACAGCCGGCGATGATGATGGTGGTTGCGGCCAGTGCGGCAAACAGACTGCGTGGCTTGATCATTGTGATGTGCTCCATGTGATTGAGTCGTTTCGGGAACGGGTGCTGTTACACGACCGCTCGGCGGGTTCACTGGGTCGAACCGAATCTCTCGCAGCCGTGCTGCTTCCGGTGCTCGACCGAATCTGAGCACCGGCCCTTCCGCCGCCGACAATGTAGCCCGCGGTGGGGATTTGCCACGAGTATTCGGCCACTCTCCGTCAAGATTTGGTCAGCTGTAGTCGACCTGTGCGCCGGTGATGTACAGGCGCTGGACGCACGTGTCTGCCGCCCCCTTGCGTGTGATCGCGACTGTGACGGCGTCGCCCGGGTTCAGCCCGGCCCCGTTCGCCGGCAAGCCGAGCGTGTAGATCGCGGTGCTGGCCGCGCCTGCGGGAGACGGCGCCGGGCGGGGGTCGCCGCCGACGGCGACGAACCCCGGCAACGCAGCAGGCGCGACGGGTACCGACACCGGGGCTTGCCCTTGCCGACTGGCCCAGATTCCGACCGGCGAGATGCTGACGGTGCAGTTGGTCTCGGCGATGGTGTACATCAGGCGCAGCGTCATCGGAGTGTTCGGCGTCATGTCGGCCGGGGCGGTGAAGTTGATCAGCGCGTTGTAGTCGTCCAGATCCTTGAACAAGATCCCGAAGTTGCCGTCGGTCATCACGGTTCCCTCGGTGTTCGTGCTGAACACGCTGATCTGGATGTGCTTCTGCAATGCCTCGTGTGCATTCACCTCGGTCTTGGTGTAGTAGCGGTCGTCGTGGTTGTGGGCCTGGTCGAGGTAGTACCCGACGATGTCTGCGACGACGTCGACCGTGCCACCGTTGTTGTAGAACGAGATCTTTCCGTCCGCTGACAGATCGACCGTCACGGCATTGGGCACCGGGTTCTGCCCGCCGGCGAAGTTCAGGCTCGACGCGAGCGGTTGCGGTGCATCGGCCGGGAAAACCGTGAGGAACGAGTCAGCGCTCGGGTTGACGGCCGTGACATTCAGCGACACAGCGGTGGCGTCGGCCGGGATCGTGCAGTTGCCGTTGCTGCCTGTGATCGAGATCGTGTGGGTCTCCGCTGCACCGATCGCCTTCGAACGTGGTCCGACGGTCTGCGGTGCCGGGCGCGTGTCCATCACCCGGCACGGCGTGACCGCGACGAACACCGATTTCGCGCCACTGTTCGTGACCGCCGTCGCCGTCATCAAACCGCCCGCACCGAGCACCACCGCGATCCCCGCACCGATCGCCGTCCATCGTGCCCGGTGCGACACGCGCGTCAGGGTTGGCAGTTCGGCCTGGCTCTCTCCGTCTGTTTGCATCGCTCTCTCCACTCTCCGTTCAGCGCCTGTGCTGATCGAAAGGTAGGCGTGACACGGTCGTGACACGCGTGCGAGCGACCCGCCGGGACCGGTCGCGGAGCGGGCGCGCAGTTAGGGTCTCGCGTCGTGACCGTGTCTGTCGCCGTTGGTCTCACCCACCTCGATCACGCGTTGGGCGGCTCGGCCGCCCAGCTGTTCGACGTCGCCCGCGTCGTCGACGAGCTGGGCTTCGACCAGATCGTGCTCAGTGAACACGTCGTCCTGGGAACGGCGACGCCGGGCCATCCGGGGTCGACCGCGGCCTTCCCGTTCACTGGCACCGAGCCGTACCCAGAGCCGTTGGCGATGCTCAGCGCGCTGGCCGCTGTCACCGACAAGGTGCGGCTGAGCACCGGTATCCTCATCGCGCCACTGCGCCCGGCGGTGATCGTCGCCAAGCTCGCCGCCACCGTGGATTGGGTGAGCGGGGGCCGCTTCGAGCTCGGCGTCGGCAGCGGCTGGCACGATGCCGAGTTCGAGGCCTGCGGCGTACCCCTCGTCGAGCGCGTCCGCCGGCTCGACGACACCATGCGAGTCTGTCGCCACCTGTGGAGCGGAGTGGTGGCGCCCTACTCCTCTCCGTACACGACGTTCGGGGAGGTCTCGATGCGTCCGCTGCCGGTGCAGGAGCGACTTCCGATCTGGGTCGCTGGTGCAGCAGGCGCTCCGATGGCACGCCGCGTCGCCGCGTTGGGCGACGGCTGGTCGGCGATCGGCAGCACCGGCCGCGACGACATCGCCCGCGGCGCGGACCTGCTCCGCGCCGCCTACGACGCCGAGGGACGCGACCCCGCGACGGTGCAAGTCCGGTGCACCCCCGTCCTTGCCCGCGACCTGTCGCCGTCTGCCCGCCTGGACGCCTGGATCGACGCCGTGCCCTCCCTGCTCGACGCCGGGGCCACCATCGTTCAACTCCCCTTGCCCGCCATGGTTCGCCAACGCGCCGACATCGAACGAGTGCTGCAGCACGTCGCCGATGCGCTGCTGACCTGAGTCACCGCGCAGTGGAGATCTCGGACGCCTCAGTGCACGTATCCGCGTATACGGCCCTCCGGCGCGATGCCACAACGAGCTTCGGATCCTCCGCCGTCTGGACGCTCAGCCCGGTGGTGGGGCGTAGTAGCCGCTGATGTCGACGATGAAGTGGCCTCCCGACTGGGTGTACAGGCGGTAGCTGTTGTCGAAGTCGCCGAGTCCGACGATGAACGCGTTCGGCGCGACGAGTCCGGGCGTGTAGTTCAGTGTGCTCGCCACAGGGAGGTCCGCGCCGGCGGGGTAGATCGTCGCGAAACCGGCCGGAGCGCCGACGGTGTTGTCGATCGTCGCGTTTCCTGCCAGCGCCGCGGCGACCGTCGGGATGGTCACGCCACCCGAGGTGAACGAGCCCGGGAGTGCGACGATGGCTCCTGCGTTCGGCTGTACACCGGGATGGGCGAAGGCAGACGCGCCGGGACGGGTATCGAGCTCGCGGACGGGTTGCTCCAACGGATGGAACAGCAGGCCTGGCGATGCGCCTTCCGGATCAGCGTCGTAATACCCGCTGACATCGACGATGAAGTTCCCCCCGGTCGACGAATACAGGTTGAACATCCCATCGGTGCCGAGGCCGACCGTGAACGCATTCGGGGCGACCGTCCCGGGCTCGAAGTTGAGGCTGCTGGTCGGCGGCAACGAACCACCATTGGGGAACAGCGTCGCGAAGCCCGCCGGGGAACCGATGGTGTTGTCGACCGTCGCGTTTCCCGAGAGGGCCTGCGCCGAGACCGGGATTGTGGTGGTGCCGGCGCTGAATCGGCCCGGCAGGCTCAACGTCTGCCCTGCGGTCAACGGCGCGCCCGGCTGCACCACGGCCCCGTTCTGACCACGAGTATCGAGCAGCCGCACCGGTTGCGTCAGCGGATGGAAGTACAGACCACCCGCACTCGGTGGCGCGTAGTAACCGGTGATGTCGATGATGAAGTTGCCGCCGGTGTTCGACAGCAAATCGAACTGGCCGCCTGCGCCGAGGCCAACGACGAACGCGTTGGGGCGCACGGTGCCTGGCGCGAAGTTGAGGTTGCTGGCCAGCGGCAGGGCGGACCCGTGTGGCCACAGGGTCGCGAACCCGGGAGCCACCGTCCCGCCTGCGGTGCCGGCTCCGTTGTCGACTGTCGCGTTGCCGACGAGTGCCGCCGCGCTGTTCGGGATGGTCATCGAGCCCGCCGAGAAGTGACCGGGCAGCACCGCCGCAATGCCGGCCGTCAGTGGCGCACTCGGGTGGATGATCGCGTCCTGGCCGGGGCGGGTGTCGAACAGCCGTACCGGCTGCGGGAGCGGATAGAACTGCAGGCCGCCGATCAAGCCCGGTTCGGCGACCACCTGGGTCAACTGTCCGGCACTGGGTGCGAATACCGTGTCTCCGCTGTACGTGGCCGTGAGAGTGTGGCTGCCGGGAGCGGTGAACGGCGGCAGGGCGAAGGAGAACGCGCCGCTGGTGGTCGCTCCCGAGCCGAGGACGGTCCCGCCCTCGCTGAGCGTGATCGTCCCGGTCGGCGTGCCACCAGGACCGGTGACGGAGGCCGTGATCGCCACGGGTGTGCCAACGCCGACGGGATTGGCCGACGAAGTCAGCGTCGTCGTGCTCGGGGTGTAGACGTACTCGACGGCTCCGATGTCGCAGGCGCCTCCAGCGGGCTGGGGGCGGCTGGTGCCGCGCTGGTCGACACCGCCGGAGCCGGCCGGAGCAATGCTGCTCACGACGGGCAGAGCCGTCGTACACGCCGTCGGGTCGGCCGCACCGATGAGAGGCGACCCAAGGAGGGGCACCATCGTCTGCGTCCGCCCACCATTGGCACCGGGCGCGCCGAGCTGCGGGTTCAGGGGGTTCGCCTTGGTTCCGGTGAGGTTGCCCGCGCCAGTGCCCGTGATGCTGAACGCGCCGCTGGGCTCGACGGGTGTGCCGAACAGGGAGTGATGGATCTCGCTCGTCCCGTTCAGAACAACATCCGGGCCAAGAGCGTACTCGCCCGTCGCTGAGTTGCCGGCGACGACCGTGTTCACGATCGTCCAACCGCTGGTCCCGTCGATGCCGCCTCCGTTGCCATGATTGACCGGGGCGTACGATGAGGTCTCTGCGATAACGGCGTTCCCGGTGACGGTCGAACCGATCAGCCGGAACCCCACGAGGCCGCTGATGCCACCGCCTCCTGCGCTGCCCTCCACCTCCCCGGGCGGGTCGGAGGGGAGACCAGCCGAGTTCGCATAACGGCTTCCGACAGCCTGGTTGGCCGTGATCGTACTGTTCACGACGGACGAGATCTCGGGTTCGATCGCGGACCTGACGAAGATCCCTCCGCCGACCCCGACTGCCGGCCCGACGTTGTCCCACGCGAGACCACCGTTGGCGACGTTGCCTGAGAACGTCGAACCCGTCGCGACGAGGTGATCGGCAGCGACACCTCCGCCATACCCAGGACCGGCAGTGGAGCTGGTACCCAGACCGGCACTCCCCGCGCCCTGCACCGTGTTGCCGACGACGTTCACGCCCGTCAGCGTCAAGGCTGCGCCTTTCGCGTTGATACCGCCGCCGAACGCCTGTCCGGAGTCCAGATCTGGCTGGCCGAACGCCTTGTTGCCGACGATGTCGGAGTTGACGATCGTCAACGACGTGTTGTGCGCGGGATCCGTGGTGCCGTCGATGTCGACACCCCCGCCGACCGCAACCGTGGAGATGTTCTCACGGATGATCGAGTCGTTGATCACCACCGTCGAGCGGTTCCCGACGCGGATGCCGCCGCCACCCAATGTGCCGGCCGTGTTCGGTCGCCCGTGTTGGACGGTTACGCCATTGATCGTCGCAGAGACCCGGGACGCCGTCTTCGGGAGCACGTAGAACACCCGATCGATCGTGTTGCCGTCGATGATCGTGTTTGCCGGCCCGGCGCCCTGAATCGTCACATCGGCGCGCAGGTTCAAGTCACCCGCTGCTCCGGTGAACTCGAACCCGGTGATGGCGAGCATGTAGGTGCCGGCCGGGACCTGGATCGTTGTGCCGGGATGGTCGTTCGCGTAGAGCACGGCCTCCCGCAACGTGCACGATCCCGTCCCCGTGGCCGGGCAACCACTCGCGGTCATGTTCGGTGCCGAGTCGGCCGTCGTGGTCACCTGCACCGTTCCCGCCGCGCTCGCCGGACCTGGCCCACTGGTAGCGATGCCCGCCGCCCCGGCGAGGGTCGTCGCGGTCACGACCATCCTGCTGAACTTGCTGAATCTGCTGAATCTGCTGAATCTGCTGACCATGTGGATGCGCCGACGCATGCTCGAACCCCTCTTCCTCGCGACAGATGTCAGTGTCGCTCGGCGCGTGGCGGTTTTGAATCAGGGAAACCCCTCGATCTTTCCGGGAAGCTACCGTTCGAGTCTCGGGTTTGGTCATGCTGTCATCTCATCCACACCCGCTGTGGTCGAACGCGCAGGGGGTCTGCCCTTGCGGACAGACCCCCTGAAGCAGAGTCGGGGTGCGGAGATTTGAACTCCGGGCCTCCACGTCCCGAACGTGGCGCGCTACCAAGCTGCGCTACACCCCGAATTGGTGCTCGACGGATGTTATCCCGCTGAAACCGCTTCTTCCTCAGCCGTTTCTGCGCTGGTCTCTGCGCTGGGTTCGTCGTCCGCCGCCGGCTCGATGGTGGGCTTCGGATTGATGATCGCGTCGACCGCGCGCTGGATCTTCAGCGCGTCGAGCGGCTTGATCAGCCATCCTTCGGCGCCGCTGCGGCGGGCGAGGAACACGTCGGCGGTGCGGTCGAGCAGCATCAGCACCGGCACGTGCGGCAGCGCGCCGGAGCTCTCGTCGAGGCGCAGGTTCATCGTCACCGCCATGCCACCCATCGACCCGCTCTGCAGATCGAGGATCGCCAGGTCCGGTGTGCGCGCCTTGACGACATCGGTGACGTCGCGGCCGTTGCGGCACACCGTGAAGCTGGTCTCGGGACCGCCGAGCGCGGCGACGACTTCGTCGACCACCCACTGGGCATCGGATGCGAGCAGAACGTGCACGAGCCACGACTGTACTCGCCGACGTCGACCCCGACCCAGCCTCGCCCGCGATCGCGAACGCTGTGAGCTTCGCTACACGGGTTGTGGGCAATCGCGCGGCGTCGGCGGTTCGCCGCCGGACGCTGTGAGTTTCGCTACACGGGTTGTGGGCAATCGCGCAGCGTCTCTTCAGCAGCGTCTCTTCAGGAGTGACCCCTCAGCGGCTGAAGAGGTGGGCGGCGACGGCGCGGAGGCCGTCGAGGTCGTGGACGTCGGTGTCGAGCTGGGGGACGCGGTGGACGGCGGCGGCGTCGAGGTCGCCGACGAGCGGTGCGATCACGGCTTCCTCCGCGTCGGCGAGCGCGCAGAGCTCGCCGAGGTTGTGCCACAGCGCGGCGAGATCGGGCTTGCCCGCGGCCAGCGCCGCATCTGCCGCGGCGGCGGCCTCCGCCGGTGTCGCCGAGCCGAACCGGGGTTGCAGCCGGTTGACGACGACGGCGGCGACGGAAAGCGACGACTGCACGAGCCGATCGGCGAAGTACATCGCCTCGACGACGGTGTCGCCTCGTGCGGAAGCAACGAGCACGTATCGGGTGACGTCGGAGTGCAACAGTTCGGCGACCGCATTGGCCCGGTCGCGAAAGCCCGCCTCCATCCCCTCGAACGCCTGGAAGAAGGCGATCGCGTCGGCGAGCACCTCACCGCCGACGACCTTGCCGATCGTGCGCAGGATGGGTTGGGCGGCGATGTTGAGCACCCGCATGCCGCCGCGCGCGGGCAACATCATCAGGCGGAACAGGCGGTGGTTGATGAATCGCGTCAGGGTCGCCGGCGCGTCGAGGAAGTCGAGCGCGTTGCGACTCGGGGGAGTGTCGACGACGACGAGATCGAAGCGGTCGTCGCGATGGAGCTGGTACAGCTTCTCGGCCGCCATGTACTCCTGGGTGCCCGAGAGTGCGCCGGCGATGTTGCGGTAGAACGCGTTGGCGAGGATCCGCTCGGCACGCTCGGGCGACGCTGCGTACTGGCGGACGAGGCCGTCGAACGTCGTGGCCGGATCGAGCATCATCGCCCACAGCTCGCCGCCCGCAGACTCGCCGGGGTCGGCGACCTTGACGCGTGCGGGCTCGTTGGTGAGCCCGTCGACCAGCCCGAACGCGTCGGCCAGGCGCCGAGCCGGGTCGATCGTGACAACGACCACCCGTTTGCCGATCGAGGCCGCATGCACGGCGATGGCCGCGGCTGCCGTCGTCTTGCCGACGCCGCCGGACCCGCAGCTGACGATGATCTCGGCCGAATCGACGATGTCGTCGAGTGCGCTCATCCGGGGAGTCCGCCGATCTGCTCGACGAGTGCGTCGGCCAACGCGGGCAGGTCGGAGGGAGAGATGCCCGCCACCGGCAGCTGGGGCAGCACCATCTGGTCGAGGGCCAGGTCGCGCAACAAGCGATCGAGCTCGGCCCGCTGCGAGGCGCGGCGAGCATTGCGGTACTCGGCCGCCCGGCGCAGGTCGGCGGGCGCCTTGCCGACCGGGATCGGCTCGCCGACATCGACACCGTTGATGATCACCGGGCCGAGCTGCACGCCGACCTTCTCCTCGACCGCGTACGCGGTCTCGATCAGCTCGTTGATCGGCGTCGTCTCGGGCAGGCTGACGAGGATGATCTGGCAGCGGGCCGGATCGGCGAACATGTCGAGCACGTCCTGGGCCTGCGTGCGGATCGGCCCGCCGCGCACGGTGTCGATCAGACCCCGCGCCGACAACAGGAAGGTGATCGCGTGCCCGGCCGCCGGCCCGTCGACGACGATCAGGTCGTGGGTCTCCAACCGCTCCAACTGCTTGAGCTTGCCGAGCACCACGATGTCGTCGATGCCTGGCGCGGCGGTGGCGACGACATCGATGATCCCGCTGGTCGCGAGGCGCTTCGACACCCGCTTGAGCCCATGTGCATCGAGGTAATCGGCCAATGCCTCGGGTGCGGTGATGGTCATCACCTCCACGCCGCTGCCGGCCAGCAGGTCGGCGAGGACGGGCTTGCCTTCGAGCTCGATCGCGAGGACGCGAAGTCCGGCGCGGGCTGCCGCATGGGCGAGTACAGCCGTTACCGTTGTCTTGCCGACGCCGCCCTTTCCGGCCACGATGACCAGCCGGGCCGCGCCAAAGAACTGCATTGAATCCACACGCCCTCCGGAG
>Ga0075365_10001709_pt1 | contig 10159 bp, 11 predicted proteins | sample EndMetdeltDD1765_FD_71387 | JGI IMG/M metagenome (GOLD analysis project Ga0075365, IMG submission 71387) | Populus endosphere microbial communities from Tennessee, USA - Endosphere MetaG P. deltoides DD176-5 | ecosystem: Host-associated > Plants > Roots > Endosphere | place: USA: Tennessee... | reverse complement strand
GGTTGGGGTGATCAGGGGGAGTCTGTTGCGGGGAGGACGTGGGTCATGATGGACCAAGCGAGTGCCAACGAGAGCTTCGAGCTCATCGTGTGGTCGCTGGGACGACGCTGCCGATGGCGAGCGCGGGCGCTGGGGTGGTCGCTGTCGAGAAGAGTTCGGCGGGTGTCGGCCGGCGCGCTCGGTCTGGTCGCGCTGGTGGTGTTGAGTGGTGCGATGCGTTCGTTGTTGGCCATGGTCGAACGCGGTCTCACCGCGTGGGGACGATGACGATCGAGTCGTTGGCGCTGCGCAACGTGATCGCGTCGGCCTCGTATGCGGGAGGTGAGCCGCCGCCGGACAAAGGGCTCGCGGCTGGCTTGCTGTTCCGGGTGCGCGAGTTGTTGTTGCGCGAATTGGATGGCGCGCTGAGCGAGATCGGCACGTCGCAGGCGCGTCATCAGGTCTTGACGATCGTGTGCCATGCGCCGGACGGTTTGCAGTTGGGTGAGATCGCGGCGCGGGCGTCGGTGCATCCGACGACGATGACGAGCACGATCGATCGGCTCGAACGTGATGGTCTCATCGAGCGTCGCAGCGATCCGACGGATCGGCGCGGCACACTCGCGGTGGTGACGGCGAAGGGCCGGGATTCCTACGAGCAGGGCCGCCAGGCCTTGCTGGCCATCGACTACGGGTTCGCCAACGTTCCCGCGAAGACGATCACGGCCGTGCTCGAGAACCTCGATCGCTTGGCGCTGGAGCTCGAGCGACACCTCGAGGCCTGACGTGGTGACGTCGCCGACTGCCGATGCTCTGGCGGAGCTTGCTGCCAAGCAGGCGATCACCGAGACCTTGCACCGCTATTGCCGCGGGCTCGACCGAATGGACCGGGCGCTGGCAGACACCGTCTGGCACCCGGACGGCACGGCCGACTACGGGCCGGGTTACCGCGGCAGTGGTGCCGGGTTCCTCGACTACGTCTGGGAGTTCCACGCCCGGTTCGACTGCCATTCGCACATGGTCGCCAACACGCTCATCGATGTCGACCTCGGCGCGGCGACAGCCGGCAGCGAGACCTACGTCGCGGTGTGGCTCCGGGCAGTCACGACCGACGGCCTCGTGACCGATCAGTTCCACCGTGGCCGCTACGTCGACCGCTGGTCGTGCCGCGATGGCGTGTGGGCGATCGATCACCGCATCTACGTCGGCGACATCCGCCAGGAGTCCCAACGCGAGGCGACGCCCATCGACCGCGACACGGCGAACTCGTCCCGGCGCGATCGCACGGATCCGTCGTACAGCGCTCTCGGTTGAAGCGCGCGGCGACTGGCCGAGCCGGCCGAGCCGGCCGAGGCGTTTGGCGTCAGCGGTGGATCCAGCCGCCTTCGTGCCAGTACGTCTCCAACTGGGACATCGGATCGGGCCAGGTCTCGATGTAGGTGACGCCTTGCGGTCCCGCCGTCATCATGTACGAGGTACCGGCGTCGCTGATCCAGAACTCGCCCGGCCCCACGGTGCGGCTGCTCAGCGTGCCGCGGTTGTCTGGGCCGTCGTCGAACTCGAGGGTGAACTCGCCGCCGAACACGATGATCAATTCGTCCATGTTGTGATGGTGACGGGGAACGGTGAAGCCGGGTGCGCAGCGCAGGCCGTTGAGGTTGAACGAGCGGTCGACCTTGTTCGAGATCTCCATCCCGCCCTTGAACGTCGCTTCCATGTCGACGGGTGCGTCGGCCAGCAGCCCCCCGTCGTTCCAGAAGTACGTGCTGGCCGTCTGCAGGACCGGCAACGGCATCCAACCCTCATCGTCGAGCAGATTGAAAAAGTCGATTGGCACACGATGATTCTGCACAGCTCGCACCGACGTGTCACTGACCACGTCCCACCCACCAGGACATCGACGGTGACACCCGAGCTGACCGGTGTGCATGATGGTTCCCGTGGGAGTCACCTTTGCGAACCTCGTCGACGGCCAGGACTGGGAGCCAATGTCCTTGGACCAGCAGTCGAACACCAGCTACTTCTGGAACGACGGGGGGCTGCTGGCCGATGCACCCGTCGACTTTGCCGCCACCTTCGACGGCGCGATGTGGGTCACTCTCAAGCCGATCGACGTGCCCAGGTTCAACCGCAACCCGCTGAAGGTCAAGCCGAACTTCGTCGTGCCCCGTCACCATCACAACATGGACGAGATGATCTTCGTCTTCGCCGGCGAGTACAACATCGACCATGGCGAAGGCGACGAGCGGGCTGTCACCCGTGTCGGGCCCGGCGAGTTCTTTCTCAGTCGAGCCGGCACGCCGTACACGATGACGGCCGGGCCGGAGGGCGTCACCTACATCGAGACGTGGACCGAGAACGTGCGCAAGCTCGAGACCGTGTGGCACGACGTCGGCTGGGTTCATCGCTGAGCACCTCGCTACTGCTCTTCCTGACGATGGTTGTTGCTGTGTACTGACCGGTTGGTCTAATATTTCCGGTACTCGATCAGACGAGAATGGGGAGCGTATGGAATCAGCAGCCGCAGTCAAGGAGACTCCAGCCGGTGTCGTCGATGTGCTCGTCGTCGGCGCCGGGATCGTCGGTGTCTACCAGCTGTACCGCGCTCGCGAGGCCGGCTTCTCGGTGAAGCTGATCGAGGCCGGGAACGGCGTCGGGGGCACGTGGTACTGGAACCGCTACCCAGGGGCGCGGTTCGACTCGGAGAGCTACACGTACGCGTACCTGTTCTCGAAGGAGCTCTTCCATGATTGGGAGTGGCAGGAGCACTTCGCCGCGCAACCCGAGACCGAGAGCTATCTCAACCACGTCGTCGATCGATTCGACCTCCGCCGCCACATGCAGTTCGGGGCCAGGGTGACGTCAGCCGTGTACGACGAGTCGTCCGGTACGTACGCCGTGAAGGCGGACGACGGCACGGAGGTTCGCGCCCGCTACCTCGTTGCCGCGACCGGGGTGCTGTCGATCCCGTACTGGCCCGACGTCCCGGGCCGCGAGGACTTCAAGGGAGAGGCGTACCACACGGGGCTCTGGCCGGCGACGCCGGTCGATTTCGTCGGCAAGCGCGTCGCTGTTGTCGGCACCGGCTCGAGCGGTGTCCAGGTGGTGCCGATCGTCGCCGAGGAGGCCGCGTCGGTCACGGTCTACCAACGCACGGCGAACTGGTGCACTCCGCTCAACAACCGCCCCATCACACCGGAGGAGCAGGCCGCGCTCAAGGCCGGCTTCGAAGCGATGCGCGAGACGTTGAACGCATCGAACAGCGGCTTCCTGCACGTACCGCACGACCGCGCCACGTTCGAGGATTCGAAGGAGGAGCGGCAGGCGTTCTACGAAACGATGTGGAACAGCCCCGGCTTCTCCAAGCTGTCGAGCAACTACACCGACGTCTTGCAGGACAAGGCGGCCAACGCAGAGTGGTGCGAGTTCCTCGCCGAGAAGATCCGCAGCATCGTGAAGGATCCATGGACCGCGGCCAAGCTGATCCCCGATCACGCGTACGCGGAGAAGCGGCCGCCGTTCGGCACCGACTACTTCGAGGCCTACAACAACCCGAAGGTGTCGCTGATCGACATCAAGGCGACGCCGATGCTGCGAGTCACCGAGACCGGGATCGAGACGGCCGACGGTTTGCAGGAGTTCGACATCATCGTCTGGGCCACCGGCTTCGACTTCGGTACGGGGGCACTGAACCGGATGGGCATTCGCGGCCGCGACGGCCTCGCGCTCGAGGATCATTGGGCGGACGGCCCGGTCACGTTCCTCGGCATCCAGTGCCGGCAGTTCCCGAACCTCTTCTTCCCGGGCGGCCCACACGGTGCAGCCGGAAACAACCCCCGCTATGCGGGCGACCAGGTCGACTTCATCATGGACACGCTGCTGTACATGCGCGAGCACGGCTACGACATCATCGAGGTGGAGCAGGCAGCCGAGGACGAGTGGACCACGATGGTCGACACGTTCTCCGCGTTCTCACCGTTCAGCGACAAGAGCTACTTCTTCGGAACGAACGTCCCGGGCAAACCCCGCAGGTTCCTGCTCAACCCCGCCGGCCGGCCGAAGATGATGGAGATGATGGCCGAAGCAGTGAAAGACGGCTACAGGGCATACTCGCTCGCCCGTTCGTCGGAGCACGTGGAGACGACCGCCTGAGTCACTCCCCGTGGGTGAATCGACGAGAGTGCCATGCTGCAAAAAGCGAAGTGATCGTCTCGCCAGGCGGGATGGTTCCCACGCCCCCGTGTGACGGGTGCACCAGAATGGATCCCGATGAAGACGAGCGCTGCCATCGTGGGGTCGGGCAACATCGGCACCGATCTGATGTTCAAATTGCTTCGCTCGGAGGTGATCGATCTGCGGTACATGATCGGCATCGATCCCGCCAGTGAGGGCCTTGCGTTGGCTCGCCAGCACGGCGTCGAGGCGATCGCGGAGGGAGTCGACTTCCTGTTCCAGGACGACCATCGCACAGAGATCGTGTTCGAGGCGACGTCGGCCTATGCGCACGTTCGCAACGCTCCCCGCTACCGCGAAGCGGGCATTCATGCGGTCGATCTGACGCCGGCGGCGCGGGGGCCGTACGTGATCCCCGTCGTCAACCTCACCGAGCATCTCGACGAGATGAACGTGAACATGGTGACGTGTGGCGGTCAGGCCACCATCCCGATGGTGTACGCGGTGTCGCGGACGGTTCCCGTCGCCTACGCAGAGATCGTCGCGACCGTCGCGTCCCGCTCCGCCGGTCCGGGCACCCGCGCCAACATCGACGAGTTCACCCGCACCACTGCGTCGGCTGTCGAGGTCCTCGGTGGTGCGAAGCGTGGGAAGGCGATCATCATCCTCAACCCGGCCGAGCCGCCGTTGATCATGCGCGACACGATCTTCTGTCAGATCCCCGAGGACGCCGACCACGACGCGATCGAGGCATCGGTCGACGACGTCGTGAGCAAGGTGCAGGAGTACGTCCCCGGCTACCGCCTCCGTCAGCGCCCGCAGTTCGACTCGGCGACACCCAGCCGGCCGGCTCGCGTCGCGATCTTCATCGAGGTCGAGGGTGCCGGCGACTACCTGCCGCCGTACTCGGGCAACCTCGACATCATGACGGCTGCTGCGACCAGAGTCGGTGAAGGAATCGCCCGTCACATCATGGAGGTCAACGCCTGATGCCGTATTCAGACCAACTCGACATTCGAATCACGGACTCGTCGCTGCGCGACGGGTCGCACGCCAAGGGCCATCAGTTCGATGAGCTGATGGTGCGCAGCGTCGTGTCCGGACTCGACAGCGCGGGCGTCCCGGTGGTCGAGGTGACCCACGGCGACGGGCTCGGCGGGTCCTCCTTCAACTACGGGTTCTCGCTCGAGAACGAACGGACGTTGATCGCCGCCGCGGTGGACGAGGCCAAGCAGGCCAAGATCGCGGCGCTGATGTTGCCCGGCCTCGGTACCAAGGACGATGTGACGGCAGTGGCCGATCTCGGCGTCTCGGTGATCAGGATCGCGACTCACTGCACGGAGGCCGACATCGCGATCCAGCACTTCGGCCTCGCTCGCGAGTTGAGCCTCGAGACCGTAGGGTTCTTGATGATGGCGCATTCGCAGGTGCCGGAGGTGCTCGCCGCGCAGGCGCGGATCATGGTCGACGCCGGTTGCCAATGCGTGTACGTCGTCGACTCCGCCGGCGCGATGATCCTCGACCAGGTGACCGATCGCGTCGCGGCCGTGCTCGGAGAGGTCGGCGACGACGCACAGGTGGGCTTCCACGGTCACGAGAACCTCGCCCTCGGCGTCGCCAACTCGATCTACGCGATCCGCGCCGGCGCGACCCAGATCGATGCATGCACTCGGCGGTTCGGTGCGGGCGCCGGCAACACCCCGACCGAAGCGTTGGCGGCGGTGTGCGACAAACTCGGCGTCCGCACGGGCATCGACGTGTTGCGCATGTTCGACGTCGCCGAGGAGATCGTCAGGCCGGTGATGGACGGCGAGTGCGCGCTCGATCGCCTGTCGCTGATCATGGGATACGCCGGGGTGTACTCGTCGTTCCTCAAGCACGCCTACCGCGCCGCCGAGCGGTACGGCGTCTCCGGTGCCGACATCCTCCTCGAATGCGGCGAGCGTCATCTCGTCGGCGGCCAGGAGGACGAGATCATCGACATCGCTGTCGGCCTCGCCAACGCCGCCCGCTGACGTCCGTGTCGATCGGGGGGCGCTGACTCGGTATAGAATTCGACCAACTGGTCGGTACAACAAGGGCTTGGGGGTACGCATGAGCGAAGCAACGAAAACGTGGCCGCATCACGAGTTGGGCAAGCGGCTCAGCAACTGGGGCCGGTGGGGTGACGACGACGAGATCGGCACGCTGAACTTCGTGACGCCGCAGAAGCGGGTCAAGGCCGCGCAGATGGTGAAGACCGGCAAGAACTTCGACCTCGGGATGCCGTTCGACAAGGACGGGCCGTTCCTGCCCGGCGGGTTCCGGATCAACCCGGTGCACGTGATGACGTTCCTGCCCTCCGACACTGCGGGTGCCCCCGACGGCATGATCGCCGCCGACGACATGGTGACGATGGGCCTGCAGGCCGCGACTCAGTGGGACAGCCTGGCCCACGTCGGCTACGACGGTCTGTTCTACAACAACGTGCCGCAGCGGGCTGTCAACAGCATGTTCGGCGCGACTCGCAACTCCTTCGCCAAGGCCGTCGGGCACCTCATCTCGCGCGGCGTGCTGCTCGACATCGCCAGGTTGAAAGGTGTCGATCGGCTGGAGGATTCGTACGAGATCACCAGCGCCGATCTCGCGGCCGCGGAGGAGCGCCAGGGCGTGCGCGTCGAGTCCGGCGACATCCTGATGGTGCGCACTGGCACGTACAAGTGGTTCCTCGAAGGCGACAAGGCCCGCTTCATGGGCATGGAGCCTGGCCTCGGTCTCGACAGCGCGGAGTTCCTCTACGAACGCGAGGTTGCCGCGGTCGCGCTCGACAACTGGGCGTGCGAGGTCTACCCGTGCCCGATCCCGGGTGCCAACATCCCGTTCCACCAGGTTGCGATCCGCGACATGGGATTGACCCTCGGCGAGATGTTCAACTTCGAAGGGCTGGCCGACGACTGCGAGGCCGACGGTGTCTGGGAGTGCCTGTTCTGTGCCCCGGGTCTGAAGGTCACCGGCTCGGTCGGCTCGCCGATCACGCCGATGGCGCTCAAGTAGCCCACAAGCTCGTGAGCAACCCGGCAACCCGGCGTCAGGGTTGATGGGCGTATTGGGCGAAGAAGTCAGAGGCGGGCCAGCGGCTGTATGCGGGGGACTGGGGCCAGCCCTGCGGTGAGTCCTGCCACTCTTCCTGGCGCCCGTAGGGGAGCAGGTCGATCAGCGGGAAGGTGTGGCTCAATTGTTCGACGCCGCGGCCCTGGGTGTTGTAGGTCCGGTAGACGGTGTCGCCGACGCGGAGGAAGACGTTGACCTGGAAGCCGCCGCCGAGCGGAGCACCCATGTCGGCTCCGAACGGGCTGTGCGCGGAGGAGTACCAGGTCATCTCGTTGCCGACCCTGGCCCTGTAGGCGAGCGCCTCGTCGATCGGGCCCTGGGTGACGATGACGAAGCGGGCGTCGTACGCGTCGAGGAACTCGAGCCGCGTGAACTGGCTGGTGAATCCGGTGCAGCCACTGCACTGCCACTCCTCGCCCGGGAACCACATGTGGTTGTACACGATCAACTGGTGCTTGCCGTCGAACACATCGGCGAGCCGCACCGGCCCGTCGGCGCCATCGAGCGTGTAGTCGGGCAGCTGCACCATCGGCAGACGGCGGCGGGCGGCGGCGATCGCGTCCAGCTCGCGGGTCGCGGCCTTCTCTCGGGCGTGCAACTCCGCCAACGCGGCGTCCCACTCCTGCTGGTCGACAATCGGCGGAACGGCTGTTTTCGATGACATGCTGGCTTCCTCTCGGGCGGCGTGAACGGGTCACAGGCAGACGACCGTCGCATCGCGAACTCATCGGTGCGTAGCGTGTCGGCGTGCCCGACCCGATCTTCGCTGAACCTCGTCTGGCCGACATCTACGACGCGCTTGACGGCGATCGTCGCGATCTCGATCACTACGCGGCAATGCTCGACGAGTTCCACGCTTCGTCACTGCTCGATGTCGGCTGTGGGACGGGTTCGTTCGCGTGCCTCGCCGCCGCAAGGGGAATCGACGTGATCGGAGTCGACCCCGCTGAGGCCTCGCTGGCTGTCGCCCGCCGCAAGCACGCTGCCGACCGAGTCCGCTGGATCCTCGGCGACGCGACCACGCTTCCGCCGCTGAGCGCGGACCTGGCCACGATGACAGGCAACGTCGCTCAGGTGTTCGTGACCGACGCCGACTGGTTGGCCACCCTGCGGGGCATCGGCGGCGCGCTCGCGCCAGCGGGCCGGCTCGTCTTCGAGGCACGCGATCCTTCCCGACGCGATTGGGAGCACTGGACCCGCGACGAGTCGCACGCGCGCATCGTCGTCGACACGATCGGCGGAGTGGAGACCTGGGTCGAGCTGATCGACGTGTCGATGCCACTGGTCTCGTTCAGGCATCACTTCCGGTTCGACGACGGATCGTTCCTCACGTCCGACTCGACGCTGCGCTTCCGAACGAGAGACGAGATCGTCGCCTCGCTCGGCGCGGCCGGCTTCGTGGTGCTCGACATCCGGGATGCTCCCGATCGTCCGGGGAAGGAGCACGTGTTCGTGGCGGGCCTGAAAGCCGCCCCTCCGCGCTAGCGGTGGGCCATGAAGTGCGCTGACCAATCGAGGAGGTCGCGCGGGGCGTAGCGACGCATGCGCCGAGCTTGCCGAGCAGCAGCGCGTGCGCCCGCCCGATGCCGCGGCCGGCGCCCGTGACCACCGCGACCCGCTCGTCGAAGTTGTACTGCTGCTCCATGTGATCTCCTGTCAATCGTGCTGCAGCGGTCAGAGACTCGCCCGTGGGTCGCCCGGCGTCAGCCTGGTCGTGAATCCCCACGGCACACCGAGGCTGGTCGCCGGGTCGGTGACGATGGTGTCGGCCGATCGCGCCCGGATCCGCACGCCCTGCGACGTGAGGTGGCGCTCGGCGCGCTCGAGGTCGACGACCTTCCACGTGATGGCGTGATAGGTGTCGCTGGGGTCGTCGTGCGACCAGTCGGCATGCGCGTCGGTACCCGGGTCGGGAACTGCGTATTCAAGGATCCCGTCGGCGAAGAAGATGTACGTGCTGTCCGCGCCGAGCAACTCGTTGCGCCCGGTGTGGACGATCTCGCCACCGAGGGTGTCGACGATGAGCCGGAGCGCTCGCTCTGGGCGGCTGGTCAGCACCGTGTGGTGCGAGCAGCGTTCGATCCCCAGCGGGTCGTCGTCGGACACGGGCGGCAGGGTCCAGCCTTCTGCAACCCGGGGATCGAGCGGAAAGGGGATTGCGGGGAAGAACTCGAAGCGCAGACCGGCGTCTTCCGGCACCGAGAAGAACAGCGGCATCGGCGAGCCGGCCGCGGTCGGCACGTCATCTCCTTCGGCGAGCTGGTCGAGTTGGTTGATGACCTGGAACCCTTCGCGCTTGAGCGCTCGGTACACCTCGGGCATCCCTTCGATGTACCAACCGAAGCCCTTCAGGTGCGGTGTCTCCACCGTCTTGTAGCGCTGCTTGTCGAGGAGCACGTAACGCTTCGGGTCGATTGTGTCGAACAGCACATCGCGAATCGGCGTGAACGTCGAGTAGTCGGTGGGGTAGCCGTTGCGCGGCGGGGCCTGGCGCATCATCGACGCCAACGGCGTGCTGGCACAACCGAACACCCGCTCGAACCACTGCTCCGCTTCGGCCAGGTCCGGAACGTGGTGACTCGGGTGGTACATCATGGTGAAGCGGAAGTCGCTCATCTTGCCCCCTTGCTCGACGCGCTCGGCGCGTGAGACAAGCATAGACGACCGGTCGGTACAAAAAAGGTGGGCGCGAGTGCTTGTCAGGCGACGATCTCGATCATCGTGTCGTCATTCGACCCGGATCGCGCGGGTCGGGCACTGGACCACCGCCTGTTGCACCGCGGCCTCGAGCGACGGTGGCACCTCGGTGACGAGCGTGACCGCGTAGCCGTCGTCGGCGAGGTCGAACACGTCGGGACAGAGCCCGACGCAGACGCCGTGGCCGCCGCACACGTCCTCGTCGACGAAGACCCTCACG
>Ga0075365_10001708_pt1 | contig 10161 bp, 10 predicted proteins | sample EndMetdeltDD1765_FD_71387 | JGI IMG/M metagenome (GOLD analysis project Ga0075365, IMG submission 71387) | Populus endosphere microbial communities from Tennessee, USA - Endosphere MetaG P. deltoides DD176-5 | ecosystem: Host-associated > Plants > Roots > Endosphere | place: USA: Tennessee... | reverse complement strand
CCGGCGGTGCGACCGCCATCGGCGGTGCCGGCGTCAAGGCGGCATCGATCGCCTCGGTCGTTGTGCTCGGGGCCGGGGCGGCGGGGATCGGCGGTGGCCTCGAGTCGCCGTTCGGGCCCGGCGGCGATCCGGCGCCTGCCGCATCTGTTCCACGCACGGCGCCCGTGCCGTCCACGCCCTTGCGCACCTCGGAGCCGGGCGGCAAGCTGGTCGGGGCCAGCCCGAGGGTCGAGCACACGGCCCCCGCAGCTCAGGACCGCTCGGATTCGGAGCGCAATCCTTCACACCGTCACTCCGGCGGTGACCCCGCAACGGCTCAATCCCGTGGTCGTGCGGTGAGGGATCACGGCGGAGCCGCTGGAAACTCGCAGCCGGTGGGTCCGCCGGCAACGCCACCGGGCGCCGGGAGCTCGAGCTCCGCAACTCCGCCGCCAAGCTCGGCGTCCGGCGGCAATTCTCCATCCGCCGCCGACCAGGGGCTCACGCAAGCGGTCACGGCACAGACCGGGACGCACACCAATTCCAGCGTCGTCGCGGCGCCACCCGCAGTCCCGGGCACCCAGGCGGGCGCGAACGCCGTGCCCCGGGCAGAGGCTCGAACTAAGCCCTGACAAACCTCGTTGCCGTCCGTCTACTGGGCGGATAGAAGCAACCACGAAGTCAGAGGAGGCAACGTTGAAGAAGATCGTGATGATCGCCGGTGCCACGCTGGCGGTCGCCCTGGTTGGCGTGCCGCTCGCAAGCGCCGGAAACGCCACGAGCGCCGAGCACGCCCAGAACCTCGCCGCGAAGCAGTGTGCGGCCGAGAAGAAGGCCGACAAGGGGGCCTTCAAGGCGACGTACGGAGACCACGCGATGCGCAACTGCATCCAGGGCACGACCGACGACACGCAGGCGGACCTGCGGAACTCCGCGCAGGAGTGCAGGTCGGAGCGCGCCTCGGACCCGGCGGGCTTCGCCGCGACCTACGGCGACGGCCACAACGCCTACGGCAAGTGCGTGTCGACCAAGGCGAAGGCCATGGTCAAGGAGGACGTTTCCACGTTCAAGAACGCGGCCCAGGAGTGCAAGTCCGAGCGCGACGCGGACGCGGACGCGTTCAAGGAGACCTACGGGACCGAGCACAGCAAGGGCAAGAACGCCCTCGGCAAGTGCGTGTCCTCGAAGGTCAAGCACTCCGACGACGACACCACCAGCTGAGGCACGAGCACATCCCCTAGTGACAGAGCGCCCGCGGGCTGGATGCCCGCGGGCGCTCTTCGTTGCGAATCGTTTGCCCCCATAGCGTGTTAGGTGGGAGTGATGCGGCGATCAGCTCTCGTCCTCTCAGTGGCCGCGGCGCTCGCGGTTCCCGGGCTTGCCCTCGCGGTGGAAGGCAACCTCGATCCCTCGTTCTCGGGCGACGGCAAGGTCCTGACCTCCATCTCGGAAGGGGTCAGCGCCAACGGAGTGGCGATCGACTCACAGGGCCGGATCGTCGCCGCCGGCGTGAGCTACGGCGGCGACGTGGTGGTGACCCGATACCTGCCGGACGGCCGGCTTGATCCCTCGTTCTCCGGCGACGGCAAGATCCTGTTCTCGTTCGCGGGCGGGTCAAATGCACGAGCGGTGGCGATCGATTCCCGCAACCGGGTGATCGTCGCCGGTAAGAACACCGCCATCGGGCAGAGCAGAACCTCCGATTTCGGTGTCGCTCGGCTGACGCCCCGCGGCCAGCTCGATCCCTCGTTCTCCGGCGACGGCCGGGTGGTCACGCATGTGGGCGGCGACATCTCCAAGGACGAGGCCAATTCGGTGGCGATCGACCCGGCAGGCCGAATCGTCGCGGCGGGCGCGAGCCGAGTCGGCGGGCAGACGGGCTTCGCGCTCGTGCGCTATCGCCCGAACGGGGCGCTCGATCCGTCCTTCTCCGGCGACGGCAAGGCCCGGACGGTATTCGGCGCGCACTCCACGGACGTGGCGAACTCGGTCGCCATCGACTCCGCCGGGCGAATCGTGGCCGCGGGGACGTCCAGGGACTTCTCCGCGCCCGACGGCGATAAGTACCGGAGCGGGGTCGTGAGGTACCTGCCCGGCGGAAACCTCGATTCCGCGTTCTCCGGCGACGGCCGCCAGCTCGTCGCCTACCACGACGAACAGCTCGATCTCGAGGCTGTCGCGACCGACGATCGAAACAGGGTCGTCCTGGCGGGCACCGACGGCTTCATCGGGCAGAACAACTACTTCGCCGCCATGCGCCTGCGGCCGAACGGGGCCCTGGACCCATCGTTCGCGACCGACGGCAAGGAGGCAACCGCCTTCCCTGGCGGATTTGCCAACTCGGTCGCCATCGATCCCAATGGGCGGATCGTTGTCGCGGGATGGAATGACGCCCCCGCCCACTCCGGCGGCGGCGACATCGACGTGTTCTTCGCGATCGCCCGCTATACCCCCCGCGGCGCGCTCGATCCCTCGTTCTCCGGCGACGGGCAGGCGAGAACGTCGTTCGGAGACGGGTGGGCTCAGGCGAACTCGGTCACCACCGACTCGCTGGGGCGGATCGTGGCCGCCGGCTGGGCGGAGGGGCCCAGCGGTCAGCGTTTCGCGCTCGCTCGCTATCTCAGCCACTGACGGTTGAACCTCTGCGCCCGCGGATCGGTAATCCCGATCGAACGGGCCGGATTCCGGCCGGCTTTAGAGTGTGAGGAGACGTGATGGGTTCAGTTGAACGGGGCGGTCGTCGACGCACTGGTTGGTCCGGGGGTGGACGGCGCCTGGGGATCGCTCTCGCCGGCGCGGCCGTATTGGCGCTCGGGGGCGGCACCCTCGCGAGCGGCTCGACGAGCGAGGGCGTCGCCGCGGCGATGGGTCCGTATGTGACCCACAACCTGGTCTCCGACCAGCCGGGCAAGGCTGACCTTCGCGACCCCGATCTCGTGAACCCCTGGGGACTGGCCTTTGGGACCGATCCCGCCACGCCCGCCTGGACCGCCAACGACGTCACGGGCAATTCCACGCTCTACACCGGCGGCACCGCGGGCAAGCCCGTGAAGAAGGCACCTCTAACGGTCACGATCCCCGGCGGAGCACCTGCCGGAGCCGTCTTCAACGACACGAAGTCGTTCGTGGTCAAGTCCGGCGGGAAGAAGGGCCCCGCCAGCTTCATCTTCTCGTCGCTGACCGGCAAGATCACTGCTTGGAGCGCGGACGTCCCGCCCCCCCACGTCCGCCCACACCGAAGCCAGTCTTTCCGGTGGGAGCCTCACCGGGCTCGCCATCGCGAACACCTCCAAGGGTCCACGCCTGTACGGCGCCGGCATAAGCGCGAACAGGGTCTATGTCTGGGACGGCAACTTCGACCGGGTGAAGCGCAAGCACGCCTTCAGCGATCCGAAGATCCCGAGCTCGTACGGTCCGTTCGGAATCGACACCATCCACGGAAAGGTCTTCGTCACCTACGCCAAGCACGGTGGCTACGGGCTGACCGCGCCGGGCCCGGGATTCGGCTTCGTCGACATGTACAGCAAGGGGGGCAAGCTGCTGCAGCGGTTCGCATCGCACGGACCGCTGAACGCCCCATGGGCCGTCGTGAAGACGCCGAGCGGGTGGGGAGCGGCGGGCGGCGCTCTGCTGATCGGCAACTTCGGCGACGGCAGGATCAACGCCTACAACCCGGACAACGGCAAGTTCCTGGGTGCCCTGCAGAACGGCGCTGGCAACGCGATCAGGATCAGCGGCCTGTGGGCACTTAAGTTCGGCAACGGCGTGATCGGGACGCCGCGGACACTGCTCTTCACCGCCGGGCCGGCGCAGATGGCGCACGGCCTCTTCGGCGAAATCAAGCCCGGCTAGGCGAGCTCAGCGCAGGTAGGCCGCCGCGACGTCCCTCCACAGGGGCGCCGCCACGGCCTTGCCGCCGGCGCGGTTCGCGAAGACGTCGATCGTCAGGCCGCTGGCGCGGTCGGTCCAGTTCTCCGACTGAAAGCCGCCGTACCAGCCGTCGTGCCCGAACCAGCGGGCGCCGAGCGCCCGCTTGCCGAACGTGCCGAGTCCCCAGCCGTTGGTGCCGTGGGGAAGCATCTTCCCCACCGAGGTGGGCGACAGCAGGGGGCCCGCGTAGAGCGCGTTTCCGAACCTGGCCATGTCCGAGGGGTCAATCGCCAGGCCACCGTCCGTCCACACCTCGCCCCAGTAGTCGGTGGTCACCCGGCCGTGGGCGCCGAACTTGTCGCGGACTCCGCCGCCGGATAGGGGACGCAGCGGATGCGCGAGCTCGTTCTGCGGCGCTCCGCCGTAGCGGAAGGTCGCGTCACCCAGGTGAAGCGGGCCGGCGATGTAGCGCCGAAACAGGTCCTCGACGCTGCGCTGCGACGCGCCGGTCAGCACTCCTCCGAGCGCGACGTAGTTGCTGTTCGAGTAGCGGTGCCGGGTGCCGGGACGGAAGAGGAGACGGTGGACGTGGGCGAGCACCTGGCCGCGCCGCCAGTGGTGGAACGGGTGGTGGCGGATGATCCAGTCCACCCCGCCGTCGGTGAAGTAGTCCTCGAGCCCACTCGCGTGGTTCATGAGCATGCGAACCGTGATCTTCCGGGCACCCGGGAGGCCCGGCAGCCACCGGTCGATGCGCTGGTCGAGACCGAGCCGGTGCCGTTCGATCAGCGCCATCGCCATGGTCGCGGTCACCGTCTTGGTCGCGCTTGCGATCGGGACCAGCGTGTCCGTCCTCATCGCGCCGCCGCGGCCGGCCCGCGCGCGCCCGTAGGCACCGGCCCACACCACCCGCCCGTCCTTCACGATCGCGGCGGTGGCCCCCGGTGCGTCCAGGTGCCGAGCGCCGCGTGCGAGCGCCGTATCCAGCCGCGTGTCGAGGCCGTGCTGCGCCTGCGCGGAGGCGCTTCCGCCGCTCCCGCAGGCAGCGACGGCGATTGCGGCGGCGAGGGCCGCGAGGGCTGCGATCAGTCGTGGAATTGCCAGGTGGGTCTCGGCTTCCTTGCCCCGACTCGCGACTACGTTACCGGCATGCCCCCTCGGGGGCCGGCGGACGCCTCACCGCTCAGCGGTTGGTCTTTTGCACCCGAGCAGGAACCTCTCGGAACCGTGGTGAAAGCTGCTGGGATCCGCCGTCGCCCCATCGAAGTCGGTCAGTCCCGACAGGACCAATCTTCCCCGCTCGTGGCCCTCTAATCAAGGTGTGGATCGCTGCCGCTACGCGTCGAGGGCCGCATGGGCCTCGGCGACGTCCGTGTAGGTCCGCATGCCGGAGATCTTCTCGCCGTCGAACGTCAACACCCACGCCATCGGTGAGTCGACCTCGACCTCGGTGCCCTTGGCCCGTCCGCGAAGGCGCCCGACGATGAGCACCTTCTCGCCGGACTCGAGGATCTCCTCGGCGTCCATGTGGGTCTCCTCCCACGTCTCGTCGATCGCCTTCCAGAAGTCCTCGTTCGCCGTCTCGCCCCGAAACACCGTTCCCTCCAGGGCGGCGCGCAGCGGGACGATCTCGATGTCGGGCGAGGCGATCTCCGCCAGCGCGTCGCGTTCACCGCGATTGAAGTAACCGAGCGCTCGTTCGGCGATCTCGACCTTCCCCTCCGACACGCCTCGATTATCGCGCCGGGGCTGTCGGCGTGTGGACTACGCGGCCGCGCGCAGTGGCACGGGCGCCACGATCGCCGCGCGCTCGCCGCCGGCGGTGACGTGCGTGACGGGCACGCCGAGCGCCGCGATCCGGTGCGGTAGGTCGATGTGAAGCCAGCGCGAGATACGGCTCGGCTGCGTGGAGACAATGACCTCGTCGTGGCCGCCTGCGTTGAGGGCGTCCCAGACGGCCGCGAACGGGTCGTGCGAGCCGATCAGGCCGGTAATCGGCGAGCCGGCGGCCTCGCTCAGGACGGGGATGGCCGCGTCGAGCGCCGCCATAGCCTCGTCACAGCAGTGATCCTCGGGGTCCACGATGCGGTGAAAGCCGTGAGCGACCGCTGGGACGAGGAGCGTGAACTCCGCGGGCGACTCGCTCGCCCGCTGCGTCACCGCGTCCACGAGTGAGGGGTCGCGCGCAGTGCGGTGAGCGACGACGAGTATCCGGCTTGCTTCCCTGGCCATTGGTGCTCCTCTCGGATTGGTTCTTCTAGTCCGTCTGCGTGGAATACGGAGCGGGTCTTACCGGGGTTCGGCAGGTAAGGAACCGGTCCGTGCCTGACGCTCACTGGACATGAGTGAGTTTCCGCACACGGCCTTCGTTCTCTCCGGCGGCGCGAGCCTCGGCGCGATCCAGGTGGGGATGCTCACGGCGCTCTATGAACGGGACGTCGCCCCCGACCTGATCGTCGGCACGTCGGCCGGGGCCCTCAACGCAGCGTTCGTCGCCTCGCGCCCCCAGACGCCCGCGACGGCCGATGAGCTCGGCGACGTCTGGCGCGGGCTCCGCCGCGGCCAGGTGTTCCCGCTCAACCCGCTGACGGGGCTGCTCGGCTTCCTCGGATCGCGCGACCACCTGGTCCCCGACTCGGGGCTTCGCCGCCTGATCGCCGAGCACATCGAGCGCGAGCGGCTGGAGGAGATGTCGCTCCCCCTCCACGTGGTCGCCGTCGACGTGCTGACCGGTGAGGAGCTCCGGCTCTCGTCCGGCCCGGCCGCCGACGCGGTGATGGCCAGCGCGGCGATCCCCGGTGTGCTGCCGCCGGTTCGGTGGGACGGTCTCGACCTCGTGGACGGCGGCGTCGCCAACAACACGCCGATCTCGCACGCGGTCGAGCTCGGCGCCGAGGAGATCTTCGTCCTCCCCACAGGCCACGCCTGCGCGCTCACCGAGCCGCCGCGCGGCGCCCTCGCGATGGTGCTTCATGCGCTGAGCCTGCTCACCCACCGGCGCCTCATCGACGACATCGAGAGGCACCGCGACCAGGTCGATCTCGTCGTGCTCCCTCCCCCCTGCCCGCTCGGGATCCCGCCGATCGACTTCTCGCACGCGGACGAGCTGATCGAGCGCAGCTACGAGGACGCGGTCGAGTTCCTCGAGGGCGGCGGCGCCGAGCGGCCGCCGATCCGCATGGAGATGCACCGCGACCTCGACTTCGGAGGTAAGAAAGGACTTCCGCTCGTCGCAAACTGATGGATATGCCCGTCGCCGCTCCAGCTCGCCCCTCGGTCGCTACCGTCCGTCGGCACGTGACGCCATCGATTCGCGCAGTCCCAGATCCGGTACCGACCCTTCCCGACGGGATGGACGCCGAGTCGCGCACGTGGCTTCGACGGCTGGGTGCCGACGGCGCGGAGCGCGAGCGGGCGCTGGCGGAGCTCCGGGAGCTCCTGCTGCGCGCCGCGCGGTTCGAGGTCGGCCGGCGGCGCGCGAGGATGCCGCAGCTTCGCGGCGGGGATCACGAGGACCTCGCCCAGCAGAGCGCGAACGACGCGCTGGTCGCCATCCTCGCCAAGCTCGACGACTTTCGCGGCGACAGCCGCTTCACCACCTGGGCGTACAAGTTCGCCCTCTATGAGGCCGCCGCGAGCCTGCGCCGCCGCTCCTGGCAGGGGCGCGAGGTGCCGCTCGAGGCCGAGGACTGGCCGCTGTTCGCCGACCGGCGATCGAGGCCGGACGAGGACGCGGAGACCTCCGAGCTGCTCAGCGCCATCGGCGAGGCGATCGAGAACGACCTGACCGCGCACCAGCGCGAGATCCTGGTTGCGGTCACGCTGAACGGCGTGCCGATCGACGTGCTCGCCGAGCGACTCACCACCACCCGCGGCGCCCTCTACAAGACCCTGCACGACGCACGCCGCCGGCTTCGCGCGGCGCTCGCCGAGCGGGGCCTCCCAGTCGAACCCCTGGTTGAAAGCGAGACCCAATGAACGCCGACGCGAACCCCCGACGCGAGGAGCTCGTGGGGCGACTCCTCGGCCCGGTGGGCCCGGAGATCACCTGCGACGAGTGCTTCGCCCAGCTCGACCGCTACGTCGACCTCGAGCTGGCCGGCGCCGACGCCGACCGAACGATTCCCGGGCTGCGCGCGCACCTCGAGGGCTGCCCGGCGTGCCGGGAGGACCACGAGAGCCTCCTCGAGTACGTGCGGTCCGAGCGCGCCTAAACCTGGTCTCGGCTCAGCCGCTCGGGCGGCAGCGGGGGCCGGAGAGCTTCCCGAAGCGGCCCGCGGCGTCCACCGGCTGCACCTCGTACCCGCTGCCGGCCGGCGCCGGGCCGAAGAGCGGATGCGCGAGGTCGTAGAGGGGCAGCTGCGTCCTGCCGATGAAGCTCAGGCAGTTGCCCGTCGAGGCCCAGACGTTGTAGTAGAGGACCGAGCCGGGTGAGGCCTTCCAGGCCAGGTCGTTGCCCCGGCGATCCGGGTGGATCTCGGCCGGGCGGCCCCCCTGGTTCACGATGCGAAGCTCGCCCACGTCGGCGCGGACCCTGCTCCCGGAATCGCCCTTTTGGCCGAACCCGACCCCGACGCGCGTGATGTGCGCCGGGGCGAATCGGTGCGGAACGTTGGCGCGCGCGAGCACCCAGCCGTTGTCGCTCGTGACCCTGTGGGCATGGAGATCGACCGGCCCGCGGATCCCGTCGATCGAGACCACGATGTGCGGGCGCGTCCCTCCGTTGCGCCGGAAGCGGAGCAGGAAGCGCGCGTGCTTGGAGACGTCGGCGTCCGCCTCGTATAGGTAGACGCGCCGCGAGCCGTCCTTGGCCCTGCCAGCGACGTGCAGCGAGCTGCCGCCGTCGTACGCGGTCCCGTACTTCACCTTGGCATCCAGCGTGTTGCCCTCGGCGCACCAGGCGACGGGCAGCGGGTCCTGAGCGGAGAGCAGGTTCCACCCATGACTGCGGACCACCGCGCCCTGGGCGGCGAACAGCGAGCCCTCCCCGGTGTCGAAGCGGGTGACGAACGGCAGCCCGGCGATCTGAGCCCGCGGCTTTGCCTGCGACGAGACCGCGTTCGCCGAGCGGTCGGTCGGCACGCAGCGCTGCCCGCGATCGACGAAGCCCGGCCCGCGCCAGAGCGCCGCGTCCGTCTTCTCGAAGGTGCTCCGGCCGGGCAGTTTCTGTGTGGTGTGTTCGAGGCCTCCGAACATCGTCCAGTTCGGGGCGTAGAGCGACGGCGCCTGGTAGCGGCCGCCGTTCGGCGCGATCGAGCTTCCCTGGTTGGCGAACAGGGCCTTGCGATTGAGGCACCGCTGGCCGTTCCACAGGAGATCGGCGCTCGTGTGGCCGTGGCAGTCGTTGTTGTTCTCGGTCTCGTAATAGAAGACGTCGGTGGACCAGTAGGAGGCGTCGACCAGCGCGGTCTCCTGACGCGCCTTGAGGAAGTCGAAGCTCTGCTTCGGGTCGCCAACGGCGCCGATCCCCTTGGGGTAGGAGTAGTCGGACTGCCAGAGGCCCGCCGACTTGAGGCCCGCATAGGTCAGCGAGTCGAGCTTGGTGTGACCGGCTGCGTAGAACGCGACCTCGACGTGATCGCCGTCGGGCAGCGTGCGCTTCGAGAGCTCCGACATCGACTTCATCAGCCCCTGCTCGACCTTCGGGTCAGGGTCTCGCTCGATGTCGAACATCCAGCCGTCGAACCCGTACGCGGCGGCCAACTTCTGAAGCTGGTTGACGAGCGCGGCGCGATGCTGGGTCATCAGCTTGTCCTGCTCGTCCTCGCACTTCAGGTCGTCGCAGTCACCCGTGAACGTCGCGAACGCCTTGACTCCCTGCCTGTGCGCGGCGTTCGTCCATACGGTGGGCGGCACGGACAGGAGGTTGTGCGAGTAGTAGTAGAGGCGGTCCAGGTAGGGCCACTGGGACAGGTGGTAGACGTTGCCCCGCGCCGAGGCGCCCTGAGCGTTCAGGTCGCCCTTGTCCCAGTAGGACCACTCGCCGTTGTCGAGCCCCACGATCATCCCCGGCTGTGACGTGTGGGCCTTCTTCGCGAGGGGCACTCCGGCCACGTCGTACGGCCTGACCATCGACGGCTTCCAGTCGAGCACGCCCTGGGCCGTGTGGTAGCAGGGGTACGGCGCGCAGCGGGACTGCTCGGCCGAGGCCGGACCGGCGAGCGCGGCGAGCTGGATCGCGAGCGCGAGTGCCAGTCCGGCGACCAGTGCTCTTACTCTGCTCATCTGTACGTGCCCTCCTGCCGTCCTTGGCTGGCCTGCCGAGCCAGCATCTCACACTCGCGGACGGCCGGCCACGGGCACCCGAACTAC
>Ga0075365_10001707_pt1 | contig 10166 bp, 2 predicted proteins | sample EndMetdeltDD1765_FD_71387 | JGI IMG/M metagenome (GOLD analysis project Ga0075365, IMG submission 71387) | Populus endosphere microbial communities from Tennessee, USA - Endosphere MetaG P. deltoides DD176-5 | ecosystem: Host-associated > Plants > Roots > Endosphere | place: USA: Tennessee... | reverse complement strand
GGTCGTCGCTATTGCCACGTCGCGCGACAGCCTGCGCCTCCACGGCACGCGTGACCCGCTCGCGCTTGCGAACAAACTCGCCGAGGTGGAGGCCGAGTACCTCGCGGCCCCGAGGCAGTTGTCACCGGTGCCCTACGAGATCCACACGGACCGCGTCGCACCATGGGAGCCGCCGACAGATCATCCGTGCCACGCTCTGGTGGCCCGGTTGCAGCGCATCCTGGCGATGCGCGAGTACGGGCTGCAGCTCGACGTCATGGACGACCTGTTCCAGAAGTCCGGCGTCGACGTCCACGTCGCTCAATACACGTTGACGGAGCGACCGGACAAGTCGCTGTTCTCATGGGCTGTCTGGCTGCGTCAAGTGACCGATGCGCTGCTTCCACAGACCGACTACGTCCTGTTCGGCGACGACGAGACGAACGAGAGGGTGTGGGTCCGCTGGGACGACGCGCAGCGGATCGCCGGCGGCGCGATGGGGCTGGAGGCCGAGTGCTCACCGGCACGTTGGCGTGTTCACGGCTGGCCCGACGACGCCATCATGACGGCGCTGCGCCTTTCAGCTGTGAACCCGACGACCCAATGACGTGTCAGCAACCTCAGCGTTCCGGGGCGAAGTTCTCGAAGTAGCGGCTCGGGGTGGGGCCGCGTTGGCCTTGGTACTTGCTGCCGCGCGCGCCGCTGCCGTAGGGGTTGTCGGCCGGCGTCGTCATCTGCACGAAGCTGATCTGGCCGATCTTCATGCCGGGATAGATCGTGATCGGCAGGCTGGCGACGTTGCTCAGCTCGAGGGTGATGTGACCATCGAAGCCGGCGTCGATGAAGCCCGCTGTGGAGTGGATCAGCAGACCCAGGCGGCCGAGCGACGACTTGCCCTCGATGCGAGCGACGAGATCGTCGGGCACGACGACGCGCTCCAGCGTAGAGCCGAGCACGAACTCTCCTGGATGGAGCATGAACACACCCTCGGGGTCGATCGCGACGAGCTCGGTGAGATCTTCGAGATCCTGCTTGACGTCGATCACGCCGGTCGTGTGGTTGCGAAAGACCCGGAACAGGTTGCCGACCTTGACATCGATCGAGGACGGCTGGATGCAGGTCTCGTCGAGCGGATCGATGACGATGCGCCCTGCAGCGAGCTGCTCGCGCAGGGTTCTGTCGGAGAGGATCACACGGTCACCCTAGTGAACACGGTCGCGCACCCGCGAAGGCATCGACTGGAGCGGGTAGCGGGAATCGGACCCGCGTGTCTTGCTTGGGAAGCAAGCGCTCTGCCACTGAGCTATACCCGCAGAACGGGCCTCATGCTAGTGGCCGACAGCACGTGTCGCACGAGCGGATTGGCCCGACGACGCCGCTCAAGCCGGCGGGGATGCTTGCCGATACCTTGACCTGTGAGGCGCCGCAAACTCGATCTCTTTCCTCCGCCACCGTCTCGGCGATGGTCTGTGCTGCCCGGCGGGCGCGGGCCGGCCGTCATCGACGAGGGGTGCAGGTTGCCGGCAGAGTTCGCCGTCCTGCACGGCGTCGACGTCGCCGGCATCGGTGAGCCGCTCGAGCACCTCGTCGTCGGGCCGACCGGCATCTTCGCCGTGCGCACCTACACGACCGCCTCGTTCATCGAGATCGCGACCGGCAGGGGTTGGCGTGACGGGCATCCGATGTTGGCGCAGTGCGAACGGGTCGCGTGGGAAGCGATCGTGACGTCCGATGCGCTCAACGCGACCGTGTTCCCCGTGCTCTGCCTCGTCGGCACGATGAACAGCGCCGGTCGATACCGCGCCGGCAGCACCATCGTGTGCGGCCAGGCACTGATGCCTGCGGCGATCTGTGACCGGCCGCGCGTGCTCGACCGCGACGCCGTCGCCGCGATCGTGCAGGCAGCGCGCCACCACACATCGGTCAGCTGATACTTCGCTGACGGTTCAGGTGAGATCGACCGAGGAGATCCGGGACGGACCCGGATCTCCCCCCCGATGCCGCCGAATCAGCTCGGCGCGTCGGAGAACCAGCCGTTGACGTCGACGACGACGTCGGTGAGGTTCTGGCTGTAGATGCAGATCGTGCCCGTCGGCGACAGCGGTGTGATCACCGCGTTGGCCACCGTCTGGCCGGTCGAGTAGTTCACGCTCGACGAGTCCGGCCGCGTGCCGCACGGATAGACCGTGAGGAAGCCGTCGGCGGCCGGCCCGACGGCGGTGACGTTCAGCGACACCGCACCCACGCCACTGGCCGGCACCGCGCCGGGCAGGTCGGTGAGCTTGACCTCGAGCACGTTGCTGCCGCCGATCTTCACCTTGGGCACGTTGCGCAGCGCGTTCGGGCTGAAACCCACCCGGGTGTCGAGCACACGCAGCGGGCTGACGCCCGTGAACCCGGACGGCACGGCGAAGTAGCCGTTGATGTCGACGATCAGGTCGGTGGTTTGCTGGCTGAAGAAGCACACCGTGCCGCTGGCGGACACCGGCGCGAGCACCGCGTTGGCCACCGTCTGACCGGCGCCGTAGTTCACGCTCGACACCTCCAACCGCGTGCCGCAGTCGTAGACCGTGATGAAGCCCGCTCCCTCGGGGTTGGCGACAGTGACGTTCAGCGAGACCGTGCCCACCCCGGTCGCCGGGGTGAGGCCGGTGAGACCGGTCATCTGCACCGTCATCGACGTCCCGCCGGTCAGCTTGACCTTCGGAACTGCGACGACCGCGTTGGCGCTCTGGCCCGGACGGGTGTCGAACACTCGACCGGGTCCGGCCGGCACGAACGCCCGGTCAGCGGCGAACCAACCGTTCACGTCTGCGATCAGGTCGACCGGGCTGTTGGCGAAGAAGCACACCGTGCCGGTCGCCGAGACCGGCGCGATGACAGCGTTGGCGACGTTGACGCCCGGGGCGAAGTTGACGCTCGACACGAACGGCTGAGCACCGCACGGGAACACGGTCACGAAGCCGTTGTTGGAGGCGTTGGTGACGGTGACGTTCAACGACACCGCGCCGACACCTGCCGCCGGGACGAGACCGGCGAGGTCGGTCAGCTTGACCTCCAACACCGTGCCCGTTCCGATCTTGGCCTTCACGACCGAACGCAATGCGTCGGGGCTCTCACCGGAGCGGGTGTCGAACACACGCCGCGGGCCGGCGGGGGTGAAGTCGAGGACCGTCGGGCCACCGACGACCACCAGCTCGGGAGTCACCGAGTTGGACTCGGCGCCGGGTCCGGTGCCGGCCGCGTTCACGGCCTTCACCGTGAACGTGTAGCCCGTGCCGTTGGTGAGGCCGGAGCAGGTCGCGCTGAGCGCTGTGACGATGCACGACCCAGCACCTGCAGTCGGTGCAACCGTGTAGCCGGTGATCGGCGCGCCCCCGTTGCTCGCCGGTGCGAGCCAGGTGACCGTCGCCGTCGCATCGCCGGCGTTGGCCGAGACACCCGTCGGGACTCCCGGTACCGTGCGCGGCGTGATCGGCGCGCTGGCCGGCGAGTTGGGGCCTGTGCCGTCGCCATTGGTTGCCTTCACCGTGAAGGTGTACGGCGTGCCGTTGGTGAGCCCGGAGATCGTGCACGTCAGGGTTCCGGGCGTGATGCACGAGCCCGGGCCAGGCGTCGCCGTCACCGTGTAGAACGTGATCGGCGTGCCACCCGTGTTCGCCGGCGCGGTCCACGTCAGATCGACCTTGCCGTCACCGGGAACTCCGGTCGGCGCTGCCGGTGCGGCGGGCAGGCCGGTCGGCGTGACGGCCGCGCTCGGCGCCGAGGCGGGACCGGTACCGACGCTGTTGGTGGCCTTGACCGTGAAGGTGTAGGCGGTGCCGTTCGTCAGACCGGTGACCTGGCACGTGGTGACAACGGCCGTGCACGTCGCGCCATCCGGCGCGGCCGTGACGGTGTAGCCGGTGATCGGCGAACCGCCGGTTGCCGGTGCTACCCAGCTGACCGTGACAGCGCCGTCGCCGGGCACCCCAACGACGAGGGTCGGGGCGCTCGGGGTCGTGGCCGGGGTCGCCGTGACCGGCGCCGACGGCAAGCTATCGCCGACGCTGTTCGTGGCCGTCACGGTGAACTCGTAGAGCACACCGTTCGTCAGACCGGTGACATCGCACGTGAGGGCGGGCGTCGGGCCCGTTGTCGCGCACGTCGCTCCGCCGGGGCTCGACGAGACGGTGTACTGCGTGATCGCACCGCCGCCGATGTCGGCGGGGGCCGTCCAGGCGACCGTCACCTGCGTGTCGCCGCGTGTGGCGGAGACGTTCTGCGGCGGCGTCGGGACGTTGGTCGGCGTGACGGACGCGCTCGCCGCCGACTCCGGCCCGTTGCCGACACCGTTGGTGGCGTGAACCGTGAAGGTGTACGAGTTGCCGTTGGTGAGGCCGGACACGACACAGCTGAGCGCGCCGGTCGTGGTGCACGTGTTCGTGCTCGGCGTGCCCGATGCCGTCGTGACCGTGTAGCCAGTGATCGCCGAACCACCGTTCGGCGGCGCCGTCCAGGTCACCTGGACCTGGCCGTTGCCGCGGACCACCGTCGGTGCCGGCGTGGGTGCATCGGGGATCCGAGCGGGAACAACTGCCGGGCTGACAGCCGACGCAGGACCATTGCCGGCCGCGTTGTGAGCGGTGACGGTGAACACGTACGAGGTGCCGTTCGTGAGCCCGCTGATCTCACAGGTCAGCGCCGCCGGCAGGGTGACGGTGCACGTGCCGCCCGGAGCACCGGTGACGGTGTAGCTGTCGATCGGCGAGAATCCATTGGATGCAGGCGCGGTCCAGGAGACGTGTGTCTTCTGGTCCTCGTTGCTCGTCGCGGTGACGCCGGTCGGCGCGCCCGGCGTCGTGAACGGCGTGACCGGTGCGCTCGCCGTTGACGGCGCGCTGTTGCCGATCGCGTTCGTGGCGACGACCGAGAAGGTGTATGCCGTGCCGTTGGTGAGGCCGAGCACGGTGCACGAGTTCGTCACCGGCCCGCTCGTCGTGCACGTCGGTCCCGGTGTCACACCGGCAAACGACGTCACCGTGTAGCCGGTGATCGCCGAGCCGCCGTTGCTCGCGGAGAGCGTCCACGAGACACCCGCCTGACCGTTGCCCGGGTTGGCCGTGACACCGGTTGGCGGCGCCGGAACCGTAGCGGGCGTGACCGGCGCACTGGCGATCGAGGCCGGCCCTGTGCCGGCCACGTTGGTGGCGGTCACGGTGAACGTGTACGGCGTGCCGTTGGTGAGACCCGTGACATCACAGGTGAGCGCTGGAGCCGGACCGGACGTCGAGCACGTGCCGCCGGGAGTACCGGTGACGGTGTAGCCGCTGATGGTCGCGCCGCCGTTGGATGCCGGTGCGTTCCACGTCACGGATACGGAGCCATCGTGCGGGACTGCTGTCACCGACAGCGGCGCAGTCGGCACCGTCGAGGGGGTGACGATCACACCGGTCGAGGGCTGGCTGTTGCCGGCGCTGTTGTGGGCGGTGACCGTGAACGTGTACGCGGTGCCGTTCGTCAACCCGCTCACGGTGCAACCCGGCGTCGGCGACGCCGGCGACGTACATGTTGCCCCGCCTGGCGCAGCCGTCACGGTGTAGCCGTCGATCGCCAAGCCGTTGTCGTATGGCGGTGTCCACGTGAGCGCGACCGCTCCGTCTGCACGCGTGCCGGCGAGACCGGTCGGCGCGTTCGGAACGTCGTTGGCGAAATCGATCGTCGTGTTGGTGATGGTGCCGCCGTTGCGAACACCGACCTTGAGGCCGTCGGCCTCGAACGAGAAGCCGGCGTACGGGCTCGGCGCACTGGACTGGCCGGCCTTGATCACCACGTTGCCCGGCGCGCTGCCGTCGGGGTTGCCGACCGCCGCGTTGGGATACAGCGACAGGATCGTCGACCAGGTGCAGAGATGGGCGAGGTCACAGGTGTCCGCGGGCAGGTGAGCCCGAGTGATCCACCACCGTGGTGTGGGATCGCTGGTCGGGCTCCACGTGTTCCAGCCCGGCTGCACGTTCGACGGCACGTACACCAGGCGGCCCTGGTAGACGGGGTTCGTCGGCGGGTCGAGCCAGATGTCGAAGCCGAGCGTCGGCGCCACATCGTGGGCCGGATCGAGCGTGCCGTGCGAGTACGTCGAGTACTCGAGCGACGTGATGTCGGCCAGCTTCACGCCGTCGAACTGATGGGAGATGATGGCCGTCGCGTCAGGATTGCCGAGGGTCGGGATCAGCGCAGTTCCGGTGCCGACAGGGCCACCCGGGGTGTTGCCGAACGTCGGGGTCTTCAGCGCGTCGACCGGGGACTCCTGGATCCAGGTCCAGTCGCCGAGGCTGCTCGCCGACACGACCTGGGTCGCGTTGACGATGTGGAACGGCGTGATCGACGCGCTCGCCGCGCTCGGTGCACTGTTGCCCATCGCGTTGGTGGCGACGACGGTGAACGTGTACGGCGTTCCGTTGGTGAGGCCGGTCACCTGGCAGGAGGTGCCAGCCGTCGCGCATGTGAACGACCCCGGTGTGGAGGTCACGGTGTAGCCGGTGACCGGCGACCCGTTGCCCGCCGGAGCAGTCCAGCTGACGGTGACGGCACCGTCATTGGACACGCCGGTCACGCCCGTCGGCGCATCGGGCACGTTGGCGATCGTGACGGCCGTCGCCGGCGACGATGCCGGGCCGCTACCCGCGCTGTTTCGGGCGGTCACCGTGAAGTGATAGGTGGTGCCGGGGGCGAGGCCACCGATGTCGCACGTCGTGCCGGTGACCGTGCACGTGATCAAGGCGTTGCCGGTCTCGGTCGCGGTGTAATCGATGATCGGTGTGCCGCCGGTGTCGCTCGGCGGGGTCCAGCTGAGCGTCACCTTGCCGACGCCTGGGGAAACCACGCCTGGCGTCGCGAGGACGGCCGTCGGGGCGCCGGGGACGTCGATCGGGGTGATCGGCGCGCTCGGTGCCGACGGTGGGCCGACGACGTCGTTGCTGTCCTTCGCCGTCACGGTGAAGGTGTACGGCTGGCCGTTGGTGAGACCGGAGACGAGGCAGGTGAGTGCTCCGCTGTTGTCGACGGTCGTACAGCTCGCACCGCCGGGACTGGCGGTTGCGGTGTAGCTCTTGATCGGGCTGGCGCCGAACGGCGGCACAGGAGCGACCCAGCTGACCTGGACCGCGTGGCTCTGCGGCACGCCTGTCACCGAGGTCGGCGAACCGCAGATGCCGTTGAGGTTGCTCGTGGTCAGGAACGGCGACGTCGTCACCGGCCCGACGATCTGGGCCGGCACCGGACCACCGGCGTTGCCGTACCAGTTGCAGACGCCGTTGAGGGTCATCGGCTGCAGTGGATCGATGCGGAAGGCACCACCTGCGAGGCCGTTGCGGACCACGCTGACGGTGGCGATGCTCGCGTGCGTGTCGACCACGATGGCCTTGTCGCCCACATCGGTGAATGAGTTCTGGTCGATCACGACGTCGTGTCCGACCCACTGACCGGCATCATCGACAGGGCTGCTGGCGTGGTACAGCTGCACGATGTTGCCGACGCCGACGACAGCGGTGTTGTCGTGGATGTGCACGTTGCTGACCGCGCCGGCCAGCGAGTAGCAGGTGAAGTTGCAGCCGTACAGCTGCACGTTGTTGGCGATCTCGACACCACCGGGCGTGTCGACGTCGGTGCTCACGCTCAACGTCCGAGTGCGTGTCGGATCCCCGGCGGGGGCGACGACGACGTTGCGATTGAACGTGAGGTGGTCGGTCTTCCACAGGTTGAAGAGGGTGCGCCCGCAGGCGCCTGCGCAGGTGCTGTTGCTCGTGGCGTTGTTCACCCGGTTGTCATCGACGTGGGCCACGTCGGTCGGCAGCGAGTGATTGAGGTAGACCGCGTTGCGCGTGATGGCGTCGAAGATGTTGTTGGTGATCGTCAGGTTCGGCGAGTAGCCGCCCGACGGATTGACGTTGCCGGCACCGATCATCGGGATGTTCGCCTGGGCGAACCCGGCACCACCTGCGTCGGTGAAACGCAATCCGCTGATCGTGACGGAAGGCGCCGCCACGGCGATCGCCAGGTTCGTCCCGGTGACATGAATGGTCGCCTCCGCGACGCGGCTGGCATTGGGATTGCTCGGAGTCACGCTGTTGTTCGGTGAGATCAAGGCGTTCGGACCCAGGATCGAGATGGACTTGCCGACCACGACGGCCGACGCTTGTGGGTATGTACCACTTGCGACGTGAACCGTGCCGGCGACGTCGACGAGGTTGACACCCTCCTGCAGGCGGAGCACGCTGCCGACCTGCGCCCCGGCGGCCGTGACGGTGACGTTGTCGGTCTTGCCCTGGAAGCCGGGGGTCGACGGGAGCAGATCGGTGCTCGACTCGAGCATCGGCGTGAAGTCGACGTTGGCCGACGCCGGACCGGCGATGTCGGGCTGGCCGCCTGGCGCTGACGCCGAGCCGCCGGCCCAGGACGGGATCTGGCCCGCGTAGCCGGGTTCGGCGCTGTTCGCAGTGGTGACGACGGGAGCCGTGGTGCCCAGCCAGTTGCCGCTGAAGTCCTTGAGCAGACCACCCGGTGCAGGCAGCGAGCCACCGGTCTGGCGGTCGACGATCTGGCCGTACCAGTTGCCCGAGATGTCGTTGCCGTTGAACGCCGAGCCGTTGGCGGACTGCGGGGGCGAGTTGGTGCCGCCGCTGGCGTCGAGGAACAACACGCCGACGGTGGTGTTGTCGGTGATCGAGTTCTGCGTCACCGTCATGTTGTCGGTCGCGTTGCGCATGATCATGCCGGTGCGGTTCTGCGAGATCACGTTGTTGTGGATGTTCGCCCCGCTGGCGTTGTTGATGTCGATGCCCGTGCGGTTGAACTGGAACTTCGAGTTGCGCACCTCGACCGGCCCGTTGACGGACTGGATCGCGAGGCCCGCTGTGGTCAGGCCCGGATCGTTCCAGAGCGCCAGCGTGTTGCCCTCGCGCTTGACCGTGAAGCCGTCGATCAACACGTTCGGCGAGTTGACGTAGATGGCCGAGTCGGCAGCGGCCTCGCGGCGACCGATGATCGTCGACAGGTCGATGCCGGCACCGAGCAGGCTGAGCGCCTTGTTGATCTTGACCCGATCGACGAAGGAGCCGATGGCGACGTGGATGGTTCCGCCGACGTCGACGAGGTCGACCGCTTCCTGAACCCGGCCGAGCGTGCCGGCGGGGGCCAGCGTGTTGACCTGGATGCCGGACGGGGTGACCTTGAGGCTGTTCGTCAGGCCCTGGAAGCCGGTGGCGGCGCTCGAGTCCGTGCCCGACTCGAGCAGCGGCGTGAAGTCGAAGTTGCTCGCCGACACCATCACCAGATCGCCCTTGGGCGATACCGGCGGCACCGCGGACCCGCCGAACGCGGTGGGGATCTGCGAGGAGTAGCCGGGCTCACCCGCAATCGGCACTGGTCCCCCGTATGTGTACGTCGGCGTGAACGCGACATCGGGCGACGTCGTGCCGAACCAGTTGCCGCTGAAGTTCTTCGGGCTCGAGGCCGAGTTGGTGTCGGCCACGCCGGCGTACCAGTTGCCGGTGATCGAGTTCCCCTTGAACACGGCGCCGGACGCATCGACATATGGGTCGTCCTTGAACAGCACACCGATCGTCCAGTTGTTGCTGACGTCGTTGCCGGTGAACGTCATCCCGACGGCCGAGCCCCAGATGATGACGCCGGTGCGGTTGTCGGAGATCACGTTGTTCTGGATCACGTCGCCGGTGGCGGGACGCAGGTCGAGCGCCGAGCGGTTGCCGTGAAAGGTGTTGTTGGACACGGTGACGTTCGCCGCGTACGAGACGATGCCGAACGTGGCCAGCGAGCTGTTCCACGTCGAGATGTCGTTGCCGGCGCGAGTGATCGTCAGCCGGTCGATGACCGTTCCGGCTCCGCCCGCGTCGACCTGGATCGCGGCGCCGGTGTTCCCCATGGGTGCGCTGACCGTCGCCGTGCCGACGGCCGGGCCCTGCAGCGTGACCTTCTTTCCGATCGTCACGTTCTCGTCATACGTGCCGGCGAGCACGTTGACGGTGCCGTTGACGTCGACCGTGTTGACGGCTGTCTGGATGTGCCGCAACGGCGACGCGAGCGAACCGTCGTTCAGGTCGCTGCCGGTGGGGCTGACGTAGCACACCGTGCTGCACGTGTTCTCGAAGTCGAACGTGGTCTCGGTGATGTTGCCGGTGACCGCGTTGGCG
>Ga0075365_10001705_pt1 | contig 10177 bp, 10 predicted proteins | sample EndMetdeltDD1765_FD_71387 | JGI IMG/M metagenome (GOLD analysis project Ga0075365, IMG submission 71387) | Populus endosphere microbial communities from Tennessee, USA - Endosphere MetaG P. deltoides DD176-5 | ecosystem: Host-associated > Plants > Roots > Endosphere | place: USA: Tennessee... | reverse complement strand
ATGCAAACGTCGTACAAACCCGCCGTGAAGCGCAGGTGATCTACTATTTCAGCCATTCCGATGCCGTGCGGCGTATTTTAGCTACTTTGGAAGCGATTTTCCGCGAGCAGCCGCCTGTGTTTCCGGCCGCGGCGCCAAGCGGGAGATAAATTAGCGCCGGCGCATGAAGCCGGCTACTGGATTGGACTGGCGGGCCAGTCAAGATTCCTCGCTCTTTAGACTCCTTTGCTTGCTGTATTAGGCTGGCTGTGGGGTCCTAATCATTTACAAGGTTATTTTAGTGGTCACCCGTTGTCTTGATGATATGAACCCGAGGCCTTAAAGTCCCGCAAATGATCTCGTTGGAAAAACTCGGTTTTCCGTCAAGAGCTTCAGCTATCCCTCCCTGGATTGGCGACGAAGCGTGCGGCCATCGTCGTCGTCCCCAAGGGCACCCGACCTCATGCAGGCCCAGCGACGCGCACCTGAGATGCCGGGAGGGCACCACGCAATCGTCCCTCCGTTTATATCTGGGCGCCAACTGTCGCATGCGATGCAACCCTGACGCAGCGTTGCCGATGGCCAGCCTCGAAAATGGAGCGGCGGCAGGATACTGGCAGAGGGATATGTGGCATGGTGGCAAGATAGAGGCCCGCTTCCCAAAGCCAGCAAAACAGCCGTGAGATACCGTCATGATGACACCTTCAAATTGTGTTCTTTGACAGACGAGAACTTTCCAGTTTTTCTACTAGAGCCTCGTCAATTTTCTTTGTAACCAATTGTTTTTATCGTATTTCAGGATGTTGGTGCTTTTTGCGCCCCTTTCCTTGCCACATTAAAGGTCCAGTCGGTGAACAAGTCAGATTTGACTGCCAATCTAACGCGTTCGGAAATTTCCGGCGGCGCCCAACATTTAAGAATGAAGCCGGTCGATCGAGAAAGCCTTCAGCAGCAAAGCTATCAAGCCCTACGCGACGCCATAATGAAGGGGCGATTCATGCCGGGGGACTCCGTCAGTTTGCGTAACTTGGCGGCCGAACTCGGCACCAGTCCCATGCCTGTTCGTGAAGCCGTGCAACATTTGATTGCCGAGGGCGCGCTCGAGCTTCGGCCCAATCGAACCTACGCTGTGCCGGAGATAACGCGTGATATACTGACCGAAATCCAGAAGCTCCGGATCGTTCTCGAAGGCTCTGTAGCCGAAACCGCAGGCAATATGGTCGACCCTGCGAGCCTTTCAAGTCTCTACGAATTGCAAGGGCAAATGAGAGCGGCACTAGCGATCGGAGATACGAAACGCTATCTGACGAAAAATCAGGATTTCCACTTCACACTCTATCGTTGTTCCGGCATGGGTATTGCGGTGAAGATCATCGAAACATTGTGGCTTAGAATAGGTCCGAGCTTCAACCTGCTCACCTCGGGACCGCGTGCTGCGGGTGGGAATGAAAAAGAGATCGCACCACTTACGGATCATCATGAGGCTGCATTGGCGGCAATAACCAATCGTGACGCGGGCGCGCTGCGCAGAGCAATTGAGCAGGACATCATCGAAGGGATGGCTTTTATAATCTCTTATACTCCGGAGAGCTAGGTATTACCCGGGCCCGTCATCCTGGAGGTTTCGTCAATGCGGTAATATCCTGGAAAGAAACGCCTTTGTTCTGTCATGGCGGGGGGCGTCGAAGAACGCTTTCGGTTCCGCTTCTTCCAGAATCTCTCCCTGGCTGATGAAGGTAATTCTGTCAGCGACCCGGCGCGCAAAACCCATTTCATGAGTAACGCAGATCATCGTCATTCCTTCCTGGGCGAGGCTGACTATAACATCCAGAACCTCGTTCACCATTTCGGGATCGAGAGCCGAGGTGGGCTCGTCGAACAGCATCAACCGAGGCTTCATGCAAAGCGCACGGGCGATTGCCACGCGTTGTTGCTGTCCGCCCGACAAATTCATGGGGTACTTTCTGGCCTGATCGGCGATCTGGACCCGATCCAGAAGCTCTAGCGCCAGTTTCTCGGCTGTTGCTTGGGACAGTTTGCGAACGATCATTGGGGCCAAAATGCAGTTCTCAAGGACTGTCAGATGCGGAAAAAGATTGAATGACTGGAAGACCATCCCGACCTCCCGCCTTATCATATCGATATTCTCGGCATTCCCGTCCAGTGGAACGCCATCGACTGTAATGCTCCCGCTTTGGAAGAGTTCGAGCCTGTTGATGCAGCGAATTAACGTCGACTTTCCAGAGCCAGATGGCCCGCAGATAACGACGCGCTCTCCTGCGCGCACAGTGAAATTTACTTTCTTCAAGACCTCAAAGGATCCGTAGAATTTGGAGAGGTTGTGAATCGAGACAATCTCCATTTTGTTTAGCACGCTTGCACGCTCAAACTCAGTGTTCGTCATTTATTCCTCGGAAACAGTTTTAATGATTCAGCCGCGACCGGAATGAACGCGCCTTGTCCTGCCAATCTTGAAATATTGCTCGACCCACCGGACAAGCCATGTTGCCGGGTAGCTGATCGCCAAGTAGACTACGGCCACCATTGTGAATATTTCGAAGTGTTTGAAAGTCGAGGACGCAAGTAATTGCCCCGCACGCATGAGTTCCGTCAGCGCGATAACAGATACAAGTGCGGAATCTTTGAACAACGATACGAAGTAGTTTCCTACCGAGGGAATAACAAGACGGACTGCTTGTGGAAGCACAATCCTTGTCATTGTTTCTCGTGCAGGAATACCGAGCGACCAGGCAGCCTCCCGTTGCCCAGGCGCAACTGCTACGATACCGGACCGGAAAACCTCACTCAGGTATGCCGCATAATTTAAACTCAGCGCGATAACGCCGGCCGTGAAAGAATTGAGCGTCAGGCCCGCGAGGGGTAAAACATAATAGATATAGAATATTTGCAGGAGAAGTGGCGTGCCGCGGATCAGGTCCACGAAGAGTGCTGCAGGCATCGTCACGACTTTTCTACCTGATATGCGAACTACTGCAAGCAGAAGCCCGATCGCCATCGCAAACGTAATAGATAGCAATGTTATTTCAATTGTCGTTACAGCTCCCCAAAGGAGCCGAGGTGCAAATTCGGCAATATCACTAAAGGAAAAATCCATCGTCGGTACCTCTTCACGATGCAATCGTCGCATAAACTCGAGGGAAGGCGGCCCACATGTTCGCCGCCTTCCCTGGCAGTCACAAAGATCCAGTTGAGGTAGGTACAATTAGCCCAGATAGCGGTTGTTTTCGGACAATCCCCATTTCTGAAGGATCGCGAGATCGGTTCCGTCTTCCTTGATGGCCTTCAGCCCCCAGTTGAAGGCCTCCAATAACGCCCCATCTTCTTTGCGGAAGCCGGCCCCAATAATCCCGATTTCTCTTGGCTGATAATCGCTGACGATTTCAAACGCGTTCTTGTATTTCTCATTCCGGGCCAGAGCGTAGCCCGCGACCGGCGCATCAATGATTGCAGCATCGATCCGGCCCGCGCGAAGGTCTTCCATCGCAGTTGCAGCGTCGGGATAGCTGCTAACCACAGCACCTTCGATTCCATTCAGCCAATCAAGGTAAACCGTTCCAAGGTAGCTTCCCACCTTCGCTTTCTTCAAGTCGGCAAGAGAGTGGAGGCCGAACGGGTTTCCAGTTTTAACAAGGAGCGCCTCGCCGTACTGGTACCAGCCGTCGGAGAAATTTATAACTTTCTTGCGCTTTTCGGTGATGTACATCGCGTCAGCAATTACATCCATTCGAGATGCGAGCAGGCTGGGGATCAGGCCGTCAAAGTCCACCTGGGTTATTGTATGGTCCTGGATCCCGAGTTTTGCCAGAACTGCAAGCATTATCTCGGCATCGATACCGACAATCGCCCCGGTACCCGGATCTATGAAACAATACGGCTGATCGTTGGATGTACCAAAGCCAAGGCTCTTGGCATTCTTTACCCGGTCAAATGAGCCGTCGGTCTTTGTGACAGCTAGCGCCGAGCCGGCGAGGACATGCGACGCCGAAAGCGAAGCTGCTATGCTTGCTGCGACCGCCAATAAAGACCTTCGAGAGATATGGCTGTCCATCATTAAGTTCCCCTTATTTGTTCTGTGTCGGTTCGCTGCACGACCACTAATCGTTCAGATTGCGGCGCAAGACCCGGACCGCCTACTGAATGTGCACGCAGATAAATTAATCAGTCCACACTGTGATCTCATATCACGAAACATTTTTTTCGCAATGTCGACCCACGTGAAATCTCAACATTTCCGCTAAATACTGGTCAAATACCCGATTTTTTCCCGTTGATCGCTCAAGCATTTTCAGTTTGACAAATTGCTCTGTTGGGATATGTGATCACAGTTGAAGCTAGGACTGATATTATATCGACAGAGGCATGTCGGGGAGACTGGGGTTTGAGTGTGTTAAATGAAGAGCTGGCCAGCCAAGGGTCTCGTTTCACCTCCACCCTGCCATTCCTGCACATGGGCGAAGAACCATATTTCAATATCGCCAGCGAATTCCTCGCTCGGCGTTCTTCGTGTTTCGAAGCTGGTGTTTCGGCTCGATTACTCGAACAACACTATGGGCTGACGGGAGAAATTAATCTTTTGTCCTCAGAGACAGAGAGAACAGAAGAGATCCGTCTTCCCGACGGTCGGCGGCTTATATTGAAAACGTCTTCTCATCCGGAAGCGGTGAACAGCTTCCGTTTTCAGGCAACCGCATTGCTCGGCCTGGAGGGAGCCGAGGCCTTTAGCGCACCTCGGATAATACGTTCTGTAAATGGTAGTCATGTTGTTGAAGAGGCTGGACTTTGCGCATATTTGCAGACTCGGCTGGAGGGAAAGCCTCTTCACGCGACAGCCCCCAGCGCGGACCTTCTCTTCCGGGCAGGGTCTTCCCTTGCTGCGCTCGATAAAGCTCTAGGCCATCTCCGGCTGCCTGCCGCCGATCGTCCAATTCTTTGGCACGTTGGCTGCTGGCCAAGGCTCATGAAGTTTCATCATTATGTTCCTCAAGGAACAGTCGCAGATAATGTCTACAAGGCGATGGATGGCTATGTGACCTCGATCCAGCCGAATCTCTCTGAGCTGGAATGGCAGGTTACGCACAATGATCCCAGTCCGTTCAACATGCTGTCAACGGAGACCGGTGTGGCTTTCATCGACTTTGGCGACGGATGCTGGAATCCGAGGATTCAGGATCTCGCAATCGCCGCAAGTCACATGGTGACGGACTGTACCCTTCCACTTGGTGGGGCAGAACATCTAATCGCCGGGTACGCCTCGCGCCTTCCACTGTCGCCGTTTGAGGCGAGCGTTCTTGTTGGGCTGATGCGAGCGCGGCAAAGCGCGCTAATCCTGGTGAATTACTGGCGGTCACAACTTTTCCCGGAACAAGCAACTTACATCAAGAAAAACGTCGCGCGCGCGGAAAAGGGCCTGACCATTTTGCAAAGGCTGTGCGCACCCGATGGGGAAATGGCCGTGCTAAGGGCAAATAAACTCTCATGACGTTGCTGGGCCTGAATCTATTCCCCTGCCAATTGATGCCTAACCCTCCTCAAGTCGGAAAGAGATCATGACAACAGATCTAATGCCCAATCGTTACATTCCTGGCGAGGTGGACGTCCCCGTCCGGGAAAAAGAACTAATCTCCCGTCGCGACAAAGTCCTCGGAGCATCGTACAGGCTTCAATATCGGCGGCCGGTACATTTCGTTCGCGGTGATGGAATGTGGCTGTATGATCCCGATGGCCAGCGCTATCTGGACTTCTACAACAATGTCCCGTCACTCGGACACTGCAATCGCGAAGTGAGTGAGGCGATGGCAGAGCAGGCGGGTAAGCTTAGTGCGAACACCCGCTATCTCGAACCAAATCTGGTCGCCTATGCGGAACGTCTGGTGTCAACTTTTCCTGGCGAGTTGGATCGCGTAATCTTCACCTGCACTGGTAGTGAATCGAACGATCTCGCGTTGCGCATAGCCCGCCTGGTTAGCGGTGGTGAGGGCATTATCGTATCCTCCTATGCCTATCACGGAACAAGTGCGGCAGTCGCTGCCGTTTCGCCAAATCTCGGCGACGCCGTTGATCTCAGTCCTAATGTAAGAATGGTCTCATTGCCCGGACCTGAGGGCATCCCGGACGATCGGGCAGCGGAATTCTTCGAGGCACAGGTGCGCGCCGCCGTTGTTGATCTGCGCCGTCGTGGAATCGGTGTAGCGGCGTTGCTTATGGACACTATATTTTCGAGTGACGGTGTTTGGGTTGATCCGCCTGGCTTCATCGCTGGTGGCGTTGAAGCTGCTCGCAGCGCTGGTGCACTATTCATAGCCGATGAGGTACAGCCCGGGTTCGGCCGCACAGGTTCGCATATGTGGGGCTTCGAGCGGCATGGCGTCGTACCGGATCTGGTAACTTTGGGCAAACCGATGGGAAACGGCTTTCCGATCGGTGCCGTGGTGGGCTGTAGTGCACCGATCGAAATGTTCGGTGCAACTGCCAGATACTCCAATACATTTGCGGGCAATACAGTTGGTATTGCTGCGGCAAACGCCGTTCTGACCATTATGGCGCGGGAGCGCATCAGGGAAAATGTCTCTGCAATGGCGAAACGCCTACGACTGGGGTTAGAGGAGTTGGCAGCGCAACAACAAGGCATTCTGGGACTACGCAACGCCGGTTTGTTTTTTGGCGTCGACATGGGAGTAAACGGGGGAGGATCTTCATCAAGGCGTAAGCTGGCCCTGGACGTTGTGAATGCGATGCGCGATGACGGCGTCCTTATAAGTACGACAGGCGCCAATGAAGACACGCTCAAGATCCGCCCACCACTGGTCTGTCAAGAAGAGCACGTCGATCTTTTCCTTGCCGCTCTAAAAAAAGCACTTGAACTTGTTGTGAAGTGACCTCTTCTACATCGTGAATTGCTGAGATATCCAGCGACGTTCGCTTAACTTTGGGAACGTCATTCTCAGACAAACACTGCGGCGGGCTTGTGCATTGAAACTCGACAACATCGACATCAAGATTTTATCCGAATTGCAAAAGAACGGACGTATATCCAATGTTGAGCTTGCCGAGTTGGTCCATCTGTCCCCGAGCCCATGCCTCATCCGCGTAAAAAAGTTGCAGGATGAGGGCTATATCACCGGCTATTCCGCGAAGATTGCCGTCTCAAAGCTCGGGAGGACACTAACGGTCTTCACCGAAATCACTCTCAAGAACCATAGCCACGTCGACTTTGCGAGATTCCTCGCCGCTGTCGGGAAGCTGGAGTCGGTGGTCGAATGTCATCTCGTTTCCGGCGGCTACGACTATCTCGTCAAATTCATTACGGCAGGGGTCGCTGAGTACCAGATGGATATGGAGCGTCTGATCGAGATGGATATCGGTATCGACAAGTATTTCAGCTTCGTTATTCTGAAGTCGCCGGTGGTGAAATCATACGTGCCGCTCGGGGCCATATTAGATCAATGATAAAAATGCCTTTGGGCAATGCTAGAGGGAGCGAGCGCCCCATTTGTCATAGTTTGCTGAGCCCCAATAGAAAGTCCTGCTCTAAAGGTCGATGTAAAAGTTCCCAGATCAGGCGTCCCGCCGGCAGGATAGACAGGCGGCAGGGGAAATAGTCATGATGATGGCGTGGACTGATTGCGGCAAAGAGTTGTAGTGGTCACTCCGAGAGCATCAGGGCCGGAATTCCGAGCCCTCCGGCCGTCAATCACAACGCAAGCAGTCAAAATGCAAGCGGGTTGCCGTTTCCGCAACATTCGGAAATGCGATCGGTTTTTGCAAGAAACTCGCCAGCATTCATGACTTCCATTCGATATACTGTCGGTGTGCTGGATTAGCCTACCTGCCAGCAAAAAGTACTACCGGCCGAATCGGCCTGCAGATTGGTCGAGAATGCCGAAAGAGCACCTATGAGCGGCGATTTGTGCTGGCGTTTCCATGGAAATCTGCTGAAACAGTGGCTCATTGCCGGTTGCAACCGGCGTTACGGAAGTGGACTGGTATGCCGGTAATGAAACGGTGGAGCTGACATGCAAAAATCGGTGCGCCTGAAATCCTTCGAACTGTTTGGCCGCGACATCCATGATGTCGACGTGGAACTGTTGCATGCTCTGTCAATCTCGGTTGGTTGGCCGCATCGATCGAAGGACTGGGAGCTGCTGCTTAGCATCGGGCACGGGATCGTTGCCGTTGACGGCATCGGTCGCGTCTTTGGAAGCGCGATGTGGTTTCCTCAAGGGGACGACTTTGCTACCATCGGCTTGGTCATCACGACGCCCCGCATACAAGCTGAAGGCGGCGGTCGGTGGCTTATGAACCAGATTCTTGAGCAATGCGCTAATCGCAATTTGGCTCTAAACGCCACCCATGCTGCCTATTCCCTCTATGTTTCCCAGGGTTTCACCAGCGAGGGCATAGTTTACATGCGACAGGGAGAGGCCCCGCAATTATTTCCGCCGACACCTCCGCCTGAGGGCAAGCTGACGGAACTATCCAACGAAAGTCTTTCAGAAATTACTTCGCTGGACGCACGTGCTTTTGGTAGCGATCGCTCCAGCGTACTCGCTGCGCTTTCGGCGGACGCGACGATTTCCGTTTTGCACCGCTGTGGTGAGGCCGTAGGCTATTCCATCTGTCGAGAATTCGGGGGAGGCTTTGTGATCGGTCCCATTGTTGCCCAAAATGACCAAGACGCTGTCCATCTCGCTGCCGCCCATCTAAAGAAGCTGCAAGGTCGTTTAGTTCGTGTCGACACACGCGAGCGCAGCGGCGTATTCGCTACCTTTCTCGAGAAAAGTGGCCTCGTTGTTGGCGATTCAGTTACTACAATGTCTATCGGACGTCGTTTTTTGAACCGGGAAGGCAATGGACTAAGGGTTTTCGGATTGGCCGGCCACGCTTTGAGCTGAATGCCGCGTAGTATCTGACCTCAGGCGTTCAGGTGTTCAACTTCGTCTGCCTCGCCAGACCAGCATTTAATGCTTGCCATCATCGGGACATTTTGACTGCCCCGACAATGCTGGGTCTGGGATCAGTTCTTTGCCGAGGCGGCCTTGGCAGCCTGATCAATGGTGTCCGGAGGCGCAGCCTTGGCGGAAATTCTGTCCGTGCCCGAAGTGTTTCGTCCGGAGGACGAGGAAGGGATCGCCACCCGCCGCGCGGCCGCGCTCAAGGGCGTACATGCGACGGGGTCGGGTCAACGCAAACGGAAGTTGATCGTCGCCGAAGTGTAGGGGTTTTCAGCCGCGCGTGAAGGGCAGAGGATCGTCGTTCGGCACATACCTTTTCCGCTGATATTCGACGAGGGTGCATGGCGGCGGCTTACTGCGCGCCATGAGGTGGAGCTCGAACTTTGGCGGTCGAGCGAGGCATTCCATATAATCGTCATTGCCACCTTCGGTGTCTCAGCCGCGGGCATTGGAACGGTCGAACATTCACGAACTCCGGCTCCTAAAAAAGCTCAGCCCTCTCAAGGGAAAGATCCTCAAAGGTTTGCGTTTCAATCTGCCACGTGGAGCGCCGATCGTATCGGTTACACTGCCGAAGCAGAAACCTTCTCCCGTTGCCATGGTCATCGTACGAGCGAGCGCCGGAGAGGAGTATGAGCTGGCGCTCGGCAAGATGATCAGGGCGAGACCGAAGATCACTCCATGGGTCTGGCGGGTGGAGGAAGGTGATATCCCCAGATTCCCTTGATCGCTAAACGCACTTCGCACGAAGGCATCTGCCTCCCCGCCGCCCGGCGGTCCACAGCCGGCTGCGGACAAGTCATGCCACGGTAGACCATTTCCTTTGATATGGGGTTCCCTTGATCAGTCAGACATACGTCAGAGATGTCGTAAGGTGTACTACGCTTATCGACTTACACGGCTACCGTGCTGCTTTCGGCGCTCTTTACGGAGACACACCCAACAAGAAACATCAGGGCCAAAATCCGCACCTCGGAACTCCTTGATTTGCTCAGTTTGCTATTCCTTGGCTCTACGCTCACTCCTGAAATACACCTCAGACAGCCGAAAGTTTCCTTTGTGTCGCCTGCACTGAGCAACGATATCGATACTCGCCTTCAAAAAAGCCACGATGTCGGCCCGGTCCAGGCCTGCGCCGCCCTCCGACTCCTTAACGAGCAGGACCAGTTGCTCAAAAGCCAATTCGGCCGAGTTCGCATGGACCGTGGTTATTGAGCCAGGATGGC
>Ga0075365_10001704_pt1 | contig 10178 bp, 9 predicted proteins | sample EndMetdeltDD1765_FD_71387 | JGI IMG/M metagenome (GOLD analysis project Ga0075365, IMG submission 71387) | Populus endosphere microbial communities from Tennessee, USA - Endosphere MetaG P. deltoides DD176-5 | ecosystem: Host-associated > Plants > Roots > Endosphere | place: USA: Tennessee... | reverse complement strand
GCGTACGGGTCCTGGAACACCATCTGCACGCGGCGGCGGAAGTTCAGCAGGTCCTTGCCGCGCAGGCTGTACGGGTCGATGCCATCGAAGCGCACGGTGCCTTCGTCCGGACGCTCCAGCATCAGCAAGGTCCTTGCCAGCGTGGACTTTCCGCAGCCGGACTCGCCGACGAGGCCGAGCGTCTCGCCCCGCTTGAGGTCGAGCGTGATGCCGTCCAGCGCGCACAGCTTCTTCTTGCCCGCGCCTGCCACGCGGAAGGTCTTGCGAAGGTCGCGGACCTCGAGCAGATTCTCAGACATTCTGCACCTCTTCGGGGAAGTGGCATGCGGCCATGCGGCCGTCCTTGACGGTGTCGAGCGGCGGGCGTGTCGTCGCGCAGACCTCGCGGGCCAGCGGACACCGGGCCTGGTACACGCAGCCCTCGGGGATGGCCTGCAGGTCCGGCGGTGATCCGCCGATGGACTTGAGGTCGTCGCCGCGGCGGGCGTTGACCGGCACCGAGTTGAGCAGGCCTTTGGTGTAGGGATGCTTGGGATCGGCGAAAACCTCTGACACCGGCCCGGTTTCGACGATGTTGCCCGCGTACATCACCGCGACGCGGTCGGCTTCCTCGGCGACGAGAGCGAGGTCGTGGGTGATCAGGACGACGGCCATGTCGAACTCGGTGCGCAGGTCGCGCAGCAGCGCCATGATCTGGGCCTGCACGGTGACGTCGAGTGCGGTGGTCGGCTCGTCGGCGATCAGAACGCTGGGGTTGAGCGCGACGGCCATCGCGATGAGCAGACGCTGCCGCATACCGCCGGAGAACTGGTGCGGGTAGGAGTTCAGCCGCGACTCGGGCTGGGGGATGCCGACGCGGGTCATCAGGTCGACGGCCTTGCGCTTGGCCTCCTTGGCGGACAGGTTGTGATGGATCCGGAACGGCTCGGCCAGTTGGGTTCCCACGGTGTAGAGCGGGTTCAGCGCGGTGAGCGCGTCCTGGAACACGATCGCGAGTTCGGTGCCCGCCATCTCGCGGCGCTTGGCGCGCCCGACCTGGAACAGGTCGACACCGCCCAGGGTCGCCGATCCTTCGACGACGTCGGCCACGGGCTCGAGCAGACCGACGAGCGCGGTGGCGGTCATCGACTTACCGCACCCGGATTCGCCGAGCAGGGCCAGGGTTTCGCCGCGGCGGGCGCTGAAGCTGACCTCGTTGACGGCGCGGACGGTGCCGTGGATCGTACGGATCTCGACACTCATACCGTCGACGTCGAGCACGGGCTTGGCGTCGGTCTGGCGGACGGTGGGCTTGTGGTCTACCGCTGCGGTCATGACGTCCTCTCCTAAATGCGCTTCGTGGTCTTGGCGAAGCGGGACAGGCGCTTCTGCGGGACGGTGAGGCGCCACCGCTGCCCGGGATCGGTGGCGATACGGGCCCAGGCCGCCAGGATGGTGGCCGACACGGTGGTGATGACGATCGCCAGGCCGGGGAAGAACGACAGCCACCACGCGGTGTGCAGGTAGGTGCGGCCCTGCGAGACCATCAGGCCCCAGCTGACATCCGGCGGCTGGATACCGATGCCCAGGAAGCTCAGCGAGCTCTCGGCCAGCATCACGTAGCAGAAGTCCAGCGTCGCGACGGTGAGCAGCGTCGGCAGCACGATCGGCAGCACGTGCCGGAAGATGATCGACCGGGCGGGTGCGCCGAACGTCCGCGCGGCGTCGACGAACAGCCGGCTCTGCAGCTCCGCCGACTCGGCGCGGGCGGTGCGCAGATAGACCGGAATGCGGGTGATCGCCAGCACCAGAACGATGTTCGCGGCGCTGGGCGAGAACACGTAGAGGACGACGACCGCGAGCAGCAGCGACGGGAAGCTCATGATCACGTCGGCGACGCGCATGGCGACGGTCTCGCGCCAGCCGCGGTAGTAACCGGCCCACATGCCGATGGCCGACCCGACGATCGCGGAGATCACCACGGCGGGGATCGCGACCGACAGCGTCGTCTGGCACGCGACGATCAGCCGGGCCAGCATGCTGCGGCCGAGCGGATCGGTGCCGAGGAAATTGGCCCAGCCGTGCGCCAGGGTGAACGGCGCCTGGTTGGAGTTGTCGAGGTCGATCTTCGTGGCGAGATCGCCGACGAGCATCGGGCCGAATATCGCGGTGAGGAACACGATCCCCAGCACGAGGGCCGCGGCGGCGGCGACGCGGTCGTTGACCAGCATCCGGAACCATTTCGAACCGGCGCGTTGTTTCTTGCCCGGTTCGCCGACGATGGCGGTGGTCGGCTTGACGGGGACGAGATCGATTCCAGTGCTCATTACTGTTGTCTCCTAAGCCATTGCCGGTTCACGGACGCGAGCGTCGAGCAGCGCGTAGCAGGCGTCGATGAGGATGTTGAGCAGGAAGATGCTCACGGCGGTCAGCAGAACGGCGGCCTGCAGGACGGCGAAGTCGCGTTGCAGGATCGCGTCGATCATCAGCTTGCCGATACCGGGCCAGCCGAAGATGGCCTCGACCACGACCGCGCCGTTGATCAGGCCGACGGCCAGATCGCCCGCGACGGTCAGGGCGGGGGCGGCCGCGTTGCGCAGCGCGTGGTGGCTGACGACGCGGAAGTCGCTGGCGCCCTTGCTGCGGGCCAGCCGCACGTAGGGCGCGGAGAGTGCGGAAACCATTGCGCCACGCACGACTTGGGTGAGGACACCGAGCGGTCGAATCATCAGCGTCGCGATCGGCAGGATCCAGGACAGGATGCCGCTGTCGACACCGGAGGTCGGCAACCAGCCGAGCAGCACCGCGAAGAGCCAGACACCGGTGATCGCGAACCAGAAGTCGGGGATGGATGCGGCGGTCATCGACAGCAGGCTGGAGAACCGGTCGGCCAGTGAGTTGGGCCGGTAGGCGGCCCAGCAGCCGATCACGATGGCGCCGACGACGGCGAGAAGCATTGTGGTGAAGGCCAACTGCAGTGTGGCGGGAAACGCCCGGAACGCCATCTCGGAGGCCGACTCACCGGTGCGTAGCGACGTGCCGAAGTCGAAGTGCAGAACGCCCTTGAAGTACTCGACGAGTTGCGTCCACACCGGTTGATCGAAACCGTTGGCCTGGGCGAAGGCTTCACGCTGTTCGGGTGTCGCCGACTCGGGCAGGTACAGGTTGGTGGGGTCACCGGTGAGGCGGGCGAGCAGGAACACGCCCAGCAGCACGATGATCAAAGGCAATGCGCTGGTGTACGTCCGGCGCCGGATGAAGGAGAACATGAGGGCTTGGCCTTCCTTACTGACTACTGGGCGACCGTGGGGGTGGCGGAGCCGGCGGGTGTCATCTCGGACAACCGCATCTCGTCACCGGTGGCGGAGTTGGGGGTGTAGTCGACGCGCGGGGACTTGCCGAGAATGCCCTTCATATGCGCGATGTAGGCCATGCTCATGATCTCCTGGGGCTCCTCGGCGAAGAGCTTGGCGAATGCGTCCTGGCGCTGCTCACCCGTCAACGCCTCGGCGGTGCGGATCTTCTTGTCGAATTCCGGTGTGCCGTAGGACGCTTGCGCACCGTCGGACAGCATGTACTGGTCCATCGTGAACGCGGCGTCGCCGGCCTGGTTGCCGTGCATGATCATCAACACGTAGGGACCGGCGCCCTCGGGAAACGGCCGCAGCTGATATAGCAGCTGGTTGGACGTGTCCATCATCTCGATCTTCACGTTCAGGCCGATGTCGGAGAACTCGCTCTGCAGCACCTCGATGGTCTCGCTGATCTTCGGGAACTGCGCGGTGCGGCCGATGAGCCGGATCTGGGTGTCGACGGGCACGCCGTCGGCCCTCGCTTCGTCGATGAGCTGCTTGGCTTTGTCGGGATCATGCGGCCACAGCGGCAGATCCGCGTTGTAGCCGACGACGCCGGAGGGGATCAACTGTGATGCCGGATCGCCGAGTCCGCGGAACAGCGCCTTGACGATGCCTTCGCGGTTGACGGCGTAGTTGATGGCCTGGCGCACGCGCATGTCGTTGAGCGGCGGTTCGGTCGCCTGCATACGCAGCGCGGTGGTCTCGTTGTTCTGGAACGGCACGCCGAGATCTTCTGCGCCGTCCTCGGGTCCAAGACTCACCGCGATGTCGGTCTCGTCGTTGGTGATCATGGCGGCACGCACGCTTCCCTCACTGCGCCACTGGTATTCGGCCTTGGCGAAGGCCGGCTTCTCACCCCAGTAGGTGTCATTGCGCTTGAGGTAGAGCTTCTGGCCGTACTCCCAGTCGTCGATCGCGTAGGGGCCGGTGCCGACGGGTTCGCGGACCTTCTCGGTCATGGATGTTCCGGTCGGCACGATCTCGACGAACGAGATGCGCAGCGGCAGAATCGGATCCGGAGTCTTGGTGCCGACGATCACGGTGCTGTCGTCGGGAGTGTCGAGCTCCAGCTCGTCGTCGCCGAATACGTAGCCATCCACGTTGCAGTTCAGATCGGAGTTCACCGCACGGTCGATGGAGTAGGCGGCGTCCTTGGCGGTCATCGGTGCGCCGTTGGAGAAGGTGACGCCGTCGCGGATCTTGAACATCCACTGATTCGGGGAGGTCTGGCTCCACTCGGTGGCGAGCAGCGGTTGCAGGTCGCCGGAGTTGGGGTCGCGCTCGATGAGCGGTTCGGTGATGTTGGAGCGGACGACGATGCCGGTGGAGGTCAGCGAGCTCTCACACGGTTCCAGGGTCGGCGGCTCCTGGGCGAGGACGATGCGCAGCGTGTTGGGGTCGTAGCCGCCGTGGCGGGAGTTGGCGACGGTGCAGCCGGACGCGGCGACGGTGACCGCCGTCAGGGCGACCGCCATCATCTGGCATCGGAGCGTGGTGCTGGTGCTCATGGAATTCTCGATCCTCCCGGCTGCTGGAGTGACGTCCACGTATGTGGATGAGACTTGTGATCGCAACCACACGTTAGGGACGCCGATTCGACAGCGTCAACCCCGGTCAAATGGCGATATCGGCCGATTATGGGACGGTTGTCCAATTCGTGGATTGGCCTCAAAACATGGCGTGAACTGCAGTATTGGCATATACATCAACCAATCGATACCCGGCGGTGGCGAGCGATCGGTCAGTGATGCGCTTTCGATATAAGTCCATGCGAATTGAATGTTGGACGGGTATTCCCAGGTCGTCGTAGCGTGGGCAGCACTATGAGCAATCCGCAGATCCGCTCCGTGTTGCAGGTTGGCCCGCTGAAGCCGTCGTTGGCGCAGACGCTGCAGGACGATTACGCGGCATATGTTCTGCCCGACGACCCCGCCGACTTCCTCGCCGAGCACGGCAGTGAGATCCGCGCCGCGGTGACGTCGGGCCGCACCGGCGTGGACGCCGAGTTGATGTCAAAGCTGCCGAACCTGGGTGCAGTGGTGAACTTCGGCGTCGGCTACGACACGACGGACGTCGACGCGGCGGCCGCGCGCGGAGTGGGCGTGAGCAATACCCCCGATGTGCTGACCGACTGCGTGGCGGACACGGCGGTGGGTCTGATGATCGACACGCTGCGGCAGTTCTCGGCGTCGGACCGTTATGTGCGGGCGGGCCGGTGGCCCGTCGACGGCAGCTACCCGTTGACGCGTCAGGTCAGCAACACCCGCGTCGGGATCATCGGGCTGGGTCGCATCGGTGGCGCAATCGCCAAGCGGCTCAGCGCCTTCGGCTGCACGATCTCGTACCACAACCGGCATGAGGTCGAGGGTTCGCCGTACACGTATGTCGGATCGCCCGTCGAGTTGGCCGCTGCGGTCGACGTGCTGGTCGTCGCCGCCGCCGGCGGCGCGGGCACGAAGAGGTTGGTCAGCAGCGAGGTGATCGACGCGCTCGGGTCTAGCGGGTACCTGATCAACATCGCACGCGGCAGCGTCGTTGACGAAGAGGCGTTGGTCTCGGCACTGACCGACGGCCGGCTGGCAGGCGCGGGCCTTGACGTGTTCGCCGACGAGCCGAACGTGCCGCAGGAGCTGCTGTCGATGGACAACGTCGTCGTACTGCCGCACGTGGCCAGCGGGACCGTCGAGACCCGCGCGGCGATGGAGGAGCTGACCCTGCGCAATCTGAGCAGCTTCCTGGAGTCCGGAGAGCTGGTCACACCCGTTCCGTTGCCGGTCACGGCCTCGCGTTAGGCCCCCGCCGCGCCGATAGGCATCCCCACAGGGATGATCGCGCGTCCGCGTGCGAAGGTTTGCGGATGGCTCATAACGGCGATAGCGCCTCTATGCGGGGCGTGATGCCATGCCGTTAGCCGAAGGCGACGTTTTCGCCGGGTACACCGTCGTGCGCCAATTGGGCGCCGGCGGCATGGGCGAGGTGTACCTGGTCCAGCATCCGCGGTTGCCGCGGTACGACGCGCTGAAGATCCTGCCGGTCGAGCTGACCACCGACCGCGAGTACCTGGAACGCTTCAACCGTGAGGCCGACCTCGTGGCGCGGCTGTGGCACCCGCACATCGTCGGAGTGCACGACCGCGGCGAATACAACGGCCAGTTCTGGATCACGATGGACTTCGTCGAGGGCACCGACGCCGCGCGGTTGCTCGCCGACAATCTGGGTGGCGGGCTTCCGCCCGAGGACGTCGTTCGGATCGTGTCCGGCGTGGCTGACGCGCTGGACTACGCCCACCAGCAGCTCCTGCTCCATCGTGATGTCAAGCCCTCGAATATTCTTCTGGCCCAGTCGAACTCGAAGTTCAGCCGTGCGCTGCTGGCAGATTTCGGGATCGCGCGCTCGAACGCCGACACCTCGGATCTGACGGCCACGAACATGACGGTCGGCACCGTGGCCTACGCGGCGCCTGAACAGCTCATGGGTCACGCCCTCGACGGCCGGGCTGACCAGTACGCGTTGGCTGCGACCGCCTTTCATCTCCTCACCGGCCAGCAGTTGTTCCAGCACGACAATCCCGCCGTGGTGATCAGCAACCACCTGACGGCCAGCCCGCCCTCGATCGGTGATCGGATTCCCGAACTCTCCGGGCTGGGGCCCGCGTTTCAGCGCGCGCTGGCCAAGGCGCCCGCTGACCGCTTCGACACATGCAGCGACTTCGCCGAGGCGATGGCCCATGGCCTATCCGAGGTGGCGCACGGGATCGGCGCCACCGATAGGACGATGGCCGCCCCCGCCTCGGGACGGCAGAACAAGCACATCAAGAACACGGGCGGGGGATCGCGCCGGCTGCGGCTCGGCCTGTTGGCGGCAGGCGTGGTCGCGGTGCTCGGCGGCGGGGCGATCGCGGTCGGTGTCGCCATCGCGAACCGCGAGGAACCAGCGGCGCAACGTCCGACGACCAACGGGCAGGCGCCTGCACCCACGAGCGCCGTCCCTGTCGTGCCGGTGGTGCGGATCGGCGCGGACTGCGATCCCCTCGGCTCTGCCGGTGTTGCGACGAGCGGACAGCAGGCGTACTGCTCGCGGTTGCCGTCGACCGGCGACCACCTATGGTCGATTTACCAAGGGCCCGTGCCGAATCCGACAGCGACGCCCGGCCCGACCGACGAGGTCTACCCGCCGGGTATCGAGGAGCAGGTGCGGGTGTGCGTGGGTGAGACGGGCAAGACCCGGCTCGAATGCCGCAGGGACATCCGCGACGGCAACCTCACCGGACCCGCGTAGCAGGTTCGGCGACTCTAAGAGTTGTCTGTCAGTAGTTGTTGCAGTCGTTCGCGACTTGCAAAACCAGTCCCGTGTATTGCGCAGCGCCGGGCTGATTCTGCACCTGCTGGATCAGTCTCGTACGTTCAGCGGGACCCTGAGCGAGGAAGTTCTGGATCCATCCGGAGACAAACGGGGAGCCGGTCAACTGCGCGGCAGCGGCGGGATCGTGCGCGTTGAGCGCCGAAACCACCTGCGGATATGAACAAGTCGTGTTGACGATGGGCCCGACATCGGGCTGTGCGGAGGCGATTCCGGCCGGCGCGACGACTGACAACAGCAAACCGCCCGAGGCGACGAAGATTTTGGCTTTCAAGCGCATATGTCGACGCTAACATGCATCGGGCCTGCTCACCACGTTTTTGTCTGGCGGAGGACGCCTATTCCCCTTGTGGCAGAACATCTCTGAGTAAACATTAAGAGAGCAGGATCACGGGTTTAGAACAGCAATTGACGCAATGACCGCTCGGTCAGCGCCTCAGTGTCTTCGCGAATGCCGACATGAGTGAGATCGCTCCCGATGGTCAGCATCGAAATGCCGTGCAGCAGCGACCAAATGGGTCCGGCAGTCTCCCGTGGATCGCCCGCGGGAATGAGACCTGTCTCCTGGCATCGCTTGATCGTGTCCAGGAGGTCCTCGAAGGCACGTGCACCGGCGAGAACCACCTCGGGGCTTTCGGTCTTGTCGAGTTCGGTGCCGAACATCACCTGGTAATAGTCCGGATGGGAGACGGCCCATCGCACGTAGGCCTTTCCCATCGCGAGCGCTTGTTCGGAGAGGTCTGAGTGGGCGGCGACTGTCGCATCCAGCGTCTCGTGAAGTTGGACGAACCCCTGCGTGGCCACGGCGGCGAGCAGTTGGGCCTTGTCGGCGAAGTGCCGGTAGGGCGCAGCGGCGCTGACGCCCGCGCGGCGGGCGACTTCCCGCAGCGTGAAGCCTTTGGGGCCCTTCTCCTGAACCAACTGCAATGCCGCGCCCGTGAGTGCGCGTTTGAGGTCTCCGTGGTGGTACGTCGTGCGCTGTGAATTCGCGGAGGCGGGAATCGAGCGTGGACGAGCCATGTTAACGATGATAACATCCGATTAAGTAAACAACGTAAACATCAAGAGGTCGACATGTCAGAGACATCTGCGCAGGGGTGGGCGGTCATCACCGGGGCCAGCTCGGGACTCGGCGCAATCTTCGCCGAACGCTTCGCGGAGCGGAATATGCCGCTGGTTCTCGCCGGACGTGATGAGGCGCGGCTGGAGCAGGTACGGCGGCGGGCGCACGGTCGAGCGCCAGGTCTCGAGGTCGAGGTCGTAACTGGAGACCTCGGAACCCGGGAGGGCGTCGACGACCTGATCACCGCTATCGGAAACCGCGACGTCGGCGTGCTGGTGAACAACGCCGGGTTCGGCACCCACGGCCGCGTCGCGGAGACCGATGCGCAGCGGGACCACGAGCTCGTCGCCGTGAACATCGACGCGCTGGTGCGCCTGACGCACGCGCTGATGCCCGGCATGCTGGCGCGCAAGCGCGGTGGGATCCTCAACGTCGCATCCGCGATCGCCTTTCAGCCGGCCCCGTATCAGGCGACGTATGGCGCCTCGAAGGCCTTCGTGTTGTCGTTCAGCCAGGCGTTGGGGGCCGAGGTGAAGGGCTCCGGTGTGACGGTCACCGCGCTGTGCCCGGGGCCGACGCGGACGGGTTTCGTCGACGCGTTGGGTGCCGACGTATCGAACGTCGCTGTCTACAAGCTGATGTCGGACCCCGACCCGGTGGTCGAGGCGGGGCTTCGCGCGTTCGATCGCGGCCAGGCTGTGGTGGTTCCGGGATTGCGGACCCGAGTGTTGGCGACGATCTCGAAGTCGTTGCCCGCGTCGATCTCTACAGCTGTGAGTGCGCGGATGTTGCGCCCCGCCAAGGCGGTTGCGTCGTGAGCGCGGCGCAGGACGCGCAGCAGATGGTGGCGCAGGTGCGCGACGATCCCGAGGCGCGCATCCGTCTGGCCGCCGACACTTACGCGCTGCGCGATGCACGGCGGCCCTTCCGTCCGTACCGGCGTGCCGTCGTCGCGTTCATGCGATGGCAGCAGGCGCGGGGCGTGCTCAATGGGCTGGATGCAGCAGCACCCGGCAGTCCGTGGTGGCGCGCGGTGAACGAGGATCTGCTGCGCGATGCCCTCGAGGCGAAACTTCTGGTCGAGCGCGAGCATGCGGTGGCGTCGAGTCCGACGGTGCGGCACTGGGTCGACTTCTTCCGTGCGCCGTCGGCGCGGTCCTGGTATTTGGCACACAACGCGAGCGTCGTCACCGGCTATCTCGCGCATGCGGAGTTGGCCGAGCAAGAAGAGCTGGCCGAGCGGTTCTTCATGAACGTCGTGCTGATTCGGGTCCTGTATGCGCACGCGCTGGTGTTCGACCCGAATCTGGCGTTGGGCCGGTTCGGGTTCCTCGCGAAGGTCGTCGGACACCCGCGGGTTCGCGGACCGCAGACGCTGCTGTCGATGAAAGACGTTCTGCCCGTGGGCTACCCGATCCGCG
>Ga0075365_10001703_pt1 | contig 10184 bp, 6 predicted proteins | sample EndMetdeltDD1765_FD_71387 | JGI IMG/M metagenome (GOLD analysis project Ga0075365, IMG submission 71387) | Populus endosphere microbial communities from Tennessee, USA - Endosphere MetaG P. deltoides DD176-5 | ecosystem: Host-associated > Plants > Roots > Endosphere | place: USA: Tennessee... | reverse complement strand
GCCGCCAAGGAGATCAAGGCGCTGATCGGGGACTCGGTGGGCAGGGTCGAGGCGGGCAGCCGACTGGTCGACGCGGCCGGCAAGACCATGGAGGAAATCGTTGCGTCGGTCGGACAGGTCAGCGATCTGGTCGCGGAGATCGCCGCCGCCAGCCGGGAGCAAAGCACCGGCATCGAGCAGGTCAACGCCGCCGTCACCCAGATGGACGGGGTGGTGCAGCAGAACGCGACCCTGGTGGAGGAGGCCACAGCCGCCACCGAGTCGATGAAAGATCAGGCAGGGGAACTGCTGCAGATGGTTTCGCGATTCAGGCTCGGTGGGGAAGCAGCCCAGGTTGCCTCCGCGGCCGCGGCGCGATCCTTGCCGATCCCTTCGACGCCTGCGCCAATCCGGACCAAGGGCGGCAGCGCCATGTCGGCCCATGTGCCGTCAATGGAAAGCCGGCCGGGACGCGATTCGTCCATGGACGGAGAGTGGAAGACCTTCTGAAGCTGCGGCGATGTTACAATTAGCCGCGCGGTTCCAGCTTGGCGAGGGGGCCTCGCATGGCCCCACAGCGCTGCCGGCGTTCGACCACCGCGCTGTTTCCACTGGCGAAATGCAGCCGGCGTCGGGAATGGGCGACAGGGCTTAGTGCCCAAATCCACACATCCTTGAACTTTTCGGGTTGTAACTACGGTTACGACTTGCAACAACTGCAACGGGGTGGCATTCTCGGTACTCATGTTCGACAGGCTTTGCGGCCTTCACGGAGTACGACAAATGCAACAAACCCACGCTACCGGCTCCTCCGGCTCCCGCCACAAGAAGGCTGCGGAGATCGACGCGAGCGAATTCCTGACTTTCCGCCTGGGCGTGGAGAGCTACGGCATCGAGATCCTGAAGGTGCAGGAGATCCGCGGCTATGAAACGCCGACGGCGATCGCCAATGCGCCGGACTTCATCAAGGGCGTGATCAACCTGCGCGGCGTGATCGTCCCGATCCTGGACCTGCGCATCAAGTTCCAGCTGGCCCAGGCCAACTACGACGAGTTCACCGTGGCGATCATCCTCAACGTCGCCGGACGCGTGGTCGGCGTGGTGGTGGATTCGGTCTCCGACGTCCTGACCCTGGCGACCGAGTCGATCCGTGCCACCCCCGAATTCGCTTCCGCCGCCTTCGACACCAAGTACATCACCGGCCTGGCCACCGTCGACGAGCGGATGCTGATCCTGCTGGACATCGAGAAGCTCATGACCGGCGCCGACATGGCGCTCGTGGACGGCGCCGTGCACTAGGGCGCGTCGCTTCGCTTGCACCTCCCGACGGAGTTCGAACATGAAACATGCGACTCGCCTGCTTTCGACAATCGCCCTGGTCTGGGCGACGTTCGTTTCCTCCGCCGCAGCCGACACGGTGCGCCTGGCCGGCTCCCCGGCCGTGATCGCCGCCGTCATCGATCCGCACCGGGCCGCCGTCGAACGTGCCACCGGCCACACGCTGCAGGTGATGGCAAGCGAAACCGGCCCGGGGCTGGTCGCCCTGGCCAACCGGAAGGCAGACATCGCGATGGTGTCGGAGCGGATCGACCACGCGGTCGCCGCCGCTGCCCGCGCCGGCAAGCAGATTCCTCCCTCCGCCCTCTGGCTGCATGAACTGCAGCTGGCCGGCGGCATGACGCGCAAGCTGTCGCTGGTCACGGTCGGTGCGCCGCCGGCCGAAGTGGCGCGGGTGATCGACGCCTTCAAGCGCGCCGCCGCGGGCCAGCTGGGCCAAGAAACGATGCTGGTGGCGCGGTGAAGCAAGCAGGACAGGGTGGCACTTCAGGTCGCCTCCTCCTCGGCTCGGCCACCATCCGGCACCGGCTGATCGTCGCATTCACCATCTTCATTGCGCTGCTGTTGCTGATGGCCGTGCTGGGCGCCTGGCGCCTGGCTTCGCTGGGCGAGGTTGCCACCAGGATCGCCACCGTCGACACGCGGGTGGAGCGGCTGGTCGGCGAATGGGCCGGCGACACCAGGACGAACGCCGCGCTGGCCCTGGTCATCACGCACACCGACGATCCCGACCTGCAACTGATCCTGACGCCGCAGTTCGACGCCGGCGCCAAGCGCATCTCGGAGCAGCGCAAGCAGATCGAGACGATGCTGCGCACGCCGCAAGCGCAGGCGCTCTACGAAAAGGTCAACGCGACGCGCAAGGTCTACGAGCAGTCCCGTGACCGGATCCTGGACCGCAAGATGGCCGGAGAGCGCGACGAGGCGGTCAAGCTCGTGAACAGCACCATGATGCCGGCGATCGTCGCCTACGAGGCGGCGATCCAGGCGATGGTGAATTACTACGAGAAGGACGTCGCCGCAAGCGCTGTCCGGGCCGCGGCCGATGCGGTCGACGGCCGCAATGTCTTCGTCGCGGTGTGCGTGGCCGGCGTGCTGCTTGCGATGCTGCTGTCCTGGCTCATCCTGCGCGCCGTCACGATTCCCATCAGCCAGGCGGCCGCCCTCGCCAAGCGCGTCGCGGGCGGCGACCTGAGCCCGCAGCCGCAGTCCGCGAGCACCGACGAAATCGGCCAGCTGCTGCGGGCGCTGGCCGAGATGACCGACGGCCTGCGCTCGCTGGTCGGCGAAGTCGCCGGCTCGGCCACCACGGTGGCCGACACCAGCGCGCAGATCGCGCAGGGCAACCTGGACCTGTCGCAGCGCACCGAGGAACAGGCCAGCACGCTGGAAGAGACGGCCAGTTCGATGGAGGAATTGACGTCGACGGTGACGCAGAACGCGCAGAACGCCAGGCAGGCCAGCCAGCTGGCGGTGGACGCTTCGGAAGTGGCGCGCAAGGGCGGCCAGGTGGTTGGCCAGGTTGTCGCCACCATGACGGGCATCTCGGAATCCTCGAAGAAGATCGCCGACATCATCAGCGTGATCGACGGCATCGCCTTCCAGACCAACATCCTGGCGCTCAACGCCGCAGTGGAAGCGGCGCGCGCCGGCGAGCAAGGCCGCGGCTTCGCCGTGGTCGCCGCCGAAGTGCGCAACCTCGCGCAACGCAGCGCCGGCGCCGCCAAGGAAATCAAGGCCCTCATCGGCGACTCGGTCGACAAGGTCAGCGCCGGCACCAGGCTGGTCGGTGTCGCCGGCCAGACCATGGAGGAGGTCGTCGCGGCGGTGCGCAAGGTCAGCGACCTAGTCGCCGAGATCGCGGCGGCCAGCCAGGAGCAGAGCACCGGCGTCCAGCAGGTCAGCACCGCCGTGAGCCAGATGGACCAGGTCGTGCAGCAGAATGCGACCCTGGTGGAGGAGGCCTCGGCCGCGACCGAGTCGATGAAGGAGCAGGCGGCCTCGCTGCTGCGCATGGTGTCGCGCTTCGATCTCGGGACCGCAGGCGTGTCGCCGGCTCGCGTGGCACCGGCGCCGGAGACGTTGAGGCAGCAGCTGGCGGCCGTACCGCCGCCGATCCGCGTTCGGCCCGCCGCGGCCGACGGGCCGGTCCTTCCGTTTGCAGTTTCCGTTTCCCCGGCCGGGCACGCTGCCGGCAACGGGGAGTGGAAAGAGTTCTAGGAATTCGCCGGCGCCCGCGCCGGCGCAAGTGATCTGCCGCGGCCGCGACCAGCGCCGGGTGGAATTGAAAAAGCTGTAGTCAAGTCATCGAAGAAAAGGGAATACAAAATGAAAAGCACCAACGCCACGCAGGCCGCCCCCGTGATCGCGACCGCCATCCACCTGCCGGCCTGAGCGGCGCCGGGTGAACCAAGAACCAGATGGAGTCAGCTTGAAAGTCCTGCACAAAATATTGATCGCACCCGCGATCGCAATCCTCTTCCTGCTGGTGCTGGGAGGCGTCTCCTACGGCGTCCTGCAGCGGCAGAACTCCGCTCTCGAGGAACTGGCCCGCAACCGCCTGTCCGCCTACGAAGTGGCCGCCGACGCGGCCCAGGAGCTGAGCGAAGTCCACTCCAACGTCTATCGCCTCATCAGCTGGATCGCGAACCTCAAGGAGGACAAGATCAAGCAGGTCGTCGTGGAGCAGAAGGCCAAGATCGACCACGTCGACGGCTCGATCACGGCCTTTTCCAAGTTGCCCGGAACCAGCGAGGGCGAGCGCAAGCTGATCGGCCTGGCCACCGCGGAACTCGCCAAATACCGCAAGGCCGTCGAAACCGCGATCGACCTGAGCACGGTGGATGTCGGCACGGGTGCGATGGCGATGCAGAGCGCGGACAGCCAGTTCCAGGGCATGCTCAAGCACTTCGAAGAGCTGGTGCAGCTGGAGAAGAAGTTGTCCCAGGAAAGTTACGATGCGTCGGTCGCTGCGTTCCGCGCCGCCGTCGGCCTGCTGATCGGGATCACGCTGCTGGCGCTGGCGATCTCGGGCGGCGTTGCCGTCTACATGAGCGGCGTGATCGTGCGACCCCTGCGGCGCGCGATCGCCGCGGCCGACCAGATCGCCAGCGGCGACCTCAGTGCCGACATCCAGGTGAGCGGCACCGACGAAACCGGCCAGCTCCTGAAGGCGCTGGCCGAGATGACGCAGAACCTGCGCACGCTGGTCGGCGAGGTCGCCAGCGGCGCGCACACCGTTTCCGACACCAGCGCCCAGATCGCGCAAGGCAACCTGGACCTGTCGCAGCGCACCGAGGAACAAGCCAGCACGCTGGAGGAAACCGCCAGTTCGATGGAGGAACTCACTTCCACCGTCACCCAGAATGCGCAGAGCGCCAAGCAGGCCAGCCAGCTCGCGGTCGGCGCCTCGGAAGTGGCGCGCAAGGGCGGCCAAGTGGTCGGGCAGGTGGTCAGCACCATGACCGGCATCTCGGAGTCGTCGCGCAAGATCGCCGACATCATCAGCGTGATCGACGGCATCGCCTTCCAGACCAACATCCTGGCCCTCAACGCCGCAGTGGAAGCGGCGCGCGCCGGGGAACAAGGCCGCGGCTTTGCCGTGGTGGCCGCCGAAGTGCGCAACCTCGCCCAGCGCAGCGCCGCTGCCGCCAAGGAGATCAAGACGCTGATCGGCGACTCGGTCGACAAGGTCAGCGCCGGCACGAAGCTGGTGGACGCCGCCGGCAAGACAATGCAGGAGGTCGTCGCCTCCGTCACCAAGGTGAGCGAGCTGATCGCCGAGATCGCCGCGGCCAGCCACGAGCAGAGCTCGGGCATCGGCCAGGTGAACACCGCCATCACGCAGATGGACCAGGTGGTGCAGCAGAACGCATCGCTGGTGGAAGAGGCGACTGCCGCCACCGAATCGATGAAGGACCAGGCCGCATCGCTGCTGCAGACCGTGGCGCGCTTCAAGCTGGGCGGCAACGATGCCGCCTTCGCCACGCTGCGCCAGGCCGCTCCGGCCGCGGCGCCGGCCCGGGTCTCCATCCCGGCGCCGCAGCCGATCCGCGTCCGCTCCGCCGACAAGCCGGCGCTGGAACTGCCGGTCGCGCGCCTGGCGCCGCCGCCGGCCAACCAGGCGAACGGCAACGGCGAGTGGAAGGAGTTCTGATGCGCTCGAACGCACGGAGCTGACGATGGAGAGCCGCTTCGACCGCGTCGTCGCCAGCATGAAGGTCGGGTCCCGCCTGACGCTCGGCTTCGCGCTGATCGTCGCCCTGATGCTGGGCATGGCCGTGATCGCCGTGCTGGGCCTGCAGGCGCTCAACGGCAACCTGCGTTTCATCGTCGAGAACCGGCACGCCAAGACCGAGCACCTGCACGTGATCATCGACGAAGTCAACGCCGTCTCGGTCGCGCTGCGCAACGCGCTGCTGGCCGATGAAAGCGGGCGGGCGCTGCACCTCCAGCGCGTGAACGACGGTCGCCAGTCGCTGTCGACCCTGCTTGACCGGCTGGACGTGGCCTTCGTCCCCGGCGACGAGCGCAGCAAGGCCCTGCAGCAGTCCCTGCACAGCAACAACTCCGCCTATTCGGTGGAATTGATCCGGCTGACGCGCGCGCTCTCGGCCGGACAGACCGAGGCGGCAACTGCGCTGCTCCATACCGGGCTGCAGCCCAAGTTCGAGACTTACATGCAGGCGCTGCGGGATCTCAACGGCTATGAAGCAAAGCTGATGAAGCAGGCGCAGCAGGAAGCAGCGGACTCCTATGCCACCGGGCGGGTCTGGATCACAGGCATGCTGGCGCTCGCCGTGATCTTCACCGCCGTGCTGGCGCGGGTCCTGACCAGCAGCATCGTCAATCCGCTGCGCGGCGCGGTGTCGCTGGCGCGTCGCGTCGCCGAGGGCGACCTGACCGTGCAGGTCCGCAGCAGCGGCCGCGACGAAACCGCGCAGCTGCTCGAGGCGCTGGCCGGGATGACGAACAACCTGCGCACGCTGGTCGGAGAGGTCGTGGCCAACGCGCACACCGTCTCCGAGACCAGCGCCCAGATCGCGAGGGGCAACGTCGACCTGTCGGGGCGCACCGAGCAGCAGGCCAGCACGCTGGAGGAAACCGCCAGCTCGATCGAGGAACTCACCAGCACCGTCGGCCAGAACGCCGACAACGCGCGGCAGGCCCGCCAGCTGGCCGTCGGCGCCACCGAGGTCGCGCGCAAGGGCGGCAAGGCGTTCGGCGACGTCGTCAACACCATGAACGGCATCTCGGCCTCGTCCAGAAAGATTGCCGACATCATCAGCGTGATCGACGGCATCGCCTTCCAGACCAATATCCTGGCGCTCAACGCCGCCGTGGAAGCGGCACGCGCCGGCGAGCAGGGCCGCGGCTTTGCCGTGGTCGCCGCCGAAGTGCGCAACCTCGCCCAGCGCAGCGCCGCTGCCGCCAAGGAGATCAAGGCGCTGATCGGCAATTCGGTCGACCAGGTCAGCGCCGGCACCAGGCTGGTGGGCGCTGCCGGCAAGACCATGGACGAAATCGTCACGTCGGTGGAGAAGGTCAGCGAGCTGATCGCCGAAATCGCGGCGGCAAGCCAGGAGCAGAGTTCGGGCATCGGCCAGGTGAACGCCGCGATCAACCAGATGGACCAGGTCGTGCAGCAGAACGCGTCGCTGGTGGAGGAGGCCAGCGCGGCGACCGAGTCGATGCGCGAGCAGGCCGGCTCGCTGCTGGAGATGGTGTCGCGCTTCAAGCTGGGCGAGCAGGCGCAGCGGATCGCGCCGCGCGAACCTCCGCCGCCGCCGGCCGCTCGGCGCCCGGCGGAGCAGATCCAGATCCAGATCAAGGCCCCGCGTGTCGTTGCCGCCGCTCCTGCGGTGATGCCTGTCCTGGCGCCGCCCGTCCACAAGAATGGCGCCGCAACCGATTGGACGGAGTTCTGACATGCAAGCAACGCCAGCTGTACGGGCCCAGGAGGTTGCGCACCTGCCGTCCGCCGGCTGGTTGCGCGCGACCACGATCCGTGTCCGGCTGATCGTCGCGTTCTCGTCGCTGCTGGCGCTGCTGCTGGCGACGGCCGGCCTGGGCGCCTGGCAGCTGGTGGAACTCAATCACGTTGCCAGGGCCAACCTGCAGATCGAACGCCTGATGGGCGAATGGCATTCCGAGATCAGGGCCGATGCGGTGCGCACGGTGGTGCTGGCACGCACGGATGACGCCGGCATCCGGCAGGTGCTGGCGCCGCAGATCGAGGCGGCCGGTCCGCGCATCGCCCAGCTGCAACGTGAGCTGCAGGCCATCCCGGCGAGCGCCGGCGCGACGCCGCTGTTCGCCGACATCGAGGCAAAAGGCAAGGCCTACCTTGAGTCGCGCAAGCGCGTGCTCGATCGCCGCAGCGCGGGCGAGGGCGCGCAGTCCGTCGCGTTGCTGGACAGCGATTTCCGGCCCGCCAGCCAGAACTACCTTGCGTCATTCAAGGCGCTGTCGGACTTCCATGCCAGCGACGTCGGCAACGGCTCCGCGTCGGCCCAGGGCGCGGCCGACACGGGCCTGAAGATCCTGGTCGCCGCCTGCGTGGTCGGCGGTGTGATCCAGTTCTTCTCCTGCTGGCTGGTCACCGCGTCGATCGTGCGGCCGATCCGGGTCGCGGCCAAGGTCGCGCGCAAGGTGGCTGCCGGCGACCTGACGGTGAAGATCCGCGCCGACGGCCGCGACGAGGGCACTGTGCTGCTGCAATCGCTGGCCGACATGGTGGCCAACCTGCGCACGCTGGTGGGCGAGGTCGTCCACGGCGCGCACACGGTCACCCAGACCAGCGGACAGATCGCCAGCGGCAACCTCGACCTGTCGCGCCGCACCGAGCAGCAGGCCGGCACGCTGGAGCAGACCACGGGGTCGCTGCAGGACCTCACGGCCACGGTGGCGCAGAACGCGCAGACCGCCCGGGAGGCCTGCCACCTCGCGATCGGCGCGTCGGAAGTGGCGCGCCGCGGCGGCGAGGCGGTGGGCGAGGTGGTGGCCACCATGAGCGGCATCTCGCGCTCCTCGCAGCGCATCACCGACATCATCGGCGTGATCGACAGCATCGCCTTCCAGACCAACATCCTGGCGCTCAACGCCGCGGTGGAAGCGGCGCGCGCCGGCGAGCAGGGCCGCGGTTTTGCGGTGGTGGCCGCGGAAGTGCGCAACCTGGCGCAGCGCAGCGCCGGCGCCGCCAGGGAGATCAAGGTGCTGATCGGCGAGTCGGCCGGACAGGTCGAGGCCGGCGCCCGGCTGGTCGGCGCGGCCGGCAGGACCATGGACGAGATCGTCGGCGCGGTCGAGAAGGTCACCCAACTGATCGGCGAGATCGCGGCTTCCAGCCAGGAGCAGAGCTCCGGCATCCGCCAGGTCCACGCGGCCGTGACGCAGATGGACGAAGTGGTGCAGCAGAACGCCTCGCTGGTGGAAGAGGCGTCGGCCGCCACCGGATCGATGAACGAGCAGGCCCGCGCCTTGCTGGAGCTGGTCTCGCGCTTCAAGCTCGAGGCAGCCGCGGCAGCGGCGCCCGGCGCGCAGCCGCAGTCACAGCGCGGCCGCATGCCGATGCCGCTGGCCCGGACGCTGGCGGTCCATTGAACAACAACAACGACAGATCCGCCATGGCAAGTTCCGAAGCGACGAAGGTCAGCCTGTTCCGCCGGTCCACCATCCGCGTGCGGCTGGCCGCGGCGTTCCTGTTCATCGCGGGCCTGCTGGTCACCCTGGCCGCAGTGAGCACCTGGCAGCTCGCCGAGCTGAGCCGCTCGGCGGAAACCAGCCTGCGCGGCCAGCGCATCATGGGCAAATGGCTGGCGGAAACGCAGGCCAACGCGATCCGCGCCGCCGTGCTGTCGCGCACCGAGGATGCGGGCCTGCGGCAGTTGCTGGCGCCGGAGCTGAACGCGGCCACGCAGCGCATCAGCGCCTTGCGAAGCGAGGTTGAAGGCGTGTTGTCGACACCGCGCAGCAAGCAACTGCTGGCCGAGGTCGACAGCCGCCGCAAGCGCTATCTCGAAGTCCGCGATCTCGTGACGGAGGGCAAGCAGACGGCGGACAACGGCCTGGCGAAGGCGACGGCGGACTACCTCGGCGCGATCGAGGCCCTGCTCGATTTCCATGGAGGCGCGGCTGCCGGGGAGTCGGCCGCCGGCTTCGGCGCGGCCGCGTCGGCGCAACGCTTCGTGCTTGCCGTCCTGGCCGTTGCCATCGTGGTGGGCTGCATCATCGGCTGGAAGATCACCTCCGGCATCGTGACCCCGCTGCGCTTTGCCGCCAAGCTGGCCCGCCAGGTGGCGGCCGGCGACCTGACCACCAAGGTGCGGACCGGCGGGACCGACGAGGCCGCGCAGATGCTCAAGGCACTGTCGGACATGATGGCCAACCTGCACGACGTCGTCGCCGAGGTGTCGGCGGGCGCGCGAACCGTCACCGACCGGAGCAGCCGCCTGGCCGCCGGCCACCTCGACCTGTCGCAGCGCACCGAGGAGCAGGCCGCGACGCTGGAGGAGACAGCCAGCTCGATGGCGGAACTCACCGGCACCGTCGGCCGCAACGCAGAGAACGCGCGCAATGCCAGCCAGCTGGCGGCCGGCGCCTCGGAAGTGGCGCGCAAGGGCGGCGCCGCCGTCGGCGAGGTGGTCGCGACCATGACGGGGATTTCAGAGTCGTCCAGGAAGATCGCCGACATCATCGGGGTGATCGACAGCATCGCCTTCCAGACCAACATCCTGGCGCTCAACGCCGCCGTGGAAGCAGCGCGTGCCGGCGAGCAGGGCCGCGGCTTTGCGGTGGTGGCGGCGGAGGTGCGCAACCTGGCGCAGCGCAGCGCAACGGCCGCCAAGGAAATCAAGGACCTGATCGGC
>Ga0075365_10001702_pt1 | contig 10185 bp, 13 predicted proteins | sample EndMetdeltDD1765_FD_71387 | JGI IMG/M metagenome (GOLD analysis project Ga0075365, IMG submission 71387) | Populus endosphere microbial communities from Tennessee, USA - Endosphere MetaG P. deltoides DD176-5 | ecosystem: Host-associated > Plants > Roots > Endosphere | place: USA: Tennessee... | reverse complement strand
CGAGCTGCTCGCCCGCCTCCAGTCGCTGCCCGGCTTCGGCGGCGAGAAGTCGCGCATCTTCCTCGCTGTGCTGGCCAAGCGCCTCGGCGTCACGCCGCCCGGTTGGGAGCAAGCCGCCGCGCCGTTCTCCGACGAGCAGCGCCGCAGCGTCGCCGACGCCGACTCGCCCGAGCACCTCCAGGAGGTGCGCGCCTGGAAGAAGATGATGAAGGCGCAGGGCAAGGCGAAGACCGACAAGCCCTGATGCGCCTCGTCGTCAACGGCGACGAGCTCGATCTGCCCGACGGCGCCAACGTGGGCGACCTGCTCGCCCGCCTCCAGCTGGGGCCGAAGTGGGTCATCGTCGAGCGCAACGGCGAGCCGGTCGAGCGTCGCGACGTGCCGACCACGCCGCTCGCCGACGGCGACCGCATCGAGCTGGTGCGGGCGGTCGCCGGTGGCTGACACCCCCACCCTCGGCGATCGTCGCCTCTACCTCTGCACCGCCGACCGACCCGACCTCGAGCCGTTCCTCGCCGCATGCATCCGAGGCGGCGTCGACATCGTGCAACTGCGCGACAAGCACCTCGATGCGCGAGCGATCCTCGAGCGCGGACGGCTCGCCCTGCGCGTCTGCCGCAGCCTCGGCGTGCCGTTCGTGCTCAACGACCGCCCGGACCTGGCGCTCGAGCTCGGCGCCGACGGCGTGCACGTCGGCCAGGACGACGCGCCACCGGCGCTGTGCCGCCGCATCCTCGGGCCCGACGCCATCGTCGGCTACTCGACCCACGCCCCCGCCGAGCTCGACGTCGCCACCGTCGACGACGCGGCCGACTACCTGTCGGCCGGCCCGGTCGTGGCCACCCCGACGAAGCCCGGACGGGAAGGGACCGGGCTCGAGTACCTCACCTACGCGGCCGCCCACGCCACCAAGCCCTGGTTCGTCACCGGTGGCGCCACCCCCGACTCCGTTCCCGAGATGGTCGCGGCCGGCGCGCGCCGCTTCGTCGTCGTCCGCTGGCTCACCGAGGCGAGCGACCCCGCGCGCGCGGCCCGCGCCCTCCGCGACGCGATCGATCACGCTGTCGGTTAGTGCGCGATCGAGTGTCGATATGACCCTCGATCGCGCACAAAGCCGGTCGGGCCTCGATCAGGCGGTGACCTGACGCTCCATCCAGCCGAGCAGGACGGCGACGGCACGCGGGTCGTGGCGCAGCCGGTGGCCCGCACCCTGGATGATGCGGAGCTCGGCCGAGCCGTGGCAGTCGGCGAGCGCCCGAGCATCGAGCGCGGGGACGAGGTCGTCGTCGGACCCCTGGACCAACAGCAGCGGGCGCGGCGCCAGCTTCTCGGCGAGCACGAGCGGGCGCGTCTCCTTCAGCTCCCGCGTCCATGCGTCGACGTCGGGGGGGAAGTTGTGGTGACGGATCACGCCGATCTCGCGCGCGTGCTCGAGGAACCGCTTCGGATGCGCGGCCCAGTCGTCGAAGTCGGCGCGTGCCGAGAGCGCGGCGACGCCGCGCACCCGCTCGTCCTCGGCTGCCGCGCAGATGGCGATCGAGCCACCGGTGCTCGAGCCGCAGAGCCACACGCCGGCGACCTCCTCGCGCAGGCGGTCGACCGCGGCGCGCAGGTCGGTGACCCAACCGCTGATCGAGAAGTCGCCCTCCGATGCGCCGGTGCCGCGGAAGTTGAACGTGAGCACCGTCCAGCCCGCTTCCTCCATGAGGCGATCGGCGAGCTCGGGGTAGGTCTGGCCCGACGCCGCCGCCGACTTGGGGCCGTTCGGGAAGCCGTGGCACACGACCATGCCCGGGTGCCCCGGTGCAGCATCGCCCCCACTCGGGCGGGCGATGTGCGCGGCGAGCCGCAATCCCTCGGAGACGAGGACGTCCCGCACGAGTGTCAGGCTAGCGAGGTCGCTCTACGGTGAGCGGTCATGGACTGGCTCGACGCTCTGAATCGTGACGGGCACGCACTCTCCGTCGCCGCCCGGCACGACCCCACGGCCGCGGTGCCGGCGTGCGAAGGCTGGAACGTCGACGATCTCCTCCGCCACATCGGCGGCGTGCACCACCGCACTGCGCTCGTCGTGGCCGAGCGGCGCACCGCCCGACCCGACGCATCGGAGTACGTCGCGCCCCACGGCAACGCGCTCGGCTGGTACGAGATGGGCCTCGCCAACCTGCTCGATGTCCTGCGCACGGCCGACCCCGAGCAACCGTGCTGGACGTTCGTCGGCACGCGGCCGGCGCGCTGGTGGCACCGGCGCATGGCGCACGAGACCGCCATCCACCGCCTCGACGCCGAGCAGGCCACCGGCGGCGTCCATGCCTTCGACGCCGAGTTCGCGGTCGACGGCATCGACGAGGGTCTCCAGATGGCGTCGTACCGCCCGCGTGTCGACGACGCCGAGCCCGGGACCGTCCACATCCACGCCACCGACGTCGAGGGCGAGTGGCTCGTCACGTTCGGCGAGCACCTCACGATCGCCGAGGGCCACGCCAAGGGCGACGCCGCGGTGCGTGGCCCGGCCGAGCACCTCTACCGCTGGCTCTGGGGCCGGGCCCCGCAGGACGGCCTCGAGGTCTTCGGCGACCAGGCCGCCGTCGACCGCCTCCGCTCCCGCATGTCGATCTAGGGAGGAGCCGATGCCTGACCCGACCGATCCCACGTCGCTCGGCGCATGGATCGACAAGCTCGCCATCCAGGAGCTGATCCTCACGTACTCCGACGCCGCGACGCGCGGTGACTGGGCGACGTTCGCCACGCTCTTCGCCCCCGACGCGGTATGGGAGGTCGGCGCCCCGGTGAACAGCCTCGTCGAGGGCGCTGAGGCGATCGTCGACGTCGCGTCGACCAACGTCGACGGCGAGGACGTCCTCGTGCAGATGCCCCACGGCTCGCTGGTCCGGCTGGTCGACGACGAACACGCCACGGCCACCACGATGATCCACGCCCTCGCCCGTCGGGCGGGCGAGCACTCGGTGACGAACTACGGCGTCTACTACGACGAGCTCGTGCGCATCGACGGCGAGTGGCGCTTCGCCCGTCGCCTCCTCCAGCCCGTCTACTCCGACACCGAGCCCCTGCTCGGCGTCGTGCCGCTCACCCGCGACGAGCTCAAGCGCCTCCCCTGAGCGAACTCGGGACCGAAGTGCGCCAGATCCGTACCGCTGCAGTCCCGAGTCCGGAAAGAAGGAGGGAGGCGCGTCAGGCGGCGGAGGCCTCGTCGGTGACGCAGTGGCGGCAGGGCTTGTAGCAGCGGTTGCTGGCCTCGACGAGGGTGTCGGGTCCGAACGAGACGTACTGCTCGGAGGCGAGGAGGTCGGCGAGGGCGCACTCGTCGGTGATGTTGTCGAGGTCGTGGACCCGCTGGCTGCGCTTGTCACCCACGAACCGCTGCTCTTCGAACTGCTTCGGACGCGACATGGCCGGCACCGTAGCGGTGCCGGCCACGTCAGTTCGTACCGGTAGACCCGAGGGGCGTTGCGCCGGGGGACCAGGTCCCGACCGCCGTCTCGGTGGTGGTTGGCGGAGACTCGCCAGGTGGTCCGGCAGCCGCGCTAGCGGCCAACCACCTCCAGGGTCCGTTTGTCACGCTTCAGTGGGACCACCTCCTTCCTCTGGTGGAAGTGAGGGTACCGCCCCGGTCGCGCCGATCACCTGCAAATACTCGGCCTGGGCGCGGAGCGTGCGGCGCACGAAGCGGGGGTCGAGCCCGACGATGTCGCTGATGTGTACGACGCTCTCGTCCTCGGCCGCCAGCCGTTCCTCGAACGACAGCAGGCGGAACCAGTCGACGGCGGCGAGGAGGATCCGTCGCAACTCGGCATGGGTCAGCTCGGCGGCCACCTCGAAGGGCAGCTGGTCGGCGATCCAGCTCACCGCCTCGTCGACGTCGAACACCGGACGGGGCGCCTGGGCGTCGAGCCGGCGGGTCTCCCGGCCGATGAACACGGCCGCGATGGCGAAGACGATGAGAGCGCCCGCGACGCCGAAGAGGATGATCATGTGGGCTCTGACGATAGAGGTCGTCGGGCCGTAGCCTCGATCGCATGGGCACGCTGCACTGGCAGGACGAGCAGGCCGAGATCCACAAGGTCGTGGTCGGCCCCTACGAGAACAACGTCTTCGTCCTCCGCTGCACGCAGACGGGTGACGCCGTGCTGATCGATGCCGCCAACGAGCACGAGCTGCTGCTCGACCTGTGCAAGTCGCTCGGCGTGCGCCAGGTCATCGAGACGCACGGCCACTGGGACCACATCCAGGCCGTCCCCGCCGTGCGCGACGCCGGCTACCGCGTCGCCGTCACCGCCGAAGACGCGGCCATGCTCCCGAGCTACGACGACGTGCTCGAGGACGAGTCGGTCGTCGAGGTCGGTCGCCTCCGCCTGCACACGATCCTCACGCCCGGCCACACACCCGGCTCGATGTGCTTCAAGCTCGAGGGCTCCCCCGTGCTGTTCTCGGGCGACACCCTCTTCCCCGGCGGCCCGGGCAACACCGAGGGCGACCCGAGCCGCTTCGCCCAGATCATCGAGCAGGTCGACCGCAAGCTGTTCACCCTGCCGCCCGACACCATCGTGCTGCCGGGCCACGGCCTCGACACCACCGTCGAGCGTGAACGCCCGCACCTCGACGAGTGGGTCGAGCGGGGCTGGTAGCGGCGACCGTGCGCTACGACGAACGACCCGTCGACGACACCCCCGTCCACACCGACGACCTGCCGCCCACACCCGTCCGTGACCGCAACATCCCGGCCACGGCGTGGGTCGAGGCGCCGGCGAGCGTGCTGACCCTCGGCGACGACCTGCCGGGCGCCCCGGTCGCCGAGTACAAGCGGCGCATCGGCCCGTGGCTGCTCTGGCGCGCCGGGCCGGCGACCGGCGGCGACGCCCGCTACCTCGCCGTGCACGCCGACGACCTCACCGACACGCGCGCCTTCCGTCTCTTCCCGGACGGCAACGGCGACGACGGGGCCGGCATCACCCGCTTCCGGGAGTGGAAGCAGGCGCTGCTCGGCCGCTGAGGTCGTGCCCGGGTCAGCCCGGGTGCATGTAGGTCAGGAAGTCGGCGTCGGTGAGGTCGAGCACCTGGTCGAGGTTGGCGAGGATCTCCTCGGGGCTGACCCCGCCGCTCTCCTTCTGGATGCCCTTCGTCTCGAAGGTGGCGACTCGCATCACCTTCGAGTCCCCGCACACGAAGGTCTCGCCGGTGAGCGTGCACGACTCGTGGGCGAAGGCGATGACCGCAGCCGAGACGTACTCGGGCTTCATCCCCGCGAACCACTCGGCCTGGAAGAACTCCGGCGGCTGGTCGTAGTGCCGCGCCAGCGCCTCGGGGGCCGACATGCGGGTGTTGCCGCGCGGGCACACCGCGTTGGCCCGGATGCCGATGCGCTCGCCGTCGCGGGCGAACGAGCGGTTGAGCGAGAAGACGCCGCCCTTGGCTCCGCAGTACGAGGCCGCCTTGGCCACACCGCCGAACAACGCCTCCGACGTCGTGCTCACGACGTTGCCGCCCGACGCCTTCAGGTGCGGCCACGCCGCCTTCGTCATCCAGACCACCGAGTAGTACTGGTTGTCGGTCATCCGGATGATGCGCTCGGAGGTCTGATCCTCCCACCAGTCGGGATCGGAGACGCCGGCGTTGTTCACCAGGACGTCGAGCTTCCCGTAGGTGTCGATCGCGGTCTGCACCACCCGCTGCGCATCGGCCTCGACGGCGCAGTTCGCGAACACCGCGGTGGCCTCACCGCCGGCGTCGCGAATCTCTTGGGCGACCGACTCGGCGGGCTCGGGCGACGATCCCGTGCCGTCGAGCTCCACGCCGTAGTCGGCGACGACGACGTTGGCGCCGCGCCGGGCGAAGTCGAGCGCGTGGCAACGGCCGAAGCCGCGCCCGCCGCCGGTCACGATGACGGTCTTCCCGTCGAACCGAAGTTCGTCCACCTGCTTCATCCTCCTGTTGTGTCCGTGGAAAGGCGTCCTGCGTCGAACGCCGCCGTCTCTGCCGCGTCGAGCTGGGACTCGATGATGGCCAGGCCGCCGTCCCAGAACGACGGGTCGGCGAGGTCGCAACCGACGATGCGGCCGAGGTCCTCGGGCGCCATCGAGCCGCCGGCGGACAGCAGGTGCAGGTAGCGGGGCACGAAGTCCGACCCCTGCTCCTCGTACTGCTTGAACACCGACAGGGCGAGCAGCTGCCCGTAGGCGTACGCGTAGACGTAGCCGGGCGTGCCGATGAAGTGCGGCACATAGGACCACCACGACCGGTAGCCCTCGGTGACCTCGACGGCGTCGCCGAGCATCGCCTCCTGCGAGGCGGCCCACAGCTCGCCGATGCGCTCGATCGACAGCTCGCCCTCGGTGCGGCGGGCGGTGTGCGCAGCGTCCTCGAACCGGTTCATCGCCGTCTGGCGGAACACGGTCGCGATGGCGCCCTCGATGTTCTCGGCCAGCAGCGCGAGGCGCTCGGCCGGATCGGTGGTCTCCTCGAGCAGGCGCCCGAAGGTGACCGTCTCGCCGAACACCGACGCCGTCTCGGCCAGCGTCAGCGGAGTGGTCTGGTGGTACACGCCCTGCTCGCGCGCCAGGTAGGCGTGCAGGCCGTGGCCGAGCTCGTGGGCGAGCGTGAGCACGTCGCGTCGACGCGCCGTGTAGTTGAGGAACACGTAGGGGTGCACCGACGGCACCGTGTAGGCGCAGAACGCGCCCGGTCGCTTCCCCGGCCGCGCCGGCGCGTCGATCCAGTTGTCGTCGAAGAAGCGCCGGGCGACCGACGCCATCTCGTCGGAGAACGACGCGTACGAGTCGAGCACCAGCTCCCTGGCCTCGTCCCAACCGATGTGGCTGTCGGCCTCGGCCAGGCTGGCCATGCGGTCCCAGTCCTTCAGCCGCTCGACGCCGAGCACGCGGGCCTTGAGCCGGTACCACCGCTGGGGCAGGTCGTTGCGGGCCTGCACCGCATCGACGAGGGCCTGCACCGACTCGTCGCTCGCCTCGTTGGCGAGGTTGCGGCTCGAGATCCACGTCGGGTAGCCGCGCAGCCGGTCGTCGACCGACTTGTCGTGCAGGAGCGTGTTGAACACGAACGCCCGCGTGCGCAGCCCGGGCTGCAGCGCTGCCGTCACCGCCGCCGCCGACGCGGCACGCACCTCCGGGCTCGGCGAGGCGAGCCGTGACAGCGCCTCTTCGAGCGTGGCCGGGCTGCCGTCGAGCTCGACCTCGATGGTCGAGGTGAGCTCACTGAACAACCTCGTCCACGCCGAGCGACCGGTGACGGACTTCTCGGCGAGGATGCGCTCCTCGGGCTCGGTCAGCAGGTGCTCGCGGTAGCGGCGGGCCGAGCGCAGGTGGTGGCCGGCGAAGGCCAGCCGCTCGTCGGCGAGGAGGGCGTCGACCTGCTCGTCGGTGAGCGCCGCCCACTCGAGCTCGAACCACAGCAGCTCGGTGCTCATGGCGGTGGCCCGCTCCTGCACCTTCTGCATGAGGGCGCCGCGCGTCGGGTCGTTGACGTCGACCGAGAAGCGCAACGACGCCCACGAGCCGGCCCGGCCGAGCACGTCGGACAAGTCGGCCTGTGCGTGCATGAAGGCGGCGAGCTCGCCGGCGTCCCACGAGGCAACCTGACCCCGCTTCGAGGCCAGCTCCTTGGTGAGGGCGTCGGCTTCGTCGAGCAGCTCGCCGACGGCGGTCTCGTCGTCGCGCCCGTGGAGGAGGTCGGAGAGGTCCCAGACGACGTCGCCGGCTTCGAGTGCGGTCACTGCAGCGCTCCCTTCAGCGTGCCCTTGTCGGCGACGACCTCGAGCGTGAAGGCCGCCGGGTTCTGCTGCAGCTGCCCCGCGGTGATCGAGTCGGTCGGCGAGCAGGTGTTGACGGTGTCGTTGACCCCGGGCGCCACCAGGCGCAGCACCTCGTCGCTGCCGTTGAGCAGCCGGGCCGAGGTGGCGTCGCCCACGCCGGAGATCGTGATCCGGTAGCAGAACTGCGCGGTGTCGACGTCGACCGACCAGGTGAACGTGCCCGATCCGGTCGAGCCCCGCAAGGGCAGGCCCGGTCCGGGCGGAGTGGTCGTGCTGATCGGCGGCACGACCGTGGTCGACCCGCCGCCCGGCGCCGTCGTGGAGGTCGAGCTGGTCTTGGCGGTGGTCGAGGTCGTCGAGGACGACGTCGTGTCGTCGACGGTCGGCGAGCCGTCGTCGGAGCAGGCCGAGACGGCGACGAGCAGGACGAACAGGACGAACAACCGTCGAGTCATCGGCGAGACCCTACCGCCCGCCAATTTGCACTACGCCGATAGGGGGAATCGGCCTCGCGCACTACACTGACGGCGTGGCCGCGCCGCTTTTCGAGATCGACGACCTCCATGTCGCCATCGCCGACGACGGCCAGGCCGGCGGGGAGATCCTCAAGGGCGTCGACCTCGTGGTGCAGCCCGGCGAGGTCCACGCCCTCATGGGGCCCAACGGCTCCGGCAAGTCGACCCTGGCCAACACCCTGCTCGCCAACCCCGAGTACGTGGTCACCCGGGGTGCCCTGCGCTACAAGGGCGAGGACATCACCACGTGGGACACCGACGTGCGCTCGAAGGCCGGCATGTTCCTCGCCTTCCAGTACCCCCAGGAGATCCCGGGTGTGCCGGTGCGGTCGTTCCTGCAGCAGGCGCTGGCCGCCCGCAAGGGCATCGAGGACCTCTCCGCCCTCGAGACCCGCCTGGCGATCATGGAGTGGATGGAACGGCTCCACATGGATCCGTCGTTCGCCGACCGCTACCTCAACGAGGGCTTCTCGGGCGGTGAGAAGAAGCGCAACGAGATCCTGCAGATGGCGATCCTCGAGCCCGACCTCGCCATCCTCGACGAGACCGACTCCGGGCTCGACATCGATGCCCTGCGGGTGGTCGCCACCGGCGTGCAGGAGGTTCGCAAGGACCGTCCCGAGATGGGTGTCGTGCTGATCACGCACTACCAGCGGATCCTCGACCACCTCACGCCCGACCGCGTGCACATCCTGGTCGACGGCCGCATCGTCGACAGCGGCGGCCCCGAGCTGGCCGAGCGCCTGTCGAGCGAGGGTTTCGAGGCCTGGCGATGAGCGCGCTCGACGTCGAGGCCGTCCGCAAGGACTTCCCGATCTACGACACGTTCGCCGACAAGCCGTTCGTGTTCCTCGACTCGGCCGCGTCGTCGCAGAAGCCGCGTGCGGTGATCGACGCCATGTCGGCCTACTACGAGACGACGCACGCCAATGTGCACCGCGGCGTCTACGCCATCGCCGAGGAGGCCACCGCCCGCTACGAGGGTGCACGGGCCCGCATCGGCCGCTTCGTCAACGCGCACTCCGAGCGGGAGATCCTCTTCTCCAAGAACGTCACCGAGTCGCTCAACGTCGTGGTGCAGTCGTGGGGACGCGCCAACCTGGGCGCCGGCGACGCGGTCGTGCTCACCGAGATGGAGCACCACGCCAACATCGTCCCGTGGCTGATGCTCCAGGCGCAGCTCGGCTTCGAGATCCGCTACGTGCGCCTCACCGACGACGGCCGCCTCGACCTGTCGAACCTCGACCAGCTGCTCGACGGGGCCAAGGCGTTCTCGTTCACCGCGTCGTCGAACGTGCTCGGCACGCTCAACCCGGTGCGCTCGCTGGCCGACCGGGCGCACGCCGCCGGCGCCATCGCCATCGTCGACGGCGCCCAGTTCGTGCCCCACGCCCGCACCGACGTGCAGGCCATGGGCGCCGACCTGTTCGCGTGGACCGGTCACAAGATGCTCGGCCCCACCGGCGTCGGCGTGCTGTGGGGTCGCGAGGAGCTGCTCGACGCCATGCCCCCGTTCCTCGGTGGTGGCGACATGATCCGCGACGTACGCCTCGACGGGTTCACCGCCAACGAGCTGCCCTGGAAGTTCGAGGCCGGCACCCCGCCGATCGCCGAGGTCATCGGCCTCGGGGTGGCTTGCGACGAGCTCGAGCGCTACGGCCTCGACAACATCCGCGAGCACGAGAAGCGGGTCACCGGCTACGCCATCCGCACGCTCACCGACCGCTTCAGTGACGGCGTCACCATCCACGGTCCGCTCGACGTCGAGTCGCGCAGCGGCGTGTTGTCGTTCGCCTTCAAGGGCCTGCACCCCCACGACATCTCGCAGGTGCTCGACGAGGCCGGCGTGTGCGTGCGGGCCGGCCACCACTGCGCCAAGCCGCT
>Ga0075365_10001701_pt1 | contig 10185 bp, 7 predicted proteins | sample EndMetdeltDD1765_FD_71387 | JGI IMG/M metagenome (GOLD analysis project Ga0075365, IMG submission 71387) | Populus endosphere microbial communities from Tennessee, USA - Endosphere MetaG P. deltoides DD176-5 | ecosystem: Host-associated > Plants > Roots > Endosphere | place: USA: Tennessee... | reverse complement strand
TTGGCGACCATCAGCTTGTTGTAGGGCCAGGCGATCAGCCGGTTGTCGGCGGTCGGCGTCATGATGGCGTCGGCATCGAAGGCGCGCTTCAACCACGCGTGAGGATTCTTCGCGGCGACGCCGGAGAAGGTCGACCACAATTCGCTGGATTCCCGCAACGCCTGGCGTGGCGTCTGACCCCAATGCGCCGCGGTCGCCGCGTCATAGAATGGATAGACGGTGATCGGCTGGAACACGCCGAGCGCAATCGCGAGCGGGTGCTGCCAGCTCGCGCTGCGCACCGACTGCACGCCATGCTCGGCGAACGGCGTCCACGGCAGCTTGACGCCGGCCTTCTCAGCCTTGTTGACCGTGCTCTGCGCCTCCGCGCCGCAGACCGCGCCGATCACGCTCTCGCCGCGCTGGATGCGCAGCGCCGCTTCATGCAGGAAGCGGATCGGGCCTTCACCGCCGACCGGGCCATACACCGCGCGCTTCGGCGTGATGCCGAGCCGCTCGCACAATTGCCGCGCCGGGTCCTCGTAACGCCAGCTCACCAGGTTGACGAGGTCGATCGAGTCGATCTCGGCCACGAGCTTCGCGCCGGCATCCTTTTCAGCGCGCTTCAGCGCCTCCGCCATCAGCGCCAGCGGCTCGAGGCCGTCGGCGGGATTGGCCGGCTTGTCGGTGATCTCACCGACACCGACGATGACAGGAATGCGGCTTTCGTTGCTCATCAAACTGCCCTTGTTCTTGTGCGTTTCCGTCGCTGTTTCACGGAGCTTTCCAGAGATGGAGGACGGACGCAACGTGCCCAATCGGAACGGGGCGATGCAAAATCGGAACGGGTTGCGGAAACTTTCGTGGACGCTCGGCGGTTAGCACCACCGCAGCAACCAGGTATTTCCAGCAAGATGTTTGACGAGCGTACGACCGAACAGCGCGACCTGCGTGGCGGCCGGACGCCGTGGCTTGTCGGCTTGCAACGGCTGCGGCGTCAGAGACTTGATACGAACCTTCGTTGCGAAGTTCTTGTCGTCGGAGCGGGGATTACCGGTTCGGTCGTGGCCGAGCATCTGACACGTCTCGGGCATGAGGTCGTTGTCGTCGATCGCGAGCGTCCCGGTCACGGCAGCACGGCCGCAAGCACGGCCATGCTGCTCTGGGAAATCGATCGTTCGCTCGGTGATCTTGCAAGGATCTATGGCTTCGATCGCGCCGCCAGCATCTACCGCCGCAGCCTCGAGGCCGCGCGCGGCATGATCGCGCTGGCGGCAAGCCTGGCGTTGCCGTGCGGTTTTGCGCGACATGATGCTCTCTATCTCGCTTCAGCGGAGACCGGCGAGGCCGAGCTGCGTGAGGAGTACGCGCTACGCATGCGGGCTGAACTCCCGGGACGGTTTCTCGATCATGCAACCTTGTGCGAAAACTATGGCGTCTCGCGCGCGGCGGCGCTGCTGTCGCCAATGACCGCGGAGGCCGACCCGCTGCGCCTTGCACAGGCGCTGATGCAGCTTGCGATCGGACGCGGAGCGCGCCTGTTCGATGCGGAAGCCGTCTCCTACGATTGCGCGGGCCGCTCTGTCGGCGTGCAGCTCGACGACGGGCACTGCATCGAGGCAAAGCATGTGGTGCTGGCGACGGGCTATGTGATGCCTGACGTCCTGCGATCCGGCCTGCACAGCATCACATCGAGCTTTGCGATCGCCACGCCCCCGCACCGCGAGGAATCGTTGTGGCGCGATCGCGTGCTGATCTGGGAAGCGTCCGAGAACTATCTTTACGCGCGCACGACGCCCGGTGGACGGGTCATCGCCGGCGGTGAGGACGACAGGCAGGTGATCGAGCCGGAGGCGCGCGATGCGATCATGCCGGCCAAGGCGGAAGCGATCCTGCGCCGGCTGTCGGCACTGTGGCCGAGGACGACGCCCGTTGCCGAGTTCGTCTGGTCCGGAGCATTCGGAACGACCGCCGATGGCCTGCCGCTGATCGGCAGAGTGCCGGGCCATCCGGGCATCCATGCCGCCTATGGATATGGAGGCAACGGCATCACTTTCAGCTATCTCGCGGCGCAGATGATCGGTGAACTGGTCGCGGGAAGGTCGCGGCCGTGGTTCGACGATTTTGCGGTCGATCGCGATCCGCCGAGCCGTTGAATGCGCTACGTCGGTTCTTGCTTCGGTATGCCAGAGAAGTGCTTTTTCCCCGTCACACGCTGAACGTGCTCATGCCGATTCGGCCGAGGCCTGGGAGTTTTATCGCGGGCCTGCGGATGTCGAGGCCGACCACGCCACCGAGCAGGCTGAACTCGATGCCTTCGATCCAGCCGATCGTCAGCGTGAGATAGCCGCCGAGGGTGGCGCGAAAGCCGGTGCCGGAAGGCGTCGATGCCAGCCAGTTGCGGTCGTAGGGAAAATCCTTGCCGACGGCGGTCGGCGGCAGCGCCGTCTGCATCTCCGGCACGGCATCGATGATGGCGGCGACGAAAGTGTTCGAGTTCGGTCCGGGCCAGGCGCGGTAGTCGCCGTAGTTGCTATATTGGTAAGCGGCGATCGCGGCCTTGATCTTCGGGATCAGCTTTTCAGCCGCGACGCCATCGGCCGCAAACACCGTGTCCGGCACTTCGCCGAACCAGCGTCCGTCGGCGGCAAAGCCGTTGACGCGGATCGGCGAGCCCCAGGCGGTGTAGTCGTAGCGCGTGTAGTTCGCCGCACCCTTCTCCTTGAAGACGATCCAGCTATGGACCGCGAAAATGCCGCGCCAGCGCACGGTGCGCGCGGCGAAGATGCGGACCGTCGCTTCAGGCTTTGCGGCCGCCTGCGGCAAGAGGCCGGCGCTGGAACGGTCGGCGCTCATCCAGTTCTCCGCGCGCTCGCTGAAGGCGTAGAGCGTCGCGGACACGGCGATGGGAGCAGCGAACAGCGCGAGAAAGGCAATCAGGATCATGCGGGACAGTCGCAAGGCGCAGGACCAGGGTGATGCGGACGTGACATGGTGAGGGAATTTAGGGCGCGATAGTGGCGGATTCCAGCGGTGGGCCGATCACTTTACGCTTCAACACATGAAGCCGTCATGCCCGCGAAGGCGGGCATCCAGTACGCCGCAGCGTTTGCGATGAATCTCTGAGGCTCTGGGATACTGGATCCCGCCTTCGCGGGGATGACGGCCAAGTGTAGGGCGGTCGCAACGGGCCTTAACCCTTCGGCGTCCGCGGCCTATCGATGAACTTCTGCATATGGTGCTGCGGTTCGCCGGTCAGGAACGCGCGGCCGAAGATCGGGATCGAGGCGTCGACGGCCTCCTTCAGCGGCAGCTCTTCCCACTTGCGGATGAGGACTTTCTGGGCGGCGATGGCTTCGGCGCCGCATTCGAGGATTTCGCTCAGGAGGTCCTCGACCTCGGCGTCGAGCTGTTCCGCCGTCGTCATCACGTCGACGAGGCCCCAGTTCAGAGCGGTCGCCGCGTCAATGGTCGCGCCGGTCATCACCAGCCAGCGGGCGCGTGGTGTGCCCATCACCCGCGGCAGCAGCGCGGCGTGGATCACCGACGGGATGCCGACCTTGACCTCCGGCATTGCGAACTGCGCCTTGTCGGAGGCGACGCGGAAATCGCAGGCGATCGCGAACTCAAGCCCGCCGCCGAGGCACCAGCCGGGAATGCGCGCAATCACCGGATGCGGAAAATTGCGCACGGCTTCGCACAGGTCGCGCAGGTTGGTGATGAAGCGTTCGGCGCTGGCCTGGTCCAGCGTCGCCATCTCCTTGATGTCGGCGCCGCCGATGAAACTCTTTTCGGAGTCACCCCGCAGCACCAGTGCGCGGAGTTCCTGGCGCTTGCCGAGCTCCTCGATTGTCTCGCGCAAGTCGGTGATAACCTGCGAGTTGAGGATGATCATCGAGCCCGCGTTGCAGATCGTCATCTGCGCGACGCCCCGATCGTCGATCTCGACCAGGGAATGTGCGTTGGAGATGGCCATGACGTCAGCCCGCCGCCACCGGATGGAACAGTTCCTTCGCCGTGACCGGCGGGGCGCGCAGATACTGCTTCGGCCCATGCAGTTTCGCGCCGAGTTTCACCGCGGCGTGCCAGGGCCAGCGCGCGTCGTAGAGGATGCCGCGTGCGAGCGCGATCATGTCGGCCTTGCCCGAGACGACGATCTCCTCGGCGTGGTCGGCTTCGGTGATGAGGCCGACCGCCATGGTCGGAACGTTCGTCTGTTGCTTGACGGCCTCGGCGAACGGCACCTGATAGCCGGGGCCGAGCGGGATCTTCTGCTCGGGCGTCATGCCGCCGCCGGAGACGTCGAAGAAGCTGCAGCCACGCTTCTTCAATTCCTGCGCATAGGCGAGCGTCTGCTCGAGGTCCCAGCCGCCTTCGAAATAGTCGGTAGCGGAAAAGCGCAGGCCGAGCGGCACATGTGGCGGCACCACCTCGCGCATGGCGTCGAACACCTGCAGCGGGAAGCGCAGGCGGTTGGCGAGCGAGCCGCCGTAGTCGTCGTCGCGCTTGTTGGAAAGCGGCGACAGGAATTCGTGCAGCAGATAGCCGTGGGCGCTGTGGATCTCGATCGCATCAAGGCCCAGCCGCACGGACCGTTCGGCAGCCTTGCGGAAGGCGGCCTTCACCCGGGCGAGGCCCGCTTTGTCGAGCGCCTGCGGTGCCTCGGTGCCCGGCTGAAAGGGAATTGCGGACGGCGCGTGCGCGGTCCAGCCGCCGTCGGCGCGCTTGATCTGCGTGCCGCCTTCCCACGGCACGCGATGCGAGGTCTTGCGGCCGGCATGTGCCAGCTGGATCGCGATCGGCATCGTTGCGTATTTGCGCGCCGACTCGAGCACGCGGGCGAGCCCTCGCTCATTCTCGTCGGACCAGAGACCGAGATCGCGCGGCGAGATGCGGCCGTCGGCCTCCACCGCCGTTGCCTCGATCACCAGGAGCCCCGCACCGGACAGCGCCAGATGGCCGAGATGGATGGTGTGCCAGTCGGTGGCCGTTCCTTCCGCTGTCGCGGAGTACTGGCACATCGGGGCGATGACGACCCGGTTCGGAAGTTTCAGGCCGGCAAGCTGGATGGAATCGAAGAGATGCACAGGCATTGGAATTTTCGCCCCGTTGTTCGAACCGGATGATGATTAACAGCAGGCTTCGCCCAAGTCGAAGATGGCCATCGGACGGAGCACGGTCGGGCGTCAGCGCCGCCCGGACCCGCTTGGATGTCGATGGTGCCGCCTGCTGGCACCAACCGGGGCCGCTGCCCGGCACATCAACAGATCGTAAAGCATCCCCTCAAGAGCGGGCGCTGCACGCGGATGTGATCTCGAGTCGAAGACTGCTGCCAGTTTTGGGCGAGTGAATTCGCGAATGATTTCAAAAGGAAACGACGTTTTCGGGCCGTCGTCTGTATGTTAATGTTATTCACATTATCACTATTGCATCGCAATCTCGTGATCACTGACGATTATTGACATTCGTCAGTGATCAGATCATTTTGCCGGAAAGTGATTGCCCGGAGTTCCCGCGATGAGCGAACAAACCCCTTATCCTAACAGCCGTATCCCGAAGCCGTTCATTGCCTTTGCCTTGCTGGCCCTTGTTTCCCTGGTTCTGGTCGGCTGCGACAGCAGTCAGGCTCAGGACGAGACCAAGCCGGAACGCCCGGTCCTGGTCATCAAGGTCCAGTACGAGCCGCAAACCCCTGACCGTAGTTTCGTCGGCACGATCAAGCCCCGCATCGAAAACGATGTGGGGTTTCGTGTCTCCGGCAAGGTCGCCAAGCGCGTGGTCGAGGTCGGCCAGCTGGTCGAACCGGGCCAGCCGCTGGCGCTGCTCGACGAGGCCGATCTGAAGCTGCAGGCCGAGCAGGCCGAAGCCGAACTCCGCGCAGCCAGCGGCGTGCTGGCGCAGGCGGATGCTTCTGAGCGGCGGGCGATCGAACTGCGCACCAAGGGCTGGACCACCGATGTGCAGATGGATCAGGCGCGCGCGGCAGCCGCCGAAGCGCGCGGCCGCGTGATCCGTGCCGAGCGCTCGGTCGAGCTCACGAAGAACAATCTCTCCTACGCGACGCTGACTGCGGATGCGCGCGGCGTCGTCACGGCAACGTCGGTCGATCCGGGGCAGGTGGTCTCTGCCGGCCAGGGCGTCGTGCGGATCGCGCGTATCGCCGAGAAAGAGGTCGTGATCGCCGTGCCTGAGACTCTTGTCGCGCGTGCTCAGGGCGGTGAGGCGCATATCTCGCTGTGGTCGGACCCGAACAAGACCTACGCCGCGAAGCTGCGTGAGCTGGCGCCCGCCGCGGATGCCGCGACGCGCACCTATCTTGCGAAGTTTTCCATTCCTGACGCGCCCGAGGACGTGAAGCTCGGCATGACGGCGACGCTGACGTTGTCGGACGCAGCAAGCGGGCGCATCGCGCGCGTGCCGCTGTCGGCCATCTACAATCAGGGCAACGGACCGTCGCTGTTCGTCGCCGACAAGTCGGGCTTCGTCGAATTGAAGCCTGTCACCGTGAAGGCTTACGAGACCCGCGACGCGCTGGTCTCGAGCGGTGTGGACGAGGGCGACAGCGTCGTCACGCTCGGCGTGCACAAGCTTGATCCGGGGCAGAAGGTGCGCGTGGTTTCCGGCCTTGCGTTCTGACGCCGGTTTTCAAGGCACAGCTCAACACCCAAGCAGTTCAATCAAACCATAGGGACGGACATGCGCCGCTTTAACCTGTCGGACTGGGCTGTCCATCATCAGGCGCTGGTGCTGTTTTTCATCATCGCGCTGGCGATCGGAGGGCTCTTCTCCTACCAGCGGCTCGGCCGCTCGGAGGATCCGTCCTTCACCATCAAGCTCGCCGTCGTCTCGATCCTCTGGCCCGGCGCCACCGCGCAGGAGATGCAGAGCCAGGTCGCCGAGCCGATGGAAAAGAAGCTGCAGGAGCTGCCCTACTTCGACAAGGTGCAGACCTACAGCAAGCCCGGCTTCGCGGCGATGCAGGTCTTCTTCAAGGACTCGACCCCGCCAAAGGAAGTTCCTTACCTCTTCTACCTGGTCCGCAAGAAGCTCGTCGACATGCAGGGCGAGCTGCCGCAAGGCGTGATCGGCCCGATCATCAACGACGAATACGGCGACGTCGATTCGATCCTCTACATGCTGACCGGCGAGGGCGCGGATTACGCCCAGCTAAAGAAGATCGCCGACGCGCTGCGCCAGAAGACGCTGAAGGTGCCGAGCGTCGTCAAGGTCAACCTGTACGGCGTGCAGGACCAGAAGATCTACGTCGAATTCTCGCATGCGAAGCTCGCGACGCTCGGCATCACGCCGCAGGCGCTGTTCGACTCGCTTGCCAAGCAGAATGCGGTTGCCCCCGGTGGCGTCGTCGAGACCTCGTCGCAACGTGTTGCTCTGCGCGTGACGGGTGCGCTCGACGGCGCCAAGGCGGTGGCGGAGACGCCGATCGAGTCGGGCGGGCGGGTGTTTCGCCTGGGCGACATTGCGACCGTGACCCGCGGCTTCGAGGATCCATCCGACTTCGTGGTGCGCCAGAAGGGCAAGCCGGCGATCGGCATCGGCGTGGTGATGGCCAAGGGCGGCAACCTGCTGCAGCTCGGTGAAGACCTGAAGAAGTCGACCGACGAATTCATGCAGACGGTGCCGATGGGCATCGAGCTCGAGCAGATCGCCGACCAGCCGCACGTGGTCGCGCACGCGATCAAGGAATTCATCCGCTCGTTTCTCGAGGCACTCGGCATCGTGCTGGCGGTGAGCTTCCTGTCGCTCGGCTGGCGCACCGGCATCGTGGTTGCGACCTCGGTGCCGCTGGTGCTGGCGATCGTCTTCGTCATCATGAATCTGATGGGGCTCGACCTGCACCGCATCACCCTCGGCGCGCTGATCATCGCGCTCGGCCTCCTGGTCGACGATGCGATCATCGCGGTGGAGATGATGATCGTGAAGATGGAGCAGGGGTACGACCGGCTGAAGGCCGCGTCGTTCGCCTGGGATTCGACCGCATTTCCGATGCTGACGGGCACGCTGATCACCGCGGCCGGCTTCCTGCCGATCGGTCTCGCCGCGTCGTCGACCGGTGAATATGCCGGCGGCATCTTCTGGATCGTCTCGATCGCACTGATCGCCTCCTGGTTCGTGGCGGTGATCTTCACGCCCTATCTCGGCGTGAAGCTGCTGCCGAATTTCGCCGCGCATCATCCGCTGAACGACAATCCGCATGCACTCTATGAGACGCCGATGTACGACCGCCTGCGGCGGATCGTGAAGTGGTGCGTCGACCATCGCGTCAAGGTCGTCGTCGCCACCGTCATCGTGTTCGTCGCCTCCATCGCCGCGTTCGGCCGGGTGCAGCAGCAGTTCTTCCCGCTGTCCGAACGGCCCGAGCTGTTCCTGCAGCTGCGCATGCCGGAAGGCACCGCCTTCAATGTCACCTCCGCGGCGGCGAAGAAGGCCGAGGAACTGCTTGCCAAGGACCCGGACGTCTCGACCTACACGACCTACGTCGGCCAGGGCTCGCCGCGCTTCTGGCTCGGCCTCAACCCGCAGCTGCCGAACGAATCCTTTGCCGAGATCGTCATCAACTCGAACGACGTGCCGTCCCGCGAGCGTATCAAGACGCGGATCGAGAAGGCGGTCGCCGAGGGTTTCCTCACCGAGGCGCGCGTGCGCGTCGACCGCTTCAACTTCGGCCCGCCGGTCGGCTTCCCCGTGCAGTTTCGCGTGGTCGGCCCGGATACGCAGAAGGTGCGCGACGTCGCCTATCAGATCCGCGACGTCATGCGCAAAGACAAGCGGCTGATCGAGCCGCAGCTCGACTGGAACGAGCAGACGCCGTACCTGAAGCTGGTCGTCGATCAGGATCGCGCCAGGGCGCTCGGCCTGACGCCGCAGGACGTGTCGCAGGCGCTGAGCCTGCTGATCTCCGGCGCGCCGGTGACCACCGTTCGCGACGGCATCGAGAAGGTCGCCGTGGTGGCGCGGGCGGTCCCGTCCGAACGGCTTGATCTCGGCAAGGTCGGCGACCTCACCATTACCTCGCGCAACGGCGTCGCGGTTCCGCTCTCGCAGATCGCCAAGATCGAGTACAGCCATGAGGAATCGATCCTGTGGCGGCGCAACCGCGACATGGCGATCACCGTCCGCTCCGACGTGGTCGATGGCGCGCAGGCGCCGGCGGTGTCGAGCGCCATCTGGCCGCAGCTCAAGAGCATCAGCGACAAGCTCGAGCCGGGCTATCGCCTCGAGATGGGCGGCTCCATCGAGGAATCGCAGAAGGGCAACTCGTCGCTGCTGATCCTGTTTCCGCTGATGTTCGCCATCATGCTGACACTGCTGATGGTGCAGCTGCAGAGCTTCTCGAAGATGTTCCTGGTGTTCCTGACCGCGCCGCTCGGCATCGTCGGCACCTCGCTTGCGCTGAACGTCACCGGCCTGCCGTTCGGCTTCGTGGCCCTGCTCGGCCTGATCGCGCTCGCCGGCATGATCATGCGCAACTCGGTCATCCTGGTCGACCAGATCGAGACCGAGGTGCTGCACGGCATGACGCGCCGCAACGCGATCATCGAGGCGACCGTTCGCCGCGCCCGCCCGGTGGTCCTGACCGCCCTGGCGGCGATCCTGGCCATGATCCCGCTGTCGCGCTCGGCGTTCTGGGGCCCGATGGCGGTCACCATCATGGGCGGATTGTTCGTTGCCACCTTCCTGACCCTGCTGTATCTCCCCGGTCTCTATGCACTTTGGTTCCGCAAGAGCCTTGACGACAGCATCGCGAAGCCCGACGCTGGGGAAAAAGCGGCAGACAATGAGGAAACCCGGGCGGCTCTGGCGATGGCGGCCGAATGAGCAAGCCCTTATATAGATAGACCGATGTCACTCGTCCTTGACCATACCGAGACGGACACCCGCACCCGCATCCTGCTTGTGGCGGAGCGGCTGTTCCGTGAGATCGGTTACCAGAAGACCACCGTGGCGGACATCGCCAAGGTGCTGAAGATGAGTCCGGCCAACGTTTACCGCTTTTTTGATTCAAAGGCCGCGATCCACCAGGGCGTGGCGACCCGCCTGATGGGTGAGGTCGAGACCGCCGTCGTCACCATCGCCGCGGAACCGCTGTCGCCGAAGGATCGCCTGCGCGAGATCCTCGCCACCATCCACCACATGAATGCGGAGCGCTATGTCGGCGACGCCAAGCTGCACGAGATGGTGGCGTTC
>Ga0075365_10001700_pt1 | contig 10186 bp, 10 predicted proteins | sample EndMetdeltDD1765_FD_71387 | JGI IMG/M metagenome (GOLD analysis project Ga0075365, IMG submission 71387) | Populus endosphere microbial communities from Tennessee, USA - Endosphere MetaG P. deltoides DD176-5 | ecosystem: Host-associated > Plants > Roots > Endosphere | place: USA: Tennessee... | reverse complement strand
GCTGGCACGGTCAACGCCTTCCAGTTCGAGAAGCGTTACCTCAAGAAGGACGGCACACCCGTCTGGGGCCATCTCGCCGGCTCCGTCATTCGAGAGGAGAAGAGCGGCCGCCCGCTCTATCTCGTTTCACAGATCGAGGACATCGACGCGCGCAAACAGGCCGAGGCGCGCATCGCCGAGGCCGAAACGCGCTGGAATTTCGCGCTTGCCGGCGCCGGCCAGGGCGTCTGGGATCTCGACATCCGCAAAGGCGGCACGACCTACTCCTCGACCTGGGTCAAGATGCTGGGTTATGCGGATGGCGAACTCGATGGCGACCCCGATCGTTGGCTGACGATGATCCATCCCGACGACCGCGAAACCGTCGCCGAGGCGGATCGCGCCCATCTCGATGGCCAGACAGAGTTCTTCGAGGCCGAGTTCAGGATGCGTCACAAGGACGGCCGCTGGATCTGGATACTCGACCGCGGCAAGGCCATAGAGCGCGACGGGGAGGGGCGTCTGATCAGGGCCATCGGCAGCCTGACCGACATCACCCGGCGCAAGGAGGCCGAAGAGCGCCTGACGGTATCGGCGGCAATGCTGGCCGACGAGAAGGAGCGGCTCCGGGTGACGCTGCAGTCGATCGGCGATGCCGTCATCTGTACCGATGCGGCGAACCGCGTCACCTTCATGAATCCGGTTGCCGAGAAGCTGACCGGCGTCTCGGGGGAGGCGGCTCTCGGCAAGACGCTCGGTCATGTCTATTGGGCGGTGGACGAGGAGACGGGACACAGGATCGGCGTGACACGGCCGGCGATCGGTGCGGAGACGCCCTCCGACCACAACAGCCGCGCCGTGCTGGTCCGCCGCGACGACACACGCTGCAGTATCCGTCAGGTCGTGTCGCCGATCATGAACGAGCGCAACGAATTCTGCGGGCTGGTCATCGTCTTCCAGGATTTTACCGATGCACGCGCCCTGCAGCGCCAGCTTGCCCACGCCGCCGCGCATGATGCGCTGACCGGCCTTGCCAATCGCTCGAGCTTCATCCGCACCATGGAGGAGCTGGTCGATCAGGCCCGCAAGGATGCCGCCGGGGCTGGCAGCAGCCGCCATCAGTTCATGTTCATCGACCTCGACCATTTCAAGCTGGTCAACGACACCGGCGGTCACGCCGCCGGAGACGCCTTGCTGAAGCGGGTCGCACAGGCCGTGCGTGGCGTACTGGGGCCTGAAGACATCGTCGCGCGCCTCGGCGGCGACGAATTCGCGGTCGTCCTGAAATCGGGCTCGACCGCCGGCGCCAGGATCGCGGCGCGCTCCATCATCGATGCGATAACGGGCTTGAACTTCACCTGGGATGGCCGGCCGCATGCCATCGGCGCCAGCATAGGTGTGGCTGCAGTCAACGCCAATTGCGGTGAGGCCGACGAGATCATCGCAAGGGCTGACGCTGCCTGCTACGCGGCCAAGGCGGCCGGCCGCGGATGCGTTCGCATGGCGCCCGACAGCACGGTCGCCGGCGACAAGTCGGAGCCGGCCGCGCCGCTTGCCGCGGCGTCGTGAACGCACGCGTCAGCGCGTCGGAACGGGGTGCTCGCCGCGATAATCGTAGAAACCGCGCCCGGTCTTGCGGCCTAGCCAGCCGGCTTCGACATATTTGACCAGCAGCGGGCAGGGGCGATACTTCGAATCCGACAGGCCGTCATGCAGCACCTGCATGATCGACAGGCAGGTGTCGAGGCCGATGAAATCGGCCAGCTGCAGCGGTCCCATCGGATGGTTGGCGCCAAGCCGCATGGCGGTGTCGATGGCGTCGACCGAGCCGACACCCTCATAGAGCGTGTAGATCGCCTCGTTGATCATCGGCAGCAGGATGCGGTTGACGATGAAGGCCGGGAAATCCTCCGAGACCGTGATCGTCTTGTCGAGCTGCTTCACATAGGTCTTGGCCGCCTCGAAGGTCTGGTCCTCGGTGGCGATGCCGCGCACCAGCTCGACCAGCTTCATCAGCGGCACCGGGTTCATGAAATGTATGCCGATGAAGCGCTCGGGCCGGTCGGTCTGTGCGGCGAGCCGCGTGATCGAGATTGACGAGGTGTTGGTCGCCAGTATGGCTTCGGGATTGAGCTGCGGGCAGAGCTGCGCGTAGATCTTGCGCTTGACCGTCTCGTCCTCTGTCGCCGCCTCGATCACCAGATCGGCGCCGGCGAGATCGGCCATCGTCGGCGCGGAGGCAATGCGCGCCATCGCCTGGTTGCGCAGCTTCTCGTCGAGCTTGCCCGAGCCTACCTGGCGGGCCATGTTGCCGCTGATGGTGGCGATGCCCTTTTCAATGCGGTCGGGCGAAATATCGTAGATCAGCACCTTGTAGCCCGATAGCGCGGAGACATGGGCGATACCCCCACCCATCTGGCCTGCGCCGATGATGCCGATCGTCTCGATCTTGCTCATTACACCGATCCCGTCCAAAGGCTTTTGCAGCCTGCTTTTTGTGCGGTGCAAACTAAAAGGGCGGGGCGACTTCGTCTACCCCACCCCAAGCATTTAATACGCTTTGCCAGAGAGCGTCAAAGCGCCTTCTGCAACTCCGGCAGAATGACGAAGAGATCGCCGACGAGGCCGTAGTCGGCAACCTGGAAGATCGGGGCCTCCTCGTCCTTGTTGATGGCGACGATGACCTTGGAATCCTTCATGCCGGCGAGATGCTGGATGGCGCCGGAAATGCCGACAGCGATGTAGAGGTCCGGAGCGACCACCTTGCCGGTCTGGCCGACCTGCCAGTCGTTCGGCGCATAGCCGGCATCGACGGCGGCGCGCGAAGCGCCTACCGCCGCACCGAGCTTGTCGGCGACCGGCAGGATGACCTCCTGGAACTTCTCCGAGGAGCCGAGCGCGCGGCCGCCGGAGATGATGATCTTGGCCGAGGTCAGTTCCGGACGGTCGGTCTCCGACAGCTTGTTCTCGACGAAGGTGGACAGGCCGGGATTGGCCGCTGCCTTGACAGTCTCAACCGCAGCCGAGCCACCCTCGGGCGCTGCCTGGAAGGAGGCGGTGCGCACGGTGATGACCTTCTTGGCGTCGGTCGACTGCACGGTCTGGATGGCGTTGCCGGCATAGATCGGCCGCTTGAAGGTATCGGGCGAAACCACTTCGATGATCTCGGACACCTGCGCGACATCGAGCAGGGCGGCGACGCGCGGCGCGACGTTCTTGCCCGACGAGGTCGCTGGCGCGATGATGGTGTCGTAACCGCCGGCGAGCGACACGACGAGGGCTGCCGTCGGTTCGGCGAGACGCTCGGCGAGTTCGTCGGCTTCGGCGAGCAGCACTTTGCTGACGCCCTTGAGCTTGGCCGCGGCGTCCGCAGCACCCTTGGCGCCCTTGCCGGCCACCAGCACATGCACGTCCGAGCCGATCTGCAGGGCCGCCGAAAGCGCCTTGGCGGTCTGGTCGGAGAGGCTGGCGTTGTCGTGTTCGGCGATGAGGAGAATTGCCATTTATCTGTTCCTTTCCCGATCGCTTACAAAACGCCGGCTTCGTTCTTGAGCTTGTCGACCAGTTCGGCGACGCTCTTGACCTTGACGCCCGCCTTGCGGCCGCCCGGCTCCTCGGTCTTGATGACCTTGAGGCGCGGCTTGACGTCGGCGCCGTAGTCGGCCGGAGTCTTTTCGTCGAGCTGCTTCTTCTTGGCCTTCATGATGTTGGGCAGCGAGGCATAGCGCGGCTGGTTGAGACGAAGGTCCGCGGTGACGATCGCCGGCATCTTCAGTTCCACCGTCTGCAGGCCGCCGTCGACTTCGCGCGTCACCTTGGCCTTGTCGCCGTCGAGCACCACCTTGGAAGCGAAGGTGCCTTGCGCCCAGCCGAGCAGGGCCGCCAGCATCTGGCCGGTCTGGTTCGAATCGTCGTCGATCGCCTGCTTGCCGAGGATGACGAGGCCGGGCTGTTCGGCATCGACCACACCCTTCAGCACCTTGGCGACGCCGAGCGGCTCGGTCTGCTCGTCGGTCTTGACCAGGATGGCGCGGTCGGCGCCCATGGCAAGCGCGGTGCGCAAGGTTTCCTGCGCCTGCTGCGGGCCGATAGAGACGACGATGATTTCTTCGGCCTTGCCGGCTTCCTTGAGCCGGATCGCCTCTTCCACCGCGATCTCGTCGAACGGGTTCATCGCCATCTTGACGTTGGCCAGTTCCACCGCCGAACCGTCGGCCTTCACGCGAACTTTGACGTTCGCATCCACAACCCGCTTCACGGGCACAAGGATCTTCATTGCCTGTCACCTCTTCACGCTAGTTGGGCGCGCTATAACAGCTTGCGCCCCTTCTGAGTTGTCGAAAGCCGACATTCCTGACTGAATTCCGGCCAGACGGAATTCTGGCCGGATGGAAATTCTGGTCTTTGCCCGTCCTGGACTGCTCCTTAACAGCCCTGGCGCTCGGACGGAGACGTTTCCGTAGTTGGGGCAACCCCTGCCGTCAATACGCTGAAAGCGGCTCAAATCGGTTCAGTTTGGGCCAGACGGGTTTCCCCGGCCCCAGCGCGTCGTGGTGGCCTGCGGTTCAGGCGCCGCTGGTTCGGCGGCAACCGGAGGCTGGTCTGATGTGGGAACCACGGCATCCTCATCTGCGCCGGCAAAAAGCGGCACGCCGCGGCTGCGCAGGACCAGAACAAGCACCGCGCCTGCAATGATGCCGCCGATATGACAGGCCCAGGAAATCTGGTCCTCGCCGCCGGTGGCGAACATGAAGACCTGGAACAGCACCCACAGGATAAGCGGGATGAAGGCCGGAATGCGCAGCGGGATGCGGGCAAAGGCCAGGACCCAGACCTTAACCCTGGGATAGAGGATCAGATAGGCGACGACCACGCCGGCGATGGCGCCTGAGGCACCGATCAGCGGCACTTGCGAATCCCAGGCGATAAGCCCCTGGAAGGCGGCGCCGGCGATGGCGCACAGGAGATAGAAGATCAGGTAGCGGATGTGGCCGAGCGCGTCCTCGACATTGTCGCCGAACACCCACAGGAACAGCATGTTGCCACCAAGGTGGAAGATGTCGGCATGCAGAAAGGAATAGGTGAGGTAGCTCAGGCTTTCCGGAATGATGATGAACCGGGGGTCAAGCTCGGCCGTGTTGTGGACAACGGACGGAATAAAGCCGAGGCCGAGCACGGCGGCATTGGTGAAGTTCTCGCCGCCGAGTGCCGTGGCGCAATAGACCAGCGCGTTGACCACGATCAGGCCGATCGTCACATATTGCAGGCGGATGTGGCGCAGCCTGTTGGTGTCGTAAAGCGGGATGAACATGCGTGCCTGGTCCCCTCCGCTTTTCGATCCGTTCAGCGGTTCTTGCCGGGAACCCATAGCACGTCGCCATTTCCATTGTCATTGACCGCCCGGGCGGCGACAAACAGGAAATCCGAGACGCGGTTGATGTATTTCAACCCGTCGCGGTTGACGTGCTCGCCCGGGTCTTGAGCCAGCGCCACCATTAGCCGTTCGGCTCGCCGCGCCACCGTGCGGGCCAGATGCAGCGCTGCCGCCGCCGGCGTGCCACCGTTGAGCACGAAGGATTTGAGTGGCTGCAGATCCTTGTTGAGGAGGTCGATGTCCTTTTCGACGCGGTCGGTCTGCGCGGCAACGATACGCAGCGGCTCGTAGCCAAGCGGCTTGCCGTCATCGGGCACGGCGAGATCGGCGCCGAGGTCGAACAGATCGTTCTGGATGCGCGACAGCATGGCATCGATCGCCGGGTGGTTGGCTGCCGTGTGCACGCGGGCGATGCCGATGCAGGCATTGGCTTCGTCGACCGTGCCGTAGGCGTCCACCCGCAGATCGGATTTCAGCCGCCGCTCACCGGTGCCGAGACCCGTCGTGCCGTCATCGCCGGTGCGGGTGTAGATCTTGTTGAGCTTGACCACATCGCCTCCCGAACGGCCTCACTTGCGGGTGAAATACACGGCCAGCAGGATCAGCGCCAGCGCCACGGCCTGCAGCATGACGCGTGCCTGCATCAGCTTGTTGGAGGTGACGCCGGAACCGCCGCGCATCATGTTGATGAGGCCTCGGATCAGCACGATCGCCACGGCGGCCATGACCAGAATGGCGAGGATATTGAAGACGGTTGCCATTGTTGCGTTTCCAGTTGTTTCGCGTTCAGGCGCGTTTGGCCATCAGGCGGTAGAGCATCGAAGCCGGCAGGATACGTTTGAGCGCCGCGCCGATTTTAGCCGGCACCGTTACCACATAGTGCGGACGCGGGCGCCGCGACAGAAGGGCATGACGCAGAACCTTGTGGACTACTTCCGGCCCGGGCTTCAACGCCGATTGGCTGCCGCCGGCGCGCAGCCGCTCCAGCTGCGCGGCATAGTCCGCGCGGTGCACGGAATTCTCGATGTCGATGTTCTTCAGGAACCAGGGGAGGCCGTTGCTGGCGATCTTCGATTTCACCGGCCCCGGTTCGATCAGCGAAACATGGACGCCGCTGCCGTCCAGTTCCTGACGCTGGCAGAGCATCAGCGCCTCGAGCGCATGTTTGGATGCCGAATAGGCGCCGCGAAAGCGCACCGGCACCAGACCGAGGATCGACGAGCAATGGACGAGACGGCCGTGACCCTGGCGGCGCATCACCGGCACGAGACGGCTGGTCAGATCATGCCAGCCGAAGAAATTGACCTCGAACTGCTGCTTGAGCGCGGCCACCGACAGATCCTCGACCGCGCCGGCCTGGGCGTATGCGCCGTTGTTGAACAGGGCATCGAGCCGGCCGCCGGTGCGCTCGAACACCGCCGTCACCAGGGCGGCAATGGAGCCCGGTTCGCTGTAGTCGAGGTAGAAAGCCTCGATGCCGTCACTTTCGAGCGCGGCGATGTCCTCGGGTTTTCGGGCTGTTGCAAAGACCCGCCAGCCTTGCGCCTTGAGTGCCCGGGCGCAATATGCACCTATGCCGGACGAGGCGCCGGTGACGATGATGGTGCGCAATTCCTGCGCCGTCGGACTCGTGGTTTCGCCAAGGGTTGCCATTTGCCGCATTCACTTCCCATATTCGCGGCGTCGAGACAATCGAAGGGAACGCGGGTTCTTGTTGCGGAATATTGTCGCCCTGCGCCGCGTGCTCTACGACGCGCTCGGCCATTTCAACACCGATGACGGCTGGGCGATGGCCAGCCATCTGGCGATCACCTCGCTGATGGCGCTGTTTCCTTTCCTGATCTTCGCCACGACGCTGGGCAGCTTCCTCGGCGCCCAGGCCTTTGCCGACACGGCCGTGCACCTGGTCTTCGACACCTGGCCGGATCAGATCGCCAAGCCGATCGCGCATGAGGTGCTGAACGTGCTGACCGTCCGGCGCACCGACCTGTTGACCTATGGCGTGCTGCTTGCCGCCTATTTCGCGTCGAACGGCATAGAGGCGCTGCGCACCTCGCTCAACCGCGCCTATCGTGTCACCGAGACGCGCGGCATCATCTACCGCCGGGTGCAGAGCATCTTCTTCGTGCTGATCGCGACGGCCGGCTTCCTGGCGATCAGCGTGCTTCTGGTGTTCGCACCCCTGCTGGCGCGGCTGGCGGAAGCGCATTTCGAATGGATAAAGCCCTATACCGGCACGATCACGCTGTGGCGCTACGTCATCGCCTCGGCCGTCATCATCGGCGGGTTGTTTGCCGTGCACTACTGGCTGCCGGCCGGCAAGCGCCGCTTCGTCTCGCTGGTGCCGGGCATCGTCTTCACACTGGCCGCATGGCTCATCGGCTCGACGATGTTCGCCACATATCTCGACCATTTCTCGTCCTATGTTACGACTTACGCCGGGTTGGCCTCGATCATGATCGCGGTGGTCTTCCTCTACATCGTCTCGGCGATCTTCATCCTCGGCGGCGAGCTCAACGCCGCGATCAGCCGCTATCTCGAGGCGCGTGCCCGGGTCGGATGAGGCGGTGCCGAATTGAGGAAATGAAGAACTGGAGAATTGGGGAATTGGAGAAATGAAGAACTGAGGAAAAAGGCGGCCATATCTGGCGCCGTGTGCTTCTTCCTCAATTCCTCAATTCCTCAATTCCTCAGTTCTTTTCAATCCCTCAATTCTTCCCTTGGTCTGCCGCGCCGTTGCCAGGCCGACGCCGAAGGTGGTGATCGCCATGCCGACGATCTGCAGCGCGTTGAGCTGTTCGTCGAAAAGCGCCCAGGCGATGATCGCCGTCACCGCCGGCACCAGGTAGAACAGCGAGGCGACTTTCGACATTTCGCCGTCGCGGATCATCACCATCAGCAGGAAGATGGCGCCGAGCGACAGCACCAGCACCAGCCAGGCCATGGCGAAGATCAGTTCGCCATTGATGATGACGGTGTGCGTTTCGAAGGCGAGCGCGGCCAGGATCATCAGCGAGGCGCCGCCGACATATTGCCACATGGTTGCTGCGACGAGGTCGCCGCCGGAAGCAAAACGCTTCTGCCAGATGGTGCCGGCGCTCATGCCGAGCACCGAGACCAGCGAGGCGGTCAGCGTCGCCGCGGTCACGCCGCCGCCGAGCGCGCCAAGCTTTGGCCACAGCACGATGACGATGCCGATCAGGCCGATGCCAAGGCCAAGCCAGTGGCGCGGCAGGATGGCCTCGCCCAGGAACTTGCCGGCAAGCACGGCGGTGATCAGTGGTTGCAGGCCGACGATCAGGGCCGAAAACCCGGCCGGCATGCCCCTGTGGATGGCCCAGAAGACGGCGCCGAGATAGACGCCGTGCATCAGCACGCCGGCTCCGGTGGCGTGCAGCGCCTCCTTGCGGGTAGCTCGCTTCGAACCCAGAACGGGCATCAGGGCTGCCAGCAGGATGGCCGCTATGACGAAACGGGCGGCGAGGAAGGTGAACGGCTCCGCCCATGGCATGGCATAGCGCGCGCCGATGAAGCCGGTCGCCCACAGGACGACGAATGTGGCGGGGATGAACCGCTTGATGCTTTGCATTTTCCGGAGACCGCTACGCTGGTGAGAAACTGACCGTGGCGCTGCTCTAATCCCGTTCAACCCGAGGCGCAAAACGAAACGATTGATCCATGCATCACGGGAATTCAATCGGCAGTGCGTGCGGCGCGCTTTTGCCAGAGCTTTTTGCCACGCTCAGAGGCCGGCCATCCGCCTGATATCGTCCGGCGATGCGCCGGCCTCCCGCAGCTTGGCAAGGCCGGTGTCGCCAAGGCTCTTCGACAGTTTTCGCCCGTCCCGCCCGAGGATGAGCCGATGGTGGAAATAGGCCGGTTGCGGCAGCTCGAGCAATTCCTGCAGAAGGCGCTGTACGCCGGTGGCAGAAAACAGGTCCTGCCCACGCACGACATGGCTGACCCCTTGCAGCGCGTCGTCGACAATGACGGCCAGGTGGTAGCTGGTCGGGATGTCGCGGCGCGCCACGATCACGTCGCCCCAGTCCTGCGGGCGGGCTTCGACCGAGCGCGTCGCCGATAGCGTCTCATCGCTGAATTCGGTCCATGCGAGGTCCCTGCCTACACGTACAACAGCGGCATCGACATCAAGCCGCCAGGCGAAGGGTTCGTTTTCAGCGATACGCCGTTTGCGTTCTTTCACCGGCAGCGCCTTGTCGACGGGGGGATAGAGCGGCACGCCATCGGGATCGCGCGGCCAGTCGCGCCCGCGCTTTTCGCTGTCGGCTATGAAGGCCCTGATCTCGCCACGGCTCATGAAGGCGGGGTAGACGAGGTCCTCGCGGATCAGCCGGTCGAGCACCGCCTGATACTCGGCGAAATGCTCGGACTGGCGGCGTACCGGCTCTTCCCAGCCAAGGCCCAGCCATTTCAGGTCGGCAAGCACGCCGGCCTCGAATTGCGGCGTGCAGCGCGTGGTGTCGATGTCCTCGATGCGCAGCAGCAGGCGGCCGTCGCGGGCCTCTGCGAGCGTCTGGTTGAGCAGCGCCGAATAGGCATGGCCGAGATGCAGTTCGCCGTTGGGGCTGGGCGCGAAGCGGAATGTCAGGAGCGTCATGTCTGAGGCGGCAATCGGGTTGTGCTGTGCTTTTGGCGGTTGCTACTTTGCTGCACATTGGTGGGCAAGGATACAATGCAACGAATCGCGACACTGGACGACATTGCCCGCGGGCTCGATGCGCTTTGCATTATCGACCCGCGCCTGGAAAAGGTGCGCGGCATGGCCGGCGAGGTGCCGCTCAGGCTTTCCGAGCCGGGATTCAGGAGCCTGGC
>Ga0075365_10001699_pt1 | contig 10189 bp, 9 predicted proteins | sample EndMetdeltDD1765_FD_71387 | JGI IMG/M metagenome (GOLD analysis project Ga0075365, IMG submission 71387) | Populus endosphere microbial communities from Tennessee, USA - Endosphere MetaG P. deltoides DD176-5 | ecosystem: Host-associated > Plants > Roots > Endosphere | place: USA: Tennessee... | reverse complement strand
ACATCCAGTGACCTTTCCCTGATGTGCAGGGCGTTCCTCGGCTGTGTTTCCGCGGGAGTCGACCTTTCGTCGATGTGCACACCGGCACCGAATGCGACCCGTTCTTTCTCACGCGTTTACTCACGCGTGGACCGTTAACAGCCGGCCTGGCGTCCTCGAGGAACTAGTGCTCCAGCCGCGCGAAGAGATGTCCGTCGCCCATCCGACTCGCGGAACCCGCCCTCGGCAGTGAACGGCCGCACTCTTGCTGAGGCAGATGGTCGCAATGCGGGTGCGGACGGATTTGCCGGACTCACTCAACCACACCGATGAGCGCTCATCGCAACTGCCAACGCGTCCTCGCTGTGTGGGATTTGCTCCGCGCGTATCAGGAGATCATGCTCGGACTCAGCGCAGCAGGTGGGAAGTAAGGGCGGAGACGGTCTCCAGCTGCTCAGGAGTGAGCTCGACGTCTGCCGCCGAGGCGTTCGCGCGAAGCTCCTCGATCGACTCCGCTCCGACGATGACTGAGGCGACGCTCGGACGCGAGAGGAGCCAAGCCAGCGAGACGTGGTACATCTCCATCCCCCACTCCCGGGCGAGGCTGTCGAGCGCACGGGCGACCGCGATCTCGGCGTCGGAGAATCCGGAGCCGCCGTAGCGCCTGCCACCCGCGATCTCCCGGTCCAGAACCCTCAGATGGGCCAGGAGCCCGCCGTGCAGCGGCGCGTACGGGACGATCGACAGTCCGAAGCGCACGCACGCCGATGCCAGTTCCGCCTCGGCGCTGCGGTCCAAGAGGCTGTACATGACCTGGGCGCAGACCGGAGCGGAGACCATTCGCCGGTCGTCAGCGATCCATAACGCCTCTGTCACCTGCCAGGCCGGGTGGTTGGACAAGGCGACGTAGCGGAGCTTCCCCTGCCGGATCAGATCGTCGTACACGGCGAGCGTCTGTTCCAGCGGTGTTGCCGGGTCCGGGAAGTGCGCGTAGTAGAGGTCGATGTGATCGGTGCGCAGCCTGCGCAGGCTCTGCTCGACCTGCTGGATGATGTAGCGGCGCGACAGTCCCGCAGCCGGGTCGAAGCGCCGCTCACCGGACTTCGTGGCGAGCACGATCTCATCCCGGCGGCCGGCGAGGGCGCGACCGAGGATCTCCTCGGCAGACTCGCGCTCCGCAGCGGGCGGCGCCCCAGGCCTGTCGAACGTCGAGGTCGAGCCGTACACGTCCGCCGTATCGAAGAAGTTGATGCCCAGGTCCAGCGCCGCCTGCACGACGCCGTCTGCATCACGGGAGCTTGGGGCGACCCCGAAGGTGGCGGTGCCGACACAGATCCGCGACACCGAAACACCGGTGGGACCAAGGACGGAGTACTTCATCGGACGGGTCCCTTCGCAAGCTTTCGAGCGGCCGGCACACTGTCGGTGTGCGGTTCTTCACTGGCTTCGTGGCGGTGCGCCGTAATCGCCAACATCCTATTGCGCGTCCAAAGAGACACCCGTTATTCGAGTGAGCTCATCGATCAGTCGACGCTGGAAGTCCGGATCCGTGGCTGAGGCCTGCGGACGCTCGGTACGGAGGTGGTGCCAGTAACCTCCGGACGCTGGCACCACTTCCGGCGCCGTCGCCAACGAGACCTGCGTACGCCGGCCCTCGGTGCGGTCATCCGGGGCTGCTGACCCACCCATTCGCGTCGGCACCCAGCCGGGATCAACGGAGTGGCTGACGGTGTCGGCCCAACGGAATGCGACGGCCTGGCTCAAGGCGGTGAGCCACAGCTTGGTGTCACTGTAGGAAGCCCTCAGGGACGCCAGTCGGGTCAGGTCCGCCGAACCGCCGCGGTGCATCGAGCTGCTCAGATAGATCAGCCGTGCCGGCTTCACCATCACGGCGGTCAGGACGTAGGGTGCGATCACATTCACCGGGATGGCCTCCGGCGGATGCAGAGCGCCGGCGTTGTGAATCACCGCGTCGAAGCGGCCGAATTCGTTGGCTTGACGTGCGACCTCGTGCACGGCATCCATCTCGCTGAGGTCGCCGGTGACCGTCCCCGTCCACTGCCGGTGTTCTGCGGCGAAGCGCTCGGCCCGACGCGCGTGCACGACAACGTCGTGACCCCGCTCCATCAGGGCGACCGCGGTATCGCGGCCCAGCCCGCTGGACGCGCCTGTCACAAAGATGAGAGCCATCGAAGTATCACGCGAATGTCGTCGCGTCGATGACGAATCGGTAGCGGACATCGGACGAGAGAACTCGCTCGTAGGCATCGTTGATGTCCTCGGCTCGGATCAGCTCAGTCTCAGGAAGAACGTCATGCTCGGCGCAGAAATCGAGCATCTCCTGTGTGATCGGGATGCCGCCGTTGGCCGAACCGGAGATTGAGCGGCGCCCGGCTATCAGAGCCAGCGCGGTCAGGCTGATGTTCTCCGACGGTGCGCCAAGGAGGACGAGCGTGCCGTCGACGGCGAGAAGATCGACGTATTCCGCGATGTCGAGCCCGGCGGAGACCGTATTCAGGATCAGGTCGAACTGCCCGACCAGCCTTGCGAACGTCTCGGGATCTCCGGTCGCGTAGTAGTGGTCCGCGCCGAACGCACGACCGTCCCTCTCCTTCGACAGGGTCCGCGACAGGACGGTGACCTCCGCGCCGAGGGCGTGAGCGAGTTTGACACCGACGTGACCCAAGCCGCCCATACCCACGATCGCAACCTTGGTGCCCGGGCCTGCGTTCCAGTGCTTCAACGGCGAATAGAGGGTGACGCCGGCGCACAGCAACGGCGCGACCTTCTCGATGTGAAGCGACTCGGGCACCTTGAGCACGAAGTTCTCCTTGACGACAGTCGCCTGGGAGTAGCCACCCTGGGTGATGGTGCCGTCGTAGTCCACCCCGGCGTAGGTCTGGACGTTACCGTTCAGGCAGTAGACCTCTTCGCCCTTGAGGCACTGTTCGCAGTTGCCGCACGAGTTGGACTCGCAGCCCACCCCGACACGGTCACCCACCTGGTGTTTGGTGACCTCGGAGCCGATCTCGCGAACGAAGCCGACGATCTCGTGGCCGACGACCTGCGGGTAGGTGATCGGCCCCCCATGACCCCGCAAGGTGTGGATGTCGGAATGGCAGATCCCGGCGTATGCGATGTCGATCAGCACATCGTGCGGCCCGAGATCGCGGCGCTCGATCGTTGTCGGGATCAGCGGCTCGGTGGCTGAAGGCGCCGCGTAGGCGTTGACGATGAGCATGAGTTCTCCTTCATAGGGCGAGATTCGGGCCCACAGGACGGGCTCCATCAAGACTGCGGCACCGCTCAGCACGGGTGGGAGGCCCTCGCAGGCCACCCCACTCCCGTCGAGCACGGAGCATCATGAAAGGCATGAGCAGTAGAGACGAGGTGCGCGAGCTTCTGATCTCGCGGCGAGCCCGCGTCACGACCGAGAAAGCGGGCCTGCCCGACTTCGGCGGCGAGCGACGCGTGCCGGGGCTCCGGCGTGAGGAGGTCGCGATGCTCGCGGGCGTCAGCCTCGACTACTACAACCGGCTCGAAGGCGGAAATATCCGCGGCGCCTCCGACAGCGTTCTGAATGCGATCGCCCGCGCGCTGCAGCTCGACGACGCGGAGCGGGAGCACCTGTTCCACCTCGCCCAGGGAGCGCCCCTGGCGACGGCCGCTCCGCCGCACTCGGGAGAGGCCGCTGTACGGTCCTCCGTGCAGCGTGTGCTTGACAACATGGCCGTGCCGGCCATCGTCACCAACGCCCAGCAGGACATCATCGCCGCGAATCCGCTCGGCCGAGCCCTCTACGCCCCGCACTTCGATACCGCCGGCCAGCCGAACGTCGCCCGATTCGTCTTCCTTGACTCGCGCGCACCGGCGTTCTACGCGGATTGGCCGCTCGCCCGCAGGATGACTGCCGCCATGCTGCGCCTGGAAGCCGGCCGAGATCCCATGAACGAACAGCTCACCGCCCTGATCGGCGAGCTCTCCACCCGAAGCCCTCACTTCCGCGCCGAGTGGGCGCAGCACGACGTACACGAGCACCGCACCGGACAGAAAGTCTTCAACCACCCCGAGGTCGGACCGGCACTCCTCACGTTCGACGCGTTCGACCTACCGGGCGAACCGGCACTGTCGATCATCACCTACAGCGCGGCGCCAGGGACAACCGACGCCGACCGACTGGCGCTGCTAGCAAGCTGGGCAGCAGACTGACCCACCCCGGGAAGCTTGAGGAGTGCGCTTCGCGGGAATGGGCACGGGCGCGATCAGGCTGGCGACGGCAAGAGCGTCAGAGCAAAGACTTCTGATCAGCCCCTGCCCACGCAGTGTGTCGGAGCTTCCGAGGGGTACGGTGGGGCAGATTCCCACCGTAATTTCGCATGCAGATCCGCGTGATTCCGCGGTTCCGGCGACCGTCTACATGTCCCTCACCGCCCCCATGAGCATGGTGTGGGTAAACGACCTTTACTCACGGCCTTCCCGCCGCCAAGGCATGAAGACCCGCGGAAACACGCGGAAAAACGGGCCCCTCAAGCGTTCCCCGCCGACACGTTCTTTCTCATTTCCATTCAACGGAACCAAGAAATGCCCTCTGATCAGGGATTTATGGCGGTGACGGTGGGATTTGAACCCACATCCAGTGACCATTTTCCCGATGTGCAGGGCTTTCCTCACCCGTGTTCACGCGGATGCCGACCTTTCGTGGATGTGCCGATCGGTACCTGATGCGACACGTTCTTTCTCACCGATTTACCCGCAACGGTCACCCTCGTAGGCCGCGCCAGAACAGCCCCGATGCGTCAACGCAACCTCTCTACACTCCTTTCGTCAGGCGACCGCTGAAGCGCGGGTCCGCTGAGCTGCATGATGGCGATCTCCGCCAGGTAAGCACCCTGCACCCTGGTTCGAGGTGACCGGCCCAGGCGCCAGTCTCGTTTGAGATCGAAACATGGATGTGCGGCATTCCGCCGATGACGATGCCGGCCATCGACGCGAGCTCCAGCGGCTGGTCGCGCCACTCGGGGTATGACTCGTCAGGCGGATAGCCGGTAGTGGTTACGCAATGCAGCCGACACCGATCCAGCGTTCCGATGCCGGACAGCACAACACCGTCGATGATCCCGCGGTCACGACACGCCGCAGTAAGTGCATCCAGGACGTCTTCGCCGGGCTCTAGCGAAATGAGTGAAATCTTTGCCGCGCTGCGCGACCAGCTCTTCACTGAGATTCCCCTCGACGGAATGAACACCCACAGCTCTCGCGGACGATCAGGTGATTGTCGAGTGCGAGGTGGAGGATCTGGCGTGAGTTGTCGATGAGGTGGGTGACCGGAGTGGCACCCATCTGGACCACGGGTTCCGCGATCGAGGTGAGGCTCGGCACTGAGTACTCACCGGCTGTCGTGCCATCGATGGAGACGAGCGCGACGTCCTCGGGAACAGCGAGCCCAAATCGGCGGAGGCGGCTAACCAGCCCGATCGCCTGGATGTCAGACGACACCAGCACCGCATCCGGCCGACGATCCACCAACAGAGCTCCGCCAGACGGGGTCGTTTTAGATTCGGCACCCCAGACGGTGGGTTTCCTCCGCGCTGCCGCCGACCTGGGTATCGCGGTGCCTGCGGACATCGCGGTCATCGCATGCGAGTTCGGCTCAGGTGGGGAGTACACCGTGCCGCGAATATCATTGGTCGACTCCCCCATCGAGACCATCGCTGCCCAAGCCGTGGACGCGGTTCGGGCCGCTCAGCCGAAGTCTGGACTACTCACCTTGTCCGGAGACGAATTCGTACTCCACGCGCGCGAATCGTGCGGACACCAGCGGGAAACTACCCGAATTCACTGACCCTCTTTCGCGGGCGGCCACCGAGAAAGAGCGCGGCGAGCTCGCTTCCGCAATACTGTGCCGGCTCGTTGGGTCGGCTGCTATCGGCCCCCTTCCGGTAGGCCGCCCTCGACCGGGGTCGGATCCGGGGGCGGCCGCTTTCGTGTCGGAGAGCTGCTGCATCCGACGCTGGAAGTCCGGTCGGTGCTGAAGCGGGCGCAGATGTACACCTCGATGACGTCTTCGGCTTACTCGCCGCGATTGCAGCGCCGACTCCCGTTCCGCACAGGAGGATTTCCCGATCTGCTTCACTGGGAAGTGACCGGCGAAGTTACTCGTTGGGTCATGATTGGGTAGTTGAGCGGCGCATCGTCCTAGGTTCCGACATCGATCATGTCGTGACCGAGTGATTCCAGAGCTCGCCTTTACGAAGGGTTTGAGCACGTAGCCAGCGTGATCGTTGGAGAGTGCACTGCGCATGTCCGTTATCCCTTGAGTCCACTCGTTGAGATGCGCTCCACGAGCATCTTGTGGAAAGCGATGAAGATACCGAGCAGCGTTAGCCGAGCACCATTGAGGGAGTGCCCAGGGCGAAGGCGCGCAGGGATGGGTAAGTCTGACTCATTACTTCTGGCAATTGCCGTTCTTATTCTTCGAGTGATCACCGGTGACGGTCGGTGATCGGTCGTGGAATGCGCGAGCTGGATTGTGCTCCCCGGCTGAGGACGGATTCCGCAGCGGCGGCCGATGCTTCTGCCATCGCGTCAGCAATGGTCGCGCCGCATGCGAGGAGTGCTCCGAAGGTGCCGACATACACGTCGCCCGCGCCGGTGGTGTCCACCACCTCCTCGACGAGCTGCGGTGGTACGCGGATGACGTCGCCGCCGGGAGAGGAGAACACCGAGCCCGCTTCTCCGAGCGTCACGATGCACGGAGTGGCCAGCGCGGCCGAGATCGCCGACCACGGGCCATCTCCGGCAGGGGCGTCGGCGGCCCCGAGAAGCGCCGATGCTTCAGATTCGTTCACGACGATAAGTCCGGCGGCGGAGAGTGTTGCCGGGTCAATGGGTGTGTAGGGGGCGAGGTTCAGAACGCAGACCGCCGCCGTGGCGGCTGCCGCGAGGACGACGAACTCGACTACCGCGACGGGAATCTCGCACTGCACGAGAATTACATCACCCGCCCGCACGAGGTCAAGGACCTCGGCGATCACCGCTAAGTCGTACGCCGCGCCGGCCCCTGGAGCGACCACGATCTGGTTGCGTCCGTCACTGTCGACCATGACCACGGCCATGCCCGTCGGGAGAGCCCCGGTCTGGCGTGTCCACGAAGTGTCGATGCCGTGATCGGCAAGATTCGCGAGAATCTCGCCTCCCTCGTCGTCCCACCCGAGCGTGCCGATGAACGTCACTGGCGCGCCTGCGACCGCCGCAGCGATGGCCTGGTTTGCGCCCTTGCCACCGAATCCCCGCGTCAGGGTCTTCGCCAGAACTGTCTCCCCCGCAACCGGCAGTTCGGGCACAGACAGCACCAGATCCTGGTGCGCGGCTCCGAACACGAACACCCGTCCTCGGTTCGCGGCGCTGTCGGTCATCTGTGTAATCTCCAGAAATTCAACTCTTGTAGACCCAGTGCCCACAGGCACAGTGAATGCCATCTTTCGTCTCTCGAGACAAGCGCGGCCGGGTCGGTCCGGCGAGTCGTCTCTCCGATCCAGGTGGCCACTCGACAGCAGCGCTCCGTTGTCGCATGCGTTGCACCCGCCGAACTCATCAAGGTCGGGGCCGCTTCCGAACGCATAAAACGACTGTCTGTGTGGCCGGCGACGGGCGCTGTCGTTCGCGGCAGTCCAGTCGGCATTCCGACTCGGCCATCATTAGCCCGCCTACCTCAGTCGTTCATGTCGAAGCGGGCGCGATCGAGCAGAGGCTGTGTCCATAGAATCGAGCCGTCCGCGTTTCGAGCCTCCACCCGCACATAAAGCTCGTCTCCGCTGAGTTGATACTGGCCGACGGCACCTTCTTCCGAGTGCAGCACTCGGCCGCCCTCCCCAATGAACCGGTACTCGGTCCGGTTGGCGCGGAAGTATGGAAGGTCCGCTTCAACGCGCAACGTACCCCCGTCGAATTCCCATCCGAGGAGCCGCATGCCCCGCGACGCAACCAAGGAACCTGCCTTCACCGCGGCCTTTACTGTCTCGAAGTCATCAGACGCGGCGAGGATCTCAGTCCACCCCACGTTCACCTCATAGCCCTGGTGCGAGTCGTCCACCCCGAAACCCCACAACAGTCGTCCACGGCTCAGCTCTTCGTCCCAGAAATCGGTCGCGAGCCCGAGCCCAAAACCGATGCCGTCCCAGTGGCGGCGAGCATGGCAACCGGCGTAGACCTCGACCCCGACCGCTCCCACGAGTTCGCGCGCCACCTCTTTTGAGAGCAGTGGCGGGATGACTCCGGGTACCGCCTTGGTCAACTCGGGGTTCTGGTTTGGGTGGCAGATGACCACAAAGGCACCTTCAGCGACCGCAGCGTCGAGAACCTCTTGGGGCTCTCCGCGGTGAGCGCTCTTGCTTCCAACCAGTAGCAATCCGTCGTAGTCAACGTACTCCTCGTTGTTGAACGAGCGAATGCCTATCTCTGCGTCGAGGTGCGAAGTATCGAACCAATTGTTGTGGGTAGCGTGCGCGACTATTTGGTAGTCCGAATCCTTGTATTCCTGAAAGAATTCGGCCATTCCATCAAGTGTTTCGTGGTAATTGCCGTCTTCGTCCACGCTCGTGTTATGCATATGAAATTGAGACTTCAGCCATTGCCGCCCGTCACCAAATCCAGCGTAGGGATCGTAGTATCGATTCAAAATCATCTCCTCGTCGTTATAGCCCGTAGCCCCGAAGGAACTGGCGGCTGATTTGTGCGCACTCTTTCGGCCCTCTGCCTCTGCTCGGCCCCATGTTGCCGTTCTGCTCAACGACGATCCAGCCTTCGTAGCCGCCCCCTGCGATCAGCGAAATGATGCGCTCAAAGTCGGCGTAGCCCTCACCAAGGGGCGTATTGAGGTCGGTCGCTTCATTCCAGTCCTTGAGTTCCATGAACTCGATTCGATCCCAGTGGCGGCTCAGGAAATCTGCTGCCCGCTCCTCTGGTGGCAGCTCAGCAAAGTCTTTGGTCGCGTGTCCCACATCGAGCATTTCGTGACGGTGGGCAGGGTCGAGCGCATTGAACAACTCCTCGACCTGCGTCAATGTCTCACCCACGCCGCCGGTGTGATTGTGATAGTAGACGTTAACGCCGAGATCATCGCCGACTTTGGCCCAGCCATTGAGTATTTCGACCGCTCGCGCGATCGTCAATGTCGAATCGAAGTCGGTGCAGGCGAGGTGCCGGACCCCCATTTCGGCCATGAAATGGAGGACTCGATTTATCCACTGATCGCTGTCGTTCACGAAACACGTGACCGCTGCGAGCTCGAGCCCGCGAACTTGAAGAATGTGACGGAGCGTTTCCGGTCGGTCGATGAAGTCTTCGAGCTGCATCCCGAAAATTGCTACCCCGGCGTACCCGGTCTCCTTCACCGCATCGAGCCAAGGCTCGAAATCCCCGCCGCGCGGGATGTTCCAAGTAATGGCGTGTGCTGCCAGCCGGATGCCGGCGGCGATGTTTGCCGGCACAGTCAGCGATCGAGTGGACACGGTCTGTAAGCCCTCCAAATTCATGCGGCAGATGTGCCATGCAGTTCGGCGCGACGCGCAGCCTGTCGTTTCGGGTCCGGGATCGGGGCCGCCAGGATGAGGCGTCTCGTGTACGGGTCTTGCGGGTCGGAAGTTATCTGCTTGGCAGTTCCTTCCTCGACAATGCGACCGGCATTCATAACGACAATTCGATGGCTGATCAGACGGACAACCGAGATGTCGTGTGTAACGAAGAGGTAAGCGACACCAGTGCGCTCCTGGATCTCGATGAAGAGGTCAAGCACGATGCCTTGGTTCGACAGATCAAGTCCACTGACCGGTTCGTCGCACACAACAAGACGCGGTCCGCGGGACAGTGCCCGGGCAATTGCGATCCGTTGCCGTTGGCCACCGGAGAATTCGTTGGGATAGCGGTCTCCCGAATCGGCTGGCAGATGCACCTGGTCGAGGAGGTCGCGGACCTGGCGGCGAGCATCGGCCGAGGAAATTCCCCCAACAGTCAGTGGCTCGGTGAGTATCTCGTTCACAGTCATCGCCGGGTTCAGCGAACTGTACGGGTCCTGAAATACGATCTGAATCTGGTCGCTCAGCTTTCGCCGCTCGGAACGCCGCAAGTGAGATATGTCGCGACCTGCGAACCCGACGCTGCCGGAGGTAACCGGAGCCAGGCCGACGAGGGCGCGACCGAGCGTCGTCTTTCC
>Ga0075365_10001698_pt1 | contig 10190 bp, 8 predicted proteins | sample EndMetdeltDD1765_FD_71387 | JGI IMG/M metagenome (GOLD analysis project Ga0075365, IMG submission 71387) | Populus endosphere microbial communities from Tennessee, USA - Endosphere MetaG P. deltoides DD176-5 | ecosystem: Host-associated > Plants > Roots > Endosphere | place: USA: Tennessee... | reverse complement strand
ACTTAACGCATGGCGCAGCAGTAGCACAGGCTTCGTACTCACCAGGAGGCATGTTCTCGAACAAGACATCGAGACCAACAACTTGATCAACATTACAATCGCCGTTTTTTTCGTCAGGACCAGGATTAATTGTGCGACTATTTGTTTGTTTATTAATAACTTTGCCGTCCGGCCCCTTTAGGTACACGGTGATTGGCTGGACGGTAATGCTGGCGTTGCAGGGGCGGATAGTGTGATAGGCGACGTGCCCATCAATCATTTTTTTGTCTGGGGTTTCAAACTGTTTTCCGTATGTTTCGGAAAATACCGTACCTTTGACCTTTGTGAATGTTTCACATTTTGGAATTACATAGTTATCGCACACGATATACACGCCAGGCGCAATATTTGCAAAGTCGGCTTGCGCGGCAACAGGAGTTTGGTCAGGTGGCCAGGTAGCGGCAGTATCTTTTTCGAATGGAACCGTTTGGGTGGCGATGACGGTATCACCTTGTTTGATGGTGATGGTGACTGTTTTTAGCGCCTTGCTTTGGGGGTCGGGCGCCAGGATGCCAATAACGGCGTGTCTGTCTTCTGGGTTTTCGGTTGTATCATTTGGGTCGTCGGGGCGAGTGCCGCCAATAGTAACACGCTTTTCGTGAATTGCCGGGTCGAGATCAGTTACGCCATCAAGATAACAGGGCTTTGGAGCCCCAGGCGCTACAACTACCTGACCATCATATGGCGGTGGATTCCACACCTCGCCAGAGCCGTTGCCGTCGGATTTAAAAATAAAAAGCTCAATGCTAACTGTGCAGCCATTTGCGGCACCTTTATTGTAGAGGAGGTTTCCCGCTAATACGCCTGCCGTATTGCCGTCGGCGGAGCCATTTCTGAGAGTGAGTGTACTGGTACCTTTGAGGTCGCCACCACTCACGGTTACTTGGTTGTAGCTTTTCCAGGTGAAGACTTCGCCAGCGGCATGTGCAGCGTGTGGAGACGAGGCGCCAAAAAGAGCTGCGAAGAACGCAAAAACAAGGAAACCGCCTATATAGGTACGAACCCGGGCAAATGTCATGGTAGGTAAGCTCCTTCTAGCTGGTCAACCTTCCACGTACCATCTAATTTGAAAATAACGAAAGTAACGCGATACGTGAGGTCGTGCAGTGTAAAGTCATATTCGTAGCGAGTTGGCTGTTGATTGAGGTCTTTATTGTAGGCGGGTGCGCCGTTTTTTGTGTAGAGGGCAGACTCTTTGGCGTGCCGCACGGGCTGGCCTTTGTAATCTTTGAATGGTGGAAAGAAGGTCTTGACCCAATAGTTTTTTGAATAGCCGGTCTGGAGGTTTGGGCTAAAGAGCTGGGCATAGGCATTATCAACATTTTGTGTAGTGAGATCGCGCAGAAGATCATCGGCTATTTTATCTGATGAAGCAGCGTATTCTGCGGCAGCCTTTTGGGCTTGTTGGGTTTGGTACACGCGCCATCCAAAATAACCTCCGACGCCCAGAATGGTCAGAACAACCAGGATAATAAGTACTTTTTTAGGCATAGACTGGCGCTTCCCCCGAAGCAGTTTTTATATGTACTAAGCTTACCAAAAAATAGTGGCTTTGCGAATGCATAAACGGGTATACTTACAACAGATATGCAGTCGTCCAATGAGTTTTTGAAGAACGTAAACTACCAACCGGTGTTTTCTATTGGTCGTGCCGCAGTGCTGCTTGGTATTTGTATTATTGTGACTGTTCTTTTGATGCATACGCTGCACGTTATGGGGCAGGGATCATCCCTGTATCGCAAGCGTAAGCCGGTCGAAGGCTGGACTAAACGAGTTTTTATGGCTGGTGTTTTTTTGATTGCAATCCTTTTGGTGATATTCTGGCTGCTGGGCCGCTGGAGCCATGCCCTGCAGGGCACTGTTTAATTAATCTTTGACACATCTGTTATAATCAAATAAGTTTAGAGAGAAAACTCCACCATGGCATATCTATCAACACAGCCGTACCGCGGCACACGGGATTTTTATCCCGAAGACAAGCGAATTCAAAATTATATCTTCCGCACCTGGCGAACAGTCGCGGAGCGTTTTGGCTACGAAGATTACAACGCTCCAATGCTCGAGCCATTTGAGCTATTTGCCGTCAAAAGCGGGCAAGACCTGGTTAATGAAGAAACCTACCAATTTACCGACCGTGGCGGCCGTAATGTTGTTATCCGTCCAGAAATGACCCCGAGTGTGAGCCGTATGGTTGCCGCCAGGCGCCAGGAGCTAGCGTATCCAGTGCGCTGGTACTCGGTAGCCAACTTTATGCGATACGACCGCCCACAGCGAGGCCGAGAGCGAGAGTTTTGGCAACTTAACGTTGATATGTTTGGTGTCGAAACGCTCGACGCAGAAGCCGAAATCATTACTATGGCTGACCAAATCATGAAAGCATTTGGCGCTACCAGCAAAATGTACACCATCAAGGTAAACAGCCGCAAACTTATCAATTTTGTTATGACCGAGTATTTGGGTTTGGATGTTATCCAGAGCTCACTCATGATTAAGCTTTTTGACAAGAAAGAGAAAATCACGCACGAAGAATTCCGTGACCGTGCAGCAGATATTTTTGACGAAGACAAAGCCAAAGAGGGCCTTAAGCGTATTGCCAATTTGCTCAGTGCTAAATCGATGAGCGACTTGCCAAAAGAATTGCTCGAGTCGAGTGCAGTTAAGGATGTGCAAATGCTCTTTACGCTCCTGCGTGAGCACGGCGTAGCCAATGCGGTGTTTGATATTTCGCTGATGCGCGGTTTTGACTACTACACAGGTGCCGTATTTGAAGTATTTGATAATCACCCAGAAAACCGTCGTTCAATGTTTGGCGGCGGCCGCTACGATGGCTTGGTTGGTTTGTTTGGCGTTGACCCAGTTCCAACTGTTGGTATGGCGCCGGGTGCTACGACTATGGAAGATTTCCTGCGAAGTCACGACCTTTTACCAAAGCAACAGTCGACCACCGAAGTATATTTGGTTGTTTTGGGCGGTGCACTAAAAGGCGCGCAAAAACTTGCTATGCGTCTGCGTGACGAAGGCGTTAACGTCGAAGTCGACATCACTGGCCGCAAGCTCGATAAGCAAATCAAAACGGCCGTAAAGAAAAAGATCCCATTCATGCTCTTTATTGGCGAAAAAGAACTCGATGAAGAAATTTATCCGTTAAAAGATGTTGCCAACGAAAGCGAACAGAAGCTATCACTCGAGCGTATCGTTGTGGCGGTCAAGGATTACCGCGACGGCGACGAGTTGTAGCCGCTGATTGACCGGGGCGACTATTCACGTTACTCTTTTGGTGAGATTGTCACCGACGAGAGGTTTTGCGCATGCAGTTTCGGTTGAGGAGCGCTAGCTTTGCAAGCAACTTGGGCCAAGGAGGCTGAATCGTGAGCCTTGTGCTCGTCTCTGTTATTGGCGCCGACAAGCGTAGGGTAGACTACGCCTCTACGATGCCACCGGATATAGGCCAGAACTTTCTTGCCATTTTTCAGGCAGGAATGGGCGAGGAGATAGGGTCCGCCGTAATCGAGCGGCTGCTTGATCTCCCCTGGGTTGCGAGTACGAGCCACCAGCCCACCGAAGTCGTCCTGGAATGTCGGTACGACCGGCTGTCCATGCCAGGCGTGCAGACTTGGGAAGGCTTCATCGACTTGGTCAACGCCGCCTACGAGGGCCTTCGGTGACTATCGCCGTCTGCCTGGCCGGATTGTTGTGATCCAGGCTGGGCAGACGGCAAGCTGCTTACGCTGTTAATACGAAATAAAACAGGATATACTGAACGAAGCTATGAAGTATACACGCAAGAACACATCAGAAACCAAAGTTGCTTTTAGCGTCACCCTCGACGCGAGCGACCTAGAAACTATCAAAAAACAAACTGTGGCACGCCTGAGCAAAAAGGTAAAAGTTGCCGGTTTCCGCGAAGGCAAAGTGCCTGCCGCTGTAGCCGAAAAGCATCTTGATCAAAACATGCTTGGCATGGAGATTGCCGAAGACGCCGTCAACGCCAACATGATTGAGGTTTTGCAAAAAGAATCACTGCAACCCCTTGATCGTCCAAAAGTCGACCTCACAAAGTACGTACCAAACGAAACATTGGAATTTACTGCAGATGTAGAGATTTTGCCAGCAGTTGAGCTTGGTGACTACAAAAGCCTGAAGGTCAAAAAAGAAATCGCTGAAACAACCGACAAAGACATCGACGAAGTTATTGAGCGTATGCGTGCGGGTATGGCCAAAAAAGAAGAAGTCGACCGCGCAGCGCAAGATGGCGATGAAGTGGTTATCGACTTTAACGGCAAAGATGAAGAAGGCAAAGAAGTTGCTGGCGCCAAGGGCGACGATTATCCATTGACGCTCGGAAGTGACAGTTTTATTCCTGGCTTTGAGGCAGGTTTGGTTGGCAAAAAAGCAGGTGAGCACATTGACTTGCCACTGACATTCCCTAAAGATTATCATCACGCTCCATTGGCTGGCGCAAAAGTAACCTTTGAGGTTGACGTTAAAAAAGTTATGGGCGTTACGCTTCCCGAACTTACCGACGAGTTTGCGGCCAGCGCTGGTCCATTCAAGACGGTGGACGATTTGAAGAACGACGTCCGCCGTGAGCTGACTGATCAAAAAGAGCGCGAAGCACTCGATAAGCTCCGCGACCAACTGGTAGAGCAGCTGGTAAAAGGAAGCACTATTCCAACACCAGAAGTGCTCATTGACGACCAAATGCAAAGCATTGAGCGCGATTTTGTACAAAATCTTATGTACCGCGGTATGACATTGCCACAATACCTCGAGCAGCAAAAGCTGACCGAAGAAGAATGGCGCAAGTCTGAGCTCCGTGAGCAAGCAATTCGCCGTGTGCAGGTTGGTCTGGCTTTGGCCGAGTTAAGCAAGATCGAGAAAATCGACGTAAGTCGTGAAGAGCTTGATGCTCGTCTTGAAGAAATGCTCAAGCAATATGGCGGCGATGCGCAAATTCGCAAGCAGCTGGATACCCCAGAAGCTCGCCGCGATTTGGCAAACCGCATTGTGACTGAAAAAACAGTTGAGCGTTTGGTTGAACTGAACGTTAAGTAGTAGTTGATCATTTAATAAAACACCCCTTCAGGCATGGAGGGGTGTTTTGTATTTTGCGACATTGTGATTTTATAGAAAAGACAGGGAACGCGTCGTCTTCTGAATGGAGTGTACATGTCTTGGGTTGAGCGCTGGCGCAATCGGACGCCAAGGGTCACTGCGCGACGGTTTGTGAAGCATTTTGGGCAGATGGCAAGGCCGTCGGTCCTACTCGATAGTTTCCAGCTTTCGTATGTGGGCGACGGCATCTTTTTGTTCAGGCTGACGTTTCTCAGGCAAAATAGCGAGCGTCTGTTCAAGGTGAAGGACGGGTGCCCGCACTGCGTCATGTTGGGCTGCATTAAGCTGGCTGCCGAAGCGTTTGCGTGGCCTGACTGGAGGCTTAGCATGCTGCGCACCGACTACGAGCTCAAACTCGGACTTGGTATTCAGCAGGGCATTAGTACTCTTCGCCCTGACGAGGCAGAGATGTACGTGGCTGGCGGCTGGCCCTGCATTTCCTTGTCTCGTGATGGTCATATCGACACGCCTCTCGTGTGTAGCAGGCATCGTAGGTAGACCGTCGCCGCCCCGGCGTGCCCTGGATGGGCGCTGGGGCGGCTAGCACTCTTGCATACGGAGTGCTAATTTTTTATACTAAAGATACTATGAATACGCCAAGCATGAACTATCTTGTACCAACGGTAATCGAAAAAACGCATATGGGGGAGCGTGCGTACGATATCTATAGCCGCCTCCTTAAAGAGCGCATCGTTTTCTTGAACGACGATGTTAATGCGGCAACTGCCAACATTCTGATTGCGCAGTTTTTGCACTTAGCGTACGAAGACCCTAAAAAGGACATCTTCTTTTATATCAACAGCCCCGGCGGCAGCGTATACGATATGTTGGCCATTTACGACACCATGAACTACATTAAGCCAGACGTACACACTATTGTGACTGGTTTGGCGGCAAGTGCGGCGGCGGTGCTTTTGGCCTCTGGGCAGAAGGGCAAGCGATTTGCATTACCACACAGTAAAATTATGATTCACCAGCCCCGTGGCGGTGGCAGTAACGGCACTATTACGGATCAAGAGATTAATCTAAAAGAAGCCGTGCGTATTAAAAAGACCATGGAAGAAATCATGGTAAAAAACACCGGCCAAAAACTCGACAAGATCCATATCGATATGGAACGCGATTTTTATATGACTGCCGAGGAAGCAAAAGTCTACGGTATTGTCGACGATGTGATTGAAAAAGCGTAAACGCCAGCGCTCCTTGACCAATAATATAATATAGTTCATAGTTATAGCGTTGCTGTCCTCTCTGTCAAAGGAAAAGGCATGACGCAAAACGCGTATGTAGAGCCCGTACCCTATGGGCCAGAGTCGGTCATCGATGTGACCGTGGCGCTCTGGATCCCGTGTACGCATCAGCTCACTCCCGAGGAGTGGACAAGGCTGGCCATGGTGTATCCCGAGCTTGGCAGGCTGCCGGTGGATGCGCACTTCCGCAGGATGCAGCTGCTGATCAAACCGCCGGAGGTGTGTGACCAAGAAGGACTGACGAAGGTGCTCGCATGGGTGGCCGAAATACGCCAAGAGCACTTCCTCGTCATTCAGGAGTGTTTTGTCTCCGACGCAGTGCCTATGCAGTGGGTTGTGGTCTGCCGACGTAGTGAAAGTGTTGGACACCTCACCATGAACATCTATCGGCTCGGGCAGCCGTGACGCAGTCCGCCTTGTATAGCGGGCCTCTAATCTGGGGCCCGCTATACGAAAAATAGCATTGACATTATCACCACTTGTTCCCATAATGATACGTTAAGAAGTTGAGTAAGTTGGGTTCTTTGTGCCCTCGAGGTATGGCAACCTCGTCATCGGTACACCACTTAGAGGATCTTCGGCGCCAAAATCCTATAAATTTTTTAACCTAGCTGTCATGGAGCTCCCTGCGTTTTTTGAGTGTGAAGCGCAAAGTAAACCATGCAAAGGAGCGTGCATAGATGAGTAAAAGCTCACCAGCAGGCGTAACTCAGCGTCGTTTTTTTACTGAAAACGATACTGCAGTTGAGTTGCCAAACCTAATTGAGCACCAGCTCAACTCGTTCCGTAGTTTTGTAGAGACCGGTCTCGGCGAGATTTTCGCGGAGATTAATCCTATTTCTGACTATACGGGACAAAAGTTGGAGCTGCGTTTTAAGGATTATCACTTTGATGATCCAAAGATGACCGAGCAAGAGGCTCGCGAAAATAATATTAGTTTTGAGGCTCCGCTCAAGGCAAACATCGAGCTCACCAACAAGGTGACCGGTGAAGTCAAAGAGCAAGAGATTTATCTGGGTGACTACCCATGGATGACAAACCGAGGTACCTTTGTTATCAACGGTGCAGAGCGCGTTGTGGTAAACCAACTGATTCGTTCGGCTGGTGTTTTCTTTACCGCTGAAAACGTTGGTGGGCGCAACCAGTATGGCGCCAAGTTGATTCCTGGCCGTGGTGCATGGCTTGAGTTTGAGACCGCTGCAAACGGTGCTCTGTACGTCAAGATTGACCGCCGCCGCAAAATTCCCGTCACCACGCTTTTGCGTGCGCTGGCATACCCAACCAACCAGGCTATTAAAGATGTTTTTGCAGACGCCGACACTGGTGACGTAAAATACATCGACGCCACCCTCGACAAAGACCCAGCCAAGGGTACCAACGAAGCTTTGATCGAAGTGTATCGTCGTCTTCGTCCGGGTGACCTGGCGACTGTTGACAACGCACGTGAGCTGGTTCAGCGCATGTTCTTTGACTTCAAGCGCTTTGACTTTAGCCGCGTGGGGCGCTACAAACTCAACCAACGTCTTGGTTTGGACGTGGCTAACACCACCGAGAATCGCGTTATGCGCATTGACGACCTTGTTGCAATCATCAAGGAAGTAATCCGCCTCAACAACACTCAAGAAGCACAAGACGACATCGACGCCTTGAGCAACCGCCGTATTAAGATGGTTGGCGAGCTCGTACAGCGTCAGTTCCGTATTGGTTTGCTGCGCATGGAGCGCAACGCTCGTGACCGCATGAGCATGTCTGACCTCGACACCGTTACTCCTGGCCAGCTGATTAACGCTCGTCCAGTTGTTGCCGCTGTTCGTGAGTTCTTTGCTAGCTCGCAGCTTTCACAGTTCATGGATCAAACCAACCCACTTTCAGAGCTCGCCCACAAGCGACGCCTGAGCTCGATGGGCCCTGGTGGTCTTAGCCGCGAACGTGCCGGTTTGGACGTTCGTGACGCTCACGCAACGCACTATGGTCGTCTTTGTACTGTAGAAACTCCAGAAGGTGCCAACATTGGTTTGGTGCTTAACATGGCTAGCTACACCAAAGTAAACGAGTACGGCTTCCTTGAGTCTCCATATCGCCGCGTTAAAAACGGCAAAGTAACCGATGAAGTTGTGTACCTTGACGCCGCAGAAGAAGCACTCGAAGTCATTGCTGAATCTGGTAACGAAATCGACGCCAACGGCAAATTTGTAAACGACCGCGTGTCAGCTCGCATTAACCTGAAGCCAGGTGAAGTTGATGTTGCTGAAGTAACATTCGTTGACGCCGCCAAGAAGCAAATCCTTGGTTCGACTGCATCGCTTATTCCATTTATCGAGAAAAACCGTGTTGACCGCAGTTTGACTGGCTCAAACATGCAGAAACAGGCCGTGCCTTTGGTGCAGCCGCGCTCTCCAATTGTTGGTACTGGTATGGAATCGGTTATTGCTCGTAACTCTGGCCAGCTAATCGTTGCCGAAGGCGACGGTGAAGTCGTAAAGGCTGACGGCGCCGAAGTTCAGGTTAAGTACACGGATGGCAGCGTTAAAAGCTACGTTCCTATGCACTTCCAGCGCAGTAACGACGGCGAAAGCATCAACCAGCGCGTTATCGCCACTCGTGGTCAAAAGGTCAAGAAAGACGACATCTTGATTGAAGGCATGAGCATGAACGATGGCGAACTTGCTATCGGTCGTGACATGATTGTTGCCTACATGCCTTGGGGCGGGTACAACATGGACGACGCGATCATCTTGAGCGACCGCTTGGTCAAACAAGACGACCTCACAAGCATCCACATCACCGACTACATGGTTGAGGTACGTGAAACAAAGCTTGGTCCAGAGATTGTAACTCGCGACATTCCAAACGTGAGCGAAGAATCACTTCGTCACCTCGATGAAAACGGCATTGTCCGTATTGGTGCCGAGGTTCACGCTGGTGACATCCTTGTTGGTAAAATTACGCCAAAGGGTGAGCAAGAGCTTTCAAGCGAAGAGCGCCTTTTGCGCGCAATCTTTGGTGAAAAAGCCAAAGACGTTCGCGATACTTCACAGCGAATGAGCAACGGTAAGCACGGCAAAATCGTTGGCGTAAAGATCTTTAGCCGCGAGCACGGTCACGAGCTCAAAGCGGGCGTGTTGATGCAGATTCAGATCTTTGTAGCACAGATGCGCAAGATTAGCGTTGGTGACAAGCTTGCTGGTCGCCACGGTAACAAGGGTGTTGTTGCTCGTATTCTGCCAGTTGCCGACATGCCATTCATGGAAGACGGTACGCCAATCGACGTGATTTTGAACCCACTCGGTGTGCCTTCACGCATGAACCTTGGTCAGCTGTTTGAGGTTCACCTGGGTATGGCTGCTCGCGCCCTTGGTTACAAGGTTGCAACGCCTCCATTTAACGGTGTGCCTATCGAAACTATCGTTGGCGAGCTCAAGAAAGCAGGACTACCCGAAAACGGTAAAGTTCAGTTGTTTGACGGTCGCACCGGTGACGCATTCCAAGAGCTTACCGCTGTTGGTAACATGTACATGATTAAGCTGCACCACATGGTTGCAGACAAGATTCACGCTCGAAGCATTGGTCCATACACGATGGTCACCCAGCAGCCACTTGGTGGTAAAGCACAAAACGGTGGTCAGCGCTTTGGTGAGATGGAGGTATGGGCACTTGAAGCATACGGCGCCGCCGCAACGCTTCAGGAAATGCTCACCATCAAGTCTGACGACGTATATGGTCGTGCAAAAGCGTACGAATCGATTATTAAGAAAGAACCAATCACTGGTCCAAAAGTTCCTGAAT
>Ga0075365_10001695_pt1 | contig 10196 bp, 17 predicted proteins | sample EndMetdeltDD1765_FD_71387 | JGI IMG/M metagenome (GOLD analysis project Ga0075365, IMG submission 71387) | Populus endosphere microbial communities from Tennessee, USA - Endosphere MetaG P. deltoides DD176-5 | ecosystem: Host-associated > Plants > Roots > Endosphere | place: USA: Tennessee... | reverse complement strand
CGTCGAGGCGGAGCCCATTTAGGGCGTGTACTCATAAATCGTTGGGGGACCGCTGGTGATGTCCGCTTTACTCCTAAGAGCGGCCGAAAAGGGGACATCCTTGATCGGCAGCTTTGGGCCCAGGCTGTGTGAAAACGCTCTATTTGAAGTGATTCGCGCGCTAGGATTTCCCGGCGATTTGCGGGGCATCTGATGAAGCGCTTTGTCGAAGGGTCGGATCGCGGCCAGAGCACGCTGTTTCCAACGTCGCTCGAAGACTATGTGGCCGACGATAACCCGGTGCGAGCGGTCGACGTGTTCGTTGATGGTCTCGATCTCGACAAGCTCGGGTTCATCGGGGTCCAGCCATTCGACACCGGCCGACCCAGCTATCACCCGGGCACGATGCTCAAGCTCTATATCTACGGCTATCTTAATCGGATTCCGTCGAGCCGACGCCTGGAGCGGGAATGCCAGCGCAATATCGAGATGATCTGGTTGACCGGGCAGCTGGCGCCGGACTTCAAGACGATCGCGGACTTCCGCAAGGACAATGGCAAGGCCATTCGTGAGGTCTGTCGCGAGTTCGTCGCGCTGTGCCGCAAGCTTGATCTGTTCGGTGCAGCGAGCGTTGCCATCGACGGATCAAAGTTCAAGGCTGTCAATGCGCGGGACAAGAACTTCACCGAGGCCAAGATGAAGAGGCGTCTTGAGCGGATCGATGAGAGCATCGCCCGCTACCTCTCGCAGCTCGAGACCGCGGATCGGCATGGCGACGCGGTGCCAGAGGCGAAGGTTGAGCGGTTAAAGGGCAAGATCGAGAAGCTCAAGGAAGAGATCGTTCGGCTCAACGCGATCAATGCGGAGATGATGAAGAGTGAGGACAAGCAGATCTCACTGACCGATCCTGACGCGCGCTCGATGGCGACAAGTGGCAAGGACACTGGGATCGTTGGCTATAACGTGCAGATTGCAGTTGATACGCAGCATCATCTCATCGTGGCTCACGAGGTGACCAACGTGGGCACCGATCGCCACCAGCTCGCCAACATGGCCAGACAGGCGCGCGACGAGATGGCTGTCGAGACGGTCGAAGTCGTGGCAGATCGCGGCTATTACGATGGGGAGGAGATCAGGGCCTGCGAGGAAGCCGACATCACGGTAACGTTGCCGAAGCCGATGACTTCTGGCGCCAAGGCTGCTGGCCGCTTCGGCAAACAGGACTTCGTCTATGTCGCCACCGACGACATTTATCGCTGTCCCGCCGGCGAGCGGCTAACTTATCACTATACGAACGTAGAGGACGGAAAGACACTGCGCCGCTATTGGACAGGCACCTGCAAAACCTGCGCGCTAAAAGTTCAGTGCACGACAGGCCCCGAGCGCCGCATCTCACGCTGGGAGCATGAGGCTGTTCTGGAAAAAGTTCAGGATCGACTCGACCACAACCCCAATGCAATGGGTGTCCGCCGACAGACCGCGGAGCATCCGTTCGGCACGATGAAGTGTTGGATGGGAGCAACGCACTTTCTTACGAAAAAGCTGCCAAAGGTTGCCACCGAAATGGCGCTCAACGTGCTCGCCTACAACATGAAGCGCGTGATGATGATCGTAGGCGTAGGCGGATTGCTGGAGGCGATGCAGGCGTGAGGCTGACCTCTGCGCGGCCAAATCAGCGCCTACACGAAGCTCCTGGTTGCCACCGAGATGACACGAGGTCAATTCCACCGAATTAGACGCGCGGCGGCCGCGAAATGCGCCGGAGCGCTCCAAGTTGCCGGATTTTCACACAGCCTGGGTCATTTGCGGACCTCGATGCGGACAAGCGTGAATTCCGCTTTGACCCCATGAACGGACATCGTCAGCGCCGCGCGGTAGGTCCGCTAAGGGCCATAACCGGACTCATGCACCGCAGCAAACAGCATCTCTATTTGATCACCTCGTCGGCGTGGACAAGAGGCGGCACGGTGAGGCCGAGCGCTTTGGCAGTCTTCATGTTGATCACCAGCTCGAACTTGGTCGGCTGCTCCACCGGCAGATCGAAGCCCGCGCTCGAAGCCCGCCAGCGCCGCTCATCAATGGTGAGGAAGAAGGGCTCGTCGCCGATATCGACGCGGCATTCGACGTTCACCCAACGTCCGCGCCGCTTGAGGTCGTGATCGCCATCCAGCAGGGAAGGCAGGCACACGAAGCGATCGGCCGCGTTCATACAACGCGATCGGCGCGCAACTTCTCGATGGCCGCCGCCCCGTAGCCCAGTTCCTTCAGGATCTGGTCGGTGTGCTCGCCGAGCTGGGGCGCGCGACGCCGGATGGTGAGCGGCGTGTGCGACAGTTTCACCGCTTCCTGCAGCACCGGCGCCGGCTTGGCCATGCCGGGAAATGTCATTTGATGGAAGAAGTCCGCGGCCCTCACATGCGGGTCGTCGAGCGTCTGTTGAGGCGTGTAGACGGGGCCGGCGGGAATGCGATTGGCCTCGAGCTCGGCCAGCGCCTCCTTGACGGTTCGCGCATCGCACCATTTCTGCATGATGGCCGACAGCGCCTCGCCGTTGTCGCCGCGCGCCAGATCGTCCTTGAAACGGGGATCCATGGCCAGGCCATCGTCGCCCATCAGCTTGCACCAGCGCACGAACAGCGGCTGACCGATGGTCATGGCGTAGATCAAGCCGTCCCGGCACTTGAAGCTGTCGTTCCGGCAAGGGCACCAAGAAGCGCCGCTACCCGTCGGTCCCTTGATAGCGGGCGTGTGCAACGCCCATGGCCGGAAAGCATCAATCTTCAACAGCCGCGGCAGATACCCTTTAGCTTGGCGGTGGTTCGGGCGTCTTCCGCGATGAAGGGGTCTTTGTAGGGCGGCCGCGACGCGTCGCTTTCGATGGCTGCTGGCTTTGCTATTCTCGGAGGAGTCGCCGCATCGTAGCAGGCAAGTCGCCCGCTTGTGCTTTCGATCGTGCGGCATTCCGGCCCAGCGGCGAGAGTGCCTTGCGCGCAGGCGCAGAGCGTCAATACGGCGAGCGTAATTTTCATCCGATTTCCTTTGCGGGTCGCCATTAGAACGGGCCGCGTCCACGAAGCAATGGGCCAATCAGCGCCGCCCGATCGCGCAGCCCTGCGGGAACGCGCCTTCGCACGCGCTCGAATGCGTCAGTCCAGCGGATAGCTTTACGTCGACGCCTGCATTGCTATTTCTTCTTGCCGGACGCGAAGCCCGGTTGCCATCCCGCGGCCTTTTGGCTTGGCGCCGCAGCTATTGTCTTGATCTTCTCTTTCTTGGGCTTCTTGGCCTCGCGATTTCCTTTTTGCTCACCCTTGGCCATTTCGATCTCCTTTGGTTGGATGATGACGCCGTCATTGCACGCCGAATTTCACATTGTCGCGTAGCGCGTCGCAATTTTCATCGCGCCGTCGATCTCTTCGGCCAGTTCGATGCCCGAAAGGACATGGCGCCAAGCCCGCATCGATCTCCTGCCGTGAGATCCTGGGCTTGAACCAGGAAGTTCGTTTGGCGCAACCTGAAGACTCGCATTGCGTAACTGTGCGCCCATTGTTCGCGAATAGCCATGCATTAGTTGATGCTGCGCCTCCCTGCCGCCGCGGTTCAGCCTTTCGGCAAAATGACTTCCTCTCCACTGATGGCGCGATCCAGCGCGTCGACCAGCATCTGAATCTCGATGAACTTGTTGCGTGCCCGCTCGGCCTTGTCCCGGTCAAAAGGAGCGGCCAGCACCTTCGCATGCACGTCCCTTTCCTCGATCATGCGCGTACGGGCTTTCTTCAGCGTTTCAAGTCGCTCGCTCATTCAGGCTCCCTGACTTTTCAATGGACGAATTGGCGCTGCTCAAGCGGCGGTCAACTTTTCATCGCCTGCATCAGCGCCGAAATCTTGATGGTCGCGAAATTGGAGAAGGTGTCCGACACCGCGTATGGCAGAATGATCTGGTCGTTGTGCCGCATCGCCCCGCAGGTATAGACGACACTGGCAATGTCGATGCTGCTCCATGGATGGAGATTGCCGACCCCCACGGTTTCAGTGCAACCTGCACCGCGGCATGCTCGATGGCCATAGATTTTCCTGACCCGTAACGCGCATATCGAGGCGATATGCCGTTGGTCGATACCGTTTCATATGATTTGGCGTGGCTAAGGCGTCGCGACAGGATGTGCGCGTTTGTCGCGATCCCATCGGGCTAACGCATCAGATGGGTACTCCGGCGTCAGATAGCAACCTTGCTGGATGCATTAGTGTTTGGTCGCCCAGGACGGACGAACGCCAGTCCAGGCGGGAAGCGAATTCCATTCGGCCCACCGCATCCGGCGCTCCTCATCGCCGACCCTGATAAAGACAAAGGCCGCATCATCCTTGCCGGTTTTCGAATCAACAAACATTGCCGGAACGCCGTATGCGTCTCTGATGATCGCCGTATTTGCCATTCGGACTCCTGCTTTCTGTTAAGCGCCCGGATTCCCGTTGCCGGCATGTCACTTGAGGCGAACTACCACTGAATAATCACGGCGGCAGCGATCAGCAGCGCAAAAAAGATCGGCAACAGCACCGGAGGCACCAGCCAATCACGGAGATCGAATTTGAGGGTATCTGACATGTGACCGCCTTGTTGGTGAGGCGGGAGCGCAACGCTCTCAGTCACCGATAACAGCCCGGGGCGCGCGGTGATGTCTCAGATATAGCGACTATCTGCCGAATAGCGAGGAGAATCGCAATTTGTTTTCTGGGGACGCTTGGCAGGCTTGTAATGCGGCACTGAGTAGCCATCTGAAACCCAGCGCCATCGTATTGCTTCGGCATCGCCCTTACGGCAGCGCGAAGGTTAGCCACGCCAAATCTCGTCAGTGACGTTGACCGACCGCACATCGCTTCGATGTGCGCGTCCCGAGGCCGTTGACCGGTGAGATGCGTGGTCCGTCGGCTGATAACCTGATCGGTGGCAGTCCATGATTGAGTTTCCAAACCACAGCCGCTCATATGATCAGACCCGGCGAGCCGTGCGGTTCTGGGGGCACGACAACGCGCTAGAAACGACGTTCTTCATAGACGAGGGCGCATTGAGGCGAATTCAGCCAGATGCCCGCCCCGACGAGCCCGGTTTCCTGAACGCGTTCGATTGCAACCGTGATGTGATATGCGCGGCGGCTGCGAAGGTTTACGTCCGTGGAAGCCGGGGATCTTACGACCTAGTCGCCGCAAATTTTTGAAACGAACTCTTTTGATGTGATCAGCCGAGGCGACGTGGCAGAGCGGGCGCAGGTGCTCGTTCGTCGCGAACAAAAACTGCAGGCGATCAACCTCCTGGAGGATGTCATGGATACGAGCTCAGCGACTTTCCTGGCCTGCGGAGCATTTTTCGCTCTCTCGTTCGTTACGATCTGGGCCTTCTGGTTCGTGGAGCGGCTGCGGGGAGCAAGCGCCCCTCACGTGTGAAAACCGGCCAAGTTGCGCGCCGCATGTCGGAATGCCGGCTCGATGCCGGCTGACGACCCGCTCCGAGCTATTTGCATGCGAAAAGCCGCGGATTTCCCGCGGCTTGCTCGTATTCAGACTGTTGTCGGCGTTCTCAGTAGCGATCGGTGCCGATTCCGACGCTGACGCCGGGGGCGCGGATGCCAATGCCGCCACGTTCCTCATAGCCGCGGCGCTCGATATAACGCTCGCGACGGGGAGCATACCCGTATGAATCACTGTGTTCACGGATAATGACACGGCGTTCACTACGTTGGCGCCAGCACTGGCCTGCCTCATTGCAAACCATGCGGACGTTTTGAATGTTGCTCTCGGGAGCGACTGATACATTCGGGGAAAGCGGTGCCGCGGAAGCGGCCGTCACGAGAAGAGCACTTGCGCCGGCTGCCAGATAGATCGCGAGGTTTTTCATAATGTCTCTTTCCAAAATTAGTTGTGTCAGCGGGTCAAGGTGCTGGCGGGGCAATGGTTCCAATAGCCGTCCGTGATTGTGGGATTTGCGTGCAATGCGGTCTCGTTGATGCTCTGGAGCTTTCCACCGCGAGCCTATGAGGATGGTGGAATCCGCCCCGCCGCAACCACCCGAAGTGGACTCAAATAAAAACAGGCCGATGCGGTTTTCAATCAGGCCGTAGCGGGTCGAGCGACGCTGTCCTAACCCGACACCCACTCCGGCAAATCAGGACGACTAAACGCGCAACGCCGCCAAGCCAAATAATGCTTGGTGGCGTTGCGGGACATCCGGGAAGAGCAATCCCCGGCTTCCAGCTGTAGCGCTCAAAGATGCCAAATGTAGAAAGTCGCTCTCACGGTGAGGCTTTTCTCATTGTGCCAGCAGTAGACGGAAGCATTTCGGTTGAGCCGCTGATAGCTGCGATCACGGCCTGAGACCGCTCTCCAGAGACGATGGCGCTGCGACCTTTGGACTGGAGACCAAGATCGTGCTGTACAGCATCAGGACAAAAGCCTACCGTTGAACGACAAGGTGGCAGTTGTTTGCCTTGAAGCTGTCCATGAAGCGGTGACTTCCGAAGTCGCTGCTCGTCGTCGTAGCGGCAGTTAGCGTGCCATCGGAAGGCGCAATCTCAAAGAGCTGGATGTTTTGCCAAGCACGGACGCAAGCGGCGCCTGCGGCTGCGAACCGGCTCGTGCGAAAAAAAGGAGATCATCATGAGAATGCCCGACATTTTGCAAGGTGAGGCGCGGACCCGCTTCCTCCAGGGAATCGCTTTCGGCGCTGTTGCGGCGATAACGATCGGATTTTTCTGGGGCGGCTGGGTCACCGGCGGCACCGCCAAAACCATGACCGCAATGGCAGAGACCAACGGTCGGATGTCTGTCCTAGTCCCGATATGCGTCGCGCAGTTCACAGCGGCCGACGGCGCCGTCGCCAAGTTCAAGGCGGCGGGCTCCTATTCAAGGGACAACGTCATCAGCGAATACGTGAAGACCGTTGCCGCCACGAGTATGGACTATTCATTCGCCAGGGCGTGCGCAGTCGGTGTGGAAGCTGAACTCTCGAAAACGGCCACAAAGAGCTGAACGGTCGGTTCGCCAAGAAGGGATCCAGCGAAATGAGCGATCACAGGACCGGACGGCCTTCCTATCTTGTATATGGCTTGCTGGCGGTCATCCTGTTCGGCGGTTATGTGCTGTTCAATGACTTTCAAAACGACAACTCCGCAACCATGGCCCCGACCCTGACACTCAATCGCTGACGCCTCGCGCGCTTTTTCATGGGGAGGGCACGTCCACGCCGGCAAGTGGATCCGCCGCCTCTTTTGTTTGTCTGGAAGGCTAGGCAGGCGGCAACGCATCGGCTTGCTTCCGATAGCCTACATCGGTGCCGCTCCGAGAATGTTCGCTTTGGGTCATTCCGGAAGTGACTTCGATCAACCGCGAGGTCCGCTTTCCCTCAATGAACCGACATCGTCAGCTTCGCGCTTTGGTCCGGAAAGTGCCAGAGGCAGACATGCCGGCGGCGAAATCAGCGGCGCATCCGTGAAGCATGCGCATACGAGGCGGACATTCCGGATGTCGCTGTCCGGGCCGACCCGATTGACCACAGTCGCTTCCGAGACGCCGCGGAGAAGTCCGCGGCCTCTTGCGTTTGCACGATGTAACGGGCGGAGCCCCGCACTGCCACGAGGTCTTTCCCGAGACCATCCCGATAGGCTGCCATGACCAAACAAAGCGGGCGCCGAAGTTGTATCGATGGAACCATCTCTTGCGATGGTTGTTGACGAAGGAGCCCCCGAAAGCGGTGGGGTGAAAACTAACAAAGTCAGCAGCCCTCAATGTTCAAATCTCTCTTCGCCCTGGCGGCCTTCGCGCTGCTCGGAGCCTCTGTGATCGCGTTACCGGCCTTCACCCCCAAGGTTGAAGCGGCCGAGGCAGCGGTCCTCGCCAAGAGCGACCGCCTGCAAATCCGCACGCCCAACTCGAATTGCGGCAGTCAGGTCTGGCCAAACTTCGAAGCGGCGTGTTTGCGCGCGACGGGCGACGGCGCCAGGATTCTGGAGGCCCGCCTCGTAACCACCCGCCGCTAGAGAGTTCGCCGGTTTGCCGGCTCTGCCGCAAGTTGGATATTTCATGACCCACCCTTCGCACGAAAGTCGCGCTCGGATCAGCCGCGTCCACCTCGCGGCGATCGGCAAGGAAATTGGGGAAAGGCTTCGGACCCTTCTCAATAAGCAGCTCGTTCGACTGCCGGCCTCGTTGGTCAAACTCGTGCAACGAATACGCGAGGATCGTTCCCGGAGTTCAGCGAAGCCGGACGTATGAAAGACTTTCCGCACGCATCGTTCCCGCCTGACGTCATCGGGATCATGACGGCAGCGATGGACAGTGCCATTTCCACGCTCCCTCACCCCGTCTCATCGGCGCAGGTCAAAGCGATCACCGAAAGCATTCTTCGCTCCACCAAGGAGGGCGAACGCGACTCCGCGGTCCTCGCAAGGATGGCTTTGCTGGAACTCACGGTCTCTCCGCGGGCTTGATCGAACCTTTCGCCGAGTCCGGAGCCGTTTTAGCTCGCTATTTGTCCACAATGAGCGCAGCAAGGAACTGCCAGACACTGGCTGTTTATCGACTGCCTCGAGGAGGAGCCACGATGACGACGGCAACAGGATCAACCGAGCTCCCCGAGGTGGCCAAGGTGCTCGTCGTCGAGGACGAGATGGTGTTGCGCATGCGCGCGGCCGATATTGTGGAGGATGCGGGATTTTGTGCAGTCGAAGCCGTCAACGCCGATGAGGCGATCGCCGTTCTGGAATCGCGCTCGGACATAGCCCTGCTGTTCACGGATATTCAGATGCCGGGCAGCATGGATGGTCTCAAGTTGGCCCATGCCGTGCACAGCCGTTGGCCCGACATCGGAATCATCCTGGTGTCCGGCCACGTGAAGCCATCCGACGCCGAAAGGCCGACCGACAGCCGCTTCTTCAGCAAACCACTGGGCGATGCGCAAATGATTGTCGAATTGCAGGCGATGGTCGGCGCCGGCGCCTTGAGAATCGTTCCGGGCGCTCCCTTGTTGAAAATCGACGGCACGCCGATCGAACCTCAGTCGCGCACCCCCCAAGAGGCGGCATTGTCGGCGGAGAACGACAGTCTCCGCCTGTTGCTGGAACAAGCCGGCATCGACGCCAAGGCGCTGCTGGCGCAAGCCGGGATCGATGCCAGGGAGCGCGAGGCGGCCGACAAGCTGCAGAAGCTGATTCTTGGCGAGTTGCACCATCGCATCAAGAACACGCTCGCCACGGTCAGCGCGATTGCGTCGCAGAGCTTCCGGACCGCGACCAGTATCGAACATGGGCAGAAGGCCATGGAGGGCCGGCTGCTCGCACTCGGACGGGCCCATGATCTGCTGATGCAGATCAGCTGGTCCAATGCCAGTCTCACCCATACCTTCAGCGACGCGACCGAGCCCTATGACAGCCAGGGGACCAGGCGATTCCATTTCAACGGGCCGGATATCAGGATCACGTCAGGCGCCGTCATCGCGCTTGCGATGACGCTCAACGAGCTCTGCACAAATACCACCAAGTTCGGCGCTCTCTCAAATGTCAACGGTCGCGTCGAAATTGCGTGGACGATTGATGAAGATAAGCAACGGATGCGCCTGACATGGACTGAAAAGGGCGGACCTCCGGTTCAGCGCCCGACACGGCGCAGCTTCGGCACGCGCATGATGGAGTCGCTCGGCCAGCAATTGAATGGCCGTGTGCAACTCACCTACGATCCGTCCGGATTTGTTTATTTGCTGGACGTGCCGCTTGGTTCAATCATTGCGGTTGCGTGAAGCAACAGTCTCCTGCTTCTGGCCATCGCGAGCGGGACCGGACGAAGGGGACGGCTTTGCCAATCGGCTGCCTGCTGTTGCAGGCTGCCCCCATCTACCGAATGCGCACGTAAGGTATCCGGTTTATGTTCGCCAACGTCATCTTTAGGACAGCAACTTGCCGCGGAATGGCGCGGCACATGACTGCTTAGGGTCAAAAGGCGACCTTCGGGCGCGGCAGATTTAGGTCTGTTCAACCCCAAACAGCGGACATCTGACGACTGCCGCAGCACGTCCGAAAAGTGCCAAAAGCAGTCATTCCGGGGTGGCAATCGGCGAGCGCTGATCGCCCCTTCCGGCCGCGCGAACCCCGCTTAGTGCTTGAACGAGATGACCTTGCCCTTGTCGAGACCGGCGCCGACGACGCAAATCGGCGAACGATAGAGCGGCGCAAGGA
>Ga0075365_10001693_pt1 | contig 10198 bp, 7 predicted proteins | sample EndMetdeltDD1765_FD_71387 | JGI IMG/M metagenome (GOLD analysis project Ga0075365, IMG submission 71387) | Populus endosphere microbial communities from Tennessee, USA - Endosphere MetaG P. deltoides DD176-5 | ecosystem: Host-associated > Plants > Roots > Endosphere | place: USA: Tennessee... | reverse complement strand
CCCTTTGCACCCTCACTGGTACCAGTTCGACCGCGCGCTGGCGCTCTACATGATGGGGGAATACCGGCAGGCGGCGGAAGCGCTGGAATTGGCCACGCGCCCGGCGCCGTGGATCCGGACGAGGCTAGCCGCCTGCTATGCGCAGATGGGCGACATGGAGAAGGCGCGGCGGCAGATCGCTCTTATCGAGGAAGGGGATCCGTTCTCGCCGCTCGACTATGTCCTGCGCGGCGTGCCGTTCGAGAACCAGGCCGACACGGAGCATCTCGCCGAGGGCGTCATGCTTGCCCTCGGCGAGCGGGCTGAGGCCGCTCAATCGACGACGACCACGATGTAGCGGCCCTGATAGGCCCGGTAGTAGGTGCCGCCGCAACGCCAGACGTCGAAGCCGTTGACCCTGGTGCGGACGCAGCCGGCCGGCAGGGTCGCGACCCAGGCGGTCGTGTGCCTGAGCACACGCCATGTCGTATTGCGACGCGCCACGCCCGCGGCGCTGCGCGGCGTCCAGGGCTGGCCGATGCGGGCCTCGGCCGCGCCGACCAGCGATAGGGCCGGCACGGTGCCGCCGATGATCTCGACGGCGGCCATGCCGATGGCGAGCAGGGCGGCGGCCGAGCGGATTTTCTTCATGGATTTCATAGGCATTTTCTCTCTCCTTAAGTTGTCGATCAAAGTTTGGTGGGAGGATGCGGCAAGCCGGGTGGAGCCCGCCAAAGCCGCCAGGTGAGCAACCACGAACAGAAAATGCGCCGCGGTTGTAACGTAGCCGACGACGAGGATAGCGGCGCCCGCGGTTGAGGCGGGCGCCGAATAATCAGGCCAGGCTGTGCATGGTGCCGGCCACACGGTAAGGCGCGCGCTCTGCCGTCCTCGGCCTGACGGCGAGGCCCGCGAGATAGCGCTGGAAGGCGGCCGCCTCCTGCACGGGCGAGGCGAGCGCAACATGGCCGTCGGGCCTTACCAGATAGGCGCCGTCACGCTGCAGGCCGGCTTTGCCGGCGGCGTCCGACCAGGCGAAGGCATGGATCGGAATGCCGGCCGGCGCGAGCATCGCCCGGAATTCGGCATTGACCTCGCCATAGACATGGACCTGCCAGTCCTGCGACCGCAGCGGCTCGAAATTGTCGCCGCTCGAGCCGACGACATAAGGCAGGCGGTCGCCGCCGCTGATCTCGCCGGCAGTGCCCGAGCTGATCGGTCCGGAGCGGTACTCGATTGCCGCCTGCGAGATCACGCCGAAGAAGGCGCGCGAGCCGAACGAGGTGTGCAGCGCGACATTCATGATCTTCGGCATCACGTAGCGCCGGAAAAGACCGACGAGCCGCGAGCGGCTGGTGATGAAGCGGAACACCTTGTCGGTGCTTTCGATCAGCTTGCGGGCGAAGGCGATGCGCTCCGGCTCATAGCTGTCGAGCAGGCGCGCGTCGGCGCGGCCCTGGACCACGGCGGCGAGCTTCCAGGCGAGGTTCACCGCATCGCCCATCCCGGTGTTCATGCCCTGGCCGCCGGCCGGGCTGTGGATGTGGCCCGCATCGCCGGCAAGGAACACCCGGCCGACGCGGAAGCGCTCGGCGACGCGGTGATGCACGCGATAGGTCGAGAACCAGTTGACCTCGTCGACCTTGACGCCGGTGTCACGCTCGACGTCGGCGCGGATCGCCTCGAAGGTGATCGTCTCGTCCGCCTCATGCGCCTTCGGCACGATGCCGATCAGCCTGACCGAACCCGATTGCCGGACCGGCATGACGATCGCGAAACCATAGCTGCTGATCGTCGTGTCCATGCCGTTGCGGGTGATTTCGCCGCTGCCTTTCACGTCGGCGACGTAGAAGGCCTGCTCATAGGTGCCTCCAGGGAAGCAGATGTTCAGCCCATGGCGCACGGCGCTGCGCGCGCCGTCACAACCGGCAAGATAGGCCGCGCTGGCGGTCTCGGTGCGGCCGTTTCGGGAAAGCGTGGCAATGACTGCGTCGCCCTTGTCCTGGAAAGCGACGAGCTCGGTGCCGCGTTCGACCTCGACGCCGACGCGCTCAAGATGCGTGATCAGCAGGCGTTCGTGGATGTCCTGCGGCAGCGCGAAGGCAAAGGAATAGGGGCTGATGCCACGGCCGAAATCCGACAGCGGCAGCCTTGCCGCAACGCCGGCCGGCGTGTGTATGGTGAGCCGCTCGAGCCGAATACCCTCGGCAAGGATATCCTCGACAATGCCGATCTGGCGGTGGAACTCCAGCGTGCGCGCCTGGACGGCCAGCGCGCGCGAGGTTTCGCCGGGCGCCGCGGCCTTGTCGAAGATGCGCACCGGCACGCCGAGCTTGGTCAGCCACAGCGCGAGCGTCAGCCCGGTCGGGCCAGCGCCGGCGATCAGGACCTTGGTCTTGGACATGCTCATTTCTCTTCCCCTTCAACGATGCGGACTTTTTCATGTTCCCGCAGCCGGTTGACACCGGCGGTGACGACGATGCGCCTCAGCGGCTTGTGGAGGAGTGCGGCAATCATGTTGTCTCCATGATCAAGGTTGCGGCCGCGCGGGAGGATGCGTCGACCGGGAAAATGCGGTGGCCGGGGCGATCGGGCGTTGCAGCCCTTCGTTCGCCAGCCCGATCTTTTTGCGTCTCCGGGCCTGCGAAATCCCGAACGGTTTCTGAAAATTTTCCGATGTTTTGGCGATCCATGCCTCAGCCAGGCTCGTCGAAGCCGAGCGTTGACAGCACAAAGCGGCAATTGCCGGAGGCAATCTACGGTGGAAAAATGATGATGGTCCCTGAGGCGAGGGTGAAGAGGGAACTCGGTGAGACCCGCTTCGGGCCGCCATCGTCACCAGCTCGCTCGGCGCCTTCGTCACCATGCTGATCCGCAACCGCCTGTGACGGCGGCCGCGTCAGGCGAACTGCTCGCGCAGCCAGTGCTGGAGCTTGATCAGGTGGCGCATCGGCGAGCGGTCTATGCGCTTGACGTCGATCAGCGTGACGCCGCCGCCGTCCGAGAGCGTGTGAAATCCCTGGTCGAAGCCGTCGAGCCAGCCGCCGGGCGACAGGCGCTTGACGATATCGGCCGAAAATTCCTCAGGGCTCAGGCGCTCGATGCCGAGCAGGTTGATGGCTGTGCCGTAGCCGGTCGTGCAGTCCTGGGTCGGGAAATAGAGCCTGTCCTCGTGCAGGAAGGGCGACCCGGCCGGGCGCGACGAGCCGCGTCCGATGCGCACCGGGTTTTTCGGGTGCCTGCGCCAAGGCCCGGCCAGGCTGTCGGCAAAGGCGACATGCAGTTCGCGCATATCCCTGCCGTCCGGTCCGAAGATCGTAAAAAACATCCACCAGCGCTGCTGATGGCAAAAGACGGTCGAATCGACCGCCGGCTCCTCGAGCAGCACGGCGGCCGGCTCCCATTTGCTCGGAAAATCAACCGCCCGATAGAGCGTCAGCCGGCCGCTCTGATAGGCCTCGGGCAGCATGAAGATGTCCTCGCCCGACCGGATCAGGTGCGGATAGGAGAGATGGAAAGGCTCCTTCAGCGCAACGCCGCGCTCCCGCAGCGTCCAGTCCCGGTCGTAGCTGTAGTAGTGGATCTCGCCGCGTTGCACCCGGTAGTCATAGGCCTCGACCAGCACCGTGAAGCGATCGCCATGGGAAAGGCCGAACGGGTCGGCGATGAAGCGGAATGAGCCTTGCGGCGGCAGCCAGATGACGCGGCTCCTGTCGAGGCCATCGGCTGCAAGAACGCCATGGATAGGCACGGGAACGATCCCCACCTGCCAGATGTCCGCCATTCCCCGTATTCCCCCCGTCGAGCCCTGTATCTATGCAGCAAACCGCGCGGCGCGGAAACAGCCGGCGTCGCTCCGCGCGTTCACCCGCCGCTAACCATGCCGGCCTCGCGGGTCTGCCATCCACAGTTGCCGGCTTCTGGATCAACACCGCTCCCTTGAATAGTGAGCACGCTTATTATATATGCCGCTCATGGTTTCCGACGGCATCGACAGACTGGGGTTCCTGATCCACGACGTGCAGCGCCTGATGCGCAAGCGCTTCGAGGCGCGCGCCAGCGGCTTCGGCCTTTCCTCGGCGCAATGGCGGCTTCTGGTCCGCGTCGCCAAGGAGGCTGGTGTCGCGCAGGCGCGGCTTGCCGAGCTGCTCGAAATCGAGCCGATCAGCGTTTCGCGCCTCGTCGACCGGATGGAGGAGGGCGGCTGGATCGAGCGCCGCCCCGATGCAACCGACCGCCGCGTGCGCATGATCTTCCCGACCGCCAAGGCGAGCGAGGCCTACGCCCACGTCAAGAGCCTTGCCGGCGAGGTCTATGAGGAATCGCTGGTCGGCGTTTCGCCGGAAGATCGCCGCGCCCTGATCCGGGCACTGGACGCGATCGTGCAGAATCTTGCGGACGGCGAGACGCCGTCCTTGGAAAAATTGAAGAGTACGGAAGGCGCAGCAACATGAACGCGGTAGCAAAGGTGGACGAAAACGTCACCAAGCTGGAACTGGAAGCGCCGGCGCAGCCGGCGGCCGCCCCGGTGTCGGTAGCCCCAACGCCGCAGCCGGCACCGGTGGCGCCGAAGAAGAAGCGTCGCGCCGGCCGCTTTCTCCTGATGGTCGCGCTGCCCGCGGCGCTGCTTACCGGCGGCGCCTATGTCTGGGTTACCGGCGGCCGCTACCAGGAGACCGAGAACGCCAATCTGCAGCAGGCCAAGGTGTCGATCGCGTCCGACACGGCAGGCCGCATCGTCAAGGTCGGCATCGCCGACAACCAGCTCGTCAAGCAGGGCGACGTGCTGTTCGCCGTCGACCCCGAATCCTACCGGATCGCGCTCGCCCAGGCTGATGCGGCGGTCGCCACCGCGCGCCTCAATGTCGAGCAATTGCGCGCCGCCTACAGCCAGGCGATGGCGCAGGAGAAGTCCGACACCAGCGAAGTCGCCTATGCGCAGTCGCAGTATGATCGCGCCGCCGACCTCGCCCAGAAGGGCATCAACGCCAAGTCGTCGCTGGACGAGGCCAGGAACGACCTCGACAAGGCCCGGCAGCAGCTGGCGGTGGCCGAGCAGGGCATCATCAGCGCCAAGGCGGCGCTCGGCGGCAATCCTGACATCGAGACCGACAAGCACCCGACGGTGATGGCCGCGCTCGCCGCGCGCGACAAGGCCGCCTATGACCTGGCGCAGACCACGGTCACGGCGCCGGCGGACGGCGTCGTCAGCCAGGCTTCCTCATTCAAGCTCGGCCAGTATGTCGCCGTCGGCACGCCGCTGTTCTCGCTTGTCGAGACCGGCGATACCTGGATCGACGCCAATTTCAAGGAAACCCAGCTTACCCATATGAAGCCGGGCCAGAAGGCGGAGATCGTCGTCGACACCTATCCGGGCAAGACCTTCGAGGCCACCGTCAAGGCGATCGGCGCCGGCACCGGCGCGGAGTTCTCGCTGCTGCCGGCGCAGAACGCCACCGGCAACTGGGTCAAGGTAACCCAGCGCATTCCCGTGCGCCTGGAGCTGACCGATCCCGACGCCAAGATGGCGCTGCGCACCGGCATGAGCGCCACCGTCACCGTCGACACCGGCGTTGCGCGCGGACTGCCGAAGATCTTCGGCCACGCCACGGCCGGCGAGGTGGCTGAGTAAGAGACGATCCCGGGCGCTTGGCGGCCGGGTTGAACAAATGGCGGAAGCCCACCGGACCAGGCGGGCGGATGCGAATGGCAGGGGATTGGTCCGTGGGAGGAGTGGGAAGGAGATGAGGTGGGACCCGGCCGCGTCGCGGCTTGATCCTTCGGCACGGGATCCTTCGGTCCTCAGGTTTCCGGGCGGCGGCGCCCGTACAAACGAGACGCTCGGTCGATGTAACCCCCACATCGATAGTCGCGTCCCACCGCGATGAGGGTCTCTCCAAGGCCTCGCCGCCCGGAAACCATTGTGTACACGTTTTTGTTACCTGCTGGAAGATTGGCATCATGAGCAGCCCGGAGCCCTTTCGAGACGTGCCGCACCGCGGCCTGATCACGGTCGCGCTCATGCTGGCGACGGTCATGCAGGCGCTCGACACCACCATCGCCAACGTCGCGCTGCCGACCATGACCGGCGATCTCGGCGCATCGCCCGACAACATCAACTGGGTGCTGACCTCCTACATCGTGGCCGCCGCGATCATGACGCCCGTCACCGGCTGGCTGGCCGACCGCCTCGGCCGCAAGGAGCTGTTCCTGACCGCCGTCGTCGGCTTCACCATCTTCTCCATGCTGTGCGGCCTGGCGTGGAGCCTCGAGACCATCGTGCTGTTCAGGCTGATGCAAGGCGTGTTCGGCGCCGCGATCGTGCCGCTGTCGCAGACCTTCCTGCTCGACATCAACCCGAAGGAACGCCACGGCCAGGCGATGGCCATCTGGGGCGCCGGCATCATGCTTGGGCCGATCCTGGGCCCGACGCTCGGCGGCTGGCTGACCGAGAACTTCAACTGGCGTTGGGTCTTCTTCATCAACCTGCCGGTCGGCATCCTCGCGTTCCTCGGCATGGCCGCCTATCTGCCGGCCGTTGCCCGGCGGGTGCGCAGCTTCGATTTCTTCGGCTTCGCCATGATCTCGCTCGGCGTCGGCGCGCTGCAGCTGATGCTCGATCGCGGCGGCGAGGTCGACTGGTTCTCCGCGGTCGAGATCTGGATCGAGCTCGGCCTGGCCATCACCGGCTTCTGGGTGTTCATCATCCACACGGTGACGGCCGAGCACCCGTTCATCGACCCCAAGATCTTCCTCGACCGCAATTTCGTCACCGGGCTGGCCTTCATCTTCATCATGGGTGTGCTCATCCTGGCCAGCATGTCGCTGCTGCCCCCGATGCTGTCGACCATCTTCGGTTATCCGACCATGACGATCGGCGTCGTCATCGGTCCCCGCGGCGTCGGCACGATGATTTCGATGCTCGTCGTCGGGCGGCTCATGAGCAAGATCGATGCCCGGATCCTCGTCGTCATCGGCTTCCTTTTGACCGCGCAATCGCTCTACACCATGTCCGGCTTCTCGCCGCAGATGGATAACTGGCTCATCCTCAGTTCCGGCGTCATCCAGGGTCTGGGAATGGGAATGGTGTTCGTACCGCTGTCGACGGTCGCCTTCGCCACGCTCGACGCCCGCTACCGCACCGATGCCACCGCGCTGTTCAGCCTGGTGCGCAATCTCGGCTCGTCGATCGGCGTGTCGGTGGTGACGGTTCTGATGGTGCGCAACACGCAGATCAACCACGCCGAGCTCTCCGCCTTCATCAACCCGTTCAACCCCAATCTCTGGGCCGCTTCGCCGGCGGCGGCGGGCGGCGATCCGACGGCGCTGTCCCAGGTAGACAGGCTGGTCAATATCCAGGCGATGATGATCTCCTACATCAACGACTTCAAAATCCTGATGGTGATGACGCTGCTTGCCATTCCGTTCGTGTTCCTGCTGCGCAAGCCGAAGGCGGCACCCGCGGGCGGCGCACCCGCCGCGCATATGGACTGACGTTTGCGGATTGGCGCGACGTAGCGGCCGCGCCTGCATCCGGGGCTCAAAATCGTGGCCTGGGAGCAGCGCCAGGATCTTAAGATATCCACAACCGACTGCTCCTGGTTCACCTACCATTAGTATATCTCGATCACGATGCAGTCGCTTTTGGGTTGAAAGCGAGCCGTGTTGCTTTGCGCCGGCACCAAACTGGAGGAACTCTGTTTGGGCACGAAATCATCCAGGAAAGCCGCCGAAGCACCCGAGTCGGCCAATCTAGCGGCGCTGGCTAAGCTGACGATCGTTTCATACGAAACGCTCGAGCGCGATCTTCGAGCCAGGATCGCAACGCTCGAAGGGCAGGCGCTGCGATTTGAGACGGCGATCGACAACGTTTCGCAGGGCATCTGCTTTTTTGACGCCGGTGAACGGCTGATCCTGTCCAATCGCCGCTATGCGGAGATCTACCACATTGCGCCTGAGCAATTGCAGCCGGGGCTGACGCTCCGGGAAATCGTCGAACTTCGCGTCGCTGTCGGGACCTCCGCGACCGAAGCCGACGCCTATCTTGCATTGGCCCGCTCGGTCAATTCGGGCACGGCTCCAAGAGTATGGACCGCCAACCTCGCCGACGGTCGGACAATTCAGGTCTGCCATCAGCCTATGCCCGACGGCAGTTGGGTGGCCACGCATGAGGACATTACGGCGCTTGTTGCCAATCGACAGATCGCCGCTGAGCGCATCTCGCTGCAAACGCTGATCGACTGGGTGCCCGACTATCTCTGGGTCAAGGACACGGAAAGCCGCTTCGTCGTAGCAAACAGGGCACTTGCGGTCGACAGCGGACGGGAGAAGACCAGCGACATGATCGGTCTGACCGATTTTGACCTCCATGCTCCGGAACTTGCGCAGAAATTTCGCGCTGTAGAGCAGAACGTGCTCCGCAGCGGGCAACCAATGATCGACAAGGAAGAGTTCATTGTCGATGCGTCGGGCGCCGGCAAGTGGGTTTCATCGACAAAGGTGCCGCTGCGCAACGCCCAGAATGACATCATCGGTTTGGTTGGCATCGCCCATGATGTCACCGCACGCAAGCAAGCGGACATCCTTCGGGACGGGCAGGCGCATATCCTGGAAATGATCGCGATGAGCGCCCTGCTCGAAGACGTGCTCGACCGTCTGATGCGCCTCGTCGAGTCGCAGTTGACGGGGATATTCGGTTCCGTCCTGCTGCTGGACAAGGACGGTAGCCACTTGCGGCACGGCGGCGCGCCGAGCCTGGCGAAAGACTATACCACTGCCATCGACGGGATCGCTGTCGGCCCCAAGGTTGGATCATGTGGCACCGCCGTCTATCGGCGGGAGCCGGTCATCGTCTCAGACATCATGCAGGATCCACTTTGGGAAGATTACCGGCAGGTGGTGGCGCCCTTCGGTTATCGTTCCTGCTGGTCGACGCCGATCCTGTCGCATCAAGGCGCGGTGCTGGGTGTCTTCGCAATGTATTCGATGACGGTGCGCGAACCGACCGAGGCCGAAACGCGGCTGATCGACTTCACGACGCGCATCGCTGGCATCGCCATCGAGCGCAAATTGGCTGAAGACCAGATTCATTTCATGGCCAACCATGATGTGCTGACGGGGCTTCCAAATCGCGCTCTGCTCGAGGACCGACTCTCGCAGGCCCTGCTGTACGCGCAGCGATACGACCGCTGGGTGACGGTGGTGTTCATCGACCTCGACAATTTCAAACTGGTCAATGACACGCTCGGCCACAATGCCGGTGACGTGCTGCTGAAGACCGTCGCCAACCGTATGGTCGAATGCGTAAGGTCAACCGACACCGTCGTTCGACTTGGCGGCGACGAGTTCGTCATAGTTCTGTTCGACCAGCCGACGAACGTCGATCTGATCTCCGAGACCCTGCAAGAGATCCGGGCGGCGATCGCGGAGCCGGTTCATCTGGGAAGGCATCGGCTGAGGGCGACGGCCAGCATCGGCATCGCCAACTATCCCAAGGATGGGAAGAGTCCGGATCAGCTGCTGGCCAATGCGGATGCCGCAATGTACCGCGCGAAGGATTTCGGCCGCGACAATTTCCAGTTCTACGCTCCCGAGTTCAACACCAGGGCGCATGAGAAATTCGTGCTTCAGGAGGAGTTGCGAAATGCTCTGGCTCGCTCGGAATTCATCCTGCTCTATCAGCCGCAAGTCGACCTTCGCTCAGGGGAGGTCTTTGCGGTCGAAGCCTTGCTGCGTTGGAAGCATCCGACGCGAGGCATGGTGGCGCCGAACACATTCATTCCGACCGCCGAGGAGACCGGTCTGATCGTGCCGATCGGCGACTGGGTCCTGCACGAAGCCTGTCGGCAGAACAAGGCCTGGCAGGATGCCGGTCTGCAGCCTTTGACCGTCTGCGTAAACGTCTCGGCGCGGCAATTCAGGGAACCGAACCTGATTGGCCGTGTCGTGAATGCGCTGAAGGACAGCGGCCTGGAGGCCAGGCATCTCGAGCTTGAGGTAACCGAAAGCCTTATCATGCAGGACGTCGAATTGGCGGTCGCAACAATGAACGCGTTGCAGGGCCTGGGCGTTCAGATATCGATCGACGATTTCGGAACAGGCTATTCCAGCCTCAGTGCGCTCAAGACCTTTCCCGTGGCGCGGCTGAAGATCGACAAGTCATTCATCAAGGATCTCGCCGCCGACGAGAACGATCAGGCCGTCGCCAGCGCTGTGATTT
>Ga0075365_10001691_pt1 | contig 10208 bp, 8 predicted proteins | sample EndMetdeltDD1765_FD_71387 | JGI IMG/M metagenome (GOLD analysis project Ga0075365, IMG submission 71387) | Populus endosphere microbial communities from Tennessee, USA - Endosphere MetaG P. deltoides DD176-5 | ecosystem: Host-associated > Plants > Roots > Endosphere | place: USA: Tennessee... | reverse complement strand
TCGTCGAACAGTCCGGGCACGCTGCCGCTGACCAACTGAAGCGAACCATCCGGGAGAAGCCCCGACTCGACGAGGATGCGCACCCATGCCTCGGCGACGTACGCGGTCGGAGTCGCCGGCTTGACCACCGAGGGAACCCCTGCCAGGAATGCCGGCGCGAACTTCTCGAGCGCTCCCCACATCGGGAAGTTGAACGCGTTGATCTGCACGGCGACACCCGGAAGGCGGGTGTACACGTGCTGGCCGAGGAACGAGCCGTCCTTGGAGAGGGATTCCGCCGGTCCGTCGACATACACCCGCGCGTTCGGAAGCTCGCGGCGGCCCTTCGAGGAATAGGTGAAGAGCACGCCGATGCCGCCGTCGATGTCGCTCAGCGAGTCGCGGGGCGTCGAACCCGTGTGCTTGGAGAGCTCGTACAGTTCGTCCTTGCGCTCGCTGAGTGTCAGCGCGAACTGCTTGAGCAGCATGGCGCGCTGATGGAAGGTGAGTGCACCGAGACTCTTCTGCCCTTCGTCACGGGCGTACTCGAGCACTCCCGCCAGGTCGAGCCCCGCCGTGCTGACGCGGGCGACAGGCTGCCCGGTGGATGCGTCGCGGACAGTGTTCGCCTCAGAGTCGTCCGGCGGTATCCACCACGTTCCCCGCACGTAGCTCGCAAGGATGTCGGTCATCATTCGCTCCATTCGTAGAATCCCTGGCCGCTCTTGCGACCGAGATTTCCGTCGTCGACCATTCGGCGCAGCAGCGCCGGGGGCGTGAACCTCTCGCCGAGTTCGGCGCACAGCTCCTCGGCGATTCCGAGGCGGACATCCAGTCCGACCAGATCGGTCGTCCGCAACGGGCCGACCGGATGCCGGTAGCCCAGTTCCATCGCGGCGTCGATGTCTTCCGCCGAGGCGACGCCCTCTTCCAGCATCCGGATCGCCTCCAGCGCGATCGCCACACCGAGACGGCTGGAGGCGAAGCCGGGCGAGTCGCGCACGACAACCGGGCGTTTGCCGATGACGGCGACCCACTCCTGCGCCGCCCGCTGTACCGACGGGTCGGTCGCAGCTCCGACGACGATCTCGACGAGCGTCGATGCGGGAACGGGGTTGAAGAAGTGCAGGCCGAGGAATCGCGCCGGCCGATCCAGTTCGGCCGCGAGGTCATCGATGGAGATGGATGAGGTGTTCGATGCGAGGACCGCCCCTTCCGGCATCGCCGCCTCCGCTCGGCGCAGTGCCTCGATCTTGAGCGCCCGACTCTCCGGCACCGCTTCGACCACGAGCGCGGCGCCGGAAAACGCGGTCACCTGGGTCCCGCTCGTCACGTTGGATACGAGTTCCGACAACGACCGCGCGGTCGTGCCACGCTCGACGGATCGGCGGAGGTTGTCCTCGATGCGCGCGAGTGCGGCCGACGCCGCGTCTGCGTCACGCTCGACGACAGTGACCTGAGAGCCCGCGAGAGCAAAGGCGTGCGCGATCCCCGCGCCCATGCGACCGCCGCCGATGATGCCCACCCGAGAAGGAGCCGCGATGGTGTCGACGTCGCTCACTTCTTCTTCCTCTCCAGAAACGCTGTCATTCGTGCGAACTTCTCCGGCCTCTCGAACAATTCGGCCTGCAGATCGAGTTCGACCGCAGGGTGTGCGTCGGCGGGAGCCGACAGCGCTCGTTTCGAGTACTGAGTCGCGAGCTGGTCGTTCGCGACGATGCGGTCCGCGATCGCGTGTGCGGCCGGCAGCAGCTCCTCCACCGGGTGGACCGCGGAGATGAGCCCCCACGCCTGCGCGTCCTCGGCGCCGAGTACCCGACCCGTGAGGAGCAGGTCGGCGGCCCGTGCCTCGCCGACGATCTGCGGCAATCGCCAGGTCGCACCGGCGGCGGCGATGATCCCGAGACCCGTCTCCGGGTTCCCGATCATGATGCGAGGCGTGCCGATCCTGATGTCGGCGGCGTAGGCGAGCTCCGCTCCGCCGCCGAGCGCATAGCCGTCGATCGCGGCGATCACCGGCATCGGAAGGCGGCGAACCCGAAGAAAGGCCATCGTGTTGATCCCTTCCCGCGCATCGATTGCCCGCCGGTCCCGCAGTTGGGCGATATCGGCCCCCGAGGCGAAAACCCCGCCGGAACCGGTGATGACCAGCACGCGCGGCGCGGCCTCGAGTTCGGCGCACAGGGCGTGGAGTTCGTCGATCATCGACTGATCGATCGCGTTTCGCGCGCCGGGTCGATCGAGTGTCGCGACGACTCGATCGTCCAACCGCTCGATCCGGACCGCGTCAGCCATCGATCCGCTCCAGGATCATCGCCGCACCCTGGCCGACGCCCACGCACATGGTTGCCAGTCCGAACCGCCCACGACCCCGCTCCAGACGCCCCAGCAGCGTGACGAGCAGGCGGCAGCCGCTCGATCCGAGCGGGTGTCCGAGTGCGATCGCTCCCCCGTCGGCGTTCACGATGTGCGGATCCAGGCCCAGTCGCCGCATCGACGCGAGTGATTGCGTCGCGAACGCTTCGTTCAATTCCACAGCGTCCAGGTCCTCGATGCTCAGCCCGGCCCTGTCGAGGGCCTTTCGCGTCGCCGGCACGGGTCCGAGGCCCATGATCTCGGGCGCCAGTCCCGCCGAGGCCGAGGCCACGATGCGGGCGCGGGGCGTGAGGGCGAGCCGCTCCACGGCGTCGGCGCTCGCGACGACGATGGCGGACGCGCCGTCGTTGAGCGAGCTGGAGTTGCCCGCCGTGACGACCGCTCCGCCGTCGACGACCGGACGCAGCCGCGCGAGGGCTTCCGCACTGGAGTCCCGGCGAGGACCTTCATCCACGTCGATCATCCCGCCGCGAGTCGCGACAGGAACGATCTCGGCCGCGAAGCGCCCCGCGTCGATCGCGGCGACGGCCAGCCTGTGGCTGCGCAGGGCGAAGGCGTCGGCATCCTCGCGGGTGATGCCGTCGAGCCGCGCCACCTCCTCCGCCGTCTCCGGCATCGAGTACGTCGCCTTGTCTCGGTTCACGAGCCTCGGGTTCGGAAACCTCCAGCCGATGGATGTGTCGTATGCCTCGCCCGGCTTGCCCCAGGCGCGATCGGGCTTGGCCTGCACCCACGGTGCCCTCGTCATGGACTCGACACCGCCGGCCACGATGATGTCGGCCTCCCCTGCACGTATCGCCTGTGCGGCGAGCGCCACCGCCGTCATCCCCGAGGCGCACAGCCGGTTCACCGTCATGCCGGGGACGGAGTCCGGCAGCCCGGCCAACAGCACCGCCATGCGCGCGACGTTGCGGTTGTCCTCACCGGCCTGGTTGGCAGCGCCGAAGTAGACCTCGTCGATCTCCTCGACCGGCGCGCCTGAACGGGCGACCGCCTCACGGACGACGAGCGCAGCGAGGTCGTCCGGACGCACCGACGCCAGTGCCCCGCCGTAACGACCCACTGGCGTACGCACGCCGCCTATGAGAAAAGCCTCGGACATCGTCATCCCTCCGCGCCGTCGCGGTTGCGCGATCGGGAATCATTCCCGATCGATCGTTCAGTAATCATGCCAGACGCGTTCAGCGCGGGCAAGTCGCGCTCGAATGGGAGACTGGCCCGGTGAGTGAGAGTTCGACGGACGAGATCGCGGCACCCCTGCCCGCCCGACGCGGGCGGCCGGGATACGACCGTGCGCAGGTGCTTTCGGTCGCCGTGCAGCTGTTCAACGAACAGGGATACGACGCGACATCCGTCGCGGACCTCGCCGCACGGCTGGGACTCACGAAGTCGGCGCTCTATCATCACTTCGACTCTCGAGAGCAGCTTCTCGAGCTCGCGCTCGACTCCGCTCTGAGCGCCCTGGAGGGCATTCTCGAGGAACCCGGTGCGCGCAACGGCACTGCCCTCGACCGGCTTCGTCTCGTGATCCGCGGAGCTGTGGGCGTTCTCATCGACCACCTGCCGTCCGTGACTCTGCTCCTGCGCGTTCGCGGCAACAGCGAGGTGGAGATCGCCGCCATGGAGCGCCGCCGCGTCTTCGATCATCACGTGACCGAACTCGTGGAGGCCGCGCAGGCAGAGGGGGGAATCCGGAAGGACATCGATGCCCGCGTGGTGACGCGCCTGATCTTCGGAATGATCAACTCGATCGTCGAGTGGTACCGCCCCGGACGTGGAGTGGACCGAGACGAACTCGCCCACGACGTCCTTGCCGTCACCCTGGACGGCATCGAGTCGCACCACGCGGACTGATCCGACCGGAGGGTGAATTCCTGACCTTTCGGCCAGTTTGTGCATCCGATGCCTTTATGCTGGTCGACACGCAAGGATGCGGGGGAGTCACGATGGTGCAGCTGACAACGATCCGACCCTCGTCTGCGCGGTCCGAGCTCGACTGCTCCCCTCTCCCCGCCGCAGATCGCTTCGACGCCTGGACCGATGCCGTCAGCCGCAGCTTCGTGCCGCTCAGCGCGCTGGCTGATCGCGAATCGCGGGGGCACTTCGACGGCCGTCTCGTGTCCCAGGAGTTCGGCAGCACCCAGATGGCCGCGGTGGCCGGCTCGGCAGTGACGGTCAGCCGGTCGGACGCTGACATCGCGTCCGCCGATCCGGGCCACATCAAACTCGGACTCCAGCTGCGCGGATACAGCGTCATCTCCCAGGATGGCCGGGACGCCGCCCTCGCGCCCGGCGACTTCGCCCTCTACGACACGACGCGGCCCTACACGCTGGATTTCGACGACACGTTCCGGATGTTCGTGGTGATGTTCCCCGTCAGTTCGATCCGCATGGACCACGATCGCACCCGCGCGCTGACGGCATCCCGGTTTTCGGGGCGGCAAGGACTCGGAGCGATCATGTCCCGGTTCCTCTTCGCGGTCAGCGATCAGCTGCAAGAGGACTCGCTCACCGGACGCATCGAACTTTCCGACGCCGTGTTCGACCTGCTGACGGCGACCGTGGCCGAACGCGTCGACCTGCTCGAGAGCAGTGACGATCGTTCGCAGCGGAACGCCCTGCTGCTGCGCGTGGAAGCGTATATAGCTGCTCATCTCAGCGATCCTCATTTGTCAGTGGCCAGCATCGCCGAGGCCCACCATGTGTCGGTCCGCTACCTGCAGAAGCTTTTTGAAGAGCACCAGCAGACTCCCAGCGGCGCGATCCGTCACCGCCGCCTCGATCAGAGCCGGCGAGACCTCGCCGATCCGCATCAGCCAGACCAGCAGATCGCGGCAGTGGGCGCGCGATGGGGGTTCGCGGATGCCACGGCGTACGCACGGGCCTTTCGCCAGGAGTTCGGCGTGACTCCGAGCGAGTACCGGGCCGCGTCGCGGCCACCGGGCTCATAGCCGGCGACCGCGACACGTCCCGACGGCGTCACACCGTCGTCTCAGCCAGCTGTTTCGCAACGACGCCGAGCAGCAGATCGGACGCCTTCTCGCCGATCATGATCGACGGCGCGTTCGTGTTGGCGCTCGGAACGCTCGGCATGACCGAGGCATCCGCGACCCGCAGACTCCGCACCCCGCGGACGCGCAGCTCAGGATCGACCACTGCGAGATCGTCGATACCCATGCGGCAGGTGCCGACCTGGTGGTGGTATGTCCCGACCGTGCGTCGCGCGAACTCGCGAAGCTCTTCCCGGCTGGTCACTGTCTCGCCGGGTGCGAACTCCGACTTCCGGTAGGGCGCGAAGGCCTCGTGCCCACCCACTTTGCGAACGATCTGGATCGCGTCGACCATCGCTTCGAGATCGCGCTCGTCGGCGAAGATGTTCGGATCCACGAGGGGGGCCACTGTCGGGTCGGCGGAGGCGAGCCGCAGCGTCCCGCGCGAATGCGGCCGCACGATGCCCGCGGCGATCGTGTAGCCCTGCTCGGGTGCGCTGATTCCGTCGGTGGGGTAGGGAACGTGGATGAAAAGCGGTTGCAGGTCGGGCGCCGGTCCGTCGTGGGCTGATGACCGCGCGTAGAACTGAGCCTCGAGAAGATTCCATCGCCCCACCGGTACGGGGTCGAGTGATTCGTACAAGACGCTCACCAGGAGGTGGTCGTGGAGGTTCTCCCCCACGCCCGGAACGTCCGCGACGAGCGCGACGCCGACCTCCGCCAGGTGTGCGGCAGGGCCGACGCCCGAGCGCAGCAGGATCGCAGGAGAGCCGATGGCGCCGGCTGAGAGGACGACTTCACTGGCGGCATGAGCGATGTGCTCGACGCCGTCGATCGAATAGAGGACGCCGACAGCACGATCGCCCTCGAAGATGACGCGGTCCACGGTGGCGCCCGTGGTCACGGTCAGGAGAGGGCTGTCGAGGATCGGCACCACGAAGCTCTGCCACGCACTCGCCCTTTTGCCGTCCTTCGTCGTCGTGTGGTTGAAACCCGCACCCTCGAGCGTGTCTCGGTTGAAGTCGTCCGTCGCGGGGATCCCGCTCAGCCGGGCGGCGTCGACGAACGTCTGGGCCAGCGGGTGACGCTTGTCGTCGTCGATGCGGTCGACGTGCAGCGGACCGCCCTCACCGTGGAACTCGCTCTGACCGTCGGCGTGATCCTCCGAGCGGAGGAACAGCGGGAAGACATCGTCCCAGGACCACCCGGTGGCCCCAGCCGCTTCCCATGCGTCGTAGTCGCTGCGGTCGCCGCGCATGTAGATCATGCCGTTCAGGGAACTCGATCCCCCCAGCACCCGCCCACGCGGCCAATAGATGACACGTCCGCCCAGATGCTCCTGCGGAGTGGTCATCACCGCCCAGTCGCTCGGCGACATCAGCAGGGCAGGCCATCCCTGAGGTGAGTGGATGTTCGGGTCGGTATCGACATCGCCGCTTTCGATGACGTGCACCGTGTGGCCGGCGTCGATCAGTCGTCGCGTGATGGCGCTGCCGGCGGAGCCTGCTCCGACGACGACGTACTCAGCGGTCTCGGCTGAGGTCATGGCGTTCCTCCTTGAACGTGGATGGGCGTCGGGTGATCGCCCCGAGAAAAGCATGCGACGTGCCCGGTCGGCCCGTCCGTGCCGAACGCGCACGTCGTCATGCCGAACGCGCACGATCGGTTCGCCGAGGCCGTCCGACCGCGCATGACGCCGGGCCCCCGAGCTAGCATCCTGATCGATGAGACGACGTCGTCCCTTCGAAGCCGGTCCCGATCCGGCCGGGCGAGAGCCCGTGGGACCGCTTCCTTCTCAGCCCATGCCGGGGGCCGAAAGCAGGAGGAACAGCGTGTCCACCACGACAGAATCCATTCTCGATGCCATCACCGCCTCTGCGGCAGAGGGACGGGCGATCCCGGATGCCGCAACCCGCGAGACGATCGGCTACGCGCCTGTGCACACGATCGCCGATCTGGATGCTGCCGTCGCCGCAGCGCGTGCGGCGCAGCCGGCCTGGAACGCCCTCGGGCACGCCGAGCGCAGCCGCATCCTGAACGCGATAGCGGATGATCTCGAAGCGAATTCGGAGGAGCTCGCGCAGCTGCTCTCCCGCGAACAGGGCAAGCCGATGGACGGGCCCAACGCGCGATTCGAGGTCGGCGCGTGCGCGACGTGGACGCGGAACGCGGCCGACACCGTGCTCGAGCCCGAAGTCGTCTTCGAAGCGGGCGACGCACGCGCGGAGATCCACTACGACGCGCTCGGCGTCGTCGGGGCCATCGGCCCCTGGAACTGGCCGATGATGATCACGGTCTGGCAGATCGCACCGTCTCTCCGCATGGGCAACACCGTCGTGGTCAAGCCCAGCGAGTACACGCCACTGTCGGTGCTCGCGCTCGCCGAGGTCTGGAACCGTCATCTGCCCGAGGGCGTGCTCAGCGTGATCTCCGGAGACCGCGAGGTCGGTGCAACCATCGCGGGCCACCCGGGGTTCGACAAGATCATGTTCACGGGATCGACCGCGACCGGCCGGAAGATCGTCGAATCGTCGGCGAACAACCTCGCGCGTCTGACACTCGAGCTGGGCGGCAACGACGCCGGCATCGTCCTGCCCGGTACAGATGTCGCAGCCATCGCCGAGAACCTCTTCTGGGGAATCTTCTTGAACACGGGTCAGACGTGCGCGGCTCTCAAGCGTCTGTACGTGCACGACTCCGTGTATGAGGACGTCGTCGATGCGCTGTCCGGTCTCGCGCAGGCGATGCCGATGGGAAACGGACTCGAGGGCGGCAATGTGCTCGGACCGCTGCAGAACGAGAAGCAGTTCGATATCGTCTCGAGTCTCGTCGAGGATGCTCGCGCCCGTGGCGCCCGCATCGTCACCGGCGGTGCGGCAGCACCCGAGCTCGGACCGCTGTTCTACCAGACGACGGTTGTCGCCGACATCGACGACGGTGCGCTCCTGGTCGACGAGGAGCAATTCGGTCCTGCGATCCCCGTCATCCGCTATACCGACATCGATGACGCCGTCCGCCGGGCGAACTCGTCGTCGCAGGGACTGGGCGCCTCGGTGTGGTCGAACGACCCGGACGAAGCGGTGGACGTCGCCAAGCGCATCGAAGCGGGAACGGTGTGGATCAACCAGCACGGAGCCATCAATCCGCAGGTGCCCTTCGGCGGAATCAAGTCCTCTGGCTACGGGCAGGAATTCGGCGTGGCAGGCCTGAAGGCGGTCGCGGCACCCAAGGTGATCAGCCGCTGAGACCACACGACAGAGCGCCCGGGTCTGCATCGACCTGGGCGCTCTTGCCGCCGAGCGCAACGAGGTTGCCGACGATGATTCCGTCGGGTCATTCAATATTGTGAATGACCAGCTGTGGCGACTGCGAACGAGCGACAGGAGACTATCTGAAAGGAGGAGTGGTCTTGACCAGCTTTCCGGTCCGTATCCCGTTCATGACCCGCTGGAACGACAACGACCAATACGGACACGTCAACAACACCGTTTACTACCAAGCCATGGATACCGCGATCAACAGCTGGTTGATCGCCGAGGGCGGCCTCGACCCTCGATCCTCCGAGATCGCGCTCTGCGCAGCATCCTCGTGCGAATTCCACGACTCGCTGGCATTCCCTGAGCCCGCCGAGGTCGGAATCGCCGTCGACCGTTTGGGCACCACCAGCGTCACGTGGTTGCTGGGGATTCTGCGCCCGGGGTCCGCAACCCCGATTGCCGATGGTCGATTCGTCCACGTATTCACTGATGAGCGCACGCGGCGCCCGACGCCGATTCCCGAGAAGATACGGCGCGCCATCGAGCGTACTTTCATCGTGTGAGAGCGCACCGTGCGACGAACACCGCGATCGGAATGGCCGGGAGCCCGAAACCGGCGGCGTACACCCATGTGATGAGCGCGGCTGCCCGCGCGCTCGCGGGCACGGCGTCGAAGGCCGAGACGGGAGGCGTCATGAGGGGCTGCTTTCGGTGTTCCGGGTCGAGGATGCCGGACGTCGCGCGCCCTATGACGTGTCGCCCGAGTGCGCGCTCTGAGGCGACGGGGTCAGGCGCCGCACAGAGCCCTCGGTTCCGTCGACCGTGACGACCTCTCCATCGCGGAGGGTGTCGGTCGCGCCCACCACCGCGACCACCGCAGGCACGCCGTATTCTCGCGCGATGATCGCCGGGTGCGAGAGTGCGCCGCCGGCATCCGCCACGAGTCCGCCGATGAGGGGGAAGATGACCGACCACGAGGGACGAGTCCCGGGGCACACCACGATGTCTCCGGACTCGATGCGGTGGAAGTCGGCCTCGGCGTGCACGATCCGCACGGGCCCCGTGACGCGCCCCGCTGACGCCGGCACACCGCGCAGGACGCCGTCATCCCCCTCGGCGAGCGCCGTGATGCTCGGCATGATGAGCTCGCCCATCAGCATCTCGGACTCGGTCGGAGCTCGCTCAGCGCGCGTCAGCCCGGTGAATTTCGGCGCGGGCCCGGGGTCGTCGCCGTAGCTGATCGGCCCCGGGTGCGCGATCGCCCACGCGCGTTCTCCTCGTGCGCGCCGGGCCGCCTCTCGAACTCCCTCGAGCGGATGCTGCGACGCGAGCGCCTGCGCGGCCTCGTCGGTCGTGAGGTGGAATACATCGTCGGCAGCGTCGAGAGTCCCGCGCGCCGCGAGCCGGCGCCCGACCTCCAGCGCCGCGTACCGTACGAGGGCGAGCGGCGCGTCGATCGCGAGGAACACGTTGTCGTCGCGGAGGCCGTAGACGCGCTCCGCGGTCGTGAGGAGAAGCTCGAATTCCGCGAGACGCGACCCCTGCAGCCTGGAGCGCACACGGTCGGCGACGAGACGACGCGCCTCGGCCTGTGCGGCCTCGACGT
>Ga0075365_10001690_pt1 | contig 10211 bp, 8 predicted proteins | sample EndMetdeltDD1765_FD_71387 | JGI IMG/M metagenome (GOLD analysis project Ga0075365, IMG submission 71387) | Populus endosphere microbial communities from Tennessee, USA - Endosphere MetaG P. deltoides DD176-5 | ecosystem: Host-associated > Plants > Roots > Endosphere | place: USA: Tennessee... | reverse complement strand
AGGCTGCGGCCGATGATCTCCTTCTGGATCTCGGTCGTGCCGCCGTAGATGGTCTGGATGCGGGTGTCGACGTACGCCTTGGCGATGGGGTACTCGTTCATGTAGCCGTAGCCGCCGAACAGCTGGACGCCCTGGTCGGCGAACTTCTTCTGCAGCTCGGTGGTCCAGTACTTCGCCATCGAGGCCAGGGCGGTGTCGACCTCGCCCCTGTTCAGCCGCATGACGCAGTCGTTGACGAAGAGCCGCGCGATGTGGGCCTCGGTGGCCATCTCCGCGAGCAGGAACCGGTTGTGCTGGAACTTGCCGATCGGCTTGCCGAACGCCTCGCGCTCCTTGGCGTAGTCGATGCACAGGTCGAGGATGTGCTCGATCGCGGAGATCGCGATCGCCGCGATCGAGACCCGCTCCTGGGGCAGGTTGACCATCAGCGAGATGAAGCCGGAGCCCTCCTCGCCGAGCAGGTTCGCCTTGGGGACCTCGACGTTGTCGAAGAACAGCTCGGCGGTGTCCTGGGCCTTCAGCCCCATCTTGTCGAGGTTGCGGCCGCGCTCGAAGCCGGGCATCCCGCGCTCGACGACCAGCAGGCTGATGCCCTGGTGTCCGGCGTCGGGGTCGGTGCGGGCGACCACGATCACCACGTCGGAGAGGATGCCGTTGCTGATGAAGGTCTTGGAGCCGTTCAGGACGTAGTGGTCGCCCTTGTCGACGGCGGTGGTCTTGATGCCCTGCAGGTCCGAGCCCGCGCCCGGCTCGGTCATCGCGATGGCCGAGATCAGCTCGCCGCTGGCCAGGCCGGGGAGCCAGCGCTGCTTCTGCTCCTCCGTCCCGAGCTGGCTGATGTAGGGGACGATGATGTCGGTGTGCACGGGGAAGCCCAGCCCGCTGCCGCCGACGCGCGAGATCTCCTCGGCGACGACCATGTTGTAGCGGAAGTCCTTGATGCCGGGCCCGCCGTACTCCTCCTCGACGTCGAAGCAGAGCAGCCCCTGCTCGCCGGCCTTGACCCAGACGGCGCGGTCGACCTGGCCGTCCTTCTCCCACTGCTCGTGGTGGGGCACGACCTCGCGCTCGAGGAAGGCGCGGACGGTGCCGCGGAAGTCCTCGTGCTCCTGCTCGTAGACGGACGGGCGGTCGGGCATGGCGGTCTCCTTCGACGCGGACGTGACGGTCTTACTGTGACAGCCTTACTGTCACGGTTCAACCGTTAGGGTCGGGTTCGTGCTCACCATCGACGAACTCGCCGCGGCGGCGGGCATGACGGTGCGCACCACCCGCTACTACGCCTCGCTCGGGCTGCTGCCCCCGCCGGAGCGCCGGGGCCGCATCGCCTACTACGGCACCCTGCACGCGGCGTACCTCGAGCTCGTCCGGGCCCTGCAGGACCACGGCTTCACCCTCCAGGCCATCGAGCGGTACGTCGCGTCGCTGCCGGCCGAGGCCACGGTCGAGGACCTCGCCCTGCAGCGCGCGATGCTCACCTCCTGGACCTCCTCGCCGCCCCGGGAGGTCACGCGGGCCGAGCTGGACCGCGAGGTCGGCCGCCGGCTCTCCGCCGCCGACGTGGACCTGCTGGTCCGCCTCGGTGCCCTCGAACGGCACGGACGCGGCTACCGCGTCCTGCCCAACCTCCGCATCGGCCTCGACCTCCTCGACCTCGACATCGCCCCCGACGGCGTGGCCGCGGCCGGCGACGCGATCGCGCGGCACATGGATGCGCTCGCCGAGGAGCTCACCGTGATCCTGCGGACCGAGGTGCTCGCGCCGTACCGGGAGGGGCACACGCCCGAGGAGGCCGCCCGGCTGGAGCGGACCCTGCCACGGCTGCGGCAGCTGACGCTCGAGGCGCTCGTCGTCCGCTTCCAGTCCGCGGCGAACGCCGTGATCTCCCGGTCGCTGGCGCGGTAGGTCGACGCCTCGTGAGCGAGCGGTTCTACGCCGACGCCCGGTGGTACGACCGCCTGTTCCCCGGAGGCGAGCAGGCCATCGCCTTCTACCGGGCGGAGGCCGACCGGCAGGGCGGGAGCGTGCTGGAGCTCGGGTGCGGCACCGGGAGCAAGCTGATCCCGATCGCGTCCGACGGGCACCCGTGCACGGGGCTGGAGCTCTCCTCGAGCATGCTCGCCGAGGCCCGCCGCAAGGCAGACGAGCGCGGCGTGGACGTCGAGTGGGTGCCGGGCGACATGCGCGGCTTCGACCTGGGCCGCACCTTCGACCTCGTGCTCGTCGCCGCCAACTCGCTGCTCCACCTGCACGAGAGCGAGGCCCTGGTGGACTGCCTCCGGTCGGTGCGACGGCACCTGGCGCCCGGGGGCCGGCTCGTCCTCGACGTCTTCAACCCGAGCGTGCAGGTGCTGGCCCAGGCCGACGGCGTACGACGCCGGCGCGACGCGCTGTCGTTCGAGGACCCCCGGCGTGGCGTGGTGCACGTCGACGTCGCGGAGACCTACGACGCGGCCGCTCAGGTGACCCGCGGCCGGTGGTACTTCTCCACCGACGCCGAGCCGGACCTCGTCGTCGCACCGCTCGAGATCCGGAGCATCTTCCCCCAGGAGCTGCCGGTGCTGCTCGAGCTCGGCGGTCTCCGGATCGTCGAGCGCTTCGGCGACTGGACCCGGACGCCGTTCGCCGCGGGCGCTGCGATCCAGGTCGTCCGCTGCGAAGCGGGGTGAGGGGAACCGCCGCGCCCCGCTCGTCGTCGCAGCGGCATGCGCGCGCCACGACTGCTGGTCCTCCTCGTGCTGGTGACGACGGCCGGCTGCGGCACTCAGCGAGACCTGGATCCCGCGGGGCCCGCGGCATCCGGGTCGCCGCCGGACCTGCGGCCGCTCCAGGTCGAGGCGGTCGAGGCCCTGGCGCCCGGTCCCGCGGGTGACCCGTCCGACTTCGCGTGGGGTGATGAGATCTTCCACTTCCTCACCGACGAGGGGCTGGTCGTGGACGCGGCCCCGTGGGCGGCCTGCCTGGGTCCGGGCTGCTGGGACGGTGCGCCCGGTCTGGGGGCCGCGATCCGGTCCGTCGGCTCCCCGGACTCGCTCTACGTGGGCTTCGACTACCCCGGCTGGAGGTTCGAGCGGGTGAGCTTCAACCCCGTCGACGACGAGTGCGGGGGTCGCAGCATCACCGTGCCCGCCATCCGGGTGACCGACCGGGTCCTCCGCGTCGACCCGGCCGGATTGCGCGGGCAGTGGCGGGTCGACGTGTTCGGCCGGGCGCCGGCCGGGGACGCAGTGACCTCGGTCCTGTGGACCACGGGTGAGCAGCCGCCACTGCGTCGAGTGACGCGAAATGGCTGCCTGAACCAGGTCCCAGCAGCCATTTCACGTCACTCGACGACAGGCGGGGCTACTGGGGGAGGGTGAGACCCAGTCGACGCGCGAGCGGTTCGGTGAGCTGGGCGGCGTACGTCGTGGTCACGTGGCCCTGGTCGCGCATGGTGACGGTGTCACCGACGACCGCGGGGCACAGGCCGTCGGCGCAGAACCAGTCGCGCACCGTCACGAACGAGGCCGGGGTGCCCTCGGTCGCCTCGCGCATGGTGCGGGTCATCAGGTCGTGGCGGGCGACCGGCTTCTCCAGGCAGTCGCCCAGGGTGGCGCCGCGCTGGCCCAGGCAGGTGGCCGGCACGCTCTGGCGGCGCGGGACGTCGCCCATCACGACGATCTTCGCGGCGTACGGCGTCAGCGCGTCGATCGTCGCGCGGTAGCCCGACAGCACGTTCGCGGCGACGTCCTCGTCACTGGTCAGCACCTCGCCGTCGACGACCACGCCGCGCGCCCCCGAGCCGGAGAGGACGACCAGGTCCGGCTGCAGCTCCTCCACCTGGGCGCGGGCCCAGGTGGCGAAGTCGGCGCACTCGGTCCACAGCTGGTCGCGGCTGCGGTTGACGACGCCGCTGAGGCTGGGGTTGCAGGCCGACTTGACCAGGTAGTAGGTCGCGTAGCCGGCCCGCTGGGCGATGTTCTCGAACGCCGGCACCCAGTGCCGGCCGTGCGAGTCGCCGATCACCACGATCGTCCGGTCGGCGGAGGTGTCGCCGCGGCGGCACAGCTCGTAGGGCTCGGAGAAGTACTCGCAGCCCGCGGTGTCGGCACGGTCCGCGTCGATGTCGAGCAGGTCCGGCTGCAACCGGCTGGGGATCGCCTCGTCGTCCTGGGCGGCACGGACCGAGGCCTGCACCAGCGCCACGGCCGGCTGGTCGGAGACCACCTCGCCGGCGGGCCCCTCGTCGTACTCGTCCGCGCTGATGGCGGGCACGTCGCCGCCGGTCTGCCGCTCGACGACCTGGACGGCGGCGAAGGCGGAGGTGGCGACCAGCACGACCGACAGCGGGTAGAGCACCAGCTGGCGGGGGAGGCGGACCACGGGCCTGCGGAACGGCGTCTCGACGAAGCGGTGGCTGAGCAGCGCCACGCCGACGCTGACCGCGAGCACCAGCAGCGTCTCGCCCAGGCGCAGGTCGCGACCGGCGCGCTGCTGGGCGATGACCAGCACCGGCCAGTGCCACAGGTAGAGCGAGTACGACGCGTCGCCGACGAACCGCAGCGGCCGGCACCCGAGTGCCCGCTGCACGGCCGCCGGCCGGTCGGTCGCCTCCGCGCCCGCGACCAGGACCGCCCCGGTGCCGAGCACCGGCAGCAGCGCCAGCCAGCCGGGGAACGGGTCGGACTCGGTGATGGTGAAGCAGGCGAGGACGATCAGCCCCAGCCCGGCCAGGGCCAGCAGGTTGCGCGCCCGGCGGGTCAGCGCGCCCGCGAACCGCGGGGCCGCGATCGCCAGCAGCGCCCCCACGCCGAACTCCCAGGCGCGGGTGAAGGTCGAGAAGTACGCCGTCTCCGGGCTCGCGGTCGACGCGTACGACGACCACAGCAGGCTGATCGACGTCATCGCCGCCAGCCCCACCGTGATCGAGTGCCGGACGTCGTGGCGCCCGGCCCGCCGGACCAGCAGGGCGCAGGCCAGCAGCATCAGCGGCAGCACCAGGTAGAACTGCTCCTCGACCGCCAGCGACCAGTAGTGCTGCAGCGGCGAGGGCGGCTGGTCCTGCGCGAAGTAGTCGGTCTCCTGCGAGGCGAACCGGAGGTTGGCCGCGAACAGCGCCGTCCAGACCGCGTCGACGGCGGTGTCGCGGACCTCGACGACGCCGAGCCACAGCCAGGTGGCGACCAGGGTGCCGACGGTGGCCACGGTCGCTGCCGGGAGGATCCGGCGGGCGCGGCGGGCGTAGAACGAGGTCAGCGAGATGGTGCCGGTGCGGTCGAGCTCCTTCAGCAGCAGGTGGGTGATGAGGAAGCCGGAGAGCACGAAGAAGACGTCGAGGGTCACGAACCCGCCGGAGTAGGGGCTCAGCCCGGCGTGGAAGACCATGATCGCGAGCACGGCCAGGGCGCGCATGCCCTGGATGTCGTCGCGGAAGCCCTGACGGCGCGGAGGTCCTGAGGGGGCAGTCGGGACACGGACGCAGCGATCGGTTCCCTCGGACACGTGCGCCGACGCTAGCAAGGCGCCGGGCACCGGCCGTAGGGTCGCCCGCGTGCCTGCCTGCGGTGTTGTCGTCGTCACGGGTGCCTCGCGCGGACTGGGGGCCGCGATCGCGCTGCACCTCGCCGCCGATGGCTGGTCGGTCGCGGTCAACTACCTCCGCGGTCGCGAGGGCGCCGAGTCCGTCGTCGAGCGGATCCGCCAGCGCGGCGGGACCGCCGTGGCGGTCGGGGCCGACGTCGTCTCCGAGGACGGGGTGGCCGGCCTGGTCGCCGAGGTCACCGAGACCCTCGGCCCGCTCACGGCCGTCGTCGCGAACGCCACCGGTCCGCAGCCCGAGGTGGGCATCGACGACCTCACCTGGCAAGCCCACCTCGACCAGCTCGAGTTCTTCGTCAAGAGCCCCACGCTGCTCGTCCGGGCCGCCCTCCCGAGCATGCGTGCCGCGGGCGGCGGCCGCGTCGTGCTGATCGGGTCCGACCTGGCGGACCGGGCCGCGCCGCTGATGTCGGCGTACGTCGCGGCCAAGAGCGCCCAGGTCGGGCTGACCAAGGTGTGGGCCAAGGAGCTCGGCCCGGACAACATCACCGTCAACCTGGTGCAGCCGGGCTGGATCCCCGTGGAGCGGCACGCGGGCATCGACTCCGCGGCCTACGCCGCGGAGGTGCCGCTGCGGCGGATGGGCACGCCGGACGACGTGGCCGCCATGGTCGCCCACCTCGCCTCGGACGCCGGCGGCTTCGTCACCGGCCAGCGGATCACCGTCAACGGCGGCCACGTCATCTGAGAGTCATCTGCGAGTCATCCGAGACGAGGTCAGGACACCATCTCCTTGACCTCCGCGATGGTGGCGGCGGGGTCGGCGGTGGCGGGCACGATCGACAGGTTGGTCACCCCGGCCTCGCGGAAGGCGGCGATCCGCTCGGCGACGTACGACCGGGGACCGACCAGGTTGCCGGCCTCGAGCCACTCGAGCGGGACCTTGGCCTCGGCGTCGCGCTTGTTGCCGCCGAGGTAGAGGTCCTGGATCTCCTGGGCCTCCTTCTCGTAGCCGTACTGGCAGGCCAGGTCGAAGTAGAAGTTCTTGCCGCGCGCGCCCATGCCGCCGACGTAGAGGGCGTAGAGCGGGCGGGCGAGGTCGAGCATCGCCTTGGTGTCGGGGCCCTCGCCGATCGCCACCATCGCGTTGGCGCTGATCTCCAGCGGAGCCAGGTCGGCGGAGCGCTTGGCGGCGCCGCGGGCCAGCGCCTCGCCCCAGACGTCGGCCGCCTTGCCGGGGTGGAAGAGGTGCGGCAGCCAGCCGTCGGCGATCTCGGCGGTCATCTCGACGTTCTTGTCGCCCAGCGCGGCCACCCAGATCGGGACGTCGGCGCGCTCGGGCCGGGTCAGCAGCTTCAGCGGCTTGCCGAGGCCGAGGCCCTGGTCGGCGGGCAGCGGGAGGGTGAAGTTGCGGCCCTCGTGCACCAGCGTCTCGCGGCGCAGGCCCTGGCGCAGGATCGCGATGACCTCGCGGGTGCGGCCCAGCGGGCGCTCGTAGGGCATCCCGTGGAAGCCCTCGATCACCTGGGGGCCGGAGGCACCGAGGCCGATCACCGCGCGACCGCCGGAGACGTTGTCGAGGCCCGCGGCGGTCTGCAGCAGCGCGCCCGGCGTACGCGAGAAGACGTTGAGGATGCCGGCGGCGATCTCGACGGTCTCGGTCTTCGCGGCCAGGTAGCCCATGAGCGTGGGGGAGTCGAAGCCGTACGCCTCGGCGACCCAGACCATGTCGAGGCCGGCCTTCTCCCAGGTGGCGATCTGGTCGGCGGACTCGCGCGGGTTGCCGGCGTACATCAGGGCGGTCGAGAGCTTCATCGCGGTGCCTTCGTGGTCGGTGTGACATTCATCGTGACAGCGTCGCTGTCACGACAACAGTGCCATGATTCCCGGGGGTCGGACGACCCCTGATCGAGTGGAGGAGAACACGTTGACGACGTACCGCATCGCCGTGATCGGCGGCACCGGACCGCAGGGCAAGGGACTGGGCTACCGGTTCGCGAGAGCCGGCCACGACGTCGTCCTGGGCTCCCGCGCGGCCGAGAAGGCCGAGCCGGTCGCGGCCGAGGTCACCGAGCGCCTGGCGGGCGCCGAGGGCGCGGGCGCCGTCACCGGCCTGGCCAACGCGGACGCGGTCGCCGCGGCGGACGTGGTCGTCCTCGCGGTGCCCTACGACGGTCACGACGAGCTGGTCGCCTCGCTGCCGCTGGCGGGCAAGACCGTCATCTCCTGCGTCAACCCGCTGGCCTTCGACAAGCGCGGCGCGCACGGCCGGGTCGTCGACGCCGGCGAGGGCTCCGCGGCCGAGTCGGCCCAGCGCCTGGCCCCCGAGGCCACCGTGGTCGGCGCGTTCCACAACGTCTCCGCGGTGCTGCTGTGGGAGTCGGAGGACTTCCTCGACGAGGACGTCGTGGTCGTCGGCGACGTGGTCGAGGCCAAGCAGGTCGCCCAGGAGCTCGCCGTCGCCGTCACCGGCCACCGCGGCATCGACGGCGGCAAGCTCCGCCTGGCCCGCCAGCTGGAGCCGCTCACCGCCGTGCTGATCTCGATCAACCGCAAGTACAAGGTGCACGCCGGGATCCGCATCACCGGCCTGGAGAACGCCGAGGTCTGAGGTCGGCGCCCGGAAAGTCCGTCACGTTTGACGCAGGAGGGGGACCTCTGAGCCCGTCAAACGTGACGGACTTTCCGGAGGGCCGCCGTCAGCGCGTGCCGTTCCAGCTGTCCCAGAGGGCCGCGTAGGACCCGCGGGCCGCGACCAGCTCGTCGTGCGAGCCGAGCTCGGAGATCCGGCCGTCCTCGACGACGGCCACCCGGTCGGCGTCGTGGGCGGAGAAGAGCCGGTGCGCGATCGCGATGACGGTGCGGCCCTCCAGGACCGCGGCCAGCGACCGCTCCAGGTGGCGGGCGGCCCGGGGGTCGATCAGCGAGGTGGCCTCGTCGAGGACCAGGGTGTGCGGGTCGGCCAGCACCAGCCGGGCCAGGGCGACCTGCTGGGCCTGGGCGGCGCTCAGGGCCCGGCCGCCGGAGCCGACGACCTCGTCGAGCCCCGCGGGCAGGGCCTCGACCCACTCCAGCGCGTCGACCGCGTCGAGGGCGGCGCGTACGTCGTCGTCGGTGGCGCCGGGCCGCGCGAGCACGATGTTGTCGCGCACGGTCGCCGCGAACACGTGGTGCTCCTGGGTCACCAGGGCCACGTGGCCGCGCAGGTCGTCGAGCGGCAGCTCGGTCAGCCCGACCCCGCCGACCGTCACCGAGCCGGTGCGCGGGCCGTGGATGCCGGCCAGCAGCCGGCCCAGCGTGGACTTGCCGGCGCCGGACGGGCCGACCATGGCGATCCGCTCGCCGACGCCGACCGTCAGGTCGACGCCGTGCAGGACGTCGCGGCCCTCGACGTAGGAGAACCGGACGTCGTCGACGTCGAGCTGCTCGCCGTCGGGGACCTCGCCGCTGGCGACCCGGTCGTCGGGCACCTCGGCCACGCCGAGCAGCCGGGCCAGCGAGGCCGCGCCGAGCTGCAGCTCGTCGAGGATCGAGACGATCCGGTCGACCGGGTCGATGAGCATCTGCACGTAGAGGACCGCCGCGGTCACGGACCCGAGCGAGACGGAGCCCTGCGCGTAGAGGTAGCCGCCGAGCAGCAGCGTGGCCACCGTCGGGATCAGGTAGGACAGCTCCATGCTCGGGAAGAACACGGTGCGCAGGTGCAGCGTGTAGCGCTCGGCGGCGTACGACGCCCGGATGTCGTCGTCGATCGCCCGGATCCGCTCCTCCTCCAGCCCGAGCGCCTCGACGGTGCGCGCGCCCTCGACGGTCTCGGTGAGCGTGGCGTTGATCCGGGAGTACGACGCGCTCTCGCGCAGGTAGCCGTCCTTGGCCCGGGCGAGGTACCAGCGCAGGCCGATCACCAGCGGCGGCAGGCCGAGGAGGCAGGGCAGGGCCACCCACCAGCCGACGCTGATCGCGGCGACGAAGGTGATCACCGCGGTGACGACCGCGATGGTCCACTCGGGCAGCGCCCAGCGCACCGACCAGCCGAGCTGGTCGACGTCGCGGCTGGTGCGGGTCAGCAGGTCGCCCGACCCGGCCGACTCGACCGTGCCGACCGGAAGGGCGAGCGCGTTCTCGACGAAGTCCTCGCGCAGCTCGGCCAGCACCTGCTCGCCGAGCACCTGCGAGAGGTAGCGGGCGTAGCGGGTCAGCACCGTCTGCAGGACCAGGAACCCGGCCAGCACCAGGGCGATCCGGTCGACGTGGGTCGTCGTGGTGCCGTCCTCGACCGCCTGCACCAGTCCGCCGAGCAGCCGCGGGGCGGCCAGCCCGGCGGTCGCGGCGAGCACGTGCAGGGCGAGGGCCGACCACAGCATCCGCGGGTGGCGACGCGCGAGGTCGCGTGCGTAGCGGCGTACGGACGCGGCGTCGGCCACGGGCAGCCGGGTGCCGGTGCTCACGACGCCTCCTCGCGGGTGACGACCGCGCGGTAGCCCGCGTGGGTCTCAAGCAGCGTGGCGTGCGTGCCGGTCGCGACGATCCGGCCGTCGACCAGGAGCGCGACCTCGTCGACCGCGTCCAGGAGCAGCGGGCTCACGGTCGTCACCACGGTCGTACGACCGGCGCGGTGGGCGCGCAGCCGCGAGGCGATCCGGGCCTCGGTGTGCGCGTCGACCGCCGAGGTCGGCTCGACGAGCACGAGGACC
>Ga0075365_10001689_pt1 | contig 10212 bp, 9 predicted proteins | sample EndMetdeltDD1765_FD_71387 | JGI IMG/M metagenome (GOLD analysis project Ga0075365, IMG submission 71387) | Populus endosphere microbial communities from Tennessee, USA - Endosphere MetaG P. deltoides DD176-5 | ecosystem: Host-associated > Plants > Roots > Endosphere | place: USA: Tennessee... | reverse complement strand
GCGCGGCCCGAAGCAGGCCGAATAAGCTCTCATCTCCGCCTCATCCAGCGGCCCGAGAACCATCATGGTTTTCGGGCCGCTGCCGTCGTGATGGCGGCAACGAAACGGGTTGAGGCTGTCCTCGACGTAGACGGCGACTTCAATCGTCGGATCGAAACTCCACCACAGCAACGATCCCTGCCAATGCGACGCCATCAGCAGGCCGATGTCCTGCGGTGAGCCGGGCGTTCCGGCAAAGCAAGGCGCGAGGGCATTGCACAGGGTTGTTTTCCAGGCGGCACCGCGCGTCCTGAGCATGGGGTCACGCAGATCCTCGCGCAGGACAAGCAGGCCCTCGGCATAGGATTCGATGCCGCCATAGCCCTGCGACAGCGCGACCAGCAATTCGACCGCGCCGGCAGGCGTTCTGGGAACGGCGGCCGCCAACGTCCTGGTCTTGTCGTCAAGACCGTCCCAGGCGTGCAGCAAGGTGCGCTGCTTCAACCGAGCCTTGTTCCCGAAGCGCTGCACCAGGGTTGCACCGGAGAGGCCACAGGCTTTTGCCAGGCGCTCGAAGGTGAGCGCTTCCGGGCCGTGCTCGTGGATCAATCGCAATGCGGCTTCCAGCACCTGCTCGTCGGACTGGGTTTTGGGCCGGGTCATCTTGACATCCTGATATAACCGAATGATCATTTATATATGATGCGAGCGGCGCGAGCCAGCCCGGTTTTCATCGATGGTGCCGTTTTTGGGAGAGTTCAATGATGTTGCAAGGAAAAGTTGCCCTGGTCGCCGGCGGCACACGAGGCGCCGGACGCGGCATAGCGGTCGAACTCGGCGCCGCCGGCGCAACGGTCTATGTCACGGGGCGGAGCACGCGTGCCCAGCAATCCGAATATGCCCGGCCCGAAACAATCGAGGAGACGGCGGAACTGGTCACGGCCAACGGCGGCAACGGCATCGCCGTCCAGGTCGATCACCTCGTGGCCGATGATGTGCGCGGGCTGGTCGAGCGCATCCGCAAGGAACAGGGCCGCCTCGATATACTGGTCAACGACATCTGGGGCGGTGAAAAGCTGTTCGAATGGGACAAGTCGGTATGGGAGCACAATCTGGACAATGGCTTGCGTATGCTGCGTCTGGCCATCGACACCCATCTGATCACCGCCCACCACGCGCTGCCGCTCATGATCGAGCAGCCGGGCGGACTGCTGGTGGAAGTCACCGACGGCACGGCCGAGTACAATGCCGAGCACTACCGGCTGTCACCCTTCTACGATCTTGCCAAGGTCGCGGTGAATCGCATGGCGTGGGCTCATGCCAAGGATCTTTCGAAACACGGCGCCACCTCGGTCTCTTTGACGCCAGGCTGGCTGCGGTCGGAGATGATGCTGGAGGCCTTTGGCGTGCGCGAGGTGAATTGGCGCGATGCCACGGCAAAGGTGCCGCATTTCATTATTTCGGAGACACCGCGCTTCATCGGCCGTGCCGTTGCCGCTTTGGCGGCGGACACGGACCGCTCGCGCTGGAACGGGCAGTCGCTGTCCAGCGGCGGACTGGCGCAGGTCTACGGCTTTACCGATCTCGATGGTTCGCGGCCCGATGCCTGGCGTTATCTACCGGAGGTTCAGGACGCCGGCAAACCCGCCGATGCAACGGGTTACCGGTAAGGCAATCCGGAATCGCTTCACAGCGAGCGTCCGTCGAAGTCGAAGATCGGCAAGGTGGACGGCTCGATATCGGCGACGCAGTTGAGGTTGACATAGGCGCTGCGCTCATCGCCTTCCCGGACGTCCTCGGCGAAAGGATGGATGCCGCAGGTGCGGCAGAAGCGGTGCGCCATGGCGTGGTTGCCGAACGTATAGGTGCCCAGATCGTCGCCCCAGGCCAGGACCGTCAGGCTCCCATGCGGGATGGCACATAGGAGCGCGCCCTTGCGCGAGCAGATCGAACAATTGCACCGCACGGCGCCGGTCAGTTCCGCCTTGAATTGGAAGGCGATCTTGCCGCAATGACAGCTGCCTTTGTAGAGCATCAGTATCTTCCTATCGCTGACAGGTGCAAAGGCACGCTGGCCGGGTTATCCCTTTCGCAGGCCCAACCGGCTGCCTGCCTTAAAGACGTTGCATCCTGGCGGAGTCCGACATCGACATGCAATCCATCCGCGACCGTCTCGAAATCATCCTGTCACGTCTTGCCAATCGTGCGGCCGACGAAAAGGTCTTTACCAAGCTCTATATCGAGGCCGCGCGGGCGGCGGCTGATGCCAGCGACGCCCGCGGCCGAGCCGGCGTGACGCTCGGACCGCTCGACGGCGTCATCGTCTCGATCAAGGATCTGTTCGACGTTGCCGGTGAACCAACCACGGCCGGCTCGCTGATGCGAAAGACCGCTACGCCCGCCGCGCGCGACGCCGCCATCGTCAGCCGGCTTCGGCAAGCCGGTGCGGTCCTCATCGGCAAGACCAACATGACCGAATTCGCCTTCACGGCGATCGGCGACAACATGCACTACGGCACGCCAGGCAATGCCGTCGATGCCAGCCTAATTCCTGGTGGTTCGTCCTCCGGCGCCGGCGTTTCCATCGGCGAGGGGACGAGCGATATCTCCATCGGATCCGATACCGGCGGCTCCATCCGCATTCCGGCGGCGCTCAATGGTGTCGTTGGTTTCAAGCCGACAGCGCGGCGGGTGCCGCTGACCGGCGCCTTTCCGCTGTCTGGCACCTTGGACTCGATCGGGCCGCTTGCCCGAACCGTTGCGCAATGTGCCGCCACAGACGCGGTGATGGCCGGCGAGGTGCCGACCGAACTGGCGGCCATATCGCTCGCGGGACTTCGCGTCGGTGTGCCGCGCGGTGTTCTTTTTGGCGACACGGAAGGTGAAGTTGCCGGGGCGTTCGAGCATTGTCTCGGCAAGATAGAAAAGGCGGGCGCGCGCATGGCCGATCTGGTGATCGACGACATGATCGCGGAGTTCAGGACCGCCACCAAGCGTGGCTCGATCGCTGCCATGGAAGGGGCCGAAGTGCATGCCGACTGGCTGGCGACAGGTGCATCGGTACCGGTCGACCCGCATGTCAGCGGACCTTTGTCGCGGGCGGCGATGCTGCCGGCGCCCGTCTATATCAGGGTCCTGCGCCGCCGCAGCGCTCTCATTGCCGCCATGGACGAGCGGCTGGCATCGGTCGATGTGCTGGCCCTGCCGACCACGCCGGTGATGGCGCCGACCATCGTTTCCATGGCCGAGGATGCCGAACTGCGGGACCGCGTCGAAGGCCTGCTGCTGCGCAACACGCAGGTGGCCAACCAGTTCGACCTCTGTGCGATCTCGCTGCCGATGCCCGACATGGCGCTACCGGCCGGACTGATGCTGGTCGCGCGCAACGGCCACGACCGGCATCTGCTGCGGATAGCCGCCGAAACGGAGCGGCTGCTGGGCGGCTGACCGGCAATTGGCCGATCAGCGCGAGGAACAGTGCTTGCGTTCGCTGTCCTGGGCGGTGCGCACGATGCGTGTCGCGACCAGCCAGGGCAGACTGTAATCCTTGCCGGTGATGGTCTGGGTACGCTGCTCGATCGAGCCCCTGACGACGATCCTCCCCGAGTAGAGCACGTCGGACTGATCCGTTATCGCCTTGTCGGCCTGCGGTAATCCGCTGGCGTCGATCAATACACCCTTGATGATCTTGCCTGTGGCAAGGTCGAGAGCGCTGTTCGACGGGCAGGGCGCCTTGAGGCAGCGCAGCCCATTGTCGCAATAGACATAGCTGCTTTCGGCCGCCGCGAATGCCGGCAGGGCGAAGATGGACGAGGCTGCGGCAATCAGAAATGCGAGGCGAAGACTGGACATGGCTGCAACGTCGCCGAAAATTGGGGCGAAACAGCGATTGCTATAGGTCGAGCGGAAAGCGCCGCCGGTAGTGATCGACCGCTTCCGGATTGCGCAGATTGACCGGCAGCTTGCCGTCCAGCACCAGCAAGGCTTCGCCCGCCGCGCCGATGCCCATGCGCATCATCGATTCCTCGGTAATGCCTGCCATATGCGGGGTGATGATGACGTTGTCGAAGCCGAAATAGGGATGATTGGACGGCAGCGGCTGCGTCGAAAACACATCGAGTGCCGCACCGCCGATGCGGCGTTCCCGCAAGGCCTCGATCAGGGCGTCGTCATCGACGACCGGCCCACGCGAAACGTTGATCAAGAGCGCATTGGGTTTCATGCGGGCGATGCGCTCGCGGCTGATCAGGCCGCGCGTCTCCGGCGTCAGCGGACAGCAGAGCACGATGATGTCGCTCTGTTCGACCAGCGCGTCGATCGACAGGAAGCCGACTTTCTCGGGCGCCGGCTGCATGCTGCGCGTCGTTGCCACCACCTTCAGGTCGAAACCGTGCGCGGCGATATGGCCGACGGCTTGCCCGACGGCGCCGAGGCCGACAATGCCGATGGTCTTGCCGGCAAGCTCGATGTTGGAATTGGCGTGCTCGCGCCCGGCGAGCCAGCCTTTGGCGCGCAGGTCGCGGTCGACCCTGCGGAATTGCCGCAGCAGCGCAAGTGCGGTGAACATGACGTGTTCCGCCACCGAACGGGCATTGACCGCCGGCACATTGGCCACCAGCACGCCGGCCGCCGTCGCCGCCTCCATCGGGATCATGTCGAGCCCGGCGCCATGGCGGATGGCAGCCCTCAGCTTCCAGGCGCCCTCGAACAGCGCCGGCGGCAGCGGTGCACGCACGATGACGATGTCGGCGTCCTTGGCCTCCCGGGTCAAGGTGGCGGGATCGAGCGCCGATGCGATGACGAGCTGGCCGGCGCCCGCGAGCTTGGCCGAAGCGCGCGGATGCAGCGGATGGGTCGACAGGATCTTTGGCACGGTCTGGGCCACGCTCAGGCCTTTTCGAGCGCCGGGCTCGCGGGCGTAGCCGCATTGCCGCCCTCGATCAGGCCCTTCCAGTAGCTCTCCGCCCCTTGCAGATGGGCGCTCATCAGTGCCTGGGCGAGATTGCCGTCACGGCGCAGCAGCGCCTCGTAGATCTGCACATGCTCGGCATGCGAACGCACGCTGCGTTCGGGATCGTTGAAATAGATCGGCAGGCGCTGCTCGCCCATCAGATAGTAGACGCTGCAGATGTTGTGGAAGACGCTGTTCTTGGTGGCGCGCACAATCTCCAGGTGGAACTCGCGGTCCTCTTTGGCCAGACCTTCGCCGGCAGCGATGCGTTCCTCGGAAGCCTTGAGGATCTCGCGCAGTCGCTCGAAATTCTCCTCGGTGGCGCGCGAGCAGGCAAGTTCGGCGGCCTTGATCTCGTGGATCTTGCGCAACTCGACCGTCTCGTAGATCTGCAAGGGATCGAGCGGCAGGCCGGCGCGCGCGAACAGCGCCAGCGCCTCGACGCTCGCCTGCTTGGTGTCGATGTAGATGCCGGATTTGGCGCGCCGCTCGACGATGCGCATGGCTTCGAGGATGGCCAGCGCCTCGCGGATCTGGCCGCGGCTGACGGCGAAATGCTCCGCCAGCTCACGTTCGGATGGGGTGCGGCCGCTCTCCTTGTCCGAGTGGGAGAACAGATAGGCTGCGAGTTCCGCGAGAAGGTTCTTTTCTTTCATCGTCAATTGCGTTGCGCGTGCGCCTCCAGGAATCGCTCAGAAACGGTGAATCCCAATCCGGGCTTTTCCGGGATCGCTATCATACCGTCCTGTGCTTCGACAGTCTCTTCGATCAGATCGTGGATCATCGGGTTGGCGCCGAGTGAATATTCGACGGTGAAACTCGACGGCGAGGCGGCGCAGACATGCAGCCCGGCGAAGAAGCAGGGCGCGCCGGCCCACAGATGCGGCGCAAAGCGCAGATTGAAGGCGCTGGCGATGGTGCCGATCTTCATCGCTTCGCTGATGCCGCCGCAAAAGGCGGGATCGGGCTGGAAGATGTCGGCGGCCTTGAGCACGGCGAGGTCGCGGAAGGCATAGCGCGTCGCCTCGCTTTCGCCAGTGGCGATCGGCACGGCGCCGGAGGCGCGCACTTCCGCCATGCCCGGCTTGTCGTCGGCGATCACCGGTTCCTCGAACCAGGCAAGATCGAGGTCGTTGACGAGGTGGATGAAGCGTTTGGCCTCCGCCACCGTATAGGTGCCGTGGGCGTCGACCATCAGCTCGACATCGGGGCCGAGCGCCTGGCGCGCGGCGCGGACGCGGGCCGCCGAGATGTGCGCGGCGCCATCCATGGCGCCGACCCGCATCTTCAGCGCCTTGAAGCCGCCCCGGGCGATGTAGGATTTCAACTGCTCGCCGATGGCGTCGGCGGACGCCCAGCCGCCCGAGGCATAGGCCTGCATGCGGTCGATCTTGCGGCCGCCGAGCAGCCGCCAGACCGGCTGGCCGAGTGACTTGCCCAGGATGTCCCAAAGCGCGATGTCGACGGCGCTGATGGCAGCGATGCTCATGCCGCGCCGCGCCAGTTGCGGCATGGCGTGGCCGGCGCGGGCGGCACTGTCGTGGCGCACGCCGTTGTAGAGCATTTCCCAGATGATGCCGATGTCGGCCGGATCGCGGCCGATCAGCTGCGGCCCGACCTCCTGGTTCAGCATGTGGACGAGGGCGCCGTAGCTGCCGGCGCTGCCGGCAGCGTTCTTGCCTTCGCCCCAGCCGACCAGTCCGTCATCGGTTTCGATGCGCAGGATGGCGGCGTCGAAGGTCGTCACCTGGCCGAAGTCGCTGCGGTGCTGCCGAGCGGCTTCGATCGGGATGCGGACCCACCAGGCTTGGACGGTCTTGATGCGCATGTCTTTCCCCAGCCCCGCCGCCGGTCAGGGCGAAAGGGCGAATTTCCCAACAGTCGTCGACTACTTGATCAGCGGCAGCAGCGTTTCGGCGGTGATGCGCATCTGGTCGGTGTAGAATTTCTCGGTCAGCACGCTGGAGCCGTGGTCCTGGATGAACTTCAGCTGCTCAGGCGAGATATCGACCGGGTGGCGCTCGACCATTTCGGGATAGGGTGCCGCCGGCGTGCGGTCGACCGGGGCGACGAATTCGTTGGTCAGCGCGCCGTCGTAGCCGACCTCCTTCAAGGTGGCGACGATCTTCGGCCAGTCGATCTGGCCGAGGCCGGCTGCGAAGCGGTTGTTGTCGGCGACGTGGAAGTCGAACAGGCGCTTTCCGACCTGACGGATGGCGTCGTAGACGTTAAATTCCTCCATATGGATGTGGTAGGCGTCGAGGCAGACGCCGCATTCGGGGCTGACCGCGTCGGCCAGCGCCAGCGCCTGGGCGCCGCGATTGAACAGGTAGGTCTCGAAGCGGTTGAGCGGCTCGACGGCGATCTTGACGCCGACCTTCTTGGCATGGGTGAAGCATTCGCGGGTCGCGTCGACCACCCATTTCCATTCCTCTTCCTCGGTGCCGTCCGGCACGACCTTGCCGACCGTCGCGGGGACGAGCGTGATGATCTCGCCATCGAGCTCGCTGACCATGGTCAGCACGTCCTTGACGTACTGCACCGAGCGCTCGCGCTGACCCTGGTTCTTGGCGGCAAGGTTGCGTTCGCCCAGCATCAGGGTCACCGCGCCCCAGCAGCGAATGCCATGCTCCTTCAACAGCGCCCGCGTCTCCTTGGTCTTGTACTGCTCGGGCTCGCCGGAAATCTCGATCGACTCATAGCCGAACTTCTTGATGCGCTTGAGCGTCGTCTCCAATGGTTCCGCCCGCATCCAGTTGTGCGTCGAAAGATGCATGGTCTGTCCTTCCCAAATTCGTCCGTATCGTTTGCCTTCGACATGCACCGCCGAAAGACGGCGCAAGGGTTCCTCCCCAAGGCATCCCCAGCCTTTTTCCTGCAAACTGGTTCGACCAATTGGGCCTGAAGTGAGGTCTACAGCAAATTGCCTGGAACGGCAAGAAGCGCGGATGCGCAACTTGCTGTGCGAATTATTCCGTTGATTATATTGTGATATATGCCGATGCTTTGGACATTTGCAGATCTCGATCGATGCATTGCCAGGCTTGACCAAATTCCCCTATTTGGTAATACCAGAATGGCAGTGCCTGCAAAGCGCCCGATGCAAAAAGACCAAAATGGCTGGCCCTGCTTCCAATCGGCGCTATGCTTGGTCGCGACACAATGAGGGAGGATGCCGATGCCGACGACAATGAAGGGCCCTGGACTGTTTCTGGCGCAGTTCGCGGGTGACGCAGCGCCATTCAATTCGCTGGCCGCGATCACCAAATGGGCCGCCGGTCTCGGCTATAAGGGCGTGCAGATCCCGACCTGGGACGTGCGCCTGTTCGATCTCGAGAAAGCGGCGTCTTCCAAGACCTATTGCGACGAGGTGAAGGGCATTTGCGCCGATGCCGGCGTCGAGATCACCGAACTGTCGACGCATCTGCAGGGTCAGTTGGTGGCGGTGCATCCGGCCTATGACGCGCAGTTCGACGGCTTCGCGCCGGCCTCGGTCCACAACAATCCCAAGGCGCGGCAGAAATGGGCGGTCGAACAGATGAAGTTCGGCGCCAAGGCCTCGAAGAATCTCGGCCTCAAGGCTTCGGTGTCCTTCTCCGGTGCGCTGGCCTTCCCCTACCTCTACCCCTGGCCGCAGCGGCCGGCCGGTCTGATCGAGGAGGCCTTCGCCGAACTCGGCAAGCGCTGGAAGCCGATCCTCGACGTCTATGAGGACAATGGTGTCGATGTCGGCTACGAAATCCATCCCGGCGAGGACGTGTTCGACGGCGCCACCTTCGAGATGTTCCTCGAGGCGGTCGGTGGCCACAAGCGCTGCAACATCAACTACGACCCGTCGCACTTCCTGCTGCAGCAACTCGACTATCTCGAATTCATCGACATCTACCACGAGCGCATCAAGGCCTTCCACGTCAAGGATGCCGAGTTCAACCCGACCGGCCGGCAAGGCGTCTATTCCGGCTATCAGAGCTGGACCAACCGCGCAGGACGCTTCCGCTCGCTCGGCGACGGGCAGGTGGATTTCGGCGGCATCTTCTCCAAGTTGACGCAGTACAATTATGATTCCTGGGCGGTGCTGGAATGGGAGTGCTGCCTGAAGCACCCCGAGGATGGAGCTGCCGAAGGGGCGCCTTTCATCCAGCACCACATCATCCGCGTGACGGAGAAGGCATTCGACGACTTCGCCGGTGGCGCGACGGACAAGAAAGTGCTGCGCGCGATGATGGGAATCTGACACGGCTTTCCCTTCCCGGAGGGGAGAAGTATCCAAGACACGAGGGACAAAACATGGTCGGCGCATCGAAATCGGAAACGGGAGGCGGCCCGATCCGCTATGGCATGGTCGGCGGCGGGCAAGGCGCCTTCATCGGCGCGGTGCACCGCATAGCGGCGCGCCTGGACAATGAATTCGTGCTGGTGGCTGGTGCGCTGTCGGCGAACCCCGAGCGCGCCAAGGCTTCGGCCGCCGAACTCGGGCTCGATCCGGATCGCAGCTACGCTTCCTATGCCGAGATGGCCAAGGCCGAGGCCAAGCGCCCCGACGGCATCGAGGCGGTGGCCATCGTGACGCCCAACAATGTCCATGTGCCGGCAGCCAAGGCGTTTCTCGAGGCCGGCATCCACGTGATCTGCGACAAGCCGCTGGCGACGACACTGGCCGAGGCAAAAAAGCTCGCGGCGATCGTCGAGAAGACCGGCAAGGTGTTCGTGCTCACCCACAATTACACCGCCTATCCGATGGTGCGGCAGGCGCGCGAAATGGTGGCCAAGGGCGTGCTCGGCGACATCCGCATCGTGCAGTCGGAATATCCGCAGGACTGGCTGACCGAGGACCTCGCCGCCACCGGCCAGAAGCAGGCATCATGGCGCGGCGACCCCAAGCAGGCGGGCGCCGGCGGTGCGCTGGGCGACATCGGCACCCATGCCTACAATCTTGCCCGCTTCGTCTCCGGGCTAGAGCTGGATTCGCTGTCGGCCGATCTCGATGCCTTCGTGCCGGGGCGGCTGCTCGACGACAATGTCAACGTCATGCTGCGCTTCAAGCCCACCGGCAAGACGCATCCTGCCAAGGGCATGATCTGGGCGAGCCAGGTGGCGCCCGGCCATGAGAACGGGCTGAAGCTGCGCATCTATGGCTCGAAGGGTGGGCTGGAATGGGTGCAGGCCGATCCCAACTATCTCTGGTACACCCCATTCGGCCAGCCCAAGCAGTTGATCACCCGCAACGGCGCCGGCGCGCTGCCGGTGGCGGGCCGTGTCAGCCGCGTGCCGTCAGGCCATCC
>Ga0075365_10001688_pt1 | contig 10219 bp, 6 predicted proteins | sample EndMetdeltDD1765_FD_71387 | JGI IMG/M metagenome (GOLD analysis project Ga0075365, IMG submission 71387) | Populus endosphere microbial communities from Tennessee, USA - Endosphere MetaG P. deltoides DD176-5 | ecosystem: Host-associated > Plants > Roots > Endosphere | place: USA: Tennessee... | reverse complement strand
TGCCGAGGAATACCTCGTCCTGGTTCTCGCCGTAGGCAACCGTACCGAGTTGATCCGACAGGCCCCAGCGCGTCACCATCATGCGCGCAAGCCTCGTCGCCTGCTCGATGTCCGACGCAGCCCCCGAAGTCACCTTCTCCTTGCCGAAGATCAGCTCTTCGGCGACGCGTCCGCCCATCATGATGGCCAGCCGCGAGGTCATCTGCTCGAGCGACATCGACAGCTTGTCGCGCTCGGGAAGCTGCATGACCATGCCGAGCGCGCGGCCGCGCGGAATGATGGTGGCCTTGTGCACCGGGTCGGTCGCCTTCACGTTCAGCGCGACGATCGCGTGGCCGCCTTCGTGATAGGCGGTCAGCATCTTCTCTTCCTCGGTCATGACGAGCGATTTGCGCTCGGCGCCCATCATCACCTTGTCTTTGGCGTCCTCGAACTCGCTCTGCGTGACCATGCGCTTGTTGCGTCGCGCAGCCATCAGCGCCGCCTCGTTGACGAGGTTCATCAGATCGGCGCCGGAGAAGCCGGGCGTGCCGCGGGCGATGGTCTTCAGATTGATATCGGGCGCGAGCGGCACCTTGCGCACGTGTACCTTCAGGATCTGCTCGCGGCCGACCACGTCCGGGTTCGGCACGATTACCTGCCGGTCGAAACGGCCGGGGCGCAGCAGCGCGGGATCGAGCACGTCGGGACGGTTGGTCGCAGCGATCAGGATGATGCCTTCGTTGGCCTCGAAGCCGTCCATCTCGACCAGCAACTGATTCAGCGTCTGCTCGCGCTCGTCGTTGCCGCCGCCGAGACCGGCGCCACGGTGACGCCCGACCGCGTCGATTTCGTCGATGAAGATGATGCACGGCGCATTCTTCTTCGCCTGCTCGAACATGTCGCGCACGCGCGAGGCGCCGACGCCGACGAACATCTCGACGAAGTCGGAACCTGAAATGGTGAAGAACGGCACGTTGGCCTCGCCCGCGACTGCGCGTGCGATCAGCGTCTTGCCGGTGCCAGGAGGGCCGACCAGCAGCACGCCGCGCGGAATGCGTCCGCCGAGCCGCTGGAACTTGCCGGGGTCGCGCAGGAACTCGACGATCTCCTGCAGGTCCTGCTTTGCTTCGTCGACGCCGGCGACGTCCTCGAAGGTGACGCGGCCGTGCGCCTCGGTGAGCATTTTTGCGCGCGACTTGCCGAAGCCCATGGCCTTGCCGGCGCCGCCCTGCATCTGCCGCGACAGAAATACCCACACGCCGATCAGCGCGATGAACGGCAGCCACGAGACGAGCAGCGAGACGAACCACGGCACGTTGTCGCCCGGCGGCTTCGCCGTGATCGTGACCTTGCCGTCGTACAACCGCTTGACCAGCGTCGGATCATTCGGCGCGTACGTCTGGAAGCTGCCGCCGGAGGTGTAGGTGCCGTGAATCTCCGGCCCCTGGATCACAACATCGCGCACCTTGCCGGCGTCGATGTCGGAGAGAAGCTGCGAGAACGGAATGTCCTGGGAGGACGCCCGCTGACCCGGATTCTGGAAGAGCGTGAACAACGCCAACAGCAGCAGGACAATGATGACCCACAGGGCGAAATTACGCAGATTGGCGTTCATTGGGCTTCCTTCGTGACCGCGCCGCGGCCTTGATCCTTAAGCAGGCTTGAGACTTGAGCAGGCTTGGTTTTTTGGCCGCACCCCGTGGCGTTAACTTATGTAGCGGGCCCGGCCCTGCCAAGGGAAACGGATGGACCTTTTACCAGATTCTGGCGATATTTAAGGCGCTTTTGCCTGTATCCGATAGCTGTTTCCGGCCATTGGGTTAAGGGCGTGTTCGCTGCGTGCGGCGTGGTGGCGCAGGCTCAATCATGAGCGTCTCGCGGCCGATCCCGACGAGCGCGCCGGCGAGCGTCCGCCGGAACGAGCGCCGGGCCCTCTGCGCGAGCGCCTCGGTCAATTCATCAAGCAACGTTTCGACCTTACCCAGCTCCGCCGGCCCCTCGTATCCGACGCGATCGATCGCACGCTGCAGCAAACGCAATCGGATCTCGTCGGGCAGCGAGAGGAAGGCATCGATGGCGAGCGTCTGCCGCTTGCCGTCACGCCGCAGCAGCGCCTGCTCGGCACGATCGACGATCGCCTCAAGCGCCGCATGCGCGCGCGCAAGCCTCACCGTCAGCCGGCCGATGTTGCGCGCATCCACGCCTTCCTTCGCAAGCTCGGGCATCAGCCGACGCCAGCGCGGCCGCGTAAACGCTTCATCGCGATTGCTGGGATCGTCCGCGAACGTGACGTTCGCCTTGTCGAGCGTTGCGATCAGCCGGGCTTTCGGCACATCGAGGAACGGACGCACGATCACCACGTCGCCGCGCACCGATCGCCGCGCCATCGCCGCAAGCCCGGCAAGACCACTGCCGCGCGACAGGCGCATCATGAACGTCTCGGCCTGGTCGTCACGCGTATGCGCGGTAAGGATGCAAACCGCACCGGACTTGCGCGCGGCCTCGGCAAGCATCGCATAGCGCGCCTCGCGTGCGCCGGCGGGCAGTCCGCGCAACGGCTTTGCGCCGGTCCAGCGCACCGTCGTGTGCGGGATGCGCAAGCGTGCGGCGAGCTTCTTCACCGCGCGCGCTTCCTGAGCCGCCTCCAGGCGCAGGCCGTGATCGATGGTGACCGCGATGAGCTTGGGGCCGGCCTTCAGCCGTCCGCGCCATTGCGATGCGAGCCACAGCAGCGCCGTGGAATCCGGCCCGCCCGACACGGCGAGCACGACGGCGCCCGCGCTCTTCAGGTCGGAGAACAGCCTTGCGGCCTCAGCGGAGGAAATCGGCGAGCCTTCGCGCGGCAGCTTCGCTCTGCCGTCGCGCGGCATGGCTTCAGCAGCCGTTCTTCTTCTGCTCGCGATCGACGCCCTGCTTCACGCCGCTCGACGCGCGCGGATACTTGCGGGTGACCTCGCCGAAGGCGGCGCAGGCCGCTTCCTTCTCCTTCAGCGCCGCAAGCGACTGGCCAAGCCGCAGCAGCGCATCAGGCGCGCGGGTGGCGGTGTCGTATTTGGTGGTTACGGTCAGGAAGGATTCGGCCGCATCGCGATAGCGCTGGCGCTGGAACAGGCTTTCGCCGAGCCAATACTGCGCGTCGGCGACGAGGCGGTCGCTCGGATATTTCTTCACGAAGCCGCGCAATGCGTCTTCGGCCAGCGCGTAGTCCTTGCGCTGGATATAGCCGTAGCCGAGATCGAACTCGTCGCGCGGCGTTTGGCCAGGGGCTGCGGTTGCGACCGCGGGGCCTGCAGGCGGCAGCGCCTGCGCCGGCTGCGGGGCGTCGCGCCGCGGCTGCAGGTTCGACAGGTCGAGCGGCTCGCCCGCGCCGCGTCCACCGGGCGCGCCGACATCGCTGCGCTCGGGCGCGCTGGGCTGGCCGACGATGCTGCCGAGCGGACGTGGGGAACCCGGCGCGTTGGGGACGGCGTTCGGATCGAATGCATCGCCACGGCGGCCCGGCGTCGCCGGTGGATAGGCCGGCTGCGCCGCTGCCTGCTGAGGCTGCTGATAGGTCGGTTGCTGCTGCGGATAGGCCGGCTGCTGCCCGTACGGCTGCTGTGGATAACCCTGCTGCTGCGGATACGGCGGCAGCGGCTGCGCCTCCTGCGGCGGAAGCGGTTGACGCTGCGGTTGCGCCATGGCCGTGCCTGGCCGGCCCGCCGGCTGCGCCGCCGCATTGCCGCCCTGCGCGCGCAACTGATCCTCGAGCTGGCGCACGCGGAACTGCAGCTGCTCGTTCTCGCCGGTCAGCTGCCGCAAACGATTCTCAAGCTGTTCCACGCGGACGACGGCATCGGTTTCCGTCATCGGTTGATACTGGGCAAAAGCCGGCGCAGACGTCACCAGCACCGCTGCGCACGTCATCACTCTCAATCTGGAAAACATCGTTGCCTGACGGATCATCGGCCGTTCCCGGTCCCGCGGGAACCGTGGTGAGATGTGGCGCTGGAGTACGCCAAAAATGTGATCTGCGCAAAGCACGAGCCGCGCATCCACAATCGAAAACGGCGCCCGCAGGCGCCGTTCGTTAATGCTTCATGAAGATGAACGGCCGTTACGAGCTGGCGTTCAGCACGGTCACAGCACGACGGTTCTGTGACCAGCACGAAATGTCGTTGCACACCGCCACCGGCCGCTCCTTGCCGTAGGAAATCGTGCGCATGCGGCTCGGATCGATGCCGCGCGAGGCGAGATAGCTGCGGACAGACTGCGCGCGCCGCGCACCCAGCGCGATGTTGTATTCGCGCGTGCCGCGCTCGTCGGCGTGGCCCTCGATCGTGAACGAGTAACGGTTGTACTGCTGCAGCCACTGCGCCTGCTTGTCGAGCGTCGCGGTCGCCTGCGGCGTCAGATCGGTCTGGTCGCTTTCGAAGAACACGCGGTCGCCGACGTTGACGACGAAATCCTGCTGGCTGCCCGGCGTCGCCGCACTCGCCATCGCGCCGTCCCCGAGGGGATTCTTGTTGGCGCAGGCGGCCATCGAAAGGGCAACGGCCAGCACAGCGACCAGCTTGAAACCCTGGACGAAACGCATTGGACTGTTCATTCCGGAGCCTCCACGCTCACGTTTGTTCGGACCCTACACCCGGTCTACAGGGCGATGGTTAAGCGAACGTTCCGTCAACCTTGATGAGGGGTTGCCCGGACGGCTCAAATACGCGGAATCAAATTAAAGCGCCCGGTATGGTTAATGGCCCGTAAATGTGGCGCGACAGTGGAAGTTTTACAACCCTTTAGCCCGCGTACCTGCAGGGAACTGTGCATACGTGTAGCGGAGGCCGCGCGACTAGGCGCGATCGGCGGCGCTTGGCTGCAACTCGGGCGCAGCAACTTCCAGGTCGGCCGCGGGCATGTCCGCCGGAGCGAGGTCGGGCAGCGGATGACGGCGCTCGAACAGCATGCGCCGCTCGAACAGGGTCGTGCGGAAATACGGATAGCGCTGATAAATCCGCTCCCTCACCGCACGATAATCCGCCGCCATCACGCAGACAGGTTTTGCCATGCCGGCCGGCAGGCGCGGCTCGGTGAGCATGTCCTGCAGAAACACGCGCTTGTAGAAGGCGGCATGCTCGGCGCGAACGGTGGCAAGCCCGATGTCGGCATCGAAATGAGCGCAGGCGACATAGCCAAGCCGCACCGTCAGGTACGGCAATTCGGGATCACGCTTCGCACGTGACGGCTCCGCCACAAACCGGGTCGGATCGACGATGACCTTGCCCTTGGCGACGTACGGTTCGAGCACATCGGGAAACGCGTCGACCGACGGCGTGGTCGGATAGTCCGGGCTGGTCACGCTGACTCGGATCGAACTGGCGAGCACACCATCGAGGTAAACGGCGAAAATGTAGGTGTTCGGCATATCGTCGAAGCGGTCGTAGACGAGCCGATCTGCACGCGGCACGATAGCGCCTTCCTGCATGTAGGCGCGGTAACGCAACCTGTAGATGACTTCGCGATCTGCTGCAGTTTCGACGAGACGATAGTCCACGCGGTTGAGCAACTGGTGTCCACGTTCAATTGCTGCTTGCGCTGACTTAGCAATCGAACTCATTCCACAACCCCCACGACACACTTTGGCTGACCACGCGTCTAGGAAGTTAATGCTTTCTTAACGGAAGTCAAAGCAAAGGCGGGGTTAACGTTAAGGTTCCGGGCTGGGCGGGGCATCTGCAACCTACTGTCCAATAACGTATTTTAGCCGTGGCTGCAGTCGACCTCAGGCGATCGAGCGCACCGCGCTTGCGACGTCACGCACGGGTACCGAGCCTCGTGCGTGCGATGCGCGCAAGAGTTGCCGGATGTGGTTTGCGGGAACCGGCGGCGAGAAGAGGTATCCCTGTGCCTCAGCGACCGTGCCGTCCCTGCTGACCAGTTCGAGTTGCTCGTTGGTCTCGATGCCTTCGACCACAACCGACATGCCGAGATCGGCGCTGAGGCGGGCGACGCCGCGCAGCAGCGTCTGCGGCCGATCGGTCTCGATGCCTTCGAGGAACGAGCGGTCGATCTTCACCTTGTCGAGCGCGAAGGTGTGCAAATAGCTCAGGCTCGAGTAGCCGGTGCCGAAGTCATCGAGCGAGATCCGCACGCCCGACGCGCTCAGCTGCGACAGCACCTCGCGCGTCCACTGCGTATTGCGCAGCAACGAGGATTCGGTGATCTCGATCTCGAGGCGATGCGCCGGCAGACCCGACACCTCAAGCGCATAGCGCACGTCGGCGAGGACATCGCGGCGATGGAATTGCTGCGAGGAGAAGTTCACCGCGACGCTGACGACCTCCGGCCAGGTCATGCATTCCATGCACGCACGCCGCAGGATCCAGCGGCCGAGGTCGACGATCAGGCCCATATCCTCGGCGACCGGAATGATGTCGGCGGGCGAGACCGGACCGCGGGTCGGATGATTCCAGCGCAGCAGCGTCTCGCAGGTCGAGATGCGGCCGGATTTGAGATTGACCAGCGGCTGGAAATACAGCTCGAACTCTTCGTTCGCCATGGCGTGGCGCAAATCGATCTCGAGCGTGCGACGCGCCTCGATCGACTGTGCGAGCTCTTCGCGGAAGAAGCAGTAGGTGCCGCGTCCGTCCGCCTTGGCGCGGTAGAGCGCCATGTCGGCGTTGCGCAACAGATGGTCCGAGCTCACGAGTGGCGACGTCAGCGCGATGCCGACGCTTGCGCCGATCTCGACCGTGTGATGGTCGATCTCGTAGCGTTCGCTCAGCCGGTCGACGATGCGGGCCGCAAGCGTCGCAGCGTCTTCATTGGCGCGGATATGCCGCTGGAACACGACGAACTCGTCGCCGCCGAAACGCGCGACGTAGTCCTCGGGCCGCAGCATCTCGCGCAGGCGCTCCGCCACGGAGCACAGCAGGCGATCGCCGGCCGGATGACCGAGCGTATCGTTGACCTGCTTGAACTGGTCGAGATCGACGAACATCAGCGCGGAGACGTGCTTGGTGTTCTGCGAGTCCGCCAACTCGCGATCGATTTCCTGCTGGAAGCTGAAGCGGTTCGGCAGTCCCGTCAGTTCGTCGAAGCGCGCCAGGTGGCTGATCCGCGCCTCGGCGTTGCGTCGCTGGGTGATGTCTTCGACGAGCATCACCGTGCCGCCGTCGGTCATCGGCTGGAACGTCCATTCGAGCGCACGCGCCTTGTCCTGCTTCGGCTCGAGCGTGGTCACTTCGGCCGACTTCCTGCTTTCGATCGTGGCGACGATCGTGTCGGCGTCCGCGAAGGGCAGCGAGCCCGTCGCCACGCACGACTCGATCAGGTCGCGGACCGGCAGGTTGGGATACTCGCGCGCCTCATCGAGGCGCATCATCTGCACGAAGCGCTGGTTGATGACCACGAGACGGCTGTCGCCACCGAACATGCACAGCCCGTGCGGCATGTTGTTCAGGGCGGTATCGAACTGGCCGGCCAGCGCGGATTCGCGCTCGCTGGTGACCATCGCATTGACGTAGATCTTCTGCAGGCTGGTCGTGATGCGCCTCAGGCCGAGAAAGAAGAAGACGTTCAGGATGGCGAGGCTGACGTAGTAGAGATCGGCACGCAGCGCCAAGGCAGCGGCCATCGGCCCGCACGCGATCAGGATCTGCAGATGATAGATCCATGGTCGGCCATAGGTTCGGCCTGCGCCCGCCGCGGCATTGGCGATGGTCACGGCCGTGCAGAGCATGTGCGCGACCGGATCGTCGGTGAGATAGATGGTGACGAAGCACCAGACGCCCATCAGGCCGGAGTAGCTCAGCGCGCCGATCTGGTAGCTCATCTCCCAGCTGGCGGCGACGGACGGCAACAGGGGCTGTGGCTCCTGCTTGTAACGGTGCATCTGGATCGCGCGCGAGACGCTGACGAGCGCCATGATCAGCGCGACCAGCCAGAGCAGCCTTTCGCCGGTCTTGAAGGCGGTGAGAACGGCGGCGATCGCGGAGCTCAGCCCACCGAACAGCATTGGCGCCGGATTCGAAAACAGCGAATCCACCAGCGCCGCGTAGATCGACGGCGGCAGCTTGGTCAGATCTGGCGCGAACCGCCGCAAAAGCATTGAAGAAAACTCTTTAGGTTGCAGACCGGCCGCTCCTGCTTAAGATCGGCGAATGAAGTATTCCTGAGACAACATCGTTACTGATTTCTTTGCCTGATCGAATGCGCGCCGCCACCGGCCGGCTCTGTCGCGCCATGAGCGGTGAAAATGCCGTCCTGATGGGCAAATTTGCGGCACGCAGCGGCAGCCCGCGGAGGACGAGAGCGCAAAAAATGCCCGCTATATGTTGGATTTGTCGCGAATTTGCATCTGATCCGGCCAATCCGATCCATCTGTCCGTCTCCGCTGGACCTACGGCGGACGCGTTAACAGTTTGGAAAGTATTGCGCGCGAAAGCGCACGATCGGCGGATTAATGTCAGTCGCTACACGATTTTATGCCGCCGGACCTTCAGGGACGACGCCCGCTTGCGGATGCGGTCCGCACCTGCTGCGCCTCGGCCATCACCGGCAGCGCGCACCATCGCGCGACGTCACGGGCATGAATCTCGGTCGTATCGAGCAGCGTCAGGCCCGGCCTCTTGACCTGAAGCAGGCCGAGCTCCGTGCATGCGAGAACCACGTGCCGCATGTCCTGCTGTTCGAAGACGTCGAAGATCTGCCGCGCCAGCTTCCGGTCGCCTGGCCGATCCTCGCCCTGGCAGAGTCCGTTGAAGATCATGTCGTCGACATCGCCCCAGAGTTTTTCCGGCGGCAGCACCGCCTCGATGCCTTCCGCTCCGGAAATCAGCTTGCGATAGACTTCGCCGCCCATCGTCGATGAGGTCCCCAACAGACCGATCCGCTTGATGTCCCGCCCGCGCAACTCGGCGAGCAGCGAATCGCGAATATCCAGGAAGTCGACGGGAATGTTCAGCTCATGCTGATCAAGCATTTCGTGAATGGTATTGCTCGCGATCATCATGCCTTCGACGTTGCAGGCGACGAGTTTGTCGGCTGCGTCCTGCAGCAGATGAGCGATGGACTTCCAATCGCCTGCCGCAAGCAGCGGCGGGAAGTGCGTGTAGTCGAAACTCCACATCACAATGTCGCCGCTCCTGGCGCCGCCGGTCAGTTTCAGGATCTCGAGATTGATGAGCTCATAGTATTTCAGGCTGGAGGCCCAACTCAGGCCGCCAAGTATTCCAAGCCTTCTGACGGATTGCACGACATTCTCCAAGCGAAGCGGCGACCCCACCCGACGCACTGCATGTGGTCGATGGCATTTTTCGTGTAAACAGGAACTGCAAAGCACGGTTACTCAAACGAGACTGGATGCAGCCGGTCGCCGGCAGTACCCTGGCTTCGAGCAGGGGCGGCGCCGCAAAAGCGTGAATCGTTTCCACCTCGCGAGACTTGTCCTTCCAATATCGTAACCGTGGCCTTGATAAGGCATTCGGTTTTCAATTCCGTTATTAAAATGGGAAAAAGAGGAAAAGGGCTTTACCATGCCGAAGAGCATCGAAATCCATCTCGTCAAACGCCCCGACGGCATGCCGCGTGAAAGCGATTTTACCGCCGTCGAACGCAACGTCGCCGATGCGCGCGACGGCGAAATCCAGATCCAGAATCTTTTCATGTCTGTTGATCCGGCGATGCGGCCGCGGCTGTCGCGTGGCCAGGAGTTGAACGAAGCTGTCGGCGGGCCCGCGACCGGACGCGTGATCCAGTCGAAGAATCCGGCCTTCAAGGAAGGCGACATCGTCCAGCATCGGATGTCGTTCCGGCAGTTCACGTTGTCCGACGGTAAAGGCGTGACGAAGCTCAGCGTCGATCCGGCGCTGCCGCTCACCGTCTACATGCATGTGCTCGGTAATGGCGGCTTCGTCGCCTATGGCGGCCTGCTCGATATCGGCAAGCTCAAGGACGGTGAGCAGGTGTTCGTTTCGACGGCCGCGGGCTCGGTCGGTTCGATCGTCGCGCAGATCGCCAAGATCAAGGGCTGCTTCGTCATCGGCTCAACCGGGTCGGACGACAAGGCGAACTGGCTGACGTCGCTCGGGCTCGACGTCGTCATCAACTACAAGAAGGAGCCGATCCGCGACGCCCTGAAGCGCGCGGCGGCGAAAGGTCTCGACGTTTATTTCGACAATGTCGGCGGCGACCATCTCAACGCGGCGTTGCCGCGCATGAATCTGCTTGGACGGATACCGGTCTGCGGAATGGTATCGGC
>Ga0075365_10001687_pt1 | contig 10223 bp, 5 predicted proteins | sample EndMetdeltDD1765_FD_71387 | JGI IMG/M metagenome (GOLD analysis project Ga0075365, IMG submission 71387) | Populus endosphere microbial communities from Tennessee, USA - Endosphere MetaG P. deltoides DD176-5 | ecosystem: Host-associated > Plants > Roots > Endosphere | place: USA: Tennessee... | reverse complement strand
TTTTGGGATCGGTTCTTGCTTCATGGCGCTCACGCAGAGATTAGAGTTCCGGCAATCGCAGTCGCTGGTCATGACGCCGCAGCTGATGCAGGCGATCAAGCTGCTGCAATTGTCCAATCTCGATCTCACGACCTTCGTGGAAGAGGAGCTCGAGCGGAACCCCCTGCTGGAGCGGGCCAACGACGAGGCCCCCGCGGGTGAAGCCCCGGCCGAGACCGGCCAGTTCAGCGATTCCGACGGTGGCCACAACGACGAGCCGGGCGGCGGTCCGGGCGAGGCGTTCGAGCCTGGCCAGGAAGAATGGATGAGCAAGGATCTCGGCACCCGCGCCGAGATCGAGCAGACCCTCGATACGGGCCTGGACAACGTCTTCTCCGAGGAACCGGCCGAGGCCGCCGCGCGCAACGCCCAGGATGCGGCGCCGACCACCTATACCGAATGGGGCGGCGGTGCTTCCGGCGACGAGGACTACAATCTCGAAGCCTTCGTCGCCGCGGAGATCACGCTCGGCGACCATCTTGCCGAGCAGCTCTCGGTCGCCTTCACCGGCCCGGCGCAGCGCATGATCGGCCAGTATCTGATCGACCTCGTCGACGAGGCCGGCTATCTGCCGCCGGATCTCGGCCAAGCCGCCGAGCGCCTTGGCGCATCGCAAGCTGATGTCGAGGGCGTCCTTGCCGTGCTGCAAAAATTCGATCCGCCCGGCGTCTGCGCGCGCAATTTGAGCGAATGCCTGGCGATCCAGCTCCGCGAGCTCGACCGCTACGACCCGGCGATGCAGGCCCTCGTCGAGCACCTCGATCTCCTGGCCAAGCGCGACATCGCGTCGTTGCGCAAGCTCTGCGGCGTCGACGACGAGGACATCGCGGACATGATCGGCGAGATCCGCCGCCTCAATCCCAAGCCCGGCATGAAGTTCGGCTCGGCGCGGCTCCAGACCATGGTGCCCGACGTCTATGTCCGCCCGGGCCCGGATGGCGGCTGGCATGTCGAGCTCAACAGCGACACCTTGCCGCGCGTGCTGGTCAACCAGACCTATTATTCCGAGCTGTCGAAGAAGATCGGCAAGGACGGCGACAAGTCCTATTTCACCGACGCGCTCCAGAACGCGACCTGGCTGGTGCGCGCGCTCGATCAGCGCGCCCGCACCATCCTGAAAGTTGCGACGGAGATCGTGCGCCAGCAGGACGGCTTCTTCACCCACGGCGTGGCGCATCTGCGGCCGCTGAATCTGAAGGCCGTTGCCGACGCCATCCAGATGCATGAATCCACGGTGTCGCGCGTCACCGCCAACAAGTACATGGCGACAAATCGCGGCACATTCGAATTGAAATATTTCTTCACGGCCTCGATCGCCTCCGCCGACGGCGGCGAGGCGCATTCCGCCGAGGCCGTGCGCCACCACATCAAGCAGCTGATCGATTCGGAAGCGCCGTCGGCGATCCTGTCGGACGACACCATCGTGGAACGCTTACGCGCCTCGGGAATTGATATTGCCCGCCGCACGGTCGCGAAGTACCGCGAAGCCATGCGCATTCCCTCTTCGGTGCAACGCCGCCGTGACAAGCAGAGCGCTCTTGGTAACGTCCTCTCCACCGCAATGCCCGATCGCTCCCGCAACACCGAGCCGGCCTGATTGCGCTGGCGCGAAATCGCGCTACTCTCGATCCCCCATCGAGACCGATCCAAGCTGGGCACTTAAAACCAAGCGAGGCATCACATGACCCTCAGAATCTCGGGAAAGAGCGTCAGCGTCGGCGACGCCCTGCGCGGCCGCGTGACCGATCGGACCGACGAGGTCCTGCGTAAATATTTCGACGGGAACTATTCCGGCCACATCACCCTGAGCAAGGATGGCTTCGGCTTCCGCACCGACTGTGCCCTGCATCTCGATACGGGAATTACGCTGGAGGCCGATTCGAACGCGCCGGATGCCTATGCCAGCGCCGACCAGGCGCTCCTGATGATCGAGAAGCGGCTCAAGCGCTACAAGAGCCGGCTCAAGGACCGCTCGGCCCGCAAGGCCCATGTCGCCTCCGCGGCGCTCGCCGCCATGGACGCCACGAGCTACGTGCTGGAGGCGCCGGGCGAGGGTGAGGACGAGGACGAGGTCACCGGCTACAGTCCCGTCATCATCGCCGAGGCCACCACCTCGCTAAAACAGCTGTCGGTGAGCGAGGCGGTGATGGAGCTCGACCTCAGCGGAGCGCCCTGCCTGGTATTCCAGCACGGCTCCAGCGGCCGGGTGAACATCATTTACCGCCGGGCCGACGGCAATGTCGGCTGGATCGACCCGCCGGGGGCCAAACCGGACGGTTAAGGGCCGGAACCGGCCCCCGTACCAACCGCAGCCCTTGACAATGAGCGGGGCAAAGCCGCACGCAGCAGTTGGCACCGGGATTGCGTTGGAGTAGAAGCGCCCCACATCAGGATCGGGGCTAAGTCCCCCTCCTGCTTCACCTTCTTGATGCCGGCCAGGCATGGTTTGACCAAGCTGGCCAATTCGGAACCTGACGGTTTAATTCACCTCGGAAACCTTCCATGCCGATTACCGATCTGGTCGCACCCGAGGCGATTCTCCCGGCATTGAAGGTCAACAGCAAGAAGCAGGCGCTTCAGGAGCTCGCGGCCAAGGCTGCCGAGCTGACCGGACAGAACGAACGCTCCGTTTTCGAGGTGCTGCTGCAGCGTGAGAAGCTCGGCACCACGGCGGTCGGCTACGGCGTCGCCATTCCGCACGGCAAGCTGCCCAAGCTCGAAAAGATCTTCGGCCTGTTCGCGCGCCTCGATCGTCCGATCGATTTCGAGGCGATGGATGGCCAGCCGGTCGATCTGGTCTTCCTGCTGCTCGCCCCCGAAGGCGCTGGCGCCGATCACCTCAAGGCGCTCGCCCGCATCGCCCGCCTCTTGCGCGACCAGGACATCGCCAAGAAGCTCCGCGCCTCGCGCGATGCCCAGGCGATCTATTCGGTGCTGGCGCTGCCGCCCGCGACCGCGGCGTAACGTCGCCTGTCCTCGTCGCCTGCTGAGAAGCGGAATCGATCCACGCAATTGCCAATGTACGCCGGCCATCTCCGTAGCATCCGCGCGGGATGTCGTGATCTCGTCATCGCCGACAAGATGACGCGAAAAATTTCCCCGTTTGAGACGTCCGGCACATCGCGCCTTGTCGGAGTCCGCTAAAGACGCCCAGGAACGCAAACGTAAGTGGCGCTTGGATCGACGCGCCGTCCTGCGCTTTCGCTGAGGTCGTTACCTATCGCCCGAAGGTCGGGCCCGTAGGATGAAAGTGGTTGGCGCGGTGCAGAGCAGGGCTGTTGTGGTGGGGCTAGTGATAGCAGGTACCGCAGTCCCGGCCGTCGCGCAGGATGCCGGATCGCTGCTCCGCGAAATGCAGCGGCAGCAGGAGATGCAGCGGCAGGAAAGGCTGCCGTCCCCTGACGAGATTCGACCGCAGCAGGCGCCCGCCGCCATCCCCGACCGGGGCGAGCGCATCATCGTGAAGGGCGTGCGCTTCACCGGCAAGGTGGAGCTGTTGCCACAAGCCGAGCGCGAGCAACTCGTTGCCTCGGTGCGCGGCAAGCGCCTCGGCATCAAAGGGCTCTATGCGCTGGCCGATCAGGTGACGGCCGTGCTCCAGGGCCGCGGCCGGTTGCTGGCGCGCGCGCTGCTGCCGCCTCAGGATATCACCAACGGCATCGTCACGATCGAGATCGCCGAGGGCGCGCTCAAGACCATCACGCTCGATCGCGCCAAAGGCGTGCGCGTGCGTGAGGACCTGTTGCGCGCGATCATCGAGGGTCGTCTCAAGCCGGACGGCGTGACGCGGCAGGATCTGGAAGACGCGCTGTTGCGGATGAACGACCTGCCGGGCGTGTCGGTGCATGCCAAGCTCGCGCCGGGCGATGCGCCGAACACCAGCAAGCTCGTCGTCGGCGTCGCGCAGGCGCCCATTCTCGGGGGCGGTATCTGGGCCGATAATTACGGCAGCTCCAACGTGGGCAAGGCGCAGGGCAACGGGCTCATCTCGCTCACCGACGTGTCCGGCTACGGCGACCTGACGCGGCTCTCCGGCACGGTGTCGCAAGGGCAGGAGTACGGCTCGCTGGTGACGAGCGTGCCGCTCGGTGCCAGCGGCTTCATCGCCAATGCGAGCTACGGCTATCTCGACTACCACAATATCGACGCCATCGGCCGCGCCCTCGGTCTCACCGGTTTTGCCCATTTCGCCAATGGCGGCGTCGACTACAGCCTGATCCGCTCGCGCGATTTCAACCTCCAGCTTGGCGGCACCGTGACCTGGAAGGCGCTGGTCGACGACAGCATCGTCGGAACGCTTCAGGACAAGCGCTCGACCTCCGGTACGCTCAGCCTCAACGGCGACCGGCGCGACGCGCTGCTCGGCGGCGGCATCACCAACTGGTCGGTGAGCTGGACTTTTGGCGATCTCGATCTCTCGCGCGTGCCGAGCGCGCTCGCGGCGGACCAGGCTGGACTCCGGACGCAAGGGCCGTTCAATCGGATCAATGCCTCGGTCGCCCGGCTTCAGGCCTTGCCCGGCGACTTCGCACTGCTCGGTCGCCTCTACGGGCAATGGGCCGACAAGAACCTCGATTCCTCGGAAGATTTTGCGCTGGGCGGCCCGTTCGGCGTGCGCGGCTATCCCGTCGGCGAGGCGCGCGGCGACATGGGCGTGCTCGGCACGCTGGAGCTTCGCTACAACGCGCCGGTGCCTGTGCGCTTCGGCAGCCTGCAACTCGCGAGCTTCCTGGACGGCGGCTACGTCAAGATCAACGTGTCGCCGAACGGTATCGCGCCGGTTACTGTTTGCGGCTGCAACGAATACGGGCTCGCCAGCGCCGGCCTCGCTGCGCGCTGGACGCGCGAGTGGCTGAACGTCTCGGCGAGCTGGGCCCATACGCTGGGCGACAATCCCGGCCGTTCCATCATCACCGGCGCCAATGCCGATGGCGTCAAGGCCAACGATCAGTTCTGGCTGCAAGCCGGCATTCGCTTCTGATGTTTCGAGGGGGCACGATGACATCGACCCTGCCGCGGATGCGACTCGCAATCGCGCTGTCCGCGACCACGATGCTGACGCCGCCGGCGCTGGCGCAGACGCTGCCGACCGGCGGCCAGGTCGTGTCGGGACAGGCCACGATCAGTCAGTCCGGCAACGCCATGACGATCAACCAGTCGAGCGACCGGATGATCGCCAACTGGCAGGGTTTTTCGATCGGCGCCGGCAGCTCCGTGACCTTCAACCAACCCGGCGCATCCTCGGTCGCGCTGAACCGCGTCGTCGGCCAGGACCCGTCAAGAATCCTCGGCAGCCTCAGCGCCAATGGCCAAGTGTTCCTGATCAATCCGAACGGCATCGCCATCGGCAAGACCGGCAGCGTGCAGACCGGCGGCTTCGTCGCCTCCACGCTCGGCATCAGCAACGCTGATTTTCTGGCCGGCCGCTACAATTTCACCGGCAGCGGCGGCGCGATCACCAATGAGGGCAGCATCTCCGGCAAGGTGGTGGCGCTGATCTCGCCGAGCGTCAGCAATTCCGGCAGCATCACCGGCAGCACGGCGCTCGCCGCCGGCACCGACGTGCTGCTCGACTTCAACGGCGACGGCCTGCTCTCGGTCGAGGTCAAGGCCTCCACCGTCAAGACCCTGGTCGAGAACAAGGGATTGATCCGCGCCGATGGCGGGCTCGCCATCCTCAGCGCCAAGGGCGCGAGCGACGCCATGAAGGGCGTCGTCAACAACACCGGCGTGGTGCAGGCCGCGAGCATCGGCAGCAGGAACGGCCGCATCCTGCTGCTCGGCGATGCCAAGCACGGCGAGGTCAATGCCGGCGGCACGCTGCGGGCCCGCTCGGTCGAAACCTCCGCCGCCAAGGTCAATCTCGCCGCCGATCTGAAGGTCGATACGCTGGGCGGGCATTGGCTGATCGATCCCGCCAACATCACCATCGACGCGAACTACGCTGGCGTCTTGCAGTCGGCGCTTGCGAGCGGCGACGTGACGGTGACGACCTCGGGCAGCGGCACCGATGCGGGCAACGTCACGGTCAACTCCGCCGTCACCTGGGGCTCGCATATCCTGACGCTGCGGGCCGACAACAACATCGTCATCAATGCGCCGCTGACTTCGACCGGCACGAGAAGCAGTGACGGCCTGGTCCTGCAATACGCACAGACCACGGCCACCGGTGGCTACACCATCAACGCGCCGGTCAACCTGGCGGCGGGCAGCCTGTTCCAGACCCAGAAAGGAACTGATGCCGCCATCACCTATGCGGTGATCACCGATGTGAATGCCCTGCAGAACATCAACACCAACCGGTCCGGCAACTATGTGCTGGGCGCGAACATCGATGCCAGCGCGACGGCGGGTTGGAATGGTGGCGCCGGCTTCACGCCGATCGGCGGCATCGGCGATATCAGCAAATATTTTTCCGGCGTTTTCGACGGGCTCGGTCACCGCATCAGCAACCTGACCATCAACCGGCCGTCCAGCGATAACATCGGCCTGTTTGGCTACATCGATGGCGGGACCATCCGCAATGTCGGCTTGGAAGGCGGCAGCGTGACGGGCAACAATTCCGTCGGCGGGCTGGTGGGGTCGAGCGGCCTCTGGGTCTACGGCGGCACGAGCAGCGTCGCTTACAACACCATCAGCAACGTTTACAACACAGGCAATGTGACCGGCAGCGGCGCCATGGTCGGCGGGCTGGTCGGCGACGCCTATATCACGACGATCAGCAACTCATATGCCACCGGCACGGTTGCGGGCTATGGCGCCGCCGGCGGGCTGGGAGGGCGCGTCGTCGCCTCGTTCGTCTCCAACTCGTATGCGACCGGCAACGTGTCCGCTAGCTGGGAAGGTGCTGGCGGGCTGATAGGGTACAATATCGGCACGTGGATGGGACCGGGCCCCGCGGATTATGCCATCGGTACGGTGAGCCACTCTTATGCCACGGGTACCGTATCTGGCGGCATCAATGTCGGTGGCTTGTTGGGGTACAGCAACCTCGGTCTCGTCACCGACAGTCATGCCACCGGCAATGTTTCGGGCACCGGCGCAGTTGGCGGCACAGGCACAGCTGCCGGCGGACTGGTGGGATTCCAACAGTACAGCCGGGTGGAGCGGTCTTACGCCACCGGCAACGTGTCCGGTGTCGATGCGGTCGGCGGGCTGGTGGGAGGCAGCTGGTACGGTGCCGTGGTAAGCCAGTCTTACGCGACCGGCAATGTGTCCGGGACGCGTTCGGTGGGCGGGCTGGTCGGGCACAGCAATGAAGCCGTTTCAGTGCTCGATTCCTACGCCACGGGAGCGGTTTCAGGAAATTCCGAGGTCGGCGGGCTGGTGGGGGTGAATCAGGAAAGCCATGTGAGCCGAAGCTACTTCGCGGGCACCGTGTCGGGAACCAGCAATGTCGGCGCGATCGTGGGGATGAATTGGGATGGCGGCGACGTCATCCAAAGCTATGCGAACAGGGAGACATCGGGGCAGAGCGCCGCCTGTGGCGCATCTTTCGGCGGCGGCATCTGCGATGGCGGCATGCTCACCACGGCCCAGCTGCGCGATCCCTTCACCTTTATCAACAACGGCTATGACTTTGCCGCCGTCTGGGGCAAGTCCGTCGGCGGCGCCAATAACGGCATGCCGGTGCTGCGCGCGTTCGGCGACACCGTCTACGATGCCTATGTCAACGTCGCGGGCTCGGCCAGCACCACCTATGGCACGCTGGCCTCGCTCGGCGGCTTGACGATGACCGGCGTGAACACCAATCGCGTCACGCTCGGCTGGGGCAGCGCGGTCACCACCGCATTGGGCGCGGGCAGCTACAATCTCAGCGGCCCCGACGTTATCAACGCGACCGGCTCGGGCGGCGCGGTCTATGTCGGCTCGGTCGCGGTCGGCCTCACCATCGACAGGGCGCCGCTCACCATCAGCGCCAACGCGTCCAAGACCTATGACGGCCTCGCCTTCTCCGGCGGCAGCGTCGCTTATTCCGGCTTCATGAATGGCGAGACTGCATCCGTGCTGTCGGGCACGCTTAGCTATGGCGGCACGTCGCAGGGCGCGGTGAATGCCGGCCGCTACAGCCTGACGGCGTCGGGCCTCTCGTCGGCCAATTATGTGATCACCTATGTCGACGGTTCGCTGACCGTCAACAAGGCGCCGCTCACCATTGCAGTCAACGGCGTCACGAAGAATTACGACGGCGTGCCGTTCTCCGGCGGTAGCGCGATCTATTCCGGCTTCGTGAACGGGGAGGGGCTGTCCGCGCTCTCCGGCACGCTCGTCTACGGCGGCTCGGCCCAGGGCACGCGTAATCCCGGGATCTACGGCATCGCCGCCTCGGGGCTGACATCCGCGAACTACGACATCATCTATGTCGACGGCCGGCTCGCGATCATTCCGCGCGACGCAGGTGCCTGCTCGCTTGGCGCCGGCGGCAACCCGCTCTGCGGCGCCACTCCGCCCGATCCCGCCGCGCCCCTCGGGTTGAACGACCAGGCGCCGATCGAGGTCGTGCTGCGTTAGAGCACCCGGTAGCGGCACAATCGCAGCTACGCCGGCAAGGGCGTCCTGCGCTACGCCTGGTGAGCCCGCAGGGGCGGCCCTTGCTCGTTCGAACCGAAGCCCCGCGGTCCGCGACTTATTTTCGCAGCCGGGCACTGTGATGTTTTTCCGCCGGATTCGACGGTCGCCCGGTTGCGCGTCCCGGCGCGGCTTCGATGCAGGGTTTTTTGAGCCATGAATTGCGGTTCGATCGGCCGGATTTTCGGTCTGTTTTGCTCGGTCACCATTGCCATGACGGTTGCCGTCCATGCCGACGATACGTCCAACGACCGCGTCATCGCCGAAAAGACCGAGATCATTGCGGCTGATCCGACCAACGCGGTTGCTTACGAGCTGCGTGGCGAAGCCTGGTACCTCAAGCGGGACAGGGATCGCGCCTTCGAGGATTGCAGCGCCGCGATACGAATCGATCCGAATTTCGGGCGGGCTTATAACTGCCGCGGCCGCGCCTATTCGGCGAGGGGTGAGCGGGATCGCGCTTTGGCCGATTACAACGAGGCCATTCGCCTCGATCCCGGCTACGGACCGTCCTACACTTCCCGTGCCCTCGAATATTTCAACCAGCGCGACTTCGATCTGGCGATCGGCGCGTTTACCGAGGCCATCGAACGCAATCCCAAGCAAGCCTACTTTGCTCTCATCAAGAGAGGGGAAGCGTATGCGGCGAAGCGCGACTCCGATCATGCCGTCGCCGATTACAACGAGGCGATGCGGCGCAATCCCGCCGCCGCATGGCCCTACGAGCTGCGAAGCACCGTCCATTTCAACAAGGGCGAGATCGACGAGGCTCTCGACGACTGCAACACCGCCGTCCGTCTGGAGCCCGGGAGTGCTGGCGGCCATTATTGCCGGGCCATCGTTCTCCTGAAAAAGGACGACACCGACAGCGCCATCCGCGAGCTTGATGACGTCACGAGGATCATGCCTTCCTTCGAGAAGGCATATCTCGCTCGCGCCCTCGCCTGGCACAAAAAGGGCGACGATAAACGTGCCATTGCCGATTTCGACGAAGCGATTCGGCTTCAGCCGGGAAATTCGACGGCCTACAACAATCGCGCCAGTGCGTTTCGCGACATGGGCGAGAACGATCGCGCGCTCGCCGACTACAACGAGGCGATACGGCTCGATCCCAACAATCAGGTCGCCCTGGTCAATCGCGGCATCCTCTATATGAAACTATCCGACGCCAAACATGCGCGCGCCGATTTCAATAGCGTGCTCGCGCTGCCACCGGGCGACCAATGGGCCGTGGACACGGCGCGCGAAGGACTTGGCTTTTTGAAGTGATGCGTCTCGAAAGAGCGCGCATCTCCGCTCTAGTCCCCCGGACGCAGCGCAGCGCTTCCCTCGCGATGCGAAGCATCGTCGAGAGCGGTGCGCTGCAGAGCCCTCGCAGGCGCTGCTCGTGCGCGTCAGCAGACCGTCGGCAGCAGGCGCCGGACTTCGTCGAGCAGTTCGGGAATCGCCGTCTTGTCACCCGCGAGGTGCTTAAGCAGCGCACTTTGGAACAGACCGTCGAACAGCGCATAGAGCGCGGCGGGCGACGACGCCGGCCGCTTGCCGCCGAGCTCGGCATAGCGGGAGGCGATGCGCCAGATCATCGCTTCCAGGCTCTTGTCGATCTCGAGTACATC
>Ga0075365_10001686_pt1 | contig 10224 bp, 8 predicted proteins | sample EndMetdeltDD1765_FD_71387 | JGI IMG/M metagenome (GOLD analysis project Ga0075365, IMG submission 71387) | Populus endosphere microbial communities from Tennessee, USA - Endosphere MetaG P. deltoides DD176-5 | ecosystem: Host-associated > Plants > Roots > Endosphere | place: USA: Tennessee... | reverse complement strand
AGAGATAGCGCGCCAGCGCATCGAGGCGCCCGGTCCAGAATTTCTCATACCGCGACAACCACACGGCCGCCTCCTGCATGGGCCGCGGCGAGAGCTCGCAGCGCACGATCCGGCCCTCTTTCGTGCGCGAGATGAGACCGGCATCCTCCAGCACCCGCAGATGCTTCATGAAGCCGGTCAGCGACATGCCATGCGGCTCGGCGAGCTCGGTCACGCTGAGGCTGCGCTCGCCCAGCGTTTCGAGCACGGTGCGGCGCGTCGGGTCTGAAAGCGCGGCGAACACGGCGTCGAGCGTGGCAGTATCTGAGTGAACCATGTGGTTGAGTATCTCGCAGCCGGCGCCGTTTGGGAACGCTTTATGCGTGCTGCAGCGCAGCACCACCCTCAAAACCTGCGAAGGAGCGCCCCATGCTGGACCGAACCGCCACCCAGTTCTCCCACGTCAAACCCGGCGACACCGAGTACGTCTCGGGCGGCTTGCGCGATTTCTTCCTCTACCGCGACCTGGGCATTGCAGAGGCTACCAACGGCAAGGTCATCGCGCACCTCGTCAAGGCCAACATGGCACCGGAAACGGGCACCGGCTGGCACCGCCACGAGGCCGACTTCCAGATCGTGATGATGCTCAAGGGCTGGGCCCGCTTCATGTACGAAGACAAGGAAACGCTGGTCGAGGCCGGCGACGTGGTGCACCAGCGGCCGGGCATCCGGCATTTTCTTTTCGACTACTCGCCGGACATGGAATACCTGGAGATCGTCTCGCCGGCCGACTTCAAGAGCATCGACGTCGAGCCGGTGTGCGAGATTCCGCCACCCACGCCCTGGGTCTGACCACGGCGCAGGGCCTGCAGGGTCAGGCCGAGACCAGCATCCCGCTGACCAGCAGCGCCGCGAACAGCGCGGTTACCGCGCGCCACGACGCGGGGCGCACCTCGACCCAGCGGTACAGCAGCAGCGCAGCCGCCACCGAAAGACCGAAGGTGGCGGCCATGCCTAGCGCATCGATCCAGGCCGCATGCGGCCCCATCTGGCCGACCGCGGCATTGGTGGCCAGAAGCACCGGAAAGTGGATCAGGAACAGCGAATACGAGATGCGGCCCAGCCGCTGCAGCGGCATGGCCGCGTCCGGCCAGCGCGCCATCGACAGCCAGTCCTGCCGCTGCGCGATGGCAATCAGCAACGCGCTCACGAGCGCCGTGGCAATGCGGCTGCGCCAGTCGATGGCCAGTGCGCCCGCGCCGGCCAGCGCCAGCAGCACGATGGCGCCCTGCCAGGTGCTGGCGCGGGTCGCGCGCCCGATCCAGAACACCAGCATGCCGAGCCCGTAGGCGCCGAAGAAATAGAGCGCCGTGGCGTCGAGATCGGCGTTGCGGTTGAAAAACGCCAGCGAGGCCAGCACAACCCCCAGCACCAGCGCCACGGGAACCCAGCGTTCGCGCGAGGCCGGTGCGGCCGGCGTCCGCCGCCACAAGGCCGGCAACCCCATGAGCGTCAGCGCCAGCACGAAGAGCTGGAAGTCGATGGCCACGTACCAGACCCCGGTGGACAACGACTCGTATCCGAGCAGGTCCTGCATCAGCAATCCATGCGCGAGCAACTGGCCGATGCTGGGCGATGCCGGCACGTCGTCGCCACTCATCCATGGGCGCACGACGGCGGCCACCAGCACGCACACGGTGAGCGCGGCCAGGTACGGCATGACCAGGCGTCCGTAGCGCTGGAAGATGCGCGCCAGGGGACGGTCGACGCGCAGCACGCCGTCGGGTGCGAGGCTGGCCGCCGCCAGAAATCCCGCGATCACCAGGAAGACCTGGACGGCAAGACGGCCGTCATCGGCCAGCCAGCCCAGGAAATCCGGCGCCAGGGGAAAGGCGCCCACCGGCATCGCGCCATAGCGCGACAGGTGGTGCCCGACGATGACCGCGCAGGCGATGCCTTTTGCAATGTCGAGCAGCGGCATCCGCCCGCGCTGCGCAGGCTGGGCGGCAGGCGCCATGTTGCCCGCGCCGCTCAAAGTGCGAGCCGCTGCCTTGCTTCGAAGTATTCGCGCTTGAGCTTTTCGATGAATGCGGCCGCGCTGGCCACTTCGGTCACGGCGCCGATGCCTTGGCCCGAGCCCCAGATGTCTTTCCAGGCCTTGGCCTTGCTGCCCTCACCGCCGCCGAAGTTCATGGTCTTGACGTCGCCTTCGGGCAGGTTGGCCGGGTCCATGCCGGCCTTGACGATGCTGGGCGCCAGGTAGTTGCCGTGCACGCCGGTGAAGAGGCTGGAATAGACGATGTCGTCGGAGGTGCCGTCGACGATGGCCTGCTTGTAGTCTTCGCTGGCGCGTGCTTCCTCGGTGGCGATGAAGGCGGTGCCGATGTAGGCGAAATCGGCACCCATGGCCTGCGCCGCGAGCACCGCGCCGCCGGTGGCAATGGAACCCGACAGCGCAATGGGGCCGTCGAACCACTGGCGGATTTCCTGCACCAGCGCAAACGGGCTCTTCGTGCCCGCATGGCCGCCGGCACCGGCCGCCACGGCGATGATGCCGTCGGCGCCCTTCTCGATCGCCTTCTGCGCGAACTTGTTGTTGATGATGTCATGCAGCGTGACACCGCCGTAGCTGTGCACCGCGTCGTTCACGTCGGTGCGCGCGCCCAGCGAGGTGATGACGATCGGCACCTTGTACTTGACGACCATTTCCATGTCGTGCTCGAGCCGGTCGTTGCTCTTGTGCACGATCTGGTTGATGGCGAACGGCGCGGCGGGCTTGTCCGGGTTGGCCTTGTTGTAGGCCGCGAGTTCCTCGGTGATTTCGGCCAGCCAGTCTTCGAGCTGCGCCGCGGGCCGCGCATTGAGGGCCGGCATCGAACCGACCACCCCCGCCTTGCATTGGGCGATCACGAGCTTCGGGTTGCTGATGATGAAAAGCGGCGAGCCGATGATCGGCAGCGGCAGGTTGGCGAGCACGGGGGGCAGCTTGGACATGTCGTCTCCGGGATAGGGTTTCGGTTTTATATAAGAGGAAGGCCGTATCGCCCGTCAGGTGGGCGACACGGCGGGCCGTGGGTCAGAACGCGTCGAGCGCCAATGCCGTGACGCTCTCGGCGCCTTCGACGATGCTGTCGCGGATGCCCGGCACCTTGTTGAGGATGTGCTCGGCGTAGAAACGCGCCGTGGCCACCTTGGCCTGCATGAAAGCGGTATCGACGCTGCGGGACGCAAGGTCTTCTGCAATGACCAGCGAGCGCGCCAGCTGCCAGCCGGCCACGAGGTTGCCCGCCAGCATCAGGTAGGGCACGCTGCCCGCGAACACCGCATTGGGCGATGCCTTGGTCTGGCCCGCGACGAAATCGACCACGTCGACGAACGCCAGGCGCGCGGCCTTCAGGCGCTTTCGCACGGCAGCAGCCGCGGGGCTGTCGCTCTTGGCGAGCTCAGCTTCGGTTTTCTCGATCTGCGCGGCAATCGCCTTCGCGGTCTGGCCGCCATCGCGCGCCGTCTTGCGGCCCACGAGGTCGTTGGCCTGGATGGCGGTGGTGCCTTCGTAGATCGTCAGGATCTTGGCGTCGCGGTAGTACTGCGCCGCGCCGGTCTCCTCGATGAAGCCCATGCCGCCGTGCACCTGCACGCCGAGCGAGGCCACTTCCAGGCTCATCTCGGTGCTGTAGCCCTTGACCAGCGGCACCATGAATTCGTAGAAAGCCTGGTTCTGCTTGCGCGCCTCGGCATCGGGGTGGTGGTGCGCGGCGTCGTAGGCGGCGGCGGCCACGCTGGCCATCGCGCGGCAGCCTTCGGTGTAGGCGCGCATCGTCATCAGCATGCGCTTGACGTCGGGGTGATGAATGATCGGCGCGCTGGCATTGATCGAGCCATCGACCGGCCGGCTCTGCACGCGGTCCTTCGCGTAGGCCACGGCGTGCTGGTAGGCGCGCTCGGCAATCGCGATGCCCTGCATGCCCACGGCGTAGCGGGCCGAGTTCATCATGATGAACATGTACTCGAGGCCGCGGTTCTCCTGGCCCACGATGTAGCCGACGGCGCCACCGTTGTCGCCGTACTGCAGCACGGCGGTGGGCGAGGCCTTGATGCCCATCTTGTGCTCGATGCTCACGCAGTGCACGTCGTTGCGTTCCCCGAGCGATCCGTCCTTGCCGACGAGGAACTTCGGCACCACGAACAGGCTGATGCCCTTCACGCCCTCGGGCGCGCCGGTCACGCGGGCCAGCACCAGGTGCACGATGTTCTCGGCCATGTCGTGCTCACCGTAGGTGATGAAGATCTTGGTGCCGAACACCTTGTAGGTGCCGTCCGGTTGCGGCTCGGCGCGGCTGCGCACCATGGCAAGGTCGCTGCCGGCCTGCGGCTCGGTGAGGTTCATGGTGCCGGTCCACTGGCCGCTCACCAGCTTCTCCAGGTACACCGCCTTGAGCTCGTCGGAGCCGGCCGTGAGCAGCGCCTCGATGGCGCCGTCGCTCAGGAGCGGGCACAGCGCGAAGCTCATGTTGGCCGAGTTGAGCATCTCGCCGCAGGCCGCGCCGATGGTCTTGGGCAGGCCCTGGCCGCCGAAGTCCGCCGGATGCTGCAGGCCCTGCCAGCCGCCCGACACGTACTGCGCAAAAGCCTCCTTGAAGCCGGGCGTGGTCGCGACCTGGCCGTCCTTGAAGGACGACGGGTTGCGGTCGCCCGCCACGTTCAGCGGCGCGACCACGTCCTGGTTGAAGCGCGCGCACTCCTCGAGCACGGCCTGCGCGGTTTCGAGGCCGGCGTCCTCGAAGCCGGGCAGCTTGGCGATCTCGCCGATGTTGGCCAGGTGCTCGATGTCGAACAGCATGTCCTTGAGGGGGGCGGTGTAACTCATCTCATGTCTCCAGATACAGCGGATACGAAAAGGGCATCGCGAACGATGCCCTCTGGCTCAGTGCAGCGTTGCGATCAGAGCGCCTTGACGAGTTCCGGCACCGCCGTGAACAGGTCGGCCACGAGCCCGTAGTCGGCCACGCTGAAGATCGGCGCTTCTTCGTCCTTGTTGATCGCCACGATCACCTTGGAGTCCTTCATGCCGGCCAGATGCTGGATGGCGCCCGAGATGCCCGCGGCGATGTACAGCTGCGGCGCGACGATCTTGCCGGTCTGCCCCACTTGCCAGTCGTTGGGGGCGTAGCCCGCATCCACGGCGGCGCGGCTGGCGCCCAGGCCCGCGTTGAGCTTGTCGGCCAGCGGCGTCATCACTTCGGTGAACTTCTCGGCGCTGCCCAGCGCCCGGCCGCCCGAGACGATGATCTTGGCGGCGGTGAGTTCGGGGCGGTCGCTCTTGGTGACTTCGCGGCCCACGAAGCTCGACTTGCCGCTGTCGGCCACGCCTTCGGCCGTTTCGACCGCTGCGCTGCCACCGGTGGCAGCCGCGGCGTCGAAGCCGGTGGTGCGCACGGTGATCACCTTGGTGGCGTCAGTGCTCTGCACGGTGGCGATGGCGTTGCCGGCGTAGATCGGGCGCTCGAAGGTGTCGGGGCTCTCGACCTTGGTGATGTCGGAGATCTGCGCCACGTCCAGCTTTGCGGCCACGCGCGGCGCGACGTTCTTGCCGTTGGCGGTCGAGGGAAACAGGATGTGGCTGTAGTTGCCGGCAATCGCCAGCACCTGGGCGGCGACGTTCTCGGCCAGGTTCTCGGCCAGGCTCGGGCTGTCGGCCACGATGACCTTGGCCACGCCCACGATCTGGGCGGCGGCCTTGCCGGCTTCGGCGGCATTGGCACCGGCCACGAGCACGTGCACGTCGCCGCCGCAGGCCAGGGCTGCGGTCACGGTGTTGAGGGTCGCGGGCTTGACGGTCGCGTGGTCGTGTTCGGCAATAACTAGTGCGGTCATGTCGTTGTCTTCCTCAGATCACTTTGGCTTCGTTCTTGAGCTTGTCCACCAGGGTGGCGACGTCGGGCACCTTGATGCCGGCGCCGCGCTTGGGCGGCTCGCTGACCTTGAGGGTCTTCAGGCGGGGCTTGACGTCCACGCCCAGGTCTTCGGGCTTGAAGACGTCGAGCGTCTTCTTCTTGGCCTTCATGATGTTGGGCAGGGTGACGTAGCGCGGCTCGTTCAGGCGCAGGTCGGTGGTGATGACGGCCGGCAGGCTCAGCTGGATGGTCTCCAGGCCGCCGTCGACTTCGCGGGTCACGGTGGCCTTGCCCTCGGCCACTTCGACCTTGGAGGCGAAGGTGGCTTGCGGCAGGTCGGCCAGCGCGGCGAGCATCTGGCCGGTCTGGTTGGCGTCGTCGTCGATGGCCTGCTTGCCCAGGATGACGAGCTGGGGCTGTTCCTTGTCAACCAGCGCCTTGAGCAGCTTGGCCACGGCCAGGGGTTGCAGCTCTTCGGTGGTCTCGACCAGGATGCCGCGGTCGGCACCGATGGCCATGGCGGTGCGCAGGGTTTCCTGGCACTTGGCATCACCGCAGGAGACGGCGATGACTTCGGTCACGACGCCCTTCTCTTTCAGGCGAACCGCTTCTTCCACGGCGATCTCGTCGAACGGGTTCATGCTCATCTTGACGTTGGCAATGTCCACCCCGGTGCCATCGCTCTTCACGCGCACCTTGACGTTGTAATCGACGACCCGTTTGACAGGCACTAGAACCTTCATTGACTTGACTCCATTGGGATTGCAGAAAGGGGGCTTCGGGGGCAACCGGTCATTTTAGAGTCCGGCCTCTGCCGGCTCCGCGTTCGTATCGGCATGTACCGTGGTGCAACAAAAACGAACGGTCGTGCTTTTTCGAGATTATACGGCAGCGTCGCGCGGTCCGGAAACACCCGGTGGCAGAGACTCCACCCGCAGCACGCGCTGGGGATACGGAATGTCCACGCCCGCGCTGCGCAGGCCTTCGAGAATGGCGATGTTGATGGCCGAACGCACGTTGTCCTTGCCCTTGTCGGGATCGGCGACCCAGAAGTTCAGAACGAACTCGAGTCCGTCGGGTGCAAAGTTGGCGAGAAAGGTCACCGGCTCGGGGTCGGTCATGACCCGCGGCTGCGATTTCGCGGCCCCGCACAAGATGGACTGGACCTGCGCCACGTCGCTGTCGTAGCCCACCACGACGCTGGTCGTGATGTTGAACTTGCGGTCCGCCATCGAGAGGTTCTCGACGCGGCTGGTGATGAGCGATTCGTTCGGCACGATGGCCTCGCGGCCGTTGCCCGCACGGATGAGCGTGTAGCGGGTCTTGATGTCGGTGATGCGGCCTTCGAAGGTGTCGACCTTGACGTTGTCGCCAATGCGAATGGAGCGTTCGAGCAGGATGACGAAGCCGCTCACGTAGTTGGCCGCCAGCTTCTGCAGCCCGAAACCCAGGCCCACGCCAAGCGCGCCGCCAAGCACCGAGAGCGCCGTGAGATCGACCCCCACCGCCGACAGCGCAAACAGCAGTCCGACCAGCAGCAGGATGGCGCGCACCGCATTCGAAGCCACCTTGCGCATCGACAGATCGGTCACGGCCTCGAACAGGATGCGCTTCTCGATGGTGGCGGCAATCCACAGCGCGATCACCAGCACCAGCCCGGCCGACAGCGCGCCCTGGACGATGGTTTGCAGGCTGACGCGCGTCTTGCCGAACGACAAGGTGATGTTGTCGAGTTCGGCCAGCACCGGCGGCAGCAGCCCGACGATCCAGAGAATGGCGGCAATCCAGGCCAGCCACGAGATCGTGCGCTCCAGCAGCCGCACCAGGTTGGAGGTGGGAAACACCGCCCGCATCACGCGCGCGAACAGGCGGATGACCAGCAGCGACAGGAAAACCGACACCGCGATGCGCAGCACCAGCACCGGCTGGAATCCGTTCACCGCGCGGCGGGCGAGCTCGGTGAAAACCAGCGCCAGCAGCGGAAACAGCACGCCGTCGAAGGTGCGCTCGCCGAACCAGATCGAATCCTTGGGCTGGTCGCGCCCGAACCAGCGGCTTGCCACCCAGGCCAGGGCCACGCAGGCCACCAGCGCGGCCAACTCGATGCCCAGGCCGCGCGCATCGACCTGGCCCAGGCGTTGTGTGAAATCGTTGAAGTTCATCTCTTGGGAAAACATGGCGCCGTGTTCGCGCCTGCGGCTCTACAGATCGGCAAGGACGCGGATGTGTGCTTCGACGCTGCGGGCCAGCGCATCGAGGTTGTAGCCGCCCTCGAGCATCGAGACGATGCGGCCGCGCGCATGGCGCCGGGCAACGTCCTGGATGCGGCTGGTGATCCAGGCAAAGTCGTTCTCGGTGAGGCCGAGCTGGCCCAGGTCGTCCTCGCGATGGGCGTCGAAGCCGGCGCTCACGAAGATCATCTCCGGCGCGAACTCCTCGAGCCGGGGCATCCAGCTGGCCTCGATCAGCTCGCGCACGTCCATGCCCCGGGTGTAGGCCGGGATCGGCAGGTTCAGCATGTTCGAAGCCGGGCGCTCGGTGCCGCTGTACGGATAGAAGGGATGCTGGAAGAAACCCACCATCAGCACGCGCGGATCGTCCGACAGGATGTTCTCGGTGCCGTTGCCGTGGTGCACGTCGAAATCGACAATGGCCACCCGCTCCAGGCCGTGCACCTCGAGCGCATGCCGCGCCGCGATGGCCACGTTGTTCAGAAAGCAAAAGCCCATGGCCTGCTCGCGGCAGGCATGGTGCCCGGGCGGGCGCACCGAACAGAACGCGTTCTCTATCTCACCGGCCATGACCGCATCGGTGGCGGCAATGGCAGCGCCGGCGGCGCGGCGCGCGGCCAGCAGCGTGAAGCGCGTCAGGATGGTGTCGGGGTCGAGCTGCGCATGGGTGGGGCCGCCAGCCGGCTCGTCGGCCACCAGGCGCTGGTGAAGCTCTTCGAGATATTCGAGGTGCGCCTCGCTGTGCGCCCGCGTGATCTGCGAAAGCGTGGCCAGCGGCACGTCCCGGTGTTCGAGGGCATCGCCCACGCCGGTGAGCAGAAGCCTGTCTTCGATGGCATCGAGCCGTTCGGGACATTCGGGGTGGCCCCGGCCCATGTCGTGCTTCCAGCAGTCGCGATGTGTGAAGTACCCGGTCTTGCCCATGTCTTTGCCGTGTCTCTGTCGTATCTAGACCTCACACAGCATGGGGCCGGGCGGTCTTACGGTATCGTTTGCATATGGATACAAATATGGACGTCGCTGCGAAGCTTGCCACTTTGCTGAGTCAGCTTAACACGGTGATCGTAGGCAAGGAGCCCCAGGTGCGCGACTGCGTGGCATGCCTGCTCGCGGGCGGGCACCTCTTGATCGAGGATGTGCCAGGGGTCGGCAAGACCACCCTCGCCCATGCGCTGTCGCACACCTTCGGCCTCCAGTTCTCGCGCGTGCAGTTCACGGCCGACCTGATGCCGGGCGACCTGTCGGGCGTGGCCATCTACGACCGCGGCCAGCAGGCCTTCGTGTTCCACCCCGGCCCGATCTTCGCGCAGGTGCTGCTGGCGGACGAGATCAATCGCGCCAGCCCCAAGACGCAGAGCGCGCTGCTCGAGGCGATGGAAGAGAAGCAGGTCACCATCGAGGGCGAAACGCGGCCGCTGCCCACGCCATTCTTCGTGATTGCCACGCAGAACCCGCAGGACCAGCTCGGCACCTTTGCCCTGCCGGAGTCGCAGCTCGACCGGTTCCTGATGCGCATTTCGCTCGGCTATCCCGACCGCGCCGCGGAGCGCGAGCTGCTCGCGGGCGCCGACCGCCGCGAAATGCTGGCCACCCTGCCCGCCATGCTGACCGCGGGCGAGCTGACGGCACTGCAGCAGCGCGTGCAGCAGGTGCACGCCGCCGATCCGCTGCTGAACTACGTGCAGGACCTGATCGCCGCCACGCGTTCCGGCCGGTGGTTCTTGCAGGGCCTCTCGCCGCGGGCCGGCATTGCCGTGCTGCGCGCCGCCAAGGCACAGGCGCTGCTGGCCAACCGCAACTATGTCGCGCCGGACGACGTGCAGTCGATATTGCCGCAAACCATCGCGCACCGCCTCACCCCGGTGGGCGATGCGGGCCGGGGCGCCGTGGAGCAGGTGCGCGCGATGATCGCGGACGTGCCGCTGCCGTAAAGATGAACCCGCCCGTGAACCGGACGATTTGCCACCGATGATCGCGTCGCTACGCTCGCGCATCGACGGCTGGTTCCTGTCGCGCCGGCCGCCTTCGGACACGCTGGAGCTCACGCAGCGCAACGTCTACATCGTGCCCACGCGCGCCGGCTGGCTGCTGGGCGCCACGCTGCTGGTGCTCTTGATCGC